>Ga0335085_10007724_pt1 | contig 16558 bp, 11 predicted proteins | sample Lox_Sample_45_FD_206712 | JGI IMG/M metagenome (GOLD analysis project Ga0335085, IMG submission 206712) | Soil microbial communities from Loxahatchee National Wildlife Refuge, Florida, United States - Lox_Sample_4.5 | ecosystem: Environmental > Terrestrial > Soil > Wetlands | place: USA...
GAGCAGGGCAAGAACAAGCAACTGGACGAGAGCGTGTTGGTGCAGCTGGCGGAGCACCTGTCCATCCGTTTTGCGCTGGAACAGTTCGAGCGCGGCGAAGTGAAGGTGAACGCGGTTCGGCAGATGCTGGACCGCATGAACCAGGAAATCGAGCAACTGCGAAAGATTCTGGGGCAGCACGAAGACAAGATGGCCGAGGCGGGAATCCTGGCGGAGTCGCACCGGGAAATGCTGGACCGGCAATTCTGGGCCACGGTGCCGGAGAACGCGAAGCGCGAGGTTTTGCTTTCGGAAGAGGCGTGGTGCATCCCGCCGAAAAACGTGCAGTCGTATGTCTCCGAGCTGATTCAGCATGGGGAAGTGGCCGAAGCCATCAGCATTTTGCAGAACTACGCGAAGTGCGCGGACAGCGAGGAGCCGGACGCGAGGAAGCGCGCGGCCACCGGGCTTTCCGAAATGGCCACGCTGTACGCGGAGGCCGATCCACGTTTGCTCAGCGAAGCGCTGCGGCATATCGGAATTCGCTTGAGCGTGGAGCAGGATCAGGAATTGCAGACCCTGGTGAGCGCGGCATTCGTGCGCCTGAGCCAGGAAGCGGCGACGCAGCGGCACTATCCGGCAATGGCGCAGGCGCTGAACCTGCTGGAGGGAGTGGAATCGCAGCGGCCGGGGATCGCGAAGACTCTGCGCACGAAAATGGGGATCGAAGAGCGCGTGCCGGAATTTGTGGAAGAGGCGCTGCGCGTGCGGGAAATCGCCGCGGGCCTCACCGGGGTGCTGAGGCACCTGCCACAAACGGCGATGGAGCAACTCGCGACACGCTTCAACCGCTGCCAGTTCCGCAGCGACCTGGAAAATGTGGCCAGCCTGGCGCACGATCTGGGCGAAGAAGCGGTGCAATATTTGCGGAGTACGGTGCGTGGCGGCCCAGTGGCCGAAGCGGTGGAAATGGTGGGGCTGCTGACGCGGCTGGACCCCCAGGCGGCGGAAGTGTTTTTGCCGAGGCGGCTGAAGGATTTTCCGCGGACGGCGCAGGACCGGGCCATCCGGCAAGTTGCGGCGAGCGGCGCGCATGAGTGCTGCCGGTTGTTGCTGGCGCTGCTGGATCACGTCGATCCGCTGGTGATGCCGCTGGTGGTGGACGAAATCGGGATGACGGGGGACCGCGAGGGTTTGGGAAGGCTGCTGACAATTGCGGACGGCGATTTGCCGGCTGGTGGAGCGCCATATCTTCGGGTGAAGGCACTGGAGGCACTGGTTCGGCTGCGGGTGCCGGAATCGATTCCGACGCTGCGAAGGATTGTGGAAGCGCGGAGAGTGCTCGGCTGGGGAAACCCGCAGGAGTTGCGGATTGCGGCGTTCCAGGCGCTGGCGAAACTGGACCCGGATTGGGCGGCGGCTTCGCTGAAGTACGCCGGGATCGAAGCCTCCGAACTTACACTGGAACCGCTGGATATTCCGATGAATTCCAAGTTTGTGCGGCAGCGGCGGCACCCGCGAGTGCGCTTGAAAAAGAGTGTCACGGCGGTTAGCACGAACCTGAAACAGAACTGCCGGCTGGAGATCAAAACCGCGAGCCTTTCTGGTGGCCTGGCCACGACCAACATGCATCTGGCGCCAGGGACGCAAGTGCAGATGAAGATGCAGCTAGGGCTGCGAAACGTGCATGCGCTGGCGATGATGCGAGATTATCGGGCGCAGGATATGTCTTTTGAAATCATAGACATGGAACTGGACGAGCGGAATAGATTTCGCAAGTTGCTGGTGGAGAGCCTGGAACCGGGCGGGGAGCCATGAGGCCGGATATCGCCGCGTGAGCGAGTAAGTTTGAGGCGGTGTTCGTATTCAACCAGTAACTATTCGCAAGTACTACAACTCGGTACTTCGGTAGCCTTTACCCAGCACAGCGCACCCTCTAACCTACCTTCTAGACATTGCCCTTATCCAACCGCCCGCAGACCTGGGCGGCAATGAAAGTGTGTGAGGTGGTGGAACAACGTGTCTGAGGGAACCCCAATCCGGTTCTGCGCACTGCTGTGTGTGCTGACGACGCTCGTGCTGGGCGCGAGCGCGAAGGAAGCGCATCCGGAATTTCCCGACAATCCAAGATATTCGGTGCTGCGTTTTGAAGATCGCCAGGGAATGGGCGCGGTGACAGCGACCGCGCTCGCCCAAGACGCTCAGGGATTCCTGTGGATCGGAACGCAAACGGGCCTTTACCGGTACGACGGCACGCGGGCGAAAAAGATGACCGAGGCGGACAGCCTGATCGGCCACTACGTGGTGGACATGCTGATCGCGCCGGACGGGACGCCCTGGTTCGCGGGGAATCGCGGGATCGCATGCTACAAAAATGGCGAGTTTCATCGGCTGCCGATTGCGGTGAGTTCGATGGCGCTGTTGAACGGCGTGCAGATTTTTGCTGTGGACCAGCAGGGAACCGCGTACGTGTTGATGTACAAGCGGGGGCTGGTGATTCTGAATCCGCAGTTTCCGTCGAAATCGGAAACGCTGGCGCGAGGACTGAGCGCCTGGGAACTGCAGGCGGGCATTTTGCGCGCGAAGGACGACACGATCTGGTTCACGGCGGGGCAACAGCTGGCGCGCCTGCGTCCGGGCTCGACAAAAATCGAGATTGAGCCGGGGATCCGGTTGCCGAAAGAGCGCGTAGTGGCGTTGGTGGAGGACGGGCAAGGGACGCTTTGGGTGAGGACGGCGACAAAGCTGGCACGCGTGGACCGGTCCGCACACCGTCTGGTTCTCGAAACCGTGGTCAGCGGGCCGGCGAATGAAGAAGAAGGGAAGCCGACGTTGGATCGGCATGGCCGGCTGCTGGTGCCGAGTTCCTCCGGACTGTTCTGGCAAACCAAAGGCAAATGGCGGCTGATTACCACAAAGCACGGTCTTTCGAGCAACCTGATTCAATGCGCGTTTGAGGATCGGGAGGGAACGCTGTGGGTGGGTGGCTCGGGTACCGGGCTGGACCGGTTGCCGGGAGTGCGCGAGTGGTCGGCGTGGACGACGGCGGAGGGGTTGCCGGACAACTCCACGTGGGCGACGCTCCGGGATCAACAGGGAAGGCTGTGGGTGAGCACGGCGCGCGGCATAGGAATCTGGGACGGACGTTCACACCGGTGGGCCGGCGTGCCGACGCTGCCCGAGCACATCAACCGGCAGATTCGCGGGATGCAACTGGCGGGGGATGGATCGGTGTGGGCGGAGACGATCACGGGAGCGATCGTGCGCATTGATGCACAATCCTTTGGGACTACGACGTACGCAAGTTACCGTGGGCGGAATTTCATCAGCGTGGCGGCGGCCCCGGATGGGAGCATTTGGGCGACGACGAGGGGACACATGCTTCGATTCGTTCCGAAAAACGGCCGAACACGACAGGAGGAAATTCCGCTGCCGACCACGGAGGAAGCGGACGTGGAGTACCTGACGTTTTCGCCGAGCGGCGTGCTTTGGGCGACGGGGCCCGGGAAGCTGTACCGATACGACGGCAAGGACTGGAAGACCTTCACGGTGAAAGACGGGCTGAAGGGACAGACGATGACAAGCCTTGCGGCGCTGAACGACAACGAGGTTTGGGTGTCGTATAACGATGTCGTGGGGGTTACGCACGTGACGCTGCACCAGAACGGCGCGACCAGCTTTGAGTTCCGGGAGTGGGACCGGACTGTGGTGGGGCGGGATTCGAAGGCGCGGATCTGGTTCAACGGAACCGACGGAATCGTGTTGCTGTGGCCGGATGGCAAGACGGAGCGGCTCAGCAGGTCGAACGGGCTGATCTGGGACGATTTGAGCCCGTGGACCGGGACGCGCGAAGAAGCGGATGGAAGCTTCCTGATTGCGACGTCGCGAGGAATGTCGCGTTATCAAGAGCCAGAAGAGAAAGCGATGGAGGAGCCGCCGAAGGTTGCGATAACGGAAGTGGCGCTGGGCGGAACGGAGCGCCGGCCACAGGAGAAGGCGTCCGTGACGTCGGCAAACGGATCGCTGACGGCGCAATTTTCGCCGGTGGTGCTGGATACGCCGGAAGAGGTTTCCTGCCGGTACCAGTTGAACGGCCTGGAGAAGCATCCGACCGAGACGTTGCTGCGGGAAGTGCAGTATGGCGGGCTGCCACCCGGGAACTACGAGTTCTGGGTGCAATGCAAGCAGCCGGATACGAATACATACTCGGCAAAGACCAGTTTTCATTTCCAGGTGCTGCCGACGTTCTGGCAGTCGGCATGGGCCCGGCTGCTGTTTGCGCTGGTGCTGATGGGCGGGGTGTGGGTGTTTGTGTCGCTGCGAACGCGGGCGCTGAATCACCGCAAGGGGGAATTGGAGAAGGCGGTGGCGCAGCGCAGCGCCGAATTGCTGGTAAAGAACAAGGAATTGCAAGAGATTTCGCTGACCGATCCGCTGACCGGAACGCGCAACCGGCGGTATTTTTACGAGACGATCTCGAAGGACATCGCGCAGGCGCTACGTTCGCATCAGAAGTCCACGGAATCGCCGATTCCGGTGCCGCGGCAAGAACTGATTTTCGCGCTGGTGGACATTGACCGATTCAAGCGCGTGAACGACGAAATGGGACACACGGCGGGCGACCTGCTGCTGCAGGAAGTGGCCAAGCGCATCGGGGCGGTGATGCGCAAGACGGACGATCTGGTTCGCTGGGGAGGAGAAGAGTTCCTGCTGGTGTGCCGGACGACAGACCGCGAGAATGCGAGCTTGCTCTGCAACCGCGTACTGGAAGCGGTGCGGGAGCTGCCATTCGACGTCGGCAACGGAGTGGAAGTGCACAAGACGTGTTCGATCGGATGGGCGCCGTTCCCGTGGTTGCACGAAGAGGCGGTGATGCTGTCGATCGAAAACGTGCTGGAACTGGCGGACAAGGCGCTATATCTGGCAAAGCGCGAGGGGCGCAACCGGAGCTACGGGCTGGTGCCGTCTCCCGCGGTGATGATGTCGGAGAAGAGCGTTTCGATCGAGAACTTGCGCGATTGCCCGGCGGAGCTGGTGCAAATAGTCTGAAAGAAAGCTGAAGTAAAGAAGTAAAGACAGAGAGCAGGAATCCCGAACAATTCGGAAGGAGTGGTGGCGCCCAGGAGCGGGTGTGGGAACGGGTGTTTTTGCGCGGCGGCGGTTAGAGGAAAGGTTAGTGGGACTTGGCGGCGATCAGGGTGATGTCGTCGTGCTGCTCGTGGGGACTGTGGGCGCGAACTTCGTGGACGATGGCGGTGATCAACTCGCACGGAGGCAGGGAGTGGTGACGGCGGAGGGCGGCGACGAGGCGGGCCTCGCCGAATTCCTCGAGGTCGGGGTTGAAGGATTCGGTGACACCGTCGGTATAGAGGACGAAAGTGTCGCCGGGGAGGAGAAGGGATTCGCCGACTTCGCAATCCCAGTCGTGGAATGCGCCGAGGATAGTGGCCGTGGAGTGGAGGGACTCGACGGAGGTATCGGCGCGGAGGACGAGCCCGCAGAGGTGGCCACAGTTGGCGTAGCGGAGGCGGCGCGAGGCGTCATCGTATTCGGCGAAGAAGAGAGTGGCGAAGGAGCCGTTTGGCGTGTTTTCGCAGAAGAGCTGATTGACGGAACGAAGGAGGCGGTGCGGGTCGTCTCGATGAACGGCGCACTGGCTGCGGAAATTGGCCTGGAGGTTGGCCATGAGGAGCGCGGCGGCGATGCCCTTGCCGGAGATGTCGCCAATGACAAGACCGAGGCGAGTGTCGCCGAGGCTGAGGAAGTCGTAATAATCACCGCCGACCTGGCGGGCCTGATGACAGATGCCGGCGTAATCGAGGGTAGCGAGTTTCGGAAGAGTTTGCGGGAAAAGGCGTGACTGGACCTGCTTGGCGATTTCGATTTCCTGGGCGGCGCGTTGTTCGGCTTCGAGGCGGGCCTGCTGCTCGCGGCGCTGGGCCTCGACGGCGTTGGTTACCTCGTCGAAGCTGACCAGAGAGAAGAGATTGCCGTCGGGATCCTTGAAGCTGCTGAAAACGCCGCCCCAGATGGGCGGCGATTGCTCCTGTGGAGTGGAAGGATCGGAAGGGCTGTGGGGTTCGACGCGCGTGCCCTGGGGGAGCCGCTTGAGGCGGGGCGTACCGGTGAACTGGACGCCGCGGGCGCGCCACTCGCGGAACTTGGCCATGACGTCTTCGGTGACGAACGCGATGTGGGTGTGGCGGCCGATGAGCTTGTAGTCGGTGGAGTCGCGGGAAGGAACGGCGAGGACCAGGTTGGTGTAGCCGTCGGGAGGAGAGACCACGGCCCAGGGACGGCCGGGACGATTGCGCGCGTCGAAGACGAGCTGAAAGCCGAGGGCGTTGACGTAGAAATCGAGGCTGCGTTCGAGATTACGGACGAAGATGCTGATGGACTGGAGGCGGAGGAAGGGTGCGTGGAGCGAGGGAGGGGCGCCTTCGGGAGGTGGGAGGGGTGTCGGCATGGGCGATAGTATAAGCCCGAAGGGGCGGGCCGAACACCTGGCGCTATTCATAGCCATAATTTATGGCTATAATGAATAGTATGAAAGTAAGCGTTGCAGATGCGAAGAACCAATTGCCCAAGCTGATCCGGGCGGCCGAGCAAGGGCAGCGGGTGACGATTTGCCGGCACGGAAAGCCGGTGGCGGATCTGGTCCGTTGCGTTTCCGGTAAACGCAAGAAGCCGAAGTTGGGGACGCTGCGGGGCAGGATCATCGTGCACGATCCGGACTGGTGGAAACCGATGACGCAGGAAGAAGTGGATGAGTTGTTTGGAACCAGCAAGTAAATGCGCGTACTTTTGGACACCTCCACATTCCTGTTTGCCTTAGAATCGCCCGGCAGACTCTCCGCGGCAGCCAGGCGAGTATTCTCGAAGTCTTCATTTGAACGCGAGCTTAGCGTAATTTCTTTCGTGGAGATTGCCATCAAGCGGGAAAGCGGCAAATTTACGTTCACGCGGGACGATGTTCGAAAGGGAATAAATGACCTGGAATTGCGGGTGCTGCCGATCAGTGAGGAGCACGCGATGAGGATGTTTGAACTGCCGGCGCTTCATCCTGATCCGTTTGACCGGCAGTTGATCGCGCAAGCGCTTGCGGAGGACATTCCCATTGTGACGTGTGATGAGGCGTTCGAGCGCTACCGAGGTCTGAAGGTCATCTGGTAGATTTCCTGGGGCATTTCGCAACGAGCGGGGGAGCCGCTACGGGCGCGGTTGGCGGGGGCGCGGACAACCAGTTACAATTAAGTGTTTGGGGCGAGCCGGCGCAGAAATGGCCGAGCTCCAGCTTGCCGCGAAGTGGTGGATGAAGGCGCCCGCCGCAGGCGGCGGCCGCTACAAAGGCTATAACACCGTCAGGAGACGGCGAACTTTTCATGGATATTGCCAAGCTTATCGACAAGGTTATCGCCCGGTTTTTTGGGACGAGGCACGAGCGCGACATCAAGAAAATGCAGCCGGTGATCGCGGCGATCAATGCGCTGGAGCCGGAAGTGCAGGCGTTGAGCGACGAGCAGCTCAAGGAGCGGTTCGCGGCGCTACGGAGCGAAGTGCAGGAGCGCCTGAAGGACGCCGATCCCGAGGAAACCACGTACAAGGAAGAGTTGCGGAAGGCGCTGGAACCGGCGATGGTGCCGGCGTTCGCGCTGACGCGCGAGGCGGGGCGGCGGTTCCTGAAGATGCGGCATTTCGACGTGCAGTTGATCGGCGGGATGGTGTTGCACAGCGGAAAAATCGCCGAGATGAAAACGGGCGAAGGGAAAACACTGGTGGCGACACTGCCGGCGGCGCTGAACGCGCTAGCGGGGCGCGGCGTGCATATCGTGACGGTGAACGATTATCTCGCACGGCGCGACGCGGAGTGGATGAGCCCGCTCTACAAGGCCCTGGGATTGAGCGTCGGCGTGATCGTACACGATCTGGACGATCCGCAGCGGCGCGCGGCCTATGGGGCGGACATCACCTACGGCACGAACAACGAATACGGATTCGATTACCTGCGCGACAACATGAAGTACGACCTGGCGAGCTGCGTGCAGCGCGGGCACCAGTTCGCGATCGTGGACGAGGTGGACTCGATCCTGATCGACGAGGCGCGGACGCCGCTGATCATTTCGGGGCCATCGGAAGAGTCCACGGACAAATATTTCAAGATCGATAAGATCATTCCGAAACTGATCCAGGAGATCGACTACACGCTGGACGAAAAGCACCGGACCTCGACACTGACGGAAGAAGGGTTCAGCAAGTGCGAGCGGCTGCTGGGCGTGACGAACCTGACCGACATCACCAACGTGGAATTGATGCACCACGTGCACCAGGCGCTGCGCGCACACACGCTCTATAAGCACGACGTGGATTACGTGGTGAAAGACGGCGAAGTGATCATCGTGGACGAGTTCACCGGGCGCCAGATGCCCGGGCGGCGCTGGTCGGACGGCCTGCATCAGGCGGTGGAAGCCAAGGAGGGCGTGAAGATCGAGCGGGAAAACCAGACGCTGGCTACGATCACGTTCCAGAACTATTTCCGCATGTACAAGAAATTGTCGGGCATGACGGGAACGGCGGAAACGGAAGAGGCGGAGTTTGGAAAGATATACAGCCTGGAAGTGGTGGTGATTCCGACGAACCGGACGCTGATCCGCAAGGAACACCCGGACGTGGTTTACCGGACGGAGAAGGAAAAGTTCGAAGCAGTGGTGAACGGAATTTTGCAGGAAGACAACTCGCTGGCGAACGGCATCCGGCACTATCACGAGCGCGGGCAGCCGGTGCTGGTGGGCACGATTTCGATCGAGAAGTCCGAAGCGATCGCGGACCTTTTGAAGAAAGCGGGAGTCCCGCACCAGGTGCTGAACGCGAAGCAGCACGAACGCGAATCGCGCATCGTGGCGCAGGCGGGGCGCAAGGGCGCGGTGACGGTGGCGACGAACATGGCCGGCCGCGGCACGGACATCCTGCTGGGCGGGAATCCGGAGTCCATGACGCGCGAGCACTTTCTGAAAAACAAGCTGGCGATGCCGTACGCGGCGGCGCCGGCAGTGATCGGCGTGGAAAGCTCGAATGGAGACGGGGCGGGAAACACGGCCGGGCCGATGGTGCTGTTCCAACACGAAGGGAAGATTTTCCAGGTGCCGAAGGAGCAGTGGGATCCGGTATTCCAGCAGTTCGCGGACCAGTGCAAATCGGAGCACGACGAGGTGGTGAACCTGGGCGGTTTGCACATCCTCGGTACGGAGCGCCACGAGGCGCGGCGCATTGACAACCAACTGCGCGGACGCGCGGGACGCCAGGGCGATCCGGGATCTTCGCGGTTTTTCCTGTCGCTGGAAGACGACTTGATGCGCATTTTCGGCGGGGAACGGGTGAAGCAAATGATGTTCCGGCTGGGGATGACGGAAGGCGTGCCGATCGAATCGAAGCTGATTTCGAACCGCATCGAGAACGCGCAGAAATCGGTGGAAGGGCAGAACTTCGATTCGCGCAAACACCTGCTGGAATACGACGACGTAATGAACAAGCAGCGCGAGACGATCTACGCGATCCGGCGCTCCGCGCTGGAAGGGAAGGACCAGCGGGATTATGTGCTGGGCATCGCGGAAGACGTGGCGCGCGAGATCGTGGACACGTATTGCTCGCGGGGCCAGCATCCGACGCAGTGGAATACGGCGCAGTTTCTGGCGGAGACGAACAGCCAGTTTGGCATTGACGCAAAGGCGAGGGGCGCGGACCCCAGCGAGTTGAACTACGATCAACTGGACGACGCGCTGGTGGAGGCGGTGAAGGCGCGGTACGCGGAGAAGGAGAAGCAGTTTGGCCCCGACCTGATGCGCTGGCTGGAGCGGCGAATCATTCTGGACGTGGTGGATTCACAGTGGAAAGACCACCTGCTGTCGCTCGACCATTTGAAGGAAGGCATCGGGCTGCGGGGCTACGGGCAGAAAGACCCGCTGGTGGAATTCAAGAAGGAAGCGTTCGTCCTGTTCGAAGACATGATGACGCGGATTGACAACGAGACGATCCGGTATTTGTTCCACGTGCAGATTCAGCAGAGCGAGGCTCCGCCACAGACGGCGCAGGCGCGTACAGCGGCGCCAAGACAGCAGATTTCGAGCGCTGCCGCTGCAGTGGCCAGTGCCGCCGCGCGAGTGGAGGAGGAGCCGCAACGGTTGCCGGACTTTGCGCGGGCGCTGGAGCGGAAGCACGAACGTCAGCAGAAGGAGATGCAGTATCAGACCGGACCGGCGCAGGCGGAGGCTCCGAAGCCGGTGCGCGCGGGAGCGAAGGTGGGGCGGAACGATCCATGTCCTTGCGGGTCGGGAAAGAAATACAAGAAGTGCCACGGAGCCTAGCGGGTCGCGGCTACGCGGTTAGGCGGAGAGAATGCTAGCGGCGAGCAGATAACAGCAAGCAGAATGCCGCGGCACAGCCAAAGGCTGCGAGTTCCAGGTTGAAGGTTGCGCGGAAGCGAAAAGCGAAGAACTCAACGCAGAGACGCCGAGGACGCAAGGAAGTCGAAGAGTGTTGACGGATAATGCTGGGATTTACTTATGGCTTGAGGCGTATGGCCTTTGGCTAGGAACTGACAACTGAAGACCAAGAACTAGAAACTACGAACTACGTACTGACCACTTCCAACTTGCTCGGGAAAGCGAACACCACATGCCACCAGGGATGATGCCGGGACAGCAGCAGCAGATGCCGCAGCGCCAGCCGATACCAGGGGTGAAAAACCTGGTGGCGGTGGCGAGCGGAAAAGGCGGCGTGGGAAAAACGACCGTGGCGGTGAACCTGGCGCTGGCTCTGGCGAGGTTGGGGCACAGGGTGGGGTTGCTGGACGCGGACGTCTACGGGCCGAACGTGCCGATCATGCTGGGCTCGACGCAGGAGCCGATGGCCACCGCGCAGCAGCACATCATTCCGGTGGAAGCGCAGGGCGTGAAGATGATTTCGATGGGGCTGCTGAATCCCGGGGACAAGCCGGTGATCTGGCGTGGACCGATGCTGCACGGCGTGATTACGCAGTTTTTGCGCAGCGTGGAATGGGGCGAACTTGATTTTTTGGTGATTGACTTGCCGCCAGGGACGGGCGACGTGCAGTTGACGCTGATCCAGACGGTGGCAGTGACGGGCGCGGTGGTGGTGACGACGCCTTCGACGGTGGCGCTGGCGGATGTGCGCAAGGCGATCGAGATGTTCCGGCAGGTGAATGTGGAAGTGCTCGGCGTGGTGGAAAACATGAGCACGTTTTCATGTCCCCATTGCGGGAAGGCCATTGATATTTTCGGGCACGGCGAAGGGACGAAGACGGCGATCGAGTACGGCGTGCCGGTGCTGGGGGAAATTGAGATCGATCCGCGGATCCGCGTGGGCGGGGATACGGGGAAGCCGGTGGCGGCGGAGGGAGAAACGGCTCCGGCGGCGCAGAGCTTGTATAAGGTGGCCAAGGCGGTGACGGCGCGGCTGGACGAGATTGGCGGGACGCTGGGCGGCCCGCGGGTGGAGATTGATTGAAGGATCGAAGTAAGGAAGCACAGATTCGGCAAGAGAGTTCGTCCAGCAGAGTTGAGTCCGTGCCTGGAAGTGGCAGTGTTGAGAAAGAGTTTAAGTTGGAGGGTCTGTCGCGCCTCCGGCGCTCCACTCTCGATTCAGAAGAAGAAGGCGTAACCCTTCGCGATGCTCAGGGCAAAGAGCCGCGCTACACATAAACGCGCCCGCACGGAACAAATTGGCTACAATTCGCGTTTCAGACGGTGAGACGAACGGGGGGAGTTCCATGCCATACCGGGAGGAAGACGCCCGCCGCAGTCCCTCGCGATTCTTGGGATAAAAAGGCGGCCGCTACAAATGGAAGATTCTCTGCAGAGGACGGGCGAGGATCGCCGGGGAGATTGGGCACTCCTTGGCGGACTCGCCTTTTTGTTGTTTGCGGCGCACCTGCTGGTGGGCGGGCGGTACGGGTATTTTGTGGACGAGTTGTATTACCTGGCGTGCAGCCATCATCTGGCGTGGGGGTACGTGGATCAGCCGCCGCTGATCGCCGTGATCACCTGGCTGGTGCGCGTGACGCTGGGCGATTCCTTGCGGGCGTTGCATTTTCTGCCGGCGGTGGCGGCGGGGTTGCGCGTGATTCTGACCGGCCTGATCGCGCGAGAACTGGGCGCGCGGCGATACGGGATGGCGCTGGCGTGCGTGTGCGTGATGGTGGCCCCGATTTACCTGGGGCTCGACTCGCTGCTGACGATGAACGCGTTCGAGTCGCTCTTCTGGATGAGCGCGGCGCTGATCGCATTGAAGATATTCAACGGGGCCAGCCAGCGGCTGTGGCTGCTGTTCGGCGTGGTGTGCGGTGTGGGGCTGTTGAACAAACATTCCATGCTGTTTTTCGGGTTTGGATTATTTGCGGGCCTGCTGCTGACGAAGCAGCGCAAGCAGTTTCTCTCACCGTGGATCTGGCTGGGCGGGATGATCGCGCTGCTGATTTTCCTGCCGAATCTGCTGTGGGAAATTCATCGAGGATTCCCGACCATCGAACTGTTGCGCAACGTGCAGGCCAGCGGGCGCAATACGGAAGTCGGTCCGCTCAAATTTCTGGAGATGCAAGCGCTGCTGATCTTTCATCCGCTTTCCGCGCCGGTGTGGATCGCGGGGCTGATGGAATTGCTGCGCGACCGCGAAGGCAGAGGCTGGCGCGTGCTGGGGATCACCTGGCTGGTGATCATGACCTGCATGCTGACAATGCACGGCCGCATGTATTATCCCGCGCCGGCGTATCCGATGCTGTTTGCGGCGGGCGGTATGGCGTTTGAGCGCTGGTTCGCGGGATGGAAAATATCGGCCTGGCTGAGGCCGCTGTGGATTGCGCTGCTGGCGATTACCGGAGTTCTGATTGCACCGTTTGCGTATTTCCCGATGCTGACGGTGGATCAGTACATCGCTTACGCCAAATTCTGGCATTTCGAACCGCCGCGCATCGAGAATCACCGCATGGGGCCGCTGCCGCAGCTGTATGCGGACCAGTTCGGCTGGAAGGAGATGGCCCAGGTGATGGCGGACGCCTATCACAAGCTGCCTCTGGAGGAACAGAAGGGCTGCGCCATCTTTGGACAGAATTACGGACAGGCTGGCGCGATCGATTTTTTCGGGGCGAAGATGGGATTGCCGCTGGCGATTTCGACGCATCAGAACTACTACTATTGGGGCCCGCGGGGATATTCGGGGCAATGCATGATCATCATGGACGATACGCCGAAGCGCCTTGGTGAGTTGTTTGGCAGAGTGGAAAAGATGGGGACGGTGTACCACCCGCTTTCGATGCCGTACCAGCATTTTGACGTGTATTTGTGTCGCGAGCCGAAGTTTGGGACGTTGGAGCAGCTTTGGCCGAAAATCAAGCATTGGAATTGAAGGTTGGAAGGTGGCTGCGCGACGCTGAAGCGTGTGTTCCTGGGGCCTGTCCTTGGGGGCAGCTTGTGGATTGCGAACGGAAGGGTGAGACGCGCGCATCGTTTTTGCGGGGCTCGTGTTCAATACAAGCAGGAGCCTTGCATGCGTATCGCTGCGCGATCTGCTTCGGTTGTCTTTGCATTGCTGATTGGCGGTTTGCTTGCTCCGGCTGGATTGTGGGCGGCGAGCCGCGGGGCGCATCCTCGGGTGAATTCTGCGGAGGCATTTTTGTTTGAGGCCGCGAACCGGGACCGCGCCGCGGCGGGATTGCCGGCGTTTCAATGGGACGCGAATCTTGCGGAGGCCGCTCGGCGGCATGCGGAGCAGATGGTCCGGCACAACGCGTTGTCGCACCAGTTTCCCGGCGAAGCTCCGTTGCAGGATCGCGCGCGGCAGGCGGGCGCGCGGTTCGGCATGATCGCGGAGAATGTGGCGGAGGGTCCGTCAGCGGAGGGTCTGCATGCACAATGGATGCATTCGGCGCCGCACCGGGAGAATTTGCTCGACCGGGAGCTGAATTCCATTGGCATCTCGGTGATTGCCAGCGGAGGGCAGTATTTTGCGGTAGAGGATTTTTCGGTGCGCGTGGCGCACTTGATGCTTACCGATCAGGAATCGGAAGTGCGTTCCCAGCTTGCGGGCTACGGACTGCGGATGGAGAACGAGGTGGCGGATGCGCGAAAGACCTGCGCGATGGATCGCGGTTGGGCGGGGCCGAGGCCGGCGGCGGTGCTGCGCTATGAGATGTCGGACCTGAGCCGGCTTCCGGAGGAAGTGGAGCAGAAGGCGCGGAGCGGGAAATATCACGCGGCGGCGGTGGGCGCGTGCGAGGCGAGCGGGTCGAACAGTTTTGAACAGTTCCGGATTGCGATCTTGTTTTTCTGATGGGGCGATGTGGAGGAAGGACGGCAGTCAGTCGACAGCCAACAGTTTACAGCTGAGAGCCAGCAACTAAGCGCCGGGCGCCCCGAGAATATATACTCCGCACTAACATTCGAGCACTGACGACTCACAACTGACCTCGCCCTTGCGTTTTGGGGGGAAACGGGTAGACTCTCTGCATGACGTCCTCGTTCTACTTTTACGCGTGGCGATTTACGTACCGGAGCGACCGGCAGCGAGGGGCCACCGTCTAGAATGAGCGCATCCGAGGATTCTGGCCCACTCGCGAAGAGTGGGCTTTTTTGTTTTAGGGACAGGAAAAACGCGGGCATCTCCGGGGAAATGAGAAAAGGAAGCGACGGACATGATTATTTCGATGAAATTACATTCGACGCGCGACGAGATCGATCAGGTGACGGCGATCGTGCACCACTTCGGATACAAAGTGCATTCGATCGAGGGCGAAGAGCGCGTAGTGATTGGCGTGGTGGGCGTGGGCGACGTGACGGCGTGCCTGGAGTCCGTAGAGGCCATGCCGCAGGTGGAAAAAGTGGTGCGAATCACGGCGCCGTACAAGTTCGTGAGCAAGGAGTTCCGTCCGGGGCGCACGCGGATTCGCGTGAATGGAACGGAAATCGGCGGCGACGAATTCGTGGTGATGGCGGGGCCGTGTTCGGTGGAGAGCGAAGAACAAATCATGCGCGCGGCGGAAGGCGTGGCGAAGGCGGGCGCGAAGCTGCTGCGCGGAGGCGCGTTCAAACCGCGGACATCGCCGTACGATTTTCAGGGCATGGAGGAAGAGGGGCTGAAACTGCTTCAGAAGGCGAAAAAGGCGACCGGCCTGGCGATCGTGACCGAAGTGATGGGCGACCGCGACGTGGAGCTGGTGGCGCAGTATGCGGACGTGATGCAGGTGGGCGCGCGGAACATGCAGAACTTCATGCTGCTGAAGGCGCTGGGGAAGTGCGGGCGACCGGTGCTGCTGAAACGCGGGCTAAGCAGCAGCATCAAGGAATTATTAATGAGCGCGGAGTACATCACGGCGCACGGGAATCCCGACGTGATTCTTTGCGAGCGCGGGATTCGCACGTTTGAGACGGCTACGCGGAACACGTGTGACATTTCGGCGATTCCGGTGCTGAACGAACTGACGCACCTGCCGGTGATTCTCGATCCGAGCCACGCGACCGGGAAGCGCAGCCTGGTGCCGGCGGTGGCCCGCGCGGGCGTGGCGATCGGCGCCGACGGATTGATCGTGGAGGCGCATCCGGCTCCGGAGCGGGCGATGAGCGACGGCGCGCAATCGCTGGACCTCGGGCAGTTCGCGAAGATGATGGAGGATTTGCAGCCGTATATCGCGCTTTGGAAGGCGGCGCGGAAGAAGGAATCGGTGGCGACGGCCGCGCGCTAACTAACCCTAAGACCCAGGTTCCCAAAAGTGGAGGGGCAGCCGCTGGGCTCTTACTGGGTGGATACATTGCGGCGAGCACTTCTCTTTTGCCGGGAAAGCAAGTGGCGTATGCCCAGCGGTAGCAGACGACCGATCTTTGTCTTCGGAAGGGTGTCAGTGGATTTAGGCTTGTCCTTCGGGTGATGGACAAGATTCCCCGCTCTTGACGAGGGCGGCAAGCAGTCGGGAGTCATAGCCTTCCGCCGATGGCAACTCTCATAGAGATCCATCGTGTATGTGAAAGTCGCGCGCGAAGGGGTAACTCGGTTCGTTCATACAAAGGGATTGGAGATGGTGACGGTGGCGATGCGCTGGCCGTGCTGGAAGTCTTCGCTATAGAGGATGTCGCACTGGCCTTCGATGGCGGAGGCGACGATCAGGGCATCGTACCAAGCGAGACCATAGCGAGCGCCGAGCCGGAGCGCCTCCGCATATAAGGCCGGGGAAGAATGCACCGTGAGCAGCGGACCGAAAGTGGTAGCGAGGTATTGCTCCGCCTCCAGACTGGTCATGGGCTTTGCGAAACGCCGCAGGGCCACGTTAAAGAACTCCTGCACGACCTGGTAGCTGACAATTCCAGCTCGGGTTTCAATGGCCCTGCGGATCAGCTTTCTGGACTCGGCGGCCTTGCTGGGCGAGGCGGTGTCGAAGGAGCAGACGAAAATGTTGGTATCGAGAAAGAACCTACCGCTCATTCATTTCATCCCGGCTGAAGCGCCGCCCCGCCCGGACATGCTTCAGGCGTTTCATCAGCGCGTCGAACTCGCGAGGGCCTCCGTTCTGCGCCGTTAACTG
>Ga0335085_10007726_pt1 | contig 16552 bp, 16 predicted proteins | sample Lox_Sample_45_FD_206712 | JGI IMG/M metagenome (GOLD analysis project Ga0335085, IMG submission 206712) | Soil microbial communities from Loxahatchee National Wildlife Refuge, Florida, United States - Lox_Sample_4.5 | ecosystem: Environmental > Terrestrial > Soil > Wetlands | place: USA...
CGCCCGCTTTTTCCGCAAGCATACCGGGACCACGCCGCACGCGTTTCGCGACGGCCGCAGCTAGTGGTCCGATTTCTAACATTCGCATGCCGGTTCGGTAGGCGATCATGCGAATGTTAGAATCAAAGGACCACTAGAAAAATATGAGTGCTAGAGCGGATGACTTTTCGTCGAATCGGCAGGCCGCTCTAGCTTATTGGTGAAGCATGATCTCTTCCGAAAACCGGCATCCACTTTTCGGGATCATGCTTTAGTGGAGCTTTGGATTTGATATTCGCTTCGCGAGCTCACGGCTGGGTGGGTAGCGAATGTCAAATCCGCTCCACCAGGGTCATGATGGATGCCACCGCCCGAAGCGCCGGGTCCGCCGCCGCCGATTATCGGCGCGCGTTATTCGCGGAGCAAAAATCCCAGCACGGTGTCGGCATAAGCCTGCGGCTGTTCCACGTTGGCGATGTGCGCGGCGTCGAGCACGGCGAGCTTGGCGCCGGGAATGTGCTGGGCGAGAAACTCGCCGGCTTCGAGCGTCGTCGCCGGATCATGGCGGCCGGCAATGACCAGGGTTGGCCGCGTGATGTTTGCAAGCAGCGGGCGATGATCCATGTCGCGGATCGCTTCGCCGCAGGCGATGTAGCCGTCGACGCTGGTGGCCAGAAACATCTCGCGAATCCGCGCTACTGCCTGCGGCGAGCGCTCGCGGAACGGCCTGGTGAACCAACGCTCCATATTGGCATCGACAATTCCGGCGAGCCCTTTTTCGCGCACCAGCCTGATGCGGCCGTCCCACATGGACCGGTCCGGGAAGTAGCAGGAGGTATTGGAAAGGATCAGTTTGTCGATACGGTTCGGCGCATGCACGCCGAGCCATTGTCCGACCATGCCGCCCATGGACAGCCCGCACCAGTGGACCCGTTCGATGTTGAGGCCGTCGAGGATGGCGAGCGCGTCCCGGCCGAAGCGCTCCATGGAGTACGGGCCCTTCGGCACGTCCGATTGACCATGCCCGCGCCGATCATAACGCACCAGGCGGAAGTGGCGCGTAAACGGCTCGACCTGCTCGTCCCACATGTGCAGATTGGTGCCGAGCGAGTTGGACAGCATCAGCACCGGGGCGCGCGCCGGTCCCTCTAGCTCGACATGGATGGTGCAGCCATCGGCGTTGATCTTCGGCATGCCTGTCGTCCTCCCGCCCAAGTAACCCAAGCCCCGAGCCTAAGTCGCCGACGACGGCCTTTCCAGCGGCGGTTTGAAGAGGTAAGCGATTATCTGGCGACGCGGCGTTGCTGGGCGCCGGCAGGAGTGACGCGACATGGCCATGACGATGAGCGGGGAATATCAGCTTGCGGTGGCGCGGGAGACGGTGTGGCAGAAGCTCAACGATCCCGAGACGCTCAAAGCCTGCATCCCCGGCTGCGAGCAGCTGGACAAATTGTCGGATACCGAATTCCAGGCCGTGGCCACGACCAAGATCGGGCCGGTAAAGGCCAGGTTCAAAGGCAAGGTGACGCTGAGCGATCTTGACCCGCCCAACGGGTATACGATTGCCGGACAAGGTGACGGCGGCGTTGCGGGTTTCGCCAGGGGCGGCGCCACCGTGAAGCTCTTGCCCAAGGATGGCGGCACGCTTTTGAGCTATACGGTCGAGGCGCAGATCGGTGGCAAGCTTGCTCAGCTCGGCCAGCGCCTCATCAACGGGGCGGCAAAGAAGATCGCCGACGATTTCTTCGCCAATTTTGCGGCCGCGGTGACGAAGACATCCTGAGCGCGGCCGCAGCTCTGCCCGCCGGCTAGCCGCCACGGGCCGTTCGCAACACTCGATCTCCCTTGACCGGCGGCTAGGCCGGGGTCCACATTGGTGCCGTTTCAAGGTCGGAATTCCGGGAATCATTGCGATTTCGCCCTTGAAAGCAGCAAACGGCCGCAAGCCGTGCTGGAAAGAAGACGTTTTTGAGAGAATCCGAGGAGGGCGCTTATGGCAGCCGTTTCCCTTACCGTGAACGGCAAATCCGTCACCGCCGATGTCGATCCGCGCACCCTGCTGGTGCAGTTGCTGCGTGAGCATCTGCGGCTTACCGGCACACATGTAGGGTGCGACACTTCGCAATGCGGCGCTTGCGTGGTCCTGGTGAACGGCAAGGCGGTCAAGTCCTGCACCGTGCTGGCGTTGCAGCTCGAGGGCGCCGACGTGCTCTCGATCGAGGGGTTGGCGCCGGCGGACGGGCCATTGCATCCGATGCAGGAGGCGTTTCGCGAAAATCACGGCCTGCAATGTGGCTATTGCACCCCGGGCATGATCCTGACCGCCGTCGACATGGTGCGCCGCAAGGGCCATGAGCTCGACGACCACACCATCCGTGAGGAGCTCGAAGGCAACCTCTGCCGCTGCACCGGCTATCACAATATCGTCAAGGCGATCGCCGCCGGCGCCCGCGCCATGGGCAGCGGCGCCGCCAAGAGAGCCGCCGAGTAGAACGCGAGCCGCCGCAACGGGAGGCCGCACACAACAAGTACCGCCGGAGGGAAACATGAGTGCGACCGGGATCGGCGCCGCCGTGCGCCGCAAGGAAGATCACCGCTTCGTCACCGGCATGGGCCACTATACCGACGACATCAACCGGCCCGGCCAAGCTTATGCCTATTTCATCCGTTCGCCGCACGCGCATGCGACGATCAAATCGATCGATGCCAAAGCAGCTTCAACGATGGCCGGAGTGCTTGCGGTGCTTACTGGCGCCGAACTGGCCGCTGACAAGATCGGCAATCTCATCTGCGGCTGGATGATCCATTCCAAGGACGGCTCGCCGATGAAAATGGCGCCGCATCCGGCGCTGGCGAGCGGCAAGGCCTGTTACGTCGGCGATCCGGTAGCTGTCGTGATCGCACAAACACTGGCCCAGGCGCGCGATGCTGCCGAGAAGGTGAAAATCGACTACGGCGTCTTGCCGGCGGTCTCCGACCCGGCTGCGGCGCAGAAGCGGGACGCGCCGCGAATTCATGACGTTGCGCCGCACAACACCATCTACCAGTGGCATCTCGGCGACGCCAAAGCCGTCGAGGCCGCCTTCAAGGCCGCCAAGCATGTAACCAAGCTGGATCTCGTCAACAATCGGCTGGTGCCGAATGCCATGGAGCCGCGCGCCGCCATCGGCGAATACGATACGGGCAGCGGTGCATTCACGCTTTGGAATACCACGCAAAATCCGCACGTGGCCCGGCTGGTCATCGCCGCCTTTGTCGGCATGGCGCCTGAGCACAAGCTGCGGGTGATCGCGCCGGACGTGGGCGGCGGCTTCGGCTCGAAGATCTTCATCTATCCCGAAGAAGTCGTGGCGCTGTGGGCTGCGAAAAGAGTCGGCCGGCCGGTCAAATGGGTGTCCGAACGCTCCGAAGCGTTCATCGCCGATGCGCATGGCCGCGACCACGTCACCCACGCGGAAATGGCCTTCGATGCCGATGGCAAGATCATCGGGCTTCGCGCCAAGACCATTGCCAATCTCGGCGCTTACATGTCGACTTTCTCCTCCTCGGTCCCGACCTATCTGTACGCTACGCTGTTGTCCGGCCAATACGCCATCCCGCAGATTTATTGCGAAGTCGACGCCGTCTACACCAATACGGTTCCGGTCGATGCCTATCGCGGCGCCGGGCGGCCGGAGGCGACGTTCGTGGTCGAGCGGCTGGTCGAGATCGGCGCTCGGGAGCTGGGCAAAGATCCGGCCGACTTGCGTCACAAGAACTTCATCAGGAGTTTCCCGCATCAGACGCCGGTGATCATGACCTATGACACCGGCGATTACGATGCATCGCTGAAGAAGGCGATGGAGCTTGCCGATTACAAAGGCTTTGCCAAGCGCAAACGTGAATCGGCCCGCCACGGCAAGCTGCGCGGAATAGGTTTGTCCACCTACATCGAAGCGTGCGGCATTGCGCCTTCTCAGGCGGTAGGTTCGCTCGGCGCCGGCGTCGGCTTGTGGGAATCGGCAGAAGTACGCGTCAATCCCACCGGCTCAGTGGAAGTCCTGACCGGCTCGCACGCCCACGGCCAGGGCCACGAGACGACTTTTGCACAGCTCGTCTCCGATCGCCTTGGTATTCCGATCGAGAACATTTCGGTCGTCCACGGCGACACCGACAAGGTTCAGTTCGGCATGGGCACGTACGGTTCGCGCTCCGCCGCCGTCGGCATGTCGGCGCTTGCCAAGGCGCTCGACAAGATCGAAGCCAAGGCCAAGAAGGTCGCCTCCCACATGCTGGAAGCCGCCGAGGCCGACATCGAGTTCAAGGACGGCAAATTCAGCGTCGCCGGCACCGACAAGTCGGCGGCTTGGGGTGACGTCACCCTCAACGCCTATATCGCGCACAAATTCTCTGGCCAGGAGCTTGAGCCGGGACTGAAGGAGGGGGCGTTCTACGACCCGACCAACTTCACCTTTCCGGCGGGGTGTCACATCTGCGAGGTGGAAGTCGATCCGCAAACCGGCAATACCGAGATTGTCGCCTGGACCGCGGTCGACGATTTCGGCGTGCTGATCAATCCGATGATCGTGGAAGGTCAGGTCCACGGCGGCATCGTCCAGGGCGTCGGTCAAGCGCTCTATGAGCGCGCCGTCTACGACAAGGACGGTCAGCTCGTGACCGGCTCGTTCATGGATTATTGCATGCCGCGCGCCGATCACCTGCCGGTGCTGAAAGTCGAAACGACGCTCACCAAGTGTCCGTCCAATCCGCTCGGCATCAAGGGCTGCGGCGAAGCCGGCGCCATCGCTGCGCCCGCCGCTGTAATCAACGCCATCACCGACGCGATCGGCACCGAAGCGATCGCCATGCCGGCGACGCCGGCGGCGGTCTGGACGGCGCTGCAGACGTCGGGCCGCTCCATGCCGCATGCGGCATGACGGGCAAGGGATAACGGAGAAGATCACATGTACAGCTTCACCTATCATCGTCCGGAGACGCTGCGGCAAGCCGTCAATTTGCTCAGCAAGACCGAAGACGCCAAGCTCCTGGCCGGCGGGCACACGCTGTTGCCGACCATGAAACTGCGCCTCGCCAATCCGCCGCACTTGATCGACATTTCCGGCATCGCAGGCTTGACCGGGATCGAGCTCAAAGGCCGCGCGATTGAGATCGGGGCGATGACGCGGCATGTCGACGTGCACACCTCACCGGTGGTGCAGCAGGCAGCGCCGGTGCTCGCCAAGCTCGCCGGTATGATCGGCGATCCGGCCGTCCGCCACATGGGCACCATCGGCGGCTCGGTCGCCAACAACGATCCGACCGCCGATTATCCGGCCGCGTGCCTCGGGCTCGGCGCCACCATCATCACCAACAAGCGCCGCATCAAGGCCGACGATTTCTTCACCGGCATGTTCTCGACAGCGCTTGAGCCCGCAGAGATCATCACCAAGGTCAGCTTTCCGCTGCCGAAGAAGGCGGCGTATCAGAAATTCCGCAATCAGGCGTCGCGCTATGCGCTGGTCGGCGTGTTTGTCGGCAAGCGCGGCGGCGAGGTCCGGGTCGCGGTCACCGGCGCCGGCAGCAATGGCGTGTTCCGCGTGCCATCGTTCGAGGACGCGCTGAAAAAGCGGTTTTCGCCGAAATCGCTCGAAGGGCTGACCATTCCGCCCGACGGCCTTAACAGCGACATTCACGGCAGCGCCGAATATCGCGCCCACCTAGTCGGCGTGCTGGCGCGCCGCGCCGTGGCCGAGGCGATCGGGAAGTAAATCGACCGGCCGGAATTCACTCATGGTCATGCCCTGCCTTGTGCCGGGCATCCCCGTCTTTACATGACCACAAGGCGCGGATTGGCGGGACGAGCCCGGCAGTAGCGCGATAGATTGAGCGTTATGAACAAGTCCTCGCCACGTCCTCTGCCGGTCTCGATCGACGCCGCCGTCGCGCTGCTGGCCGAGGCCGACTACTTGGCCGACCGCTCGCTGGGCACGGTGCTTTACCTGGCGCTCAAGATGGGCCGGCCGCTGTTCCTCGAAGGCGAGGCCGGCGTCGGCAAGACCGAGATCGCCAAGGTTCTGTCCGCAACCCTCGGTCGACGCCTCATCCGGCTGCAATGCTACGAAGGCCTCGATGTCGCCGCCGCCGTCTACGAGTGGAACTACGCGGCGCAGATGATCGCCATCCGCGTCGCCGAAGCCGAAGGCGAGCACGACCGCGCCCGGCTCGAGCACGATGTGTTCTCCGAACGCTTCCTGATCAAGCGTCCGCTGCTGCAGGCCCTTGAGCCGGACACGGCCGGCGCGCCGGTCCTGCTGATCGACGAGATCGACCGCACCGACGAAGCGTTCGAGGCTTTCCTGCTCGAAGTCCTGAGCGATTTCCAGGTCACGATACCGGAACTCGGAACGGTGAAGGCGGCGCATCCGCCGATCGTCATCATCACCTCGAACCGGACCCGCGAGGTGCATGACGCGCTCAAGCGCCGCTGCCTCTATCATTGGGTCGGCTATCCGAGCGCCGAGCGCGAATTGGCGATCGTGCGCACCAAGGTGCCCGGGATCGGCAAGAAGCTTTCCGAGCAGGTGGTGGCGTTCGTGCAGGCACTGCGCAAAGAGGACCTGTTCAAATCGCCGGGCGTCGCCGAAACGCTCGATTGGGCCGGCGCTCTGTCCGAACTCGACGTGGTCGCGCTCGATCCGGCGACCGTTTCCGACACGCTCGGCGTCCTGCTCAAATATCAGGACGACATTGCCAAGCTCGAAGGCGGCAAGGTCAAGGAGCTGCTCGACGAGATCAAGTCGGAGCTGCGCGCGGCGGAGTGACGGACTGTGCGGATTTCCGAGTTCGGAACGCCACGATGACGGCCGGCGGATTGCGGCGCACCGCGTTGAGACGGCTTACATCCCCTAGCAGCGAACGAGCGGCGCAAGCGCGATGGTGACCAACCAGCCCTCCGCGACCAACTCCAACGTGCCTCACGGTGACGGTCGCCTCGCCGAAAACATCGTCTACTTCGCCAGAGCCTTGCGCGCCGCCGGCATTCCGGTCGGGCCCGGCGCAGTGCTCGACGCGCTCGAAGCCGTGCAGACCGCGCGCATCGGCACGCGGGAGGATTTCTACTGGACCCTGCACGCGGTGTTCGTAAAACGCCACGAACACTCGGTGCTGTTCGATCAGGCGTTCCGCATTTTCTTTCGCCGCCGCGGCTATATCGATCAATTGCTGGCGATGATGCTGCCGGCGGCGCCGTCGACGCCGCGGCCGCCCGCCCCCGGCGCGACGCGCGTGCAGGAGGCGCTGTTCTCCGGCGTTGACGACAAGCTCAAGCGCGAGCGCGAGGTCGAGATCGATACCCGCATGACGGTATCCGACCGCGAGGTGCTGCAGAAAAAGGATTTCGCGCAGATGACCAATGCCGAGATCGCCGCCGCCAAGGAGGCGATGAAGCGGCTCGTGATGCCGCTTTCGGAAGTGCGCACCCGGCGGCTGAAGCCGCATCCGCGCGGTCATCTGATCGACATCCGCCGCACCCTGCGCGGCAGCTTCAAGGGCGGCGGCGATTTCATCGACCTGCGCTTCGTCGGGCCGCGCTACAAGCCGCCGCCGCTCGTGGCGCTCCTCGACATATCGGGATCGATGACCCAGTACAGCCGCATCTTCCTGCACTTTCTGCATGCACTGACCGACACGCGAAAACGCGTCAGCACCTTCCTGTTCGGCACGCGGCTGACCAATGTCACCCGCGCGCTGCGCGAGCGCGATCCGGACGATGCGCTTGCCGCCTGCTCGGCAAGCGTACCCGACTGGTCCGGCGGGACGCGGATCGGGTCGTCGCTGCGCGCCTTCAACAAGCTGTGGGCCCGCCGCGTGCTCAGCCAGGGCGCCATCGTCTTGCTCATCACCGACGGGCTTGAGCGCGACGCCGACGATACCCTCGCGTTCGATATCGATCGGCTGCACCGGTCGTGCCGCCGTCTCATCTGGCTCAATCCGTTGTTGCGGTTCGAAGGCTTCGAGGCGCGTGCGCGCGGCATCAAGACCATGCTGCCGCATGTCGACGAATTTCGTCCGATCCACAACCTCGAATCGATGGCCGCCCTGGTGGCCTCGCTGCAAGCCGGCCGCGGCCGCACCGGGGATCCGAAAGCCTGGATGCAGAAGGTCGCCTGAAGGTTTATATTCAGGCGAATACAGCGGATGGCGCGCACGGCCGATGCCGGCAGAGGGCAGGCTTGAGGCGTTCGGCATGCGCGGCTCGACACGGAGGCATGGCATGCTCGCAACCGACGACGACATTCTCAAAGCCGCCGAGGACTGGCGCCGCAAGGGCCGCTCCGTGGCGCTGGCGACCGTGGTGGAAACCTGGGGGTCGGCGCCGCGACCGGTCGGCTCCAATCTCGTCATCGACGGGGACGGGAACTTTCTCGGCTCGGTGTCCGGCGGCTGCGTAGAGGGCGCCGTCGTGACCGAAGCTCTCGACGTGATCTATACCGGCAAGCCGAAAATGCTGGAATTCGGCGTTGCCGACGAGACGGCCTGGAAGGTCGGGCTCTCCTGCGGCGGCACGATCCGGGTGTTTGTGGAGAAAGTGGAGTAGGTTACCGTCATTCCGCGGTGCGTGCCGCAAGCGCACCGCGAAGGATGCGGTCGAGGTACTCACGCCCTTGCCTTCGGGGCCCGCTGGTCTGTCGTCGGGCGCTCCAGGCTCGGGTTCGAACATGACGACCGGGAAACATGCATGAAGCTTGACCTCTTGACCGCGCTGAACACCGAGCGTGCCGCGCGTCGCGCCGCCATCGTCGTAACCGACATCGCCTCCGGCGAGCAGCGGCTGGTGAAGGCCGCCGACATCGGCAACGACCCGCTCCAGGCCGCGCTGGCCGACCGCCTGCGCAGCGGCAGGAGCGGCATGCAGGATACGCCGGCCGGCCGCGCGTTCCTCACGGTCTATGTGCCGGCGCCGCAGCTGGTCATTACCGGCGCCGTGCATATCAGTCAGGCGCTGGCCCCGATCGCCAAACTCCTCGGCTATGAGGTGACCATCGTCGACCCGCGCACGGCGTTTGCTTCGCCGGAGCGCTTCCCCGACGTCAAGGTGATCGCCGAGTGGCCGGACCAGGCGCTGCCGCCGCTCGGCATCGATCGTTACACCGCTTTCGTCGCGCTCACCCACGATCCGAAGATCGACGATCCCGCGCTTCGCTACGCGCTCTCGCGCGATTGTTTCTATATCGGCGCGCTCGGATCGCGAAAGACCCATGCGCGGCGCGTCGAGCGGCTCAAGCAGCAGGGCTTGAGCGACGCCGATGTGGCGCGCATTCACGCGCCGATCGGCCTTGACATCGGCGCCGTATCGCCAGCCGAGATCGCAGTTTCGATCATGGCGGAGATCACCGGGCGTCTGCACGCCGAACTGCAGGCCGACCGCCCGCTCGTGAAGGCCGCGTCATGAAATTCGGAGCGGTCGCGCCCCACCAGGCGGTTGGCGCCATCGCGGTGCACACGATCCGCCAGAGCGCCCTGGTGCTCAAGAAGGGAACGCTGATCGGTCCGGTCGAGGCCGCGGCCCTCGAAGCGGCCGGCATCAAGGAGATCGTCGTGGCGCGGCTCGAGCCGGGCGACGTATCCGAGGATGTCGCTGCGGCTGAGATTGCCACGGCAATCGCCGGCGACGGGGTCCATGTTGATCGGGCCTTCACCGGCCGTGCCAACTTGTTCGCGCGCTCGCCGGGTGTGCTCGTGGTCGACAAGGCGGCCGTCGATCGCATCAATCGCGTAGACGAAGCGATCACGGTGGCGACGCTGCCGGCTTTCAAGCCGGTGGTCGCCGGCGAGATGATCGCGACGGTCAAGATCATTCCGTTCGCGGTAGCAGCCGCCGCCCGCGACGCGGCGCTTGCGGCGGCGCCGCGGCCGCTCATTCGCCTTGCGCCTTATCGCATCCGCAAGGTTGCTGTCGTCTCCACGGTGCTGCCCGGGCTTTCACCCAAGGTGATCGATAAGACCTTGAAAATCACGGCGGAACGGCTGGCGCCCGCCAATGCCGCGATCGTCGCTGAACGGCGCGTGCCGCATCAGCATGCCGCGCTGGCCAGTGCTCTCGCAGAGGTGCTCCGCGAAGGCGCCGAAATGGTCATCGTGTTCGGCGCCTCGGCGATCGCCGACCGGCGCGACGTCATTCCGGCGGCGCTGGAAACGGTCGGCGGGCGCATCGAGCATTTCGGCATGCCGGTCGATCCCGGCAATCTCTTGTTGATCGGCAGCGCCGCCGGCCATCCGGTGCTGGGGGCGCCGGGCTGCGCGCGCTCGCCAAAGGAGAACGGCTTCGACTGGGTCCTGATGCGGCTGCTGGCCGGGCTGCCGGTGCCGCGCCAGGACATTACCGGCATGGGCGTCGGCGGCCTGCTCATGGAAATCATCACCCGGCCACAGCCGCGCGACGAACCGCTGCATCCCGCGGGCAACATCGCGGCCGTCGTGCTCGCCGCCGGGCGATCGAGCCGCATGGGCGGCGCCAACAAGCTTCTGGAAAAGATCGCCGGCCGGCCGCTTGTCCGCATTGCGGTTGAGCAAGCGCTCGCTTCCCGCGCCCGGCCTGTGGTCGTGGTCACCGGTCACCAGCGCGAACGCATCGAAGCGGCGCTGGCCGACCTGCCGGTCAAGTTCGTGCACAATCCGGCTTTCGCCGACGGCCTCGGCAGCTCGCTCCGCGCCGGCATTGGCGCGCTGCCTGCGGAGGCCGATGGCGCGATCGTGTGTCTCGGCGACATGCCACAAGTCGACGCCGCGATGATCGACCGGCTGATCGCGGCGCTGGATCCGGACAAGGGTGCGCTGGTCGTCGTGCCGACCATCGATGGCCAGCGCGGCAATCCGGTCGTCTGGTCGCGCCGCTTCTTCCCCGACCTCATGACCGTGGAAGGCGATGTCGGCGCGCGCCATTTGATCGGCCGCTACGGCGAAGCCGTGGTCGAGGTCCCGTTCAAGGGTGCCGCAGCGCTCATCGATGTTGACACGCCGGAGGCGCTCGAGGCGGTGCGGGCGGAACTGGAAGACACCTAGTGGTCCAATTCTAACATTCGTATCCACTAGCGCCGCTCCGTCCTCTTGCTTCGTCGTTGCGGATTGGCCGGCTCGGTTGCCCGCCAGTTTCGTTCGGCAAGGGCATCAGACCGATTCACCAACTGGCAACAGTTGCCCGCTAGCGTCGGCCGTCGTCCCTGGGGAGGGCGGTCATGATCGGCATCAAGCGGATTTCCAGGGTCGTTTTCGCGGCCGCCTGGGTCCTGGTCGCGGCGGTCGGCGTCGCCCAAGCGGCAGGCGCGCTCGCCGTCGGCGCCTGCGGCGCCTATGGCTATGGCTACGATTATCGCAAAGTGACGGACGCCCGTACCGCGGCGATGAAGCAGTGCGTGGGCAAGGCCTGCAAAATCGTCGGCGAGATCCGCAACGGCTGCGCGGCGCTGGCAATCGACCTCAGGCATCCGTGCGGACCATTCGGCTGGGCGATCAATGCGCACCTCGGCAAGGCCGAAAATGCATCGCTCCGCCGCTGCTATGAATTCGGCGGCCACGATTGCGTAGTGCGCGCCTGGGCTTGCGACGAGAAGGGCTGATCGACCCGCGCTTTACCGCCCCAGCGTCATCAGGACCCGGCGGCCGCCTTCGCCAGCGTCATGATCGCGGTCGCCAAGGCCTTGGCGAGGTCGTCGCTACGTCCGGCAAGACCGTGCCGCGCCGCGAGCCAGGCGGGCTCGTTGTACGACAGCCAGGTTTTGCCGCCCGCATCCTCCCAAGCCAGGGCCCTCAACGGCAGATCGATGCCGACGGTCTGGTCAAGTTGCATCAACGGCGTGCCGCCGCGAGCGTTGCCGAAAATGATGAGCTCCGTCGGCCGCAGCGGCAAGCCGGCCGCCGCTGCTCTCCCGCGCCGTGATCGATGCGGGCGAAGATGGTCATTGCCTTCGCCTTGGCTGCGGCCTCGAACCGGTCGATCGTGGCCTTTGCGCCATGCTGGCTTGCAATCGTGGTTAATCCTTCGTGAGCCACGGTGCTGGCCTCGTGAGCTTGCGGTAGGCGGTGGCGCGGTTCCGCCGCACGCTGGATTGACGATCGAGCGCTAGGGGGCGGCGCGGCTACAGTCGCGTGTTGACGCCCAGCCGGAAATAGGGACCGGCCCGGCCGAAAGATTCAAGTGCCCAACCCGCCGATCCCGACCATTCGAACCCGTCGATGTGCAGACCGGTGAGGTGTGCACCGACGCGCCACTGCTGATAGCCGATGCACCACAGCGCCTGGGTTTCGGGCCCGACAAAGAAGGGTCCGAATACGCGCGCCCCGGCGGCGGCGCGAGCCGTTCCGATCAGCGCGATAGAGGCGATGGAGGCGTTGAGTTCTGCCATGGTCGTAGGCGTCGGCTGGTACCACAGATCGGCCGCCAACTGCCCACCGACGTAGAATCCGTGCAACAGACTGCCGGGATCGTAGGGCGAGAGCCGATAGTTCTGGACGATCGGGCCGGCGTAGACAGCAAGGGCAGCGGTGCCGTTGGTCCATCGCCAGCCGGGGAGAGCTGACGCCGACACGAGCGTGCCGGTCACGTCGGTTTGCAATCCGCTCGATGGATAAACGTAAGTGCCTCCGGCGAGCAGAAGCTTCAGTGTAAAGCCCGGCATTAGGTAGCAAACTCATGAGTTTGCTACCTAATGCCGGTAAAGCCGTCGGCATCGAGCCCGGCCGGCGACCATAGGCTTCCGCCGTATAGGAAGGCGCCGTCGCGCCAGATATCCGAGCCCGCAAACAAGAGAACGGCGCTGCTATGCGGCTCATCGGCATCGGCCTGGACCGCGACGCAACTACACACCATCGCGGCGGCCATCGCCGTCGCCAATCGCCACACCACGCGCACGACCGCCCCCGTGGTCCCCAGCAATTCGGCCGTTGCCTATCAAAATACCTATAGCCGCCCGGCGGCCGCAAGCGCAGTTGTGTTGCCAAGGGACGCCGCGCCTATCGCGTGCATACAACCAGGCCGCGTTGCCAAGCCGCGGCGCGCTATCTCCCGGGGCTGCCTTGCGAAATCGAGGTAGGTCGACGCGCCGGCGCGCGGTATATGTGCGGCTGATGCCCAGTGGGACTGGATCGATGGCCACCGACATTTCGACCGTAAGCCAATTGCCCACCGCGCGGCCCGAGGTGTCGCGGCGGCGGCTCACCATCGGTTTCCTCAACGTGGCCCACGGGCTCGATCACTTCGTCATGCTGATCTTCCCGACGGTGGTCATCGAGCTTCAGGCTTTCTATGGTCGCTCATATTCCGAGTTGATCGTCTTCGCGACCGCCTCATTCATCGCGTTTGGGCTGTTCTCGCTGCCCGCCGGCTGGCTCGCCGACCGTTGGAGCCGCCGCAACATGATGGTGGCGTTCTATCTCGGCTGCGGCGCATCGCTCGTGGGCGCGGCCTTCGCGCCGTCGCTGTACGCGCTCGCCGCCGCGCTCTTTGTGCTCGGGATTTTTGCGTCGATCTATCATCCGGTCGGCACCGCTTTGGTGCTGGAAAACGCCACCCAGCGCGGCCGCACGCTCGCCTTCAACGGCGTCTGCGGCAATCTCGGCATCTCTCTTGCCGCTGCAATCACCGCTGCGCTGACCGCGGAATTCTCCTGGCGCGGCGCGTTCCTGATCCCGGGCCTGGTCTGCATCGCCACGGGTATTGCCTATCTTCGCCTTGCGCCCGCCGAAGCGCGGCAGGCGGCGGCGCGCAGCGCTGCGGCCGACGTGCCGCTGTCGGCCGCCGCTGCCGCGGCGATCTTCGGTCTGTTCGTCGTGGTAGCGCTCTGCGCCGGCCTCGTCTTCAACACCATCTCGGTCGCGTTGCCGAAGATCGTCGATGATCGGGCCGGCGGCGATATTTCGCTGGTGATGGTCGGCGGGCTCACCACGGCGGTCTTTCTGTGCGGGGCCGTGGCTCAGATGGCGGTCGGCCGCATCGTCGAGCATGTGCGGCTGCACGTCTTGTTTGCGATCCTCGCGGTCATGCAATTCGCCAGCGTGATGTGGGCGGCCCACGCCACCGGATACATCCTTCTGGTCGCACTGGCCTGCGTCATGACCGCGATCTACGGGCAGATCACGGTCAACGATCTGGTCATCGCCCGCTACACCGCCGATGCCTGGCGCGGCCGCGTCTACGCGGTGCGCTATTTCCTCACCTTCATGGTTTCCGGTGTCGCCGTCTCCCTGATCGGGCTGTTGTACGGCCGCGGCGGCTTCAAGCTCATCCTCGGCGTCACCATGTTCATCGCCTTCGGCTTCCTGGTTTCGGTCCTGGCGATCGCGTTCATCGCCAACGGCGTGGAGAAGGCGCGCGTGCCGCAGCCGATGCCGGCGGAGTAAATCTCCCTGCTCCTCCCGCGCCAGCGGGAATTCAGCAACCGAGCACCGAGCAGCCGCGCACCGGCGCGGCGACGAGCCCGTTTCTACGTCGTGGCCGGATGCCGTGCCGCCATCGCCATGGCGATCAGGGCGCCGCCGCCGAACACCATATTGATGCCGACCAGAAGACCGAGCGCCCAAGCCGCCGTGCCCGGCAGGCCGGCGAAGATGATCCCGGCGAGGATGAGGTCAACGATGCCGCTGATCAGCATCCAGACCCAGCGCCCGCTGAGTTGATTGCGATGTTCGATGCCGTACATGATCGAGGCGATGCCCTCGATCACGAAGAAGGCGATCAGAACCAGCGTCAGCGACAAGGTTCCGGTTATCGGCCAGCGCAGCAAGATGACGCCGGCGGCAATGCCGATGATCGCCGATATGAGCGCCCACCAGAAACCGGGGGCTTGCCGCGCCCAGAACGTCGTAATCAGTCCAACCACGCCGCTCACCAAGAATATCCAGCCGATGATGATGGTGAATGCCAATGTGGCAAGAGGCGGCAGCACAATGGCGGCGACGCCGAGAATGACCAAAATGATGCCCTCGATCAGGAACAGAACCCAATGCGCGTGGATCGCGTTCACGACCGCCTGTCCGAGGCGCTTGGCTTCCAGTGAATTCATCGTCATTGTTTTCTCTCCTGCAAGGGGGCGCCGATCCGCTCAAAAAATCTCCCGGCAGCGACCGGCGAGCCCTTGCGGCTCCATCGGTGAGCAGTCCGGGTGTCCATCGCCCTTTTGGCGCCCAAGTTCCGCCGGGCCTAAAGTCTCGCACAAAGCCGCCCTTGCATAAATCCGAAAGTGCGTTTATCTATCGCTGCAGCGGCGTAGCAGCCTTAAGGGGCTCCGTCGCGGGACGGCCACGGTTACGACGGGTGACGCCGGATGTACGCGCACCTGATCGTTTCGTGGCCGTTAGCATTTTCCCCGACCTTTATTCCAAGGCGCGATAATCGATTGATTGTTCAGAATGAATTCAGAATGATCGATCGTCTGTCATAAAATTGTAATCGATGCCCGTCATGTGATTGAATAATTTGACGAACAAGCACCGAGCAGGGGAACGCGCTATGCCGGATACCAACATCGACTTTGGCCTTTTGACCGGTGCCGGAGCCCCGGTGCGCAGTTTCAAGGCCGGCGAAGTCATCTTCAAGGAAGGCGATCCGGCCGAAGAATTGTTCGTCGTCAAGAGCGGCACCGTAGAGATACGGCTCGGCAACCGGCTGTTGGACACGCTACCCGAACGCAGCATTTTCGGCGAGATGGCCCTGATCGATCACGGGCCGCGCAGCGCCACGGTGGTGGCGGCGACCGACGCCGAGGTCGTTCCCGTCGGCGAGAAGCAGTTTTTGTTCCTGGTGACGCGCACGCCCCATTTTGCCCTGAACGTCATGCGCGTCCTGGTGCAGCGGCTGCGCACCTCGAATACGGTAATCTACTGACTTTTGTCCGCGCGCGTTTCGTAGCGCACGAGGTCAGGCCTGCAATCGCTCGATCAATGCCATGGCCGAGGCCGGCGCGCGGATCTTGCCCTCGTGAATGACGTAGGCGAAGACGTCGCGCGGTCCGCTCTTCTTCGGCCCGCCGCCTCGGTCGACGCGCGGCAGGTCGTCGGGCGCCTGCCCGGCAGCCCAGGCCTGCAAACGGCCTGCCCATGCATCGAGATCCGCCGGCGGATAGGCGGTCGGAATCGAGTCCTTGCCTCTCTGCAAGCGCGCATAGACGAAGTCAGCGGTGAGATCGGCGAGCGACGGGTAGGTTACGTGATCGGTGAACACCGCCGGGATGCCAAACCGGCGCAGCAAGGCGATGAAATCGGGCGTGGCAAAACTCGCGTGGCGCACTTCGACCACATGACGCAGCCGCCGGCCGTCGACCTGCGCCGGCAAAAGTTCGAGGAACTTGCCGAAATCGGCGGCGTCGAACTTCTTGCTCGGCGCGAATTGCCAAAGCATGGGCCCGAGCCGGTCGCCAAGCTCGAGCACGCCGGAATTGAGGAATCGCGTGATGGAATCGCCGGCTTCGGCGAGCACGCTGCGGTTGGTGGCAAAGCGTGGTCCCTTGACCGAGAACACGAAACCATCGGGCACCGCGCTCGCCCATTTGCGGAAGCTTTCCGGCTTCTGCGAGCCGTAGAAGGTGGAATTGATCTCGATGGA
>Ga0335085_10007727_pt1 | contig 16552 bp, 12 predicted proteins | sample Lox_Sample_45_FD_206712 | JGI IMG/M metagenome (GOLD analysis project Ga0335085, IMG submission 206712) | Soil microbial communities from Loxahatchee National Wildlife Refuge, Florida, United States - Lox_Sample_4.5 | ecosystem: Environmental > Terrestrial > Soil > Wetlands | place: USA...
TTGCTGAGCAGGCTTTGCGCCATAAGCGCGAGCGCCGCACCGGGTGGGATTCCGCAAGAAGTCTTCCAGCCACTCGCGCGGAACCATGCTGCCTTCCCAACTCAGGTCACGCGCAATGAAGCCCTCCACACCTTTATTGGGGTGGCAACTGAAGCACCGCATGTCGCTGATGGTTTGAGCGGCTTTGCTGAGGGGCGGGGCCGGCGGCGGAGAAGGGAATCGGTAAGCGATGGACTGCGTCTGCGCCCGGTCCGTGAGGGCCAGGAGCGCCGTGGTGAGCGCCTCGATCTGAGTCTCTGTGAATTTGAATTGCGGCATCTTGAGCGTGGGCGCATAGGCGCGCGGGTTGCGAATCTTGGCAGCAAGGTAATCGGGCAGCGTTCGGCGCACACCCGCCGGGAAAGCAATTTGCTCCAAGGGCCTGCTCCCCACGCGGCTGAGTTCCGGCGCGAACCCTTCCGGCCTCGTGACCCCGTTGATGTCATGGCAGGCGGCGCACCCGCGCTCCACCACCAACTTTCGCCCATGGGCAATCTGCTGGGGATTGGCCGCAGCCAGATGAGCCCCGGTCAACAAATTGGAATCGGTTTTGGTGGCGAAGTAAATGACCAGCAAGCTCGCCTGCTGCGCATTGAACCGGTAGCGCGGCATGGCGGTGGCGGGGTTATAGGCATTCGGATCCGTCAGCCACGCCTCCAGCCAAGCGGGCCTCGCCTTGCTCCCCAAGCGCGTCAGGTCAGGCCCCAAGTGCGGCTTCTGGAGTTGGCCGGCCAGATTCTGCAAGGTGTTCTGGGCAGCGTGGCAGGAAGCACAAAGCGCTTCGGCATAGATTCGGGCACCGGCCTGCTCCGCTTCCGGGCCATGCACTTTTGGAAATGGCGCGGCCGCAACCAGCGAAATTTCCGACGGCGTGCTTTGAGAGATCAGGAACGCTGCAATGTCCACTGCGTCGCCATCGCTGAGAGCGAAGTTGGGCATGGTGGCGATGGTGGAATAGCGCTGCGGATCTTTGATCCAGGCAAAGATCCACTCGGCAGTGGTCTTTTCAGCGATGTGGATCAGCGGCGGTGGGTTGTCGGTTCCCAAAAGCGTCGATCCGTCGGGCTGCTTGATGACATGGCAATGCGCGCAACCATTCTGTGCCAACAACAGGCGGCCGGCATTGAGGCGCGATGTGCCCGGCAGCGCCGCCAGGTGGCACTGTCCGCACGAGGCTTCCAGATACTTGGCGGGAAGCAGCGGTTGGTCCCAGCCCTGGGTACTGGAGTGGGCTTCGGCCACGGTGGTCGCAGCCCCCTGCCCGCGGTGGCAAGTGACGCAGCCAAATTCCGTGAGAGGATGGGAAATGGGCGGGTGCGGCCGAAAGGGTTGGGCGGCGTCCTTCAAGCTGGACTCCTTCAGCGCCACGTGGCAGGTTGTGCAGCGGTCCGCCACGCCCTGGTCTGGCAGCCAGATCTGCTGAATTCCACCCTGAAAGCGCCGTTCTAGCTCGCGCGAGTCGGGACGCGACCGCACCAGTCGCAGGTACTTGGCTTGGTACGCGCACCAGGGACTCAACTGGTCCTGGACGAATCCCACCGCCAGTATAGCCAGCAGCAAGAGGCTGACCGAACCGAAGGCCCGGACGCTGTCACCGAAGAACCATCTCCAAAGGGCAAGGACTCTATGCGGGATTTTCAATCGACTCTCCCCGGGGCCTGTGTGAATTTCGCTAGCCGCAGCAAGGGCCAGTCCCCAGACCGGGAAAACCAGGGACCGCACTCAAGGGGATTTCGGTAATCCTGGCGTTTCCACGGTGCGTGAAGGGAAGCGCCACTCCGCGAGTAAGCACGCGAGGGGCCGTTTTGGGCGGCGGGATGCTGAACGCGGGGTACCTGTAACGGCATACGGGGCAAGGGCCTTGGGAAACGGGTTGCCGCCGCTGTGGCCAACTGCGCCGGGACGATTGCGCGGCTCCCTCGTTGGATCGATGGGTGCTTTGGCAGGTTTGCGGTGGCTTGTGCACGAACGGCGAACGGGGATTCGATACTGCGGGTATCGCTTAACATGCTTATTTTCAAAAGGTTTGCTTTATTTCCTCGCCCAAAACGCTTAACTCCTTTGTTTTGTTCACACTCTGAAGACCACTTTTTTTGCCCCTGCGTTTTCAATATATTCTGGGGACCGATCTTCATCTTTAACATCTTTTTTTGTTGCGTGATTTCGAGAGGATATTGAGGAGTTGGGGAGACTCTGGCGGAGGCTGTACTGCGCCGGACCTGCATCGCGCCAATAGCCTATACCCATTGGCTCCATTTGTCAAGAGACAAACTGTCCAACGGCGACTTCGACGGTGATAATTTGTCCCCATCATCCGTTGATTACGAAGGGTGAACAAGGTAAGGGCGCATGGCCATGCACCGGCCCCGTTCGCCTCCCGCCACCCCTGAGGGGAAAGCCGTAGGGGTCCGGTGTCAGAAACGCACAGCACTGGCTGATGGCTTTTCGATGGGTGCCGGGTCAGCTAAAGAACATCGACGACTATAAGCGTAATGTCATCCTGTTGGTTCATTGCGGCTGGACGCCACTTCTGAAGCTCGGAGAGCACTTGACGCGACAGTTCGGAGGCAGGCTGCAATCGATTATTGCGCACGACCCGTTCCAGTTGCCTGTCGCCAAACGCCTCCCCCGCGGCGTTCTCCGTTTCGGTCACGCCGTCGGTGTAGAGCAGGAATCGATCGCTGGGTTCGAGCGGCACCTTGCGCACCGGGTACTCACAGTCCGGTTTGACTCCGAACAACAGCCCATTGCTTTCGATACGCTGCATTTCGCCCCTTTTATTCCGCCAGCACAGGAGCGGTGGATGTCCAGCAGCTGAGTAGAGCGCGCTGCGATTCTTTGTGTCGATCCAAACATAAGCCGCCGAGGCAAATTGGCCGGGGGCCTCACTCGACAGGATACAGTTCAAGCTGCCAAGCACCTGCCCGGGATCATCGGCATAGACGGCGACGGGCTGCATTGCGATTTTGATCATTGAAGAAATGAGTGCGGCCGGGATGCCATGTCCACAGACATCTGCCACAAGGATTCCCAGATGGTGGTTGTCTGACCGGGCGAATTGGTAGAAATCGCCCGCAACGGCAGTCATGGGATGGTAAGAAGCAGCGATACGGAGGTCTTCAAGCTCCGGAACCCTTGCTGGAAGAATGGAGGATTGGATTCGCCGCGCCATCTCCAGTTCCGTTTCGATGGAGAGCAGGCGACGCTCGTTTGTGAAGACGATCTCCAGAGCCACGTACCCGAGCGAAAATAGCAGGACGGCAAACCCCAACGAGTCTACCAGAGGCAAGTGGCGATAGTGCAGCACGGTTCCCAAGTTGGTGTACAGCACCTCCAACGCAAAAATGAGCGCACCAGCGGAGAGAATGCGGTGATTCTGGATGACGAGGAACTGGGACGTCAACTTTGGAACGAGCACGACCGTTAGCAGGACGAGCATAGCAAGAACTGCAATCAGGTTGTTGTAGAAGATCCATTTGTTGGCTGGGCCGCCGAAGACGAACGTGCTAATACCGGCCAGAGCAATCGCCAACCCCGCGAAGATTTCCAGTTGAGTAAGAAACCTAAGTTTACCGAGGCTCAATTCTCGCCAGGCGAATAAGACAGAAATCAGGAGCAGGTACATAACTGCCGTATTCACATAGGGCGCAACAGTCTGGAGGGAGTGGGGCAAAACCCTTAAAATGGTGGGTGTCTGCCCCAGTTTTTGGAGGCCGTACATCACACTAGTGATTCCCCACCACGCTAGGATGCGAACGCCCCTGCGCCAGCGGACTGCCGCGATCGCACCGGCGGTCGCTCCAATGGACAAGAAAATTGTTCCGATGAGAATTTTCACCACATCGCCGCGGAGGGTTTCCAAAGCTGCATCCGCCGTGTTCATGCCATTCATTGAAGGGCTCCGTTTCGTTTCTCCGGCCTTGCCCTGTCTGGGATGAAGTCGGCCATGGACAAGGAGTGCGAGAACGACCGTATCACCCCGCGACACCATCTTATTCTTTGAACAGATATTCGGCACAGAATTATAAGTGGTGCGAACAGGCGAGAGCCCCAACGACCTGGAAGTTGGACCGAAGTGGTCAAACTTACGGCCAATGCTCCGTTGCGCGTGGTGTACCCCGCCGACCTAAGATTGCCTACTGAGCATTGCAAAATAAAAATATAGTGACAACTCCGTAATGCAAGGTCGTAAATGCTTGTTTTTTTGGCAAGGTCTTGGAAGAGACCCCTCATCCCCACGACTTGCAAACCGTGGGGCCCCCCGCATCGTCCCTCAGCCACCTTCTCCGCTGGGGAGAAGGATGGGAAAGCCTCTCGTTCCCTCCACCCTGGGGAGAGGGTGTCGGCCATGTGCCGACCGGTGAGGGGTTACTTTGATTGCGGCTTTGCCGCTCCGTGCTTCGAAAATGCTCCGTCATTGTATCTTGCGATTCTGAATCGCGCCTATACCCACGGCCGGAGAGGAAACATTTCCTTTGCATAATTCCTTAATTCTAGTATTATGGAAATATGGCGCCGCAGAAGAACACAGAACAAGTTACCCGCTACGCTGACATGTTTGCCGCGATGGGCGCGGAGCCCCGATTGCGCATCGTGCGGCATCTTTTGACCGCCCACCCGCAGGGATTGATTGTTGGGGACATTCAGGAGGAACTGGGAATTCCCGCCTCGACGTTGTCCCATCATCTCGACAAGCTTAAAAATGAGGATTTGGTCAAGGTCCGGCGGGAGGGCACATTCTTGTGGTACACGGCGAACACGGAGGCCTTGCAGGAAATCATGAACTTCCTCTACGCCGAGTGTTGCACCCGCAATAAGGCTATCGAGCCCGGTGAACTTGTGGCGATAGGGCGGGCGCCCAACTGCGGCCCGGAAAGGAAGAGCAAATGAGCACAACGGATATCAAGGAAGTCGTGAAAGAAAAGTACGGTCAGGCCGCTTTGCACGTCATCCAAGGGGGTAGTTCCTGTTGCGGCGCGGCCCCAGCGGTGGAGGGCTGTCCCGACCCAATTACTTCCAACCTCTACGATGGCCAACAAACGAGCGAGATTCCAGAGGAGGCTCTGCTGGCCTCGCTTGGTTGTGGCAATCCCACGGCTCTGGCCGAATTGAAACCGGGTGAAACGGTACTGGATTTAGGGTCGGGTGGCGGCATTGACGTTCTCTTGTCGGCCAAGCGCGTCGGCCCTACGGGCAAGGCGTACGGATTGGACATGACAGACGAAATGCTGGCGCTGGCACACGAGAACCAGCGCAAGTCCGGCATCCACAACGCGGAGTTTCTGCGCGGCGAAATCGAGCACATTCCGCTGCCGGATAATTCCGTGGACGTCGTTATTTCCAACTGCGTCATCAACCTCTCAGCGGACAAAGACCAGGTGTTGCGCGAAGCGTTCCGGGTGCTGAAGCCCGGCGGCCGGTTCGCTGTGTCCGACATTGTAGTGCGCGGCGAGGTTCCCCGGGAAATCCGGCGGAGTGTGGAGCTCTGGGTCGGCTGCATGGCTGGCGCACTCGAGGAAAACGAGTACCTTGCGAAACTTGCCCAGGCCGGCTTTGAGACCGTCAGCGTTGAGGCCACGCGTGTCTACCGCGTCGCGGATGCTCGCGAACTGCTTTCCAGCAAGGGAATCGACGTGGACGCAATCGCGCCTTTGGTGGACGGAAAGTTTATCAGCGCGTTCGTCCGGGCCAACAAGCCGGGCTAAGGGATTAGGGATACGGGATATGTGACACGGGATACGGGAAGACATCAACATCCTCGATCCGGTCGATTCGATCTGAAAAACACCGCCCGGGCCGGCCCGTATCCCTTGCCCCGAATTTCTAATCCGAGGTGCAAACGATGTCAGAGCACGTGTCGCGCAGACTCTCATTTCTTGATCGCTACCTGACGGTGTGGATCTTTCTCGCCATGAGTGCGGGCGTGCTGGCGGGCTACGCTTTCCCCAGTCTCGTCCGGGCCATCACTGCCTTTCAGGTAGGAACCACGTCCATTCCCATTGCCGCCGGCCTTATCCTCATGATGTACCCGCCGCTTGCCAAAGTGCGGTACGAAGAAATGGGCGAGGTGTTCCGAAACAAGCGGGTCCTGCTGCTTTCCCTGCTTCAAAACTGGGTCATCGGACCGGTCCTCATGTTCATTCTGGCTGTCACCTTCTTGCGGCATTATCCCGAGTACATGGTGGGTCTGATCATGATTGGGTTGGCGCGCTGCATCGCCATGGTGATTGTGTGGAATGAACTCGCCCGGGGAGACACGGAGTATGCGGCGGGGTTAGTGGCCTTCAATTCGGTTTTCCAGGTGTTGTTCTACTCCGTCTATGCGTGGTTTTTTATCACCCTGCTGCCCTCGTGGATGGGCATAAAAGGTACGATCGTAAATGTCTCCATGAAGCAGATCGCCGAGAGCGTTTTCGTTTACCTGGGCATACCTTTTCTCGCGGGAATGCTCACCCGCTTCACCCTGGTACGAGCGCGGGGACGGGAATGGTACGAAAAGAAGTTTGTGCCCCGCATCAGCCCGCTCACACTGGTGGCTCTGCTGTTTACAATTGTGGTGATGTTTTCACTGAAGGGGCAATACATCATTCAATTGCCCCTGGACGTGCTGCGGATTGCTGTGCCCCTCTTGATTTACTTCGTGGTGATGTTCCTCGTGTCCTTTTATATGGGCAAAAAGCTGGGCGCCGATTACTCCAAAACCGCGACCTTGTCCTTTACCGCCGCCAGCAATAACTTTGAGCTGGCGATTGCCGTGGCAGTGGCTGTGTTCGGCATCCACTCGGGCGCCGCCTTCGCGGCGGTAATCGGTCCGCTCGTCGAGGTTCCGGTTTTGATCGGATTGGTGGGAGCCTCGCTCCGGCTCCAGCGCTACTTCGCCGTGCCCAGCCAGGCGCCGGCACCAGTCTTGGGGAGGGCTTTCTAACTGCCCATGCGAGTTCTGATCTTGTGTACGGGAAACTCCGCGCGCAGCCAGATGGCGGAAGGGTTGCTTCGGCACGACGGCGGGGCGAGATTCGAAGTTTTTAGCGCGGGGACCCATCCGAGCCAAGTGCGTCCGGAAGCCATCCAGGTCATGCGGGAAGCGGGGATTGACATCTCGGGCCACCGGTCCAAGTCAGTTGAGGAATTTTCCGGGCAGTATTTCGATTATGTGATCACCGTGTGTGACCATGCCAAAGAAAGTTGTCCGGTGTTTCCTGCCACGACCCAGCGCCTTCACTGGAGCCTTGAGGACCCTGCGGCCGTACAGGGCTCCGAAGAGCAACGGCTTGCCGAATTCCGGCGGATCCGAGACCAACTCAGAACGCACCTTCACCGGTTTACCCAGGAACGGCATTGACTCTTCTCCTCGTCGGCGGTGGAGATTTGGCGATTGCCGGTCACCGCGGACGCCTCTTGCGGTTGACGGGCCCGCACAACTGATGTATCAATAAAATTTATGAACATCCGAAGCTCAAAGGGCGCACGGAGGGCCCAAGGGAGTGAAGTACCATGCAGCGCAGAGAATTCCTAACGAAGTCCTTGGCCGCTGGCCCATTGGCCTGTGGGCTGGGCGGGGACCCTATCCCCTCGCTGGGGCAAAGCACGGGGCAGGTTTATACTGAGCCAGCGGACGGCGCCGCCCGCTTCCACGAGCTGAACAAGGCTCTGGACCGGAGGTTGATGCAGCGGGGGTGGGCCACCAGCGTCGATCCCAGCTATCAGCACGCCCCGCAATCGTCGATTGATGCGTTCAAGGATCGGAAGTTCGGCATAAGAATTCATTGGGGGCTGTATTGCATGATTGGGAGTGATGCCTCGTGGGCCTTGGCAGGGGCCGACAAGCGGTTTTGGGACTATTACAATGTGCTATATCAATTTTTCAACCCCACGGACTTTAACGCCGACGCTTGGGCCAACATGTTTCAACGCGCCGGCCTGAAATACTTCACCCTCACGACCAAACACCACGACGGTTTTTCCCTGTGGCCGACCAAAACCACGCAGGCATCCATCCGCTTGACTCCCGCAGGTTTCAGCCGCGGCGGTGTTGAGAATTATGAGAAGGTCGTTCACAACTACAGCATCATGGATGGTCCGTACCGGAAAGACATTGTCGGCAGTCTGGTAGAGGCCGGGAGAAAGAAGGGCCTGGGCGTTGGCCTCTACTATTCGCACGTGGACTGGCACGACCCGGCATTTGCCTGGGATCCCTTCAGCCGTTACTACGACCCGCACTTCACCAAGGAATCTGATCCGCAGCGCTGGCAGACGTTTATCGATCACGAGCGAGAGCAAGTCCACGAACTGATGAGCAACTACGGCAAAATCGATTATCTTGACTTTGACATCGGGTGGCCGGAGTTGGCAGCGAAGGACATTGCGGAAATCACCATGATGGTCAGAAAACAGCAACCTGAGGTCATCATCCGGGGCCGCGGCATCGGCGCTTATGGCGATTATTACACGCCGGAGCGGACCGTGCCAGAGGGTCCGTCGCAAGGCGTTTGGAAGGTCATTTACCCCTGCGGGACAGCCTTTTCCTACCGGCCCAACGACATCTACCATCCGGCAGAGTGGATTCTTGAAAACCTCATCGGAATTACCGCCAAGGGCGGGAACTTCGAGGTGGGCTTCGGACCCATGCCCAATGGGCAGTGGCCATCTGAAACCGTGGAACGTCTCGAGTACGTGGGAGATTGGCTCCAGGTGAATGGCGAGGCCATTTACGACACCCGGCCGCGCAAGGCCTACCGGGAGGGGACGGACGTATGGTTCACGCGCAGCAAGACGGAAAACGTTGTGTACGCCATCCGTATGGGGTGGCCCGGTCAGACGTTCACGGTCAATTCCGTGCGCCCCGTACAAGGCTCCAAGGTTTTCATGCTGGGGGTGAAGAAGGCATTGAATTGGCGACAGGAGAATGGTGCCTTAGTTATCGAGATCCCGTCCGCCGTGGCCGATAATAAGCCCTGCCGGCAAGCCTACGTCTTCAAGATTCACGCGGAGTCGCCGGCGTAAGAACCCCTAAAGCCAAAGGCCAGCGGTTTAGCTCGCTCCGGCGGAAGCACCTGGCGGCCTTAGCAAATTGGCCAAGGTCCCCATCTCTGGGTGCCTATGTATTGGCGACACGGGCGATCACCTCTCTCAAAGACATAATTCACTTTTCCCAACTCTGAAGCGAACCCTGTGGGGACTTTAGGCGTCTTAAATATTGGCATATCACTGGAGCATTCTCCGATAAGGGGGCATATCGATGAATGAAGGTGCGATTTCGCCTATTCGTGCTCTGTTTTGGACCATTACCCTCGGATTGGTCCTTGGCTTCGCATCAACCCTCCAAGCACAAATCAACACAGCGACCCTAGTCGGAACGATTATGGACAGCAGCGGGGCGGTGGTTCCCGACGCGGTGGTAGAACTGAAAAATCTGGGCACAGGGATAAGCACCACGACCCGCTCCAGTTCGAGCGGTGAATACACGCTCTCTAATTTAGACGCGACCCATTACTCCCTGACCATTACTCATCCAGGGTTCCTTGCGTACGTCATCTCGGACCTGGTGCTTGAGGTGGGGCAGAAGGCTACCCAGAGTGTGACCTTGCAGGTTGGGGCATCGACCCAGAAAGTTGTGGTTACCGCGGCGGCCCCGCTTCTGGCAACCTCGTCCTCCGAAGTCTCGCAAGTGGTCACCTCGACTTTAGTTTCAGAGTTGCCCCTGAATGGCCGGCAGTTCTGGCAGTTGACGCAATTGACCCCGGGCGCCCAGTACACGCCGACCGGGCAGACCACCGTCCGCACTGGTGGCACCTCGATCCGGGCACAAGCCGTGAACGTGGTTGTTAATGGGATCGGCCAGACGTGGACAGGCTGGTCCCTCGATGGGGCGAACATCACGGAATTCGAACTGGGGGGAACGCTGATCCAGCCGAACGTGGACGCCTTGCAGGAATTCCGGGTGGAGAGTGCGGATATGTCGGCGCAGTACGGCCACACGCCGACCATGATCAATGCCGTGCTGAAGAGCGGAACAAACCACTTTCACGGGAGTGCGTTCGACTATCTGCGCAACGACATTACGGACGCTCGCAACTTCTTTGCCGTGGCGCCGGCCGGAGCTACCCGCTCGGTGGAGCCTCTCAAGCGCAATCAGTTTGGCGGAACGTTCGGTGGCCCGATCGTGCACGACCGCGTCTTCTTCTTCACTGACTACCAGGGGACGCGACTGCGGCAAGGGAATGTCTTCAATAGCATCGTCCCCGATGCGGCCGAGAGAGGTGGCGACTTCAGCGAACTTCTGCCGACGCCGATCTTGAACCCCACAAATTACACCCCCTTCACGAGAAACATCATTCCGCCCGGGTCCGGGTTGCTCGCACCGCAATCTCAGTATTTGATGTCGAATTTCATGCCCCTGCCGAACTTCCTGCAGGGCACGACTCACGAAGCCGTCTACACACGGTCCACCCTGGAGGACCAGGACGCGGCCGACATCAAGGTGAATGCTACGGTCACGTCCAAAGACACGGTCATGAACCGGTATTCGATCTCGGACAACCGCGAAAACGATCCCAGCGCATACCCCGCGGTGGGGGTTGAGACCCTGCACAGCCGGGCGCAAGACGAAACGCTCCAGTGGACGCGGTTTTTGAACCCGCACTGGATCAACGTGGCGCAATTTGGGTACTACCGGAGCTTTTTCCTCTTCAACGGCTTCCTGCAAGGGACCCCGGTTAATCAGAACGCGGGAATCCTGGGATTTAACGATCCCGTTGTGAATGCCGTGCAAGGAATGCCCGAAGTCAACGTTTCGGGATTTTATGGGTTTTTCGGTATGCCCAACGATCAGCGGCCAAAGTCCAACCGCATTCGCACCTGGGAGTACGCCGACACGGTCGGGCATGCTCAAGGGCATCACGATATGAAGATCGGTGCAGAAATGTTTCACCGCGACGACGGATTCTTCAATGGCCAGAATTCCATGGGTGTCTTTGGCTTTAATGGGATGTACTCAGGAAACGCTATGGCCGACTTTGTGCTGGGATTTCCGAACAGTGTTTCCAGAGGCCCCTACCGCGACCTGTACGGAGAGTCGGGCAATTACCCGGCGTTTTTCTTTCAAGACAACTTTCGGGTCAAGCCCAACTTAACTTTGAATCTGGGCTTGCGCTGGGAATTCAATACCTTCTTCAACGGAACTATGGGGGAAATCAGCGGGTTTAACCCGGCGACGGGAAAGGTGGTGATCCCTTCCTCCACGCGGTCCACTGCTTACCAAAACGCCCAGCCGGAGGAAGCTCTGCTGCTTTCCCTCTTTTCGGACCGCATTCAATACACGTCGGACTTGGGCCTTCCGGAATCGATCCGACCTACCGAGCGCCGCGATGGAGGCCCTCGGATAGGGATCGCCTGGAGTCCATTTGGCAGCAGGAGTAGCGTGATTCGAGCCGCCTATGGGCTCTATTATGGTTTTCCGGACACGAATAACCTGGGGAACACCGTGGGGACGGTACCGTTTCTCGCCGGTCAATCGGTTAATAACAACGCCCTTCCTGCTTCCCCTGCCCTCACTTTCGGAAATTTCTTTGCCAACACCCCGCTGGCGGTGGGTAACCCCAATCCCGGGCAGCCGTGCTCGTTTGGCCTCACCCTACTCTCTTGCTCCACTCCAACGATCGGGTCTGCCCCTATTTATGCCCAGCAGATGTATGTGTCGGAGTGGAATTTCTCCGTGCAGCACCAGTTCACCAGCAAGGTTTCACTCGACGTCGCCTATGTGGGCAACAACAGCATGCATTTGCAGACGCAAGAAAGCACCAACGATCCCTTGCCCGGCCCGGGAAACGTCCAGAACCGCAGGCCGCTTCCGCAATGGAGTACCATCAGCATGGATAGCTTCGAGGGGCATGGATACTACAACGCTTTGCAGACCAAGTTCGAATTCCGCAACTGGCACAACCTGTCAGTTCTGAGTTCCTACACCTATCAGAAGGGTATGGACAACGGTAGCAACGAGAGCGGACCGCCCACCACGGCTCTGGTTCCCGCCTTTTTTGCCATCACCGACTTCGACCTGACGCACAGCGGAGTGGTCAGCTTCGACTACGCTTTGCCTGCTGGAAAAGGAAAGGCCTTCTTAAGTCAGCCGAGCATCGCCAGCAAAATCCTCGGGGACTGGACCATTACCGGCATTGCCACGTTGCAGTCCGGCTTACCCTTTACCCCAACCATATCCAAAGACGTCGCCAACACCGGAATTTCCGGCCAATGGCCTAACCGCGTCGCGCCGTCCCTGATGCTGGACCACGTCTCTTGCTGGTTCTATACTTCCTCGAATCCCTCTTGCGCAGGCCTGGCTCCCAACGCCACGAACGCCTTTGTTTTGCCGGCGACCTATACATATGGAAACGGCGGTCGAAACATCCTGCGCGCGGAACCACTGAAACAATTCGATTTCGGCCTGATGAGGAATATTCGGTTGACCGAGAGCAAGAACCTTCAGCTACGTGCTGAGGCATTCAATCTGTTCAACCACCCCGTCTTTGCGGCGCCGTCAACTACTGTGAATACGTCCTCAGGAGGAGTGGTCACTTCAACTATTAACACCGCAAGGGAGTTTGAGTTTGCGATCAAGTTCCTTTTCTGACCCAAGGGACTTGCATATCCTACCGGTTCAAGGCTACGGCCTTTGAGACCGCAGTCGTACCCTACATTACGTGGATATCGGTCCTCGCGTAGCATTGATTCAGCAGATTCCTAGTCAACGAATCCCGCCGCTTGCACCCTAAGAGGATCGACCGCCAACAAGCGGGGGGTCTGTTTGTTAAGTTCCGCGGCTAACACCCATCGCCGTGATATACTACGCCCCGCCTGCAAGGCTTAATGGGCAATCGGTGCAATCCTCCCCGTTTTTTAGGCCCCAATTTCATAGGAGTGTGAAGAATGAACCGTCGATCCTTCCTTGCGTCCACGGGCGTTGCGGCGATGGCGCTGCAAGGCGGCCACACCTCTGGTGGGACTGCTGCAATCTCGCGCGGGCAGATGAAGCTGGGTGATCAGACCCAGCCCACCGATGATACCCATGTCCAGTTCCTGGCGCGCTACGGCATTCGCAACATCTGCGGATATCCTCAAATCGCCGAGGGCCGTCTTTGCGCCGATGTCGACGAATTGAAGCGGATGCGCGACCTGGCGGAAAAGTACGGCGTGGCCGTTGACATGATCCCCGTTCCTTTCCTCGCGTCAACGCATATCGATAAAGAGCCGCACCCTGCCATCATGCTGGCGGATAGTCCCGAACGCGACCGCGATATTGAGGCCGTGCAGAACCTGATTCGGAGTTGTGCTACGGCGGGAATCCCGGCGATCAAATACAACATGAACATCTTGGGAGGGCTGCGCACCGGACGCACGCCGGGGCGAGGCGACGCCATGCTCAGCACCTGGCGGGCCGAGGACGCGCACCCCGATAAACCGTTAACGCGCGCCGGAGTGGTGAACGCGGACCGCTACTGGGAGCGCATCACCTATTTTCTAGATCGTGTGATTCCGGTCGCGGAGGAATATAAGATCCGCATGGCGTGCCACCCGCAGGACCCGGGCGTGCCCCCCGAAGGGTATCAAGGAGTGGATACCGTGCTGGGCACCGTCGAGGGCCTGAAGAAGTTCATCTCCATTCGCGAGAGCCCTTATCATGGGCTTAACTTCTGCCAAGGCAGCGTCGCCGAAATGCTTTACGACCCGGGCAAGGAAATTTATGACGTCATCCGCTACTTTGGCGAGCGCAAGAAAATCTTCAACGTGCACTTTCGGAATATTCGCGGACATCGCGACGATTTTGTGGAGGTCTACCCCGAGGAGGGCGATGTGGATATGGTCAAAGCCATGCGCATTTATAAAGAGGTTGGGTACTCCTACATGCTCATGCCTGACCATGTCCCCGAAGCCGCCAACGATCCTCACGGGTTACAGTCCTTTGCCTACTGCTATGGCTATATACGCGCGTTGATTCAAGCTGTCGAAGAGATGGGCTGACTTCACCCCTTCCAGGGCCAGACCCAGGACCATTCCGGGCCGCGGAAGTACGTGCCGATCACTGTCAGCACCACCAATTGCGCCAAGAACCAAGTCATAATCCAGAAGGAGAGCGATTTACTCGCCAGCCAGATTTGCCGCTTGGAGCTTGTTCCCTCCCAATTTCCTGCACCGTAGAACATGAGACCGGCAATGACCAGTGTGACCACCAAAACTGGATAGGCCTTGAACACCGCCAGGGTGATGGAAAGCACTGCGACGCCCGCCGCAAACAGTACTAACCGGTGATCCCGGTCGCGCGCCCAAAGGGGTTCCACCCGGGTATTGGCACGGATGTAAGGCACGACGATCAGGGCGGCAATGACCAGGCCGGGGACGAGCACGCCCGCGACGACCGGGGGAAAGTAGTGCAAGAGCTCCTGCAAGCCTAGGAAATACCACGGCGCCTTGGCGGGATCCGGTGTGTGCAAGGGATCGGCAATCAGCTCCAATGGTGCATTCCAGGCGAGCGACACGCCCACGAGGGCCAGGAGCAATAGCTCAAACGCCACAGCGATGCGGAAGAAGACCTCGGGGTAGGTCAGCATCTCTGGCTCGACTTCCGTCCTGACCGCAACTGAGCTGCGGCGCGTGAGGAAGGCGACGCGCACCGGAGCTTGGCTCGCATCAGAATTGAAACCGGCTTGGAATTTCTTGGTGTCGCTCATTTTGAACCTGGATGTAACCGTGTAGGGTCGGCCCTACGATTCGTCCTCGCCCAGGTACAAACCCCCATCTTTGCGAATCCGCCAAAAGTGAATGGCGATAAACATCACTGCACCTAAAGGAAGGACGATGCAATGGAGAACATAGAAGCGCAATAAGGCGTTGGCGCCCACAAAGTTCCCGCCCAGCAAGAGAAAGCGGATTTTGTTCCCCACGAATGGCGTGGCGGCGGCCAGGCTGCTGCCGACGGTGACGGCCCAGAACGATAACTGATCCCAGGGCAGCAGGTAACCGGTATAACTGAGTAGCAGCGTCGTAACCAAAAGGATTACTCCCACCACCCAGTTGAATTCGCGCGGCGGCCGGAATGCTCCCCGGTAAAAAACCCGGAACATGTGGGCAAACACCAGAATGACCATGGCATGCGCCGACCAGCGATGCAGATTGCGCAGGAACATTCCCCCTGTAACGACGAACTGAAGGTCTTTCATATCCGCGTACGCCTGCGGTGCCGAGGGATGGTAATAAAGCATTAAAGGAATGCCTGTCAGCACCAGCACCACGAACGCCCCGAAAGTAAGGATGCCCAGATACCACGTCAATCCGAATTCGAGCGCGCGTCGGCGAACCTTGGTTGGAAAGAGGTGAAGGAACAGATTCTGCTGGATCACCAGGGCGCTGTGCAGGTCGCTTGGACCCGCTCCGCTACGGAAAATAGAGCGCCAGACTCGGGTGTGGCAAAGGTCTTGCACGGTTGCTTTGGACACATCGGCCATGTTCAGACCCTGAGGAATTTCCTTTCCAGGAGGGGTCTCGCGCGATCGACCATCAGGTTGCCCTCCTCGCTGAGCCACGCTTCGAGCCAGGGCAGCGGGCCCGTGGCGGGGCCGGTAATCTTCGCCCCATCCCGCCGGAACTGGCTCCCATGACATGGGCAAGCGATCACGCCCAACTCGGGCTTCCACCTGGTGACGCATGCCAGGTGCGTGCAGATGGCCCTTAAGGCAAACAGGCCTGGAGCGTCATGAACTATGTAAATGGCCGCGGCTGGGTCGAACGTCACGGAATCAACCGGATAGCTCGCAGGCTTTCCCAGGTTGACGATCGGCGAAGGTTCGTAGAGTACGTTGGGGGAAAGAAACTTGTACGCCAGCGCCCACGCGGCCAAGCCGGCGACCGCGACGGAGCTCGTGCCGATGCGCAGGAAGAATTGGCGACGGTTATGTTCCTTGGAGGTCACATCATCCGTCATGTCATCTCCACCAGTTGATACGCTTCCATGGTTATAGTCTTTACCGGGCAACGCTGCGCGCAAAGGCCGCAGCGGACACACCGGGTTTCGTCCTTGAGCATGACTGCCCCGGAGATAATCCCCAAATCCTCTGCCGCCACATCATCCAGCTCCACACCCAACAATTGACGGTTCTCTTTGAGAGTCTCGACCATGGAATTTGGGAAATCCACCTGATCGAGCGGGACCAGTTGCAGGCAGTCCTCCGGGCACACATCCACGCAGCCCCCGCACAGGACGCACCGCGAACCTTCCGCCGCGTTCCCATCGAAAACAGTGTTGATCCAGCAGCGGAGGCAGCGGCTGGCTTCGGCGCGCGCCGTCTCTTCGTCGAAAGCCAATTCCACCTCGGCCATGCCTGTTCGTTTCTCCGTCGGAAGCATCGGGACCGCTTGACGCGGGATATTCAGGAAACCGATTGGCATCTGGTGGCGAGGGAGCGTCTCGACCTCGATAGCGGGCTCCGGGGGATATTGACCGCAAAGATAGGCGTGGATGCCC
>Ga0335085_10007728_pt1 | contig 16548 bp, 12 predicted proteins | sample Lox_Sample_45_FD_206712 | JGI IMG/M metagenome (GOLD analysis project Ga0335085, IMG submission 206712) | Soil microbial communities from Loxahatchee National Wildlife Refuge, Florida, United States - Lox_Sample_4.5 | ecosystem: Environmental > Terrestrial > Soil > Wetlands | place: USA...
CGCTTTACCAGGGAGAATATCCCGGATGCGCTCAAACTGTTCTTCCGTCAGTTCATATCGCTTGGCCATCCCACCCGCTTACCAAATTCCTTGTTTTCGTACAATCCTGAATGTCGATTGGCCCTAGGCGCATCTCAATTTTGTCACCTCAGGTCTCCCGGCCCGAAAGGCCGGAAGGGCAAAGCCCAAGGCTGAGCGAAACGATGCCTTGGGTTCACGATCCGCAGACGCCAGCGCTCTGAAGGAGCGCGAGAGGTGGCGTTGAATCCTTGGGCCATATTCTGCGGGCCTTCAGGCTGCTCAAATTTTGAGATGCGCCCGCCGCCCATCAAAACCTCCGTTAGCGCTTGTGTATTACAGGGTTCTCACTTAGCCTCGCCGCGAATCTGTTGAAAGGACTTTAAATTTCTATGCGCCACTCCAGGGTTTTATTGTCACTTGGCCTCCTCCTTTGCCTTGGCGCGAACAGCCGCGCGGCAGTTCTCGTCGTCACCGACACCGCCGACACAACAAATCTTCACAGTCTGCGCGGCGCTATTATTTTTGCCAATCGTATCGGTGGCCGGAATACCATCGTGCTCCAAGGACCGTCCAGACATGCAAAAAATTCTCCGGCTATTTTTCACCTCACCATACCCGGCTCGAACGAAGACAGCGCTCAAACCGGCGACCTCGACATCACCAAGGGGAACCTCACCATTCTCGGCTCGTCGCGGAATATAGTCATCGACGCGAGCGAACTCGGCGACCGCGCGTTTCAAGTTTTTCCGCGAGCGAGCCTCACACTTTTTAATGTGACGATCACCGGCGGTGCCGCCCCGAGTTCTGGATTTTCTTCGGAAGCGACAGCAAACGGCGGGGCCATTTTTAATGGGGGCACGCTCACGGCGGAGAGCTGTATCTTCACAAACAATACGAGCGGCGCGGGCATTTCCGTCGAAGGAAACGGCGGAGGCTCCAGCGGCGGCAGCGGCGGAGCCATTTACAATTTAGGCAAAGCTTTGTTGATTGGATGTTTGATTGACGAAAACGCGACTGGAGATGGCGTCGACGGCGCTTTCGGCGGAGTGGGCGGCGGCCTCGCGAACGACGGAACTTGCACGTTGTTGTCGTGTTTTATCGTCAGCAACCGGACTGGTGCCGGCGGGCCGCCCGCCGGAAATTTCGGTGACCTAGGGGGAGAGGGAGGAGACGGCGGCGGACTTTTCAATTCGGGCACCATGAAGCTCACAAAATGCATCGTGGCACAGAACCTGACCGGTTTCGGAGGCGGCGCAGTGGGCGGCGGCGGAGCCGGTGGGGGGATCTACAATTTCGGCCGGCTGTCTGTGAACGATTCCTCAATCTTCGACAACACCACCGGAAATGGTGGTGATGGCGGTATTTCGGTGAGTTCGAGTTCGCCCGTCGGCGGATTTGCCGGATTCGGAGGCAGCGGCGGCGGTATTTTCAATTTGGGCAAACTGGATCTCAACACATCCACCATTAGTCGTAATCTCTGCGGCAACGGCGGCGAGGGCGGCTCAATTCTGGGCGGCGGCGCCAACGGCGGCAACGGCGGTAACGGTGCTGGCCTCTGGAATAGCGGGACTTCCGTCTTAACCTCCTGCACCATCGTCTTAAACACGACCGGCAACGGCGGTGGTGGGGGCAGCGGATCCTCCTTTGTGGGTCTGAATAACATCGCCGATGGCGGTGGCGGCGGCGCCGGTGGGGGCATTTTCAATCTAGTCACCAACAGCATCACCTTGCGCAATACTTTGATCGGGTTAAACGCCGTGGGCTCCGGTGGTCAAGCCGGCACCACCGTTTATGTCTCGACTCTTCCCGACAGCCCGACAAACGAATTCGGAATGGTGGGCCTAAACGGTTTCGGTTCGGATGTTTTTGGCACATTCACTTCCGGGGGATTCAATCTGGTCGGCGTTCTGGACGAAGGCGCCGCCACGATCAGCGGAGGCAACGCCGACCTCATCGGCGGCACCCTTTCACCGATTGACCCACTCATCGGCCCCTTGCAAGCGAACGGCGGCCCGACACCCACACACGCACTGCTCCCGGGCAGCCCAGCCATTGACCAGGGCAACAGCTTCAAAATTCACAAAGACCAACGCGGAGTGCGAAGACCTTTCAACGATTCATCGATCGCAAACTCCACCGGCGGCGATGGCACAGACATCGGAGCTTTTGAAGTGTCCTCGGCCAGGCACCAGAATTGATCGAGCACAGGCGCATTTGCGGCGGAACTTTTCGCTTTCCGCCATCCCGCTTTCCGCTTTTCATATCCTCTAATGATTATCGCGCGTTCACCTCTTCGCGTCACACTCGGCGGCGGCGGGACCGATTTGCCGTCCTACTACGAAAAATTCGGGGGCTTCCTCATCGCCGCGGCCATCGATAAATACGTTTACATCACGCTCCACGACACCTTCGTGCCCGACCTGATCGTGAAATATTCCGAACTCGAACGCGTGGCCGACGCCAGCCAGCTCAAACATCCCATCATCCGCGAATCGTTCGGATTGGTCGGCGTGGAGGGCCGTTCTCTCGAGCTCACGTCCATGGCGGACATCCCCGCCGGCACCGGCCTCGGCTCCTCCGGCAGTTTCACCACCGCGCTGCTGAAAGCCCTGCACGCGCACAAGCGCAACCTCGTCCACCCCGCCGAACTCGCCGAACAGGCGTGCGAAATCGAAATCGGCCGCCTCAAGGAACCCATCGGCAAACAGGATCAATACATCGCGGCCTACGGCGGCATCACCTGTTTCAAATTTTTGGAAAATGGAAAAGTCGAAGCCTGGCCCCTGAAAGTTTCCAGCGAGACGCGCGACAATCTCGAAGACAATCTCCTCCTGTTTTTTACCGGCTACTCGCGTAGCGCCTCAGCGATTTTGAAAGAGCAGGACCAGAAATCGAAATCCGACGACAAAGGCATGATCGAGAATCTGCACTTCGTCAAAGACCTCGGCCTGCAAAGCCAGGCCGCGCTCGAGAGTGGCAATCTGCCCGAATTCGCGCGCCTCATGGATGTCCACTGGCAGCGCAAAAAACAACGCAGCGGCGGCATGAGCAATCCCAAGATCAACGAATGGTATGACCTCGCCATGGCCAACGGCGCGCTCGGCGGCAAACTCATCGGCGCCGGCGGCGGCGGTTTCCTCATGTTTTACGCCGAGGAAAAAACCAAGCTGCGCCACGCCATGACCAAAGCCGGATTGCAGGAAGTGCGCTTCCGCTTTGATTTCGAGGGCACCAAGCTCGTCATCACCTAACATTCATAAAGGTGGGGCGGCGCTGCCGCGCCGCCCTATTTTCCGCCGGTGACTCTGTCACCGACGCATTTGCAACAAGATTATTTTTTTATGAATCCTCCTCTTTCTGAAATCCCCGTCGCCATCCTCGCCGGCGGCCTCGCCACACGGCTGCGGCCCATCACGGAAAAAATTCCCAAGTCACTCGTGCCCATCGCCGGAAAACCCTTTCTCACGCACCAACTCGAATTGCTCCACTCCCGCGGCATTCGCCACGCCGTTCTCTGCGTCGGTTACCTTGGCGAAATGATCCAGCGCGATTACGGCAATGAGGCATTCGGCATCAAACTCGATTACTCCTTCGACGGCGCGAAACTCCTCGGCACCGGCGGCGCCATCAAACGCGCCCTGCCCATGCTCGGCGGCGAATTTTTCGTGCTCTACGGCGATTCCTATCTGCCAATTGAATACCGGCCCATCGCGGAATTTTTTCAACGCAGCGGCAAGCTCGGCTGCATGACCGTTTATCACAATGAAGGCCGCTACGACACCAGCAACGTGGTTTTTGCCGGCAACGAAATCAAAGTCTACGACAAAAAAGCCAAGCTCCCCGAGATGCGCCACATCGATTACGGCCTCAGCCTTTTCAAAGCCGCCGCCTTTGACGGCTATTCCGCGGAACAGCCCTTCGACCTCGCCGAAGTGATGGGCAAACTCGTCCGCGAAAAACAACTCGCCGGCTACGAAGTGAAAGACCGCTTCTACGAAATCGGCTCCCCCGCCGGGCTGAAGGAACTGGAAGCATTGCTCCGCGCCGGAAAATAAACCCGGCACAAACGAAATCGGGCAACGCTCGCCTCTGGCGTGCGGTGTTTGGCATCCCGCCAAACACTTCGTTCCACTAACTTTCCTTCCTCATTGCGGCGTGTGGACCAGCGTCAGGCGGAAAGTGGCCGTAACGGTCGCTGACCCGCTTTGGCCCTGGACGGTGAAAGTATCCACAAAAGTCTGGTCCACCGCCGTGGCGTTTCCATTTTGGATCGCAACCGGGAAGGAAAACACGGGAATGGGATAGGGCAACGCCACGCCGTTGACGACATAACCGGTGGTCGTGGTCCCGTAGTGCCCTCCTGCAGGATTAAAACCCGAGGGATCATAGGACGACGCGAGAATTGCGCCATACGGGGTGCCAGTCCCCCACGTCTGGGTCAGAATATTTGCAATATTCCAAACCTCTGTAATATTCGCCGTCATGCCCGGGACGACATCCGTGTAATTTGCGTTCGGATTGTCCAACAATATTTTTGCGGTCAAACTGCAAGCGTCAAAACCGGCCACCTGGACATCCTCGCTGAAGGAAGACTCGGAAGCTATAAGCTGTGCCTCGCCGCCCCCGAATTGACCTGACGTGCAAGGAATCGTCCCGCTGCCATACAGCGGGAAAGACGTCCCGGCTCCGAGCGGCGTCATGGCAATCTCCCCGTCGACAACACTGCTACCGGCTTCAACATGGGCGGTGGCGTCCCCGCCTTGTTCGTCAAAGGTCAGTTCCATCGTAAACTCAAAAGTCATGGCGTCCCTCAAATCCGACGTGAAGTCCGCCTGCTCCTGAATGTTGGTCCCAAAATCCTTTTCCATGGTGTTGAACGCCGACTGCGCCGCTTTAATCATCGTATAATCATGACCCCTCAACTGCGCCAAATCGTTGGCAACGATGAATTCCGCCCACGGCTTCAGCTCGTCATTCCAATTTGCGTTTCCCTTTCCGCCATAGAGTTTGTCCTGGGACGCAACATTCGCGGCAAACTTATAAACAGCCTGGAATTTCTCGACGTTGCCCGGCGCGTAACGGGCAATCAGTTCGTCCACCAAAGGAAATTCGTTCGTCTCAATCAGCCCCTTCGCCAGATTGGTTGATTGCCTGAACAGGTTGGTTCCCATGAGGTTCAACGTCGCGGCAGAATCGAACAGATTTTTAAGGATCGTCGTCTGCTTGCTGAGAACCGTCTTGATGTATGTATCCACTTCTCCGTCCGCCGGATTGGTCGTCAGGCACGGGGCGGGCCGATAATCCGGCGGCTCAGGCAGCACGGGAACCGCCGCGCTCTCCATGGTTATGATGGAGTTCGAAGCTTTATTATAGACGGCTTGAGCTTGTGACGCCGGATGATTTTGCAAAAACTCCGTCCATGCCTGGGTCGTGGGATCGGTCGCGCCCGCGGACGTGAAATGAAAAAGCGTCGTGGAATAGCTGCCGCCCTGGCCGGTCGTCGGCACAAGGTAAAGATCGCTTCCGTCATCACCCGCCAGCAGCAACGACGCATACGGCCCAAGCGGAGCAGGCGGGGTCACCGTCAGCGTCACCGCATCGCTGAACTGGACGCCGTCAGGTTCCAACTGAACGCCATTCGTCACCGGCAACTCCGCGGCGCTGGAATCCGCAACGGAAAACGGGGTCATCGTAATATATGCGGGATTCGGGAGCGCATCGCCGGGGAAATTTAACGTCCAAACCCAGCCGACCGCATTAGTGACGCTCAAACTCGCGGGCGTGCCGTCCGCCGCGAAAAACAGTTGGCCGGAATTGGCCGCGTCGGGAACAAACGAGATGTTTCCCAGGAATTCCACCGCACCGTCGGCCAGGCTGAACGTGCCGTTCTCAACACCGCTGGAATTCGTTGCATAAAACCAGCCAGAATCCGGCGAAGTGAAGACCAACGCCTCATTCACATTCCCCGCCACGGAGTCGGAGCAGGCGATCGTTCCGCTGCCCGGCCCCGTTTTTGTGTAACTGTAGGTGCCGCTGCTGTTCGTCGTGCCCGGGCCGCCGATGATTTGGTAGCCGTTGCCACTCGCGTTGGCCATCCACTGGTAAACGCCATTGGTCGGCAACGGCAACAGTCCATCCGTAATGGAAAAATTAAAGGTTTTGTTCGTCAGCGAGCCGGGCGCGAAATCCGTCGCCTGAACCCTCGCGCGGAAGAATCCCGCCCCGGCGCCAACGGAGACATTCACATTCGTCGTCAAATCGGAAATTGCCGCGCTCGACGACGGCGACCACGAAGCCAGATTGGGTGAAGTTTCGATGGAATAAACAAAGCCATTCTGGCCGCCAAGATAACTTTGAAAATGCCCGCTCCCCACTTGCGGAAGAAATAAACTCGGCTGACTCGCCGTCGCATAATTCGTGGACGTAAACGAGGCGTTTTGAGAGCCGCTCGCCCCGGTTAGCACCAGCGTCCCCGCTGTGGCCGAGGAAAATGACATCGCCATGGAAATTCCCGGCCCGGATTGCGAATCCAAAAAGGTCACGACACCGCTGTTCGCGCCTGTTTTGGCATAACCGTAAGTGCCCGAAGTAAATCCAGCCCCGGCGCGGCCGAGAACGACATAGTTTGTGCCGGCAACCGAAATGAACAGTTTATAACTGCCACTGCTCGCAAACGGCGCGGATCCGCTGGTAATGGATATCGTCAAACACGTGCCGGGAATGGAGTCGGGGGCAAAACTCTGGGCCAGAATACCGGCTGGCATTATCGTTAGGCCAAGAAAGGCTGTTATCAACGCGCGCATACGTTATTTAGTTGGGTTCAGACCTGCCGTTATCGCCACGTGTTTTAAGTGGTTCAGTAAAAGTTGTCAACGTCGGGTCCTACGGATTTCAGCGCTGACGCAGCCAAGCTTCTCGCCCAATAAAAGAATTCCTCATTGGAAGACTGGCGGCATGGCCACGGCAGGCCAGAAACGAGTATTTTTTGAAACCGGGTGGAACCGTCCAACAGATCGAGTGATCAAGGCGATTAACTCAAGACGATTAGCATTAGTGGAAGCATTCAAAAAACCTTAATCCATAAAGGTGTCCGCGATTAATTTCCGCGCTCCGTGTTCCGCGTTAAAAGCGGCCATTTTCGACCATTTTTCAGCAATTTATTAATCGTATTTTGTTATCCATAAATGCCTTGCATGGAAATACTTACCGTAAGTTTTCTTTCCAAATCAAAAATGCAATCCTCGCCCGTGACGAGAAAGGAGCGTAGAAAATTCAGCCCGGAGGGGGGGTGCATCCTTTCCTTGTCGCGCCGCAGCTTCAGCGAAGGCGGACCATCTCGACCCTTTACCTTTTTTGCAGTTTTTTGCACCACAACCCCCCGTGTTTTGTCGTTTTTTGCAGTTTTTTGCAGTTTTTTGCACTCAATTTTTTTTCGCGACTTTCCCCTTTGAATCTGGGATCCCGGACCTTGGACTCCATCCCTCAACCCTCGACCCTTTCCTCATCCTTGACCCCAAACCCGCATCCGGGTATTAAAATGTCGACTATGCCAACCTACGAGTATGTCTGCGAGAAGTGCGGGCATGAATTTGAGAAATTTCAGCCGATGGCCGAGAAACCTTTGTCCATTTGTCCCGAAGATCTTTGCGCCCGGAAAAAATGGGGGCACGGCAAGGTAAAAAAGAAAATCAGCGCCGGCGCCGGCTTGATTTTCAAAGGCAGCGGATTTTATATCACCGATTATCGCAGCGACAAATACAAGGAAGCAGCCAAAAAGGATTCCGCCGCCTCCAAACCCGCGGAGAGCAAATCTACCGCGAGTGAGAGCAAACCGGCCGCTAAATCTGAAAGCAAACCGTCGAAATCCTCGTCCAAGTCCTGACCTGGACGTCCTGAAATGAAAATCATCGCCACTCTCGCAGGAGCGCTGGCCGTCCTGACCACAGCGCAGGCGCAGTGGAAACCGCCCGCGGCGATGACGGTGATCGGCAGCGCTTCCGGGCAGTTTTTTGTGAGTGCCCGCAGCAGTTACAGTTCTCCGCGCTCCGTCCAGCTCGGCATGACGCCGAACATGGTCACGCTGGAACCCGCGCTGATGGCGGTTTCGTGCGAGCGCATCAAGCAGGAGCTGCTGCACGAGCTGAACCTGCACGACCAATGGCAGGGAAAAATCTTTGTCGTTTTGCGTCCCGCGTTCACGACCAACGATGCGATCCAGGTGGTTCCGGAAAAACTCGGCGGCAACTGGGATTGCGGCGTGGAAATGCCGGATGTGGTGAGCCGGGAGCGTTTTGTCGGGACCATCGTCCGCGCGTGCCTGTTGGAAATCGCGAATCGCAACGCGGGAAATCGCTCCACGGAAATTCCCGAATGGCTCGCGCAGGGATTCACCCGCGAACTGATCGGCTCGAGCGCGGTGAAATTGATCCTGGCGACGCCGCACGGCCGGGAAAACGGCCTGAGCATCACCCGCACGACGGTGGATTTCACGGACGCGCCCTACGCCACCGGTCCCTACACGCGCGGATTGAATCCGCTGACTCAGGCCGCGCTCGTTCTGCGCACGAACGAGCCGCTGACGTTCGACCAGTTGAGCTGGCCCACGTATGAGCAGTTGGAAGGTCCCGAGGTGGAGCTTTACGGCAGCAGCGCGCAATTGTTTGTCAACAAACTGTTGAACCTGCCGAACGGCCCGGCCTGCCTGAGCGCCATGCTCGCCGAAATGCCGAACTATTTGAACTGGCAGTTTGCCTTCATGGATGCCTTCAAGCAGCATTTTCAGACGCAGCTCGATGTCGAAAAGTGGTGGGCTGTGGAACTCACGGATTTCAGCGGCCGCGACCTGTTGCACTTGATGACTCCCGAGGAAAGCTGGCGGCAGCTCAACGCTGTGTTTCAATTTCCCGTCAACGTGCAGATCGGCGAGGGCCCGCCGATGCGCACGGAGATCAGTTTTCAAACCATCATCCGCGGCTGGAGCCGCGCGCAGCAACTCGACCTGATCAAAAAGAAAGTGTGGGAACTCGATATTCTGCGAATGCGCATCGCGCCGGAATTTATTCCGCTCGTGGACGGCTACCGGGAGACGCTGCGGGAATATTATAAAAAGCGCACGGAGACCACCTGGATTCTTCCCTCTCTCTTTTCACCGCTCCCGGACAAGGCGATTGACGAAGCGGTCACGCGATTGAACACCCTGGATGTCCGCCGCGCCAACATGCGCCCGCAGTCCACACCCGTGGCTTCCGCGAACGACTCGGAGGCCTCGGCCCGGCCCGCGCGTTAGCACGATTTTTTTGCAAAAAACGCCGGTTCCTGTTGTCACCGGGGATGTTTACCCGGGTCCGGTTCACTTGACAGCTTTCCGATCAAATCTATAGTTCGCTAACTATTATCGAACAATGCACAGCGATACTTCACGGGAACAGGGGGAGGAGCCGCCAGCGCGTTCTTCCAAATTATTGAAGGAATTTAAATCCGCCGGACGCGGTTTTTGGAGCAATGTTTCAGATGCCGATTGGAATGACTGGCATTGGCAATTAAAACATCGCATCACCAGCGTGGAGCAACTCCAGCGCCTGATGCCCACGCTCACGCCCGAGGAATTTGCCGGCGCAAAACTCGCGAACAACAAGCTCGCGCTCGCGATCACGCCGTACTTTTTCAACCTGATCGATCCCGCGGATGAAAACTGCCCCATTCGCTGGCAGGTGATTCCGCGCGTGGAGGAAACTCACACGGCCTCGTGGGAGATGAGCGATCCCTGCGGCGAAGACGCGCACTCGCCCGTGCCCGGCCTTGTGCATCGTTATCCGGATCGCGTGTTGTTCCTGGTCACCGATCGTTGCGCGTCCTATTGCCGTTACTGCACGCGCTCGCGGCTCGTGAGCAACGCGACCGGCTATGATTTTCATCCGCAATTCGACAAACAAATCGAGTATATCGCCACGCACCCGGAGATTCGCGATGTGTTGTTGAGCGGCGGCGATCCGCTGCTGTTCAGCGACGACAAACTCGAACATTTGTTGGGCCGTTTGCGCGCCATTCCGCACATTGAATTTTTGCGCATCGGCACGCGCATCCCGATTTTTCTGCCGCAGCGCATCACGCCCGCGCTTTGCGCGATGCTGAAAAAATATCACCCGCTGTTTCTGAGCGTTCACTCGAATCATCCGCGCGAATTGACGACGGAAGTGCGCGACGCGCTCGGCCGCCTCGCGGATGCGGGCATCCCGCTCGGCAATCAATCCGTGCTGCTCCGCAACGTGAACGACGATGCCGAAATCATGAAGGCGCACGTGCAGAAGCTGCTCATGTGCCGCGTGAAGCCGTATTACCTTTATCAATGCGATTTGATTTCCGGCTCCGCACATTTGCGCGCGAGTGTCCGCAAGGGGCTCGAGATCATGGAAGCGCTGCGCGGGCACACGACCGGTTACGGCGTGCCGACTTACGTCATCGATGCGCCCGGCGGCGGCGGGAAAATTCCGGTCAGCCCGGAATATGTCCTGTGCCGCAACGACGACCGCGTGGTGGTGCGCAATTACGAGGGAAAAATTTTCGAATATCCCGAGGCTGCTGACGGCACGCCGCTCATGGATGCTCCAGACGAAATCGAAGAACCGGAATTGTGCAAGTGTTGAGACTCATCCCGCACTTGCATCCATTTTTCGGTTCGCTGGCGGACATTTCACGCGGGCTTTGTTAATAGGTGGTGCGTTTGCGGGGTTGAAGTGTGCGGACTCTTTTGTTCACACTGTCCCCGAACCAAACTGGAACCATGTCAATGAACAACAAAGTCTACGGCAAGATTGCATCTTCTCCAGAGTCCTTCCCCAGGACAATTAAAGGAAACTTCGGGCAGTCCCCGGCCGCGCGCCGCTGAATGGCAAGGCGTGTTCTGCTGGTTCCTGTTGGTCTTCTGAATCAAACCCCGGTCCGGGCGCGTCAGTGTCCGGCACCACAACTAAAATGGACAAAATGAAGCACAGTGACTCCGTGTATCTCACCCTCGCCGCGCTGGCGGTCGTCAGCGGTTCAATCGCGGCCCAAGCGGCGGAAATCCCCGTCACCACCACAAACCAATGGGAAAGCAGTGTGTCCGCGGGCGCGACGTTGACGCGCGGAAATAGCGACACATTCCTGGGAACACTCACGGGCGCGACGGGAAAGAAATGGGACCAAAATGAACTCGCCTTTGGCGCTGATGCCGCGTACGGCACGACCAAGGATGATACCACCGGCAAAGACACCACCACGGCCGAAACGTTGCACGGGTTCGGTCAATACAATCGTCTATTCTCGGAGCGATTGTACGGTTACGGACGCATCGAAGGGCTGCATGACGGGGTGGCGGACATCAGATACCGAATCACCCTGAGCGCAGGCGCCGGTTATTATTTGATCAAGACCAAGACCACTCAATTGAGCGCGGAAGTGGGTCCCGGTTACATCTTCCAAAAACTCAAAGATCGTAGCGAGAGTTATGCAACGCTGCGCGCCGGCGACAAATTCACCCAGGAACTCAGCGATCGCGCGCGGATGTGGCAGACGGCGGAAATCCTGCCGCAGGTCGATGACTTTAATAATTTCATCGTGAATTTCGAGATTGGCGTGGAAGCCGACTTGAACTCGAGCAAGAAGCTCGCCTTGCGCGTGTATCTGGACGACACTTACAACAATGTTCCCGCGGCCGGCCGCCAGAAAAACGATATGAAACTGGTGGCTGCGGTTGCTTACAAATTCTAAAAACCACCAATCGGTTTGGATGCAAGCCCGCGGCACTCGCCGCGGGCTTTTTCGTTTTGCGCGCCGTGATAATTTTTTTCGCAAAGGTCGGTTTTTTAATGTCTATTGTCCGAAATGCCACGCGAAACTTTGGAAGCTAAAATAGCGCGAACGAAAAAAATCATCGCGGGTCTGCGGAAGGCTTATCCCTCCGCGCATTGTGAGTTGAATTTTTCCAATCCGCTCGAATTGCTCATCGCCACGATTCTTTCGGCGCAATGCACTGACAAGCGCGTGAATATCGTGACGGAGAATTTGTTCAGGGAGTATCGCTCCGCGGCGGATTATGCGAATGCCGATTTGGCGGAATTGGAGCAGCATATCAAGACGGCGGGGTTTTATCGCTCGAAGGCGAAGAACATCAAGGCGGCGGCGGCATCCATCGTGGAAAAGCACGGCGGGAAAGTGCCGCACACGATGGAGGAATTGATCGAGCTCGGCGGCGTGGGGCGCAAGACGGCGAACGTGGTGCTGGGAAACGCGTTTGATACGAATGTGGGCGTGGTGGTGGATACGCACGTGGCGCGGTTGTCGTTTCGTTTGGGGCTTACGGGCGAAACGGATCCGATAAAAATTGAGCTGGCGCTGATGAAGCTTGTGCCGCAGGGGCAGTGGACGTTCTTCAGTCATCTTTTGATCTGGCACGGGCGTCGCCGTTGTTTTGCGCGCAACCCGGATTGCGCGAATTGCGAAGTGTTGAAGTTGTGCCCGCGTGCCGGGGTGAAAAGCAAAGTTTAACCACGAATGGACACGGACAGATACGGATGGTTTTTGATGGTGTCAGGTCCAGGCGGCGCGGCGTTTAACATGGCTCTGGATGAAGCGCTCCTGGAAGCAATGCCGCGACTACAGACTCCGGTCCTGCGGTTTTATGGCTGGACGGAGAATGCGGCGTCGTTTGGGTACTTCCAAAAATTTTCTGAGATTGAACGCGCGGCTTTGCTTCGGCCGCTCGTGCGGCGGCCGACGGGCGGCGGTTTGGTGCCGCATGACCTGGATTGGACTTACAGCCTTGCGTTTCCGACGACCCATGAATGGTATTCGGTCAGTGCCATCGAGAGTTACCGGCGCGTTCATGATTGGCTGCGCATGGCTTTTGCGGAGTTGAAAGTGACAACCGAGCTGGCGCCGTGCTGCCGGAAGTCGGAGCCGGGGAAATGTTTTGTGGGGCACGAGAAATTTGATTTGCTGTGGCATGGAAAAAAAATTGCCGGCGCGGCGCAGCGGCGAAGCAAATTGGGTTTGTTGATTCAAGGTTCCGTGCAACCGCCGCCAGGCTCGTTGAAGCGGGGTGATTGGGAAATGGCGATGCGACTCGCGGGCGCGAAGATGTTCGGGGCGGAGTGGGTGGATTGGAGCCCGGACGAGGGGCTGGCGCGGCGCGTGGCGGAATTGGCGGCGCAGAAATATTCGCTGAGGAGCTATAACGAGAAGCGCTAGAGCATCCAAAACTCATTTCCGGACAGGAGACGGATACTTCGTCCCCTGAACCCTAAGCGCCACCTCACCCCGTCCCTCTCCCCCACTTCGTGGCGGAGAGGGAGACCAGGTCAGCCGGCTTGCAGTCATTTCGGTTTTCGCGCCGAATGCTCCCACAACCGCCATTGATTCTTTCCGGAAATTTATTTTGGCAATCGCGCTAGTTGGTCAGGCGGAAGAAGCGGGGTGGGCCGATGTTGGTTTCGATGACGGTGACGTTGGTTCCCAGGATGGTTTTGGGAGCGGCGTCATTGGACCAGAGCACGTCCGTCGAGAGGTTGGTTTTGGATTGGAGCGTGAAGCCGACCAGGGGAGCGGGCCAGGAAATTCTCACGAGGTTGTTGCTCTGCAGGTTTGTGATGGTGAGGAACGGCAGCGGCCAGACGGTGGCGACTTCCAGGTAGAGATTGTTATCGAGATTCGTGTCGAGGGAGGACGAGCCGACAGTGGTTTTGTTGGTGATGAAACCGGGGACGGCGGGCGTGACGATTAAATGGATGATCGCGGAGGCGTTGTTGTTGATTGAGCCGAGCGTGCCGAGAATCGGGTTGCTGTTCGTTGCCAGGGCGCCCTGCGAGGTGCTGGCGGAATTGAGAGTGACTGATGACGGCAGAAAGTTGGTCACGAAAACGTCCGACGCCGCGATGGGGCCGCTGTTGGTGACGATGACGGTATAAACGAGGTTGCTGCCGACGAACACCGGCTCGGGCGACGAGGTGACGGAGACGCCGATGTCGCTGCTATCGATGACGAAATCGTTCGCGCTTACGCCGGTGCCGCCGGGGGCGGTGACGGAGATTTTGCCGGTGGTTGCGGCGCTCGGGACAACGGCGCTCAGGGTGGAGTTGTTGGTGACGACAAAACTTGCCGCCGGGGCGCCGTTGAAGGCAACGGCGGTGGCGTTGGTAAAGCTGGCGCCGCTGACCATGACGGTCGTGCCGGGCGAGCCGTGCGTGGGTGTAAAGCTGGTGATGGTCGGCGCGGCGAAGAACACGGAAGCGCTATTGGTTGTGCCGAAGGGGGTGGTGACGCTGATGACGCCGGAAGTGACGCCCGGCGGAACGACCGCGCCGATGGTCGCATTATTTGTCACGGCGAAACTGGAGGCCGGTATTCCGTTGAAACTCACGGCGGAAGCGTTGGTGAAATTGTTGCCGGTGATTTTGACGATGGTGCCCGCCGGGCCATTGGCGGGCGTGAAGCTGGTGATGCTGGCCGGCAGATAGAAAATCTGCGCGCTCGTGATTGAGCCGTTGGTGGTGGTGATGGTAATCAGGCCCGAGGTGGCTGTGGCTGGAACGGTGAACGTAAGCGTGTTGGGAGAACTGGCACTGACACTGGTGGCGGTTCCCGCACCTACGGTCACGGTGGGATTCGGCGATTTTTCGTTCAAGCCCGCGCCGTTCACGGTCACGACCGTGCCGTTCGTGCCCAAACCCGGAGAAAAGCTGTAAATCGTCGGCAACATGCTGAAGTTGGCGCTGGAAATGGCGGAGGCCAGCGATATTGGAATGGACGGCGGCAGCACCGTAATTTTTCCAGTGGATGCGTTGGTGGGAACGGCGACGCGCATGGTGGTGTTGTTGGAAATGGTGACATCCGAGGCGCTGATGCTTCCGAACATCACCCCTGCAGAGGCCGTGAAGTTGACGCCCGTAATGACGACGTTCGTTCCAGGCCGGGCACTTGCCGGCGTAAAGCTGGTGATCGCTGGGGTGCCGAAGTAATTCGTCGCGGCGTAAAAGACGTTGCTGCTCGTGTTGAAATCATGAGAAACACCAAATTTGCCGATGGTTTGCAGAGGGCCGGAGGTGACATTGTTCGGCGCACTGACGGTGATGGAATTGGCGGTGAGTCCCGTAACGGAGGTGGCGCGGACGCCGTTAAAGTTGACGTTGGTAACGCCGATCATGTGGACGCCGGTGAGCGTGACCGATTGGCCGCCGCCGCCCAGCGGAGTGAAGTTGGTGATGTAGGCGTTGGTGCTGATGATGATGAAATTGCTGGGGCTGTAAACGGGGTTGCCGGTGTCGCCGTTGAAGATAACGCGAATGCGACCGGAGGTTGCGGTGGCGGGAACATTGGTAATATCAATTTCAGTATTACTCACTACCGCATGCGGGCTCGTGGTTGAAATGGTGCCATTGAAATCGATGCTCAGTGAGGTCGGCAGTTGATTGCCGGGGGCGAACCCGCTGCCGAAGATCTGCACGAAATCGCCGTGAGCGCCCAAGGGTGGCTCAACGCTCGTGATGGATTGGGCGAAAAGCGGGGTCGTGAGAGCGACCAGAAAAAGGCACGCGGCGGTCCCGAAAAAACTTCTGAGATTCATTGCGGTTCTCCAATTACAACACTGCTTTCTCGCGGGTCCAGCTCCGCTCGGTGTTCCTTTGGTCGTGTAGTCATAACAAAGAAGGCGGGAAAATCAATGATTATTGAGGGGAGAGCGACCAGGGAGGGGAAGGAGAACAGCCAACATCCAACGTCCAGCATCCAACATCCAACACCCAACCTCCAACGCAGAACACCGAACACCGAACTTCGAAGTCGGGAAAGGGTCGATCCTCCTTCGCCAAGGCTCCGGAGGACAGGGGGGCGGGTGTGGAGGAGGAAACATTCAAAGCGAGAAAAAAATTGACCGCAAAAATCCGCAAAAAATCGCAAACCGGGAGTTGCGGGTGGATAGTTGATAGAGGCGACTCGGCAGAGCGACCAACGTGGGGGGCCACCCCTTTTATCCAGCGTGATTGACCGTGATTCACCGTGATTAGGCGTGAGAAAGGAAGTTCTGGCGGACGGCGCTCGGGCGCACGTGGGGGCCAGCGTGGCTGCCGGTTTGTCTTCTGTTCCTGTCTTTCTCATTTCTCCTTTCTGCCGCCGATTAAAGCACAAAACACTTACGAAGAAAAACTTACGGTAAGTTTTTAGTTGGAAGTTATTGTGGGATAGCTGGATTGAGTTGAAAAATGGCGGGAAATCAGGTTGAAAAATCGACGTAAGTGGGGTAAGACCGAAGACCGAAGACCGAAGACCGAAATCCGAAATCCGAACGGGGGAGTTCGCGTTTGGAAATCTTGCAGACGGCGGAACTTAAGCATTAAGCTCATCGCCGGATGGGTGAGGAACGCCATGTCCGACAATGAAATCAAAAGGAGCTAGGCAGAACACGACTTCCGTCCACTTATCCTTAACCAGATGTTAGTTCCGGCCGGGCGAAGCGTTTATGAAAAGAACGAGTGCAGAGTATTTGACAGAGGGGTT
>Ga0335085_10007729_pt1 | contig 16548 bp, 12 predicted proteins | sample Lox_Sample_45_FD_206712 | JGI IMG/M metagenome (GOLD analysis project Ga0335085, IMG submission 206712) | Soil microbial communities from Loxahatchee National Wildlife Refuge, Florida, United States - Lox_Sample_4.5 | ecosystem: Environmental > Terrestrial > Soil > Wetlands | place: USA...
CCATTTGAGAAAAATGATGCTGGAGGATCTCCAGCGTCGCAATTATTCGCAAGATACCATACGTTGCTACATCCGCGCAGTTGAAGATTTCTCGCGACGATTCAACCGCCCGCCGGACCGCTTGGGGCCACGACACATTCGCGAATACCAAGCGGAGCTGTTTCAGAAGCGGAAATTGTCGCCGGGTACGGTAACGACCCACCTTGCCGCGCTGCGATTTTTCTACACCAAAACGCTAAAGAAAGCTTGGAGCATCACGGAAACTCCCTATCCTAAAAAACACCATCGGATCCCGGCCGTTCTCAGTCCAGAAGAAGTTGCGCAGCTCATCGATGCTGCTCGCACGCCGTACCAACGCATCCTGTTGATGATGCTCTATGCCACCGGCGTGCGGCGTACCGAGTTGGCCAGGCTAAAAGTCAGCGACATCAACAGTCGGCGCATGGTGATTCATATTCAAGGCGGCAAGGGGCGCAGAGATCGTGACGTCATGCTCAGCCCTAAACTACTCGAGGCCCTGCGCCAATACTGGCGCGGGCTGAAGCGAAAACCCACCACCTGGTTGTTTCCTAACAAGCGCCGGCGGAAGAACGCCGATGCACCGATCGACAGCAAGGTGGTGTGGTATGCCTGCCAGCAAGCTGCTAAGCGCGCAGGCCTAAAAAAAGCCATTCACCCGCACACCTTGCGCCACTGTTTCGCCACTCATCTTCTTGAAGCCGGCGCCGATCTGCGTACTATTCAGATCCTGTTAGGCCATCACGACCTGAAAGAAACCACTATCTATCTGCATGTTTCGGAACGTCATCTCCATGCAACCCGGAGTCCACTAGACGCCCTGAAACTAAAAGACGAATCACCGCAGGACACGTAGATGAGTCGGCCACCGCTCGAGGTGGCCGATATCATCCGCACCGCTGGAGCTGCCTTCATCGAAAGGAACCGGCAATGGATTCGCTGGAAGCACGTCAAAGTGCTGCTGGCCATTGCGCGCTGTCGTACCGCCGCACTGGGCGGCCATGTCGATGAGTGCGCCCGTTGTGGGCATCGTGCCACCATCTCGTATAACAGCTGCCGTAATCGCCACTGCCCGAAGTGTCAGACCGCTGCTCGAGAACAATGGATCGAAGCGCGTCGACGGGAACTGCTCCCCACACGCTACATGCACGTGGTCTTCACGCTTCCTCGCCGCTTGGCCCCACTGGTGCTGCAGAACAAGAAGGTCATTTACGATCTTCTGTTCCGCACCAGTGCGGAAACTCTTCTCGAAGTAGCTCGCGATCCGAGACTTCTCGGTGCGGAAATCGGTTTCTTCAGTGTGTTACACACCTGGAGTCAGCAACTCCGCATCCATCCGCATGTCCACTGCGTAATTCCTGCCGGCGGTCTCTCACCGGATCACACCCGCTGGATTCGCTCCAGAGAAAAATACTTCCTCCCCAAGGAAGTGTTGGCGGAAGTCTTTCGCGGCAAGTTCGTCGACGCTCTCAAACAGGCCTTCCAGGAAGGTCAGCTCAACTTCCAGGCCAACCTGAAGCTTCTGGCACAGCCCAAGATCTTCGCTGCCTGGTTGCGGCCACTCCACCGACAAGACTGGGTGGTCTACCTAAAACGTCCCTTCGGTGGTCCCGAATACGTGCTGCAATATCTCGGCCGCTACACCCACCGTGTGGCCATCTCCAACCATCGCCTGGTCTCTTTCAAGGATGGCTACGTCACTTTTCGCTGGCGTGATTCGGCGCACCACAATCAGCAGAAACTCAGAGCCCTGCCGGTCGATGCGTTCTTGAAGCGTTTTTTGCTGCACATCCTTCCGCAAGGCTTCGTGCGCATCCGCCATTTCGGCTTTCTAGCCAACCGTCGGCGCGCCACCACTCTGCCGCTTTGCTTTCAGTTACTGGGCACAATACACCAGCCAAGTACAGAACCATGCACTTCTTCCTCAGAAGATTCCCGCCCCCTATATCGCTGTCCCAAGTGTGGCGGACCCATGAAGGTCATCGAACGGCTCACCGCCGCCGAGATCCAACTTCGTTCTCCACCACTGGTCACCGCCGCAGCATGAAACAGTTCTCTCCAACACTGCGCGTCCCCCGGCGAGCCCGGTACTCCCCTGTCTCGCTACCAAACACAACTGTTCCTCGTCCTTCTGCGACTCCCCTCTTCTTCATACTTCTTCTCAGTCGCCCTCTTTTAACTGCACGCTCCCAGCTGTCGTGCTCCGCAGCAGAGTCTCGGCACCTCCGCACCCCGCTTCTTCCCACCATTGAATTCCCATAGCGGCCCGCGTCCGCCGCAAAACCCGGGCGGCCACGTTCAAACGGCTTTATCGAATGCGCCCGGAGATCCCCGTCTACCCTCACCGCCTCCCCGACAATGCGCATCCGATAAAGCACTAGCGTTTTCCAGCCGAGTGGATAGTGCCGACTTGCCGTCATCTCCGGAATCCTGGCTTTACGTAGCTGTTATTGTCGAATTGTGGGGCATTCAAGGTCTACTAGACCCATACCGCCGAAAAGAGACTCGAACAGCGCACCCGACTTACTTCGCCCTAACAGAGCTGCAGCGAGCTATCTATTGTGCGGAGCGAGAGAATCACTGCCGAGCGTCGCCGCAACCGTGCGCGAATTCGTTACAAGGAACCAAAATAAATGCGTGCGAACACACCAGATCAAAGCTGCAACCGGGCGGCGTTCCTATACCTGCGATCTCTCCGCGATCGTTGATCGCGAACGCCCTCGTAAGAATCAAACCGGTATGACCGGCACGAATGAGTCTGTTCAAATCGAAAATCGAGCCGTTCTGCCAGAGCACGGCATGATCGTGACGGTGATCTTCGCAAGTCCACGGGCAGGAGTAGCCAACGACTTGACCTTTACTATTGATCGCCCCGACGGCGCTCGCTTTGTCGCCATTCAAGGCGCCGAGATCCCTCATGGCGCCGTTCTTCCAAAGAAACGCGTGTGAAATAGGAAAGCCCCCCTGATGAAGGAAAGGGTCAAATACGGTTCCTGGCAAGTCCGCATTGCCTATGACTTCCCCGGCATCATTGATTGCATACGCCACTCCATTGGTGCCTCCCAATGTTCCCAAATCTTTCATCGGTCCGGGGCTGTTCCAAAGGAAGGGATGGTACACCTGATCCCCAGGCATATAAGAGGCCCCTACCACTTGGCCGAGATCGTTCAGGCCGCCCTCGAAGTTCGACAGTGTGGAACCGGCCAAGGTGCCTCCCAGCGTGCCCAAGTCGATCATTCCCTTCACCGGATCCCAAAGAAATGCGTGCGTCGTTGGCACACCGGTCGTGGGATTAATGGTTGAGTCGGTATAGGAAGCCCCTGCGACTTGTCCCGCATCATTGACGAAATTCGACCAGGCATCTGGTCCTCCCAGGGTACCGAGATCCTGCATAACCCCATTCGTCCACAAGAAGGCCCGCGTCTGCGTGCCACTGTCTAGACCGAGAATCTGAAAGTGGTACATGGAAACCGGATCAGGAATCGCATTCAGCGCGGTCCCCGCGATCTGGCCATTTTTATTAATGCCGGCCCCAAAGCTGAAGGTTCCGCCAAGCGTTCCCAAGTCCATGATCGTGCCGTTCTTCCAGCGCACGGCATGGACTTCGTTCCATCCGGTCACGGGGTCAATGGCCGCGGTTTCAGAGTGCCCGGTAATCACGCCGCTCGCGTTGATCGACGCCGCAACGCTGCAATGGTCCGTCCCAGCCAGGCCGCCCAGGTCCAACAAGCTGCCGTTCCGCCACTCGATGGCGTGATTGACGAGCGGCACGTCGCCCTCTATTCCGCCGCAGACGACAATGGGATTGCTGTTCGCCGTTGTCGGTATCGACGTTGCTGCTCCGCCAACCAGGGTGCCACTGGCATTCAGTTGAGAAAAGCTGCCTATTTGCGCCGCGGGCAGGACATAGCTCACCGGACCTCCGAAGGTTCCGATATCGATAAGTTTGTAGCCAGCCTGCTGCTGCGCTGAAGTTTGGCTTGCGCCAAATAAGCCGACAAGAACAAAAAGGGTGAGCAAATTTGGTTTCAACTTCATGTTTTCCTCCTCGAATGCCTCTCGTGACGAACCGCTGAACCTGCTTGCCGTGCCCAAGCTTCGATCCCCCGACTATTGGTAAATCTCCGCGCTGTCGAGTATCCCGGAGATGATGAACCGCAGATTGCTGCCGGCGCCGTTGTCGGTTCCTCCCGTGACAAGCACCGTGCCATCGTTCAGCAATGTCGCCGTGTGAGCTGCACGCGGAGTCACAAGGCTGCCCGTCCCACTGAAGCTTTGGGTTGTCGGATCGAATACTTCCGCCGAGCGTTCGACCAATGAGGAGGCAGAATATCCGCCCACCACCAAGACGGTTCCGTCATTGAGCAGAGTGGCTGTATGTTGCTGGCGTGCCGCCGCCATCGAACCGGTGGTCGAAGAGAAAGTCCCGGTAGCAGGGTTGTACAGCTCCGCTGAAGCTAGGTCGCTATGGCCGTCGGTCCCACCTGTTATTAGGACTCTCCCATCGCCCAGCAGCGTAGCGGTATGCCAGGAACGCGCACCTGCCATTGGGCCGGTCGAAGAGAAAGTCCCGGTTGTGGGGTCGTATAGCTCCGCAGTATTGCCTGACCCGCCAGTAACAAGGACTTTTCCGCTCTGCAACAGTGTCGCTGTGTGGTGCTGGCGCGTGATTGCCATCGGGCCGGTCGAAGAGAAGGTCTCCGTTGCGGGATCGAATAGCTCCGCGGTGTTATCAAAACCACCCGCGATTAACACCTTTCCGTCCGTGAGTAAGGTTGCGGTATGACAGGCGCGTGCGATTGCCATGGTTCCGACCGTGGGTGTGAGACTGCCGCTGGCTGGATCGTAAATCTCGGCGCTCGTGCCAACCGACGTATCGCCGTACCCGCCGGCTATAAGAACCATTCCGCTAGCTAGCAGTGTGGCGGTGTGACAATAACAGCCCGGACCGCTCCTTGCAGAGAAATGGCCCGCAACGGGATCGTACAGCTCCGTAGAGTCAACCTCGGTGTAGCGCGGCCCGCTGCGCAGGCTGAAGACATAGGTCAACCCGCCCACAACGAGCACTTTGCCATCCTGGAGCAGAGTAGCGGTGTGAAATTCGCGTGCGCCGCTGGTTCCCCCCTCCACGTCCACCAAGCCGAACATGCTACCCGTGGACCTGAAGCCGTGAGTGGCAACTAGAAGCGTGAAATTCTGGGGATTCGCACTGCGGCCGAGGGAATCGGACACCATCAAGGTGACCGGAAATGAGCCGGTGGAGGTCGGCGTGCCGGAAAGCACGCCGGAGGAATCCAACGTCAGGCCGGGCGGCAGGGCTCCGGTCTCACTCCAAGTCAGAGGCCCAAGCCCGCCGGTGGTGCTGAATCTGAATTGATAGGGACGGTTGATAGCGCCTTCAGCCGGTGCTGGATTCGTGTTGATGTTTGGCGGCGGTGGGTTAGTAACGTCAATCGTGTAGTTGGCACTACCTTTGTTTGGCGGAGAAGCCGAGTCAGAGACGGTAACGACCAAATTGTACGTTCCGGCAGTCGTGGGCCTTCCACATATTTGAAACATAATGAACGGCGTGTTGGTACCGAACGGACAAATAGTGCTCCCGTTTGACAGCACCAAGCCGGGCGGCAAAGACGAGCCGGGTGCGGCGGTCCAACTCCAGGCATAAGGCTCCATACCGCCGGTTGCGAAGAGCGGGACTCCACCGCACGGAACGTATAACGTAGGGTTTGGCCCGCCGCCGGAGAAACGGCAGCTGCGTGAATTGTAAACGTCGCCCGCAACACCGTCTGGCAGGTTCCCCAATGTAATGCTGAGCGCCGATCCTCCGCTGACAGTAATCGCGCCCGAAGTGCCGGCGGTCAATTTATTGGCGACATCAGTCGCCGTAACGGTTTGCGTGCCGGCCGACTTGAAAGTCACCTGCACAACAACCGTTCCACTGCTTAGAACCGTAGTTGCGGGGAGGACTGCCTGGGTGTCTGTGCTTGTGAATTGCACGCTTCCGGCATAATTTCTGACTGCAGCGCCGGAATTGTCGAGCGCGCTCACCGTGACTGAAAGAGCTGTACCCGTTGTGACTGTTTTCGATACGGTCGTGACCGCCAAGTGCGTAGCTATTTGAGGCGGAGGCGCCGCGCCGCCACCACCGCAACCATGAAGTAGCGATGCACTTATCATCAAAATTGAGGCGAACTGGGTTTTCCTCATAACGCCTCCACGAAACAGATGATCACTTTCTTCATGACCGTTCTCCGGCCATGGCCTTGGCTTCGAGATCGTCCTACCTACTACTGTGTAAATCAGGGCCAAAATCGATCATTGGCGGATGATTTTTCTTTCTGCCCCTGTAGGCTTAGCAGCGTTCCGATGCAGGCTTTTGCGGTGTAAAATCCCCCACGTTGAGTTTGGGGCTATGAATGCGCGAGTTCTCCGCTACTCACGACGTGACTCTTCTGCTGGCCCAATGGTCCAACGGTGATCAGCAGGCACTCGAAGAACTCACGCCGCTCGTGTACAAAGAGCTTCGGCGGCTGGCTGCCAGCTATCTAAGAAGAGAGCGTAAGAGCCACACTTTGCGGCCCACGGCGCTAGTCCATGAGGCATATCTGCGGCTGGTGGATCAGAGCAATCCGCGCTGGGAAGACCGGTCTCATTTCTACGGAGTAGCTGCGCGGCTGATGCGGCAAATCCTGGTTGAACATGCGCGACGGAAGAAGGCAATTAAGCGGGCGGCCCACACAGTATCTTTGGACCACGCGTTGACCTTTCACCAGGAGCGCGGGCGCGATCTTGTAGCCCTGGACAATGCACTCATGGCTTTAGAAAAGTTGGATCCGCGCAAATGCAAGGCTATCGAGCTACGCTACTTCGGGGGCCTATCAATGGACGAAGTCGCGCAAGCGCTAAATGTATCCGCAGTGACGGTTCGGCGCGATTTGCGAATGGCTGAAACATGGCTTCATCGCGAGATGCAAAATGGGTAGGTGCCCTTGAACAAGCAGCGTTGGGCACAGATTGAAGAGTTATTTCATCGAGCCGCAGAATGCGACCCGAGCCAGCGTGCCGCCCTGTTCGATGAAGCATGCGATGGTGATTCGGAATTACGCAAAGAGGTGGAGGCTCTCCTTGAGTTTGAAGCAAGCGCCCACGATCAAGTGCAAGCCGCCGTGCGTTCCGAACTGGCTGGTTTTGGTTTCTCTCTCGAAGCAGGCACGGTCGTTTCTCACTACCGAATCTTAGGCGGCCTTGGTGGAGGCGGCATGGGCTTGGTATACCGAGCCGAGGACACCAAGCTGGGCCGCCAAGTGGCACTGAAATTTCTTCCTGAGGACTCAGTCAAAGATCCAACAGCGCTGGCACGCTTTGAGCGAGAAGCACGGGCAGCTTCGGCGCTGGAACATCCGAACATTTGCCCGATTTATGAATTTGGCGAGCACGAGGGTCAGCCATTTCTTGTCATGCAGTTGCTCGAAGGCAAGACGCTGCGAGAACTGCTCGAAGAGAGAAGCAGCAACGTCGCAAAGTCTGATTCCCGAGAGCAGTCACAAACCGGAGCGGTATTGCCGGTAGAGCAAGTGCTTGACCTCGCCATTCAGATTGCGGATGGATTGAATGCCGCACACCAGAAAGGCATCATTCACCGCGATATTAAGCCGGCAAACATCTTCGTGACCAGCCAGGGTCAAGCCAAGATTCTGGATTTCGGTTTGGTAAAGGTTACTCCCAGGGACGTGGAGTCGACCGAGGTATGCGAGCAAGATGAAATTCCAAAGGCAGCGATTCGTCAAGTCGGGCCCTCGGCCACTCCCGATCCTTTCCTTAGCCGAACCGGAGCAGCCATGGGAACGGCAGGATATATGTCCCCGGAGCAGGCCCGCGGCGAGAAGCTGGATGCACGCACGGACCTGTTTTCCTTTGGCTTGGTCCTCTACGAAATGGCGACCGGCCATCGCGCGTTCGAAGGCGATACAGGTCCTGTGCTGCATGCTGCAATACGCGGTGAAACACCGATCGCCCCGCGGGAGCTGAATCCTGAGCTTCCCATGAATCTTGAAAACGTCATCGGCAAAGCGCTCGAAAAGGATCGCGAGCGGCGATATCAAAGGGTCTCGGAAATCCGCGCCGATTTGGAGATGGTCAAGCACGGAATCACGCCGAGGACACGGTCGCGACGCAAGATTTTCGCCGCTGCATGTCTCGCCGGAGTATTGATCGTGACTACGCTTCTCTTGCTCGTTAGGCGCTCGCCCGTATCCACTCAAGCCCTACCCGATATCAAGCTGACCCAGCTCACAGCAAATTCTCCCGAGAATCAGGTCACATCAGCATCCATTTCCCCTGATGGAAAGCTACTCGCTTATACCGATGCGGTTGGAATGCATATTAAGGAAATCGGCACAGGCGAAGTGCACTCGGTGGTGCTTCCGGACATTAGGGCGAGTTGGGAAATCATGACCTACTCCTGGTTCCCCGATAGTCAAAGATTCTTCGCAAATGCTCATCCTATAACGGAGGGCCCGGTCCAGTGGTCATCGGCAGACACTAGCGTCTGGCTGTTTCCAATCCGGGGCACTCCCCACAAACTTCGGGACAAGGCCCTGGCCTGGACAGTTACTCCTGACAGCTCCTCTATTGTTATTTCCGCAAATGACCTTGGCAGCGTTGGGGACCAGGAAATCTGGCTGATGGGATCAGATGGCGAGCAAGGACGCAAACTTTTTGAAATGCCAATTGGAGTGGGAATGGGTGGCGGCCTTTCCTTCCTTCCAGACGGCAAGCACCTCTCCTACATTGCAGATCATGGGACCGGCGCAAGTGTCGTCATCCGCGATCTCAGTGCAGGCACCGAGATAACCCTTCTCCCGGACAGGAGCAAGATTGGGGATGCAATGTGGCTGTCGGACGGCAGATTCCTTTACTCCGATCCGTGCCCTGGCACCATCGAACGCGCGGATGCTCCTTGCAATTACTGGATAGAGAGGCCTGATCCTCACACCGGGAAGATCACCGAAGCGCCGAGACGGATAACCAATTGGGTGGGGTACTCACTTGCAGGCCCGGATGGCATCACTGCGGACGGCAAGAAAGTCGCATTTCTGAGGACAACCACTCGCGTTGCCAGTTACGTTGCAGACGTGCAATCGGGAGGGATACGCCTCGTGAATTCGAAGCGCATCACCTTTGAAGAAAACGGTGAAGACGCGGTGATGGATTGGACCTCGGATGGGAGGACACTGGTTCTAGGTCGGAATCGGGATTCGTACTACGGACTGTATACGCAGCTGCTTAACAGTAATTCGCTTGAACCTATTCTGACCTCTCAAAATGGTGGGGTCGAGCAGGCGCATCTTAGTCCAGATGGGAAGTGGGTCATTTTCACGGAGTGGCCAACCGAAGGCGATGAAACGACACGAACAATTGTGAGGCTCATGCGAGTACCTATCTCAGGGGGCACGCCGACATTGATTTTCTCGATGCGTAACGGCAGCGTCAGTTCTTGCGCAAGAGCTCCGTCAACTGTGTGTGTCGTAGCTGAAGAGAGTGCTGATCGGAAAACGATGATCGTTAGTTCGTTCGATCCCCTCAAAGGTCGCGGTGCTGAGCTGATCAGGATCGATTTGGGCTCTGATGAGCACATAGGAGTAAATCTTGAACATTTATCGTTGTGCGACATTTCCACAGATGGCACCCGACTCGCCATTGCACAAAGCTCAATCGGACCAATAGAAATTCATTCCTTGCGCGGGCGGCCCACCACGACCATCCCCTTCAAAGGGCCCTACAAGCTGTGGAATTTTAAATGGGCGCCAGACGGGAAGGGCCTGTTTGTTTCAACCGTGCCAAATGAGGCCAATAGCGAGCTGCTCTACATAGATTTGAAGGGAAGAGCCCACAGCTTGTGGAAGAGTCACGGTGGGCCATGTTTGGGCAGGCCATCACCAGATGGGCGTCGCCTCGCAATTTTTGATTCGCAGCAGACGAGCAATGTGTGGATGATGGAAAATTTCTAACCTCCAGAACTCGTTCCCATAGATTCCCTCTCTTCAGAACTTCAGCTCAGCCTTCAACTGAATCATTCTCGGGGCGACATCAGCTCCAGGGACCCCGCTTCCGCCGCCCAGGATGCTGGTGGGCGGCTGTTCCAGGTATGTTATCAGGCCCGTTGGGGGTCCCACTCCGGTGATCGGAAACCCAAAATTGGGATGGTTGAATGCATTGAAAAACTGGAAGCCAATGCCCAACGTGGCATTCTCCCAGTGCGGAATCTTGGTCTGTTTCACGATTGCAAAGTCGGTATTGAAGTAGCCTGGGCCGCGAAACCGATTGCGGCCTTGAGAGAACGACACCAAGGGACCATCACAGACACCAGAGGCCCCGAGGTGACCAATATTAAATCCGGTCTCGCATCCAGCCTGTACAAAGAGAGCGTTCGGGCTCGGCGTAATTCCGTCCGGCAGTGTTTCCGTGGGCAGGCAGGGATGCGGAGCGAGGGGGATGGCCGCACCCTTGCCACAGGATGGGGTTAAACCAATAGGCCTGACTGGCACTGCATATAGAAGCGAAAAATAGTTCTTTTTGGCGAGATCGGGTGGGGGGAGTACGTCCAAGACTGTGTAGGGCAATCCGGTGCGGGCAAAAAAGGTCCCCGATACTTGCCAGCCGTTCACTAGTGAATCAGGCCCGTGCCCGTGCAACACGGCCTTAACCGGTAGTTCCCAAACATAGCTTCCATTGAAAGAATGCCGCACATCGTAGTCCGCAGATCCGTACGCCCCACGCAGGTTGTTCGGGTCTTGCGGACTCGCTGTAAACGGTGCCCTGAACCAGTTCGAGAACGGCGCGAGTCCGCCATTAGATACCTCATCGAGAGCATGACCGTAAGTATAGTTGGCCTGCAGGACACCCTCGCTCCAGCGAGTGAAGCGATGCTGGAATGAAACCACCATGCCGTTATAGTTAGAAATCGCTTTGGTATTGAACTCAAGCACTTCGCTGAACCGCGGGTCAGGCGCGCAGTCGGGAATGGGATCGGTACAACGTCCCTCAGGCAGCGACCCGAATCCCCAAGCGTTTGCGCTGGGATTCTGAACCAGTTCATGAATTCCGTGGTGGCCAAAGTAGCCGACGCTTAACGAAGTATGTGCACCGAAAGCGTGCTGCAATTGCAGACTCCAGCGTTGGTATTGCGGCTCATGAGTATGCTTTTCAGCGACGACCACGCCGGGAGGCGAAAAGTCTGGAATGATCGCTTCAATCTGAGACAGCGTCTCTCCCGAAGCAAAAGCATTCATAAATGCCCCGTTGGAAGTGGCTGCCCTGGAGGACAAGCTCTTGTTCTCACCTGGCGACAAAACGTCTCCGGTCACAATAAACGAATTGGCGAGTGGAGGATTGTAGGCGAAGTTCGGTGCAATACTGTCCACCGAGTCGTAGAAGATGCCGATTCCACCGCGCAGGACCGTGTTGTGCCTTACACCAAGCGGCTGCAAGGCGAAGCTGAGCCTTGGCGACCACAAGATGTCATCGAGGCTCTGGAACGCTCGTTTCTGATGGATTAGGATCGCCTGGTTGTACGGCCGACTGGGATCGTGGCTCACGGCATTAAATGGCCCCGCCAAACGCGCAAAACAGCGCGTTTCGCACACAAGGTTGGACTGATGTTCCACCCGGAGGGCGACGGTTAGCGTCAGGCCCGGTCGCGCGTGCCATTCATCCTGGCCATAGACTCCAAGATGATACGAGGCTGTTGGATACGACGTAGCAGACTGGAAAAACTGGTTCAATTGCGAGTAATCGGTCGAGGAACTGTTCGGATCGGCACCGCCTTGATAAAAGGCGTCGAGTGTTAGAAGAGTCAGGGTCCCGGCATCAGCGGCGAAAGACAAATTTGATTTCGAGCGATCGAGGTTTGCGCCGAACCCGAACTTATGGTTTCGTCCGGCTTTCACGAAATCGTCAGAGATCTGGTACTGCACCACCCCGCTGCGGGACTGAAAACTATTCCCGACATCTGCAAACTGCTCGGGCGGGTTAAAGAAGAGATGCGTGGGAAGCGCTGCCACTGCTTTAGCCTGGTCAGTCACTCCAGAACTGCGATCGATGTGAGCATACGCGAATAGAAGTTGGTTCGCGGCCGATGACCCGAGCGTGTGAGTCTCGTTAACCTGGCCCTGCCACCAGGTCTGCTCATTCCTCTGATCGAACACCCGCGCGATTGCGTTGGCAAAAGTAGTGTGACCGGCATCACGCAGCACACGCAAGGAGATACGATCACTCGTGCCCGGATTCCAATCCAAACGGCCAGCAGCCATCGCGTCGTGACTGGGAACTCTGAGACTAGCGAGGTAATGCATTACGCACGGGATTCCGTATTGTCCAAGAAGTGAGGTTAGCACCGACCCTGCACAGCCAAGATCCTCCGGCGTAAAGCTGCCTGGAACTGCTCCACTCGCACCAGGGGCAGCATTGTAGAGATCGAAGACTTGCTTGTAGAAGGTATCCGAAGCAGAAGCTGCGCCGAACCGGGAATCGATGTTCGCTATGGTCGCAGCTTCAAACTGCGGACTTGGAATTAGTACCTGCGCGATAGCAGGAACGAGTACCCACAATCCTTCTGTGTCGAAGAAGAAAAACAGTTTGTCTTTCCTGATCGGCCCTCCAACCGACCCAGCCCACTGGTTCGCAATGTCAAATGGCCGGGAGTAGCCGAGTGCGTTGTTGAACCAGTCGTTAGCGTTGAGCGCGCTACCATTCCAGTAGTACTGCGCGTTACCGTGAAATTGGTTGCTTCCGGACTTTGTGGCATAGCTAATGTTCCCGCCAGCGGCGTTTCCAAACTGGCCGGAGTAGCCAGCGGTGACAACGGTCACTTCTTGGACCTGATTCTGACCGAGCAGAAGGCCGAGTGCGCCGATGGAAGGATTATCCACGCCGTCAATCGAGTAAAGATAAGACGTGCTGGGCATTCCGAGAATGGAAAAGTTCATCCCTGGCGCATTTGGGACATCGGTATTCGTCACCACGCCAGGAGTCGTCTGCACGATGTAGGTGAGATCGTTGCCGGGATTCGGGACCTCAGAAATCTGCTTCTGGTTCACCGTTACGGAAGCATCGCCATTTTCAGCCTGAATGAGCGGCACGTCATCGACAACCCTGATCTCTTCTCTTGCCTGCCCGATTGCGAGCGCAAGGTTCACCGTGACCGGCGGTCCAAGGAGAACATCTACGGTGCGCCGCTCTTCTCGAAAAGCCTCGTGCGTAACACGCAGAGTGTACTTACCCGGAGCAAGGAAGAAGAACTGATAAAGTCCCCCGCTATCAGTCCTGGTTGAGCGTATTGTGCCTTTGGCGACGTCTCTGAGCTCGACTTCCGCATTCGGGACCACCGCATTGGTCTGGTCTGTGACGACGCCGGTCAATGCGCCAGAAGTTGTGGTTTGTGCACTCAAATTCTGATGCGGCCAGAGCAGCAGAAGCGCAGGAAGAAGCCGATTTGTGAACATGGAACGCATCAGTGCTTACCCATCCATGTGAGCAAGACCGGGTTGCGGAAGGCTCAGAAAAGCTCCGTGATTCTACCTCAATTCGATTTGTGCTCGGAATGATCGTGCTTTCGAAGCAGAAGGTTCATTCGGATCCCGTCTCAGCCAGGCGGTCTTGCGCCACCTGACTGAATTGTAGTCTTTCTGTACTTGTAGTGAAAAAAAACGACCGTCCAATTGAGCGCAGTACCGTCCAACTACCGTCCAAAATCAGCTGTTTTTTAATTGAATTCAGGTAACTTATGGCTGAGATTGTCGATAACGCTGAACTCGATGAGGATCAGCAGCAAAAGCTGAAGCGGGAGTTCGCCCGAGAATATCAACTCATTACTCGGGAAGAGCGTTTGGAGCGAATAGCGGAAGACATCGTTGCCCACTTCATGGGGCGTGGCGTGCTGGCAAAGGCGATGGTCATCTCGATTGATAAAGCCACGACTGTCCGCATGTATGACAAGGTTCAGAAGCACTGGAAAACCGAAATAGAGAAACTCCAGAGAGAACTCGATGCCGCCGATCCGGCAGACAAACCCGAGCTAGAAAAGCGGCTGCGATTCTTCCAAGAGACCGACATGGCTGTGGTGGTCTCGCCCTCCCAAAACGAGATCGAGGAATTCAAGAAGAAGGGTCTCGACATCGCCACGCACCGCAAGCGAATGGTCAGGAAGCCGATTGAAGTACAGAAACTCCGAGGGCAGATCGCTCAAAAGCTAGTTCGAATGGTCAGGCTGAACCGTACCCGCATGAACTTCTTGGAAGAGTTTCAGAAGATGATAGACGAATACAACGCGGGCGCTTCGAACCTTGAAACTTTGTTTGCGCGGTTGGTGGCGTTCACGAAGCGACTCTCCGAAGAAGAGAAGCGTGGGATCGCTGAGCAGTTAAGCGAGGAAGAGTTGGTGATCTTCGATTTGCTTACGAAGCCCGACATGAAACTCACGAAGGCAGAAGAGGTTGAAGTCAAGAAGGTCGCTCGGGAATTGCTGGAAACCTTGAAGAAGGAAAAGTTGGTGTTGGACTGGAAGAAGCGGCAAACGACCAGAGCGGCGGTGCGGTACACGGTAGAGACGGTGCTGGATCATCTCCCGAGGGTGTACACGCCGCAGATTTATGAGCAGAAGTGCGAGCGGGTGTATCAGCACGTTTTTGACTCCTATACGGGACTTCTGGCGGTGTGTATGCGAACTAATCCTCGTCATGGTTGGAGGAACCTCCGTGTGGAAAACCGTGTTTGAAGTGATAACCAAGTACGAGTCGGTTGCAGTTTGGTTGGAAGCGGTTGCCCTGATAGCGATCTTTGTCTTGGATTTTTCAGAATACAAAAAACAAGGGAAAGACCGGGAGGAGCAGCATCAAGAGACTCTCAAGCAGATGAAGATCATGGAGGATCAAGCCAAATCAGCATCGGACAGTCTCCAGTTGTTGCGCACACAATGGCTGGAGGAGCGTCGTCGAGAGCTACTGCGTGCGATCTCGATTCTTGACGACATCCGTCACCAAACAGAGTTCTGGAAAGACATCTCTGACAACAAATGGGGGACGGTAGAATCGGCATCGAGCGTAATGCCCCCTGACTCGGACGTCGTGCTGATTCAGGCTGGACGGCATTCAAATGAACTACGAAACGAGGTTCGCAAGGTCTTTCGGCTACTTCGGGACGCTGATTACCAAATAGGTCGCTTCTACAGCGTAGATCGTCCAACCTACCGCATAGAGAAGTTTATTAAGGATGCCCATCTTAATCTCGAAAACGCTGGACCGGGGCTTGCGACGATAATGGATGCTTTCGAGCAGATGGAATCGACCGCGCAACCGGGACACGTAATCATTGAAAGATAACGAGAGTGATTTTAGGGGTTTGTGGCACTCCTCTAGTGAAATGTTTGCGTTGGCGAAGTGCTGGAGTTGATCCTTGCTTTTAGCCATTTGAAAACCGCCCAAGTCGCTTCGAGGTCTTCTCTATTGTAGGCGACGATCTTGTCCATCAACTCCTTCCGCTTCTCCTCGTCGCTGGTTTCCGTCGCCTCGATAAAGGTTGCCATTGCCCATGCCCCGCCGTATTCGGCTTCCACCACTCCGACCGCAAGTATTGCGAAAATTCGATGGGATGGCAGCCGCCCACGATGCCCGGATGAAGCCGCCACAGTCGTTGCCAGCCCCAGTAGACTGCACGCGACATGTGAGACGTGCCGAAGGTCATGCTTACCAGACAGAGCTTGCCTCCGGGGACAAGCAGGCGTTGAGCCTCTGACAATAGTTGATCTATGAAGTCGGGAGCCAGAAGGTCGAACACGTAGGTCGAGACGAAGCGGTCGAAGCTGTGGTCAGGCTGAGCTATGCGAGGGGAACCGTCACTCTGGCGGACACGAGCGCGTTCTGACCACTGGTTCAGACGCTCTTGCGCAAGCGACACCATCGTGCTGCTGATGTCGATCCCGACGTAGCCAGCGTCCGAGGGCAAATGCTGCTGCAACAGGCGGGCAGCCAATTCCCCCGTCCCGCAGCCGAACTCGAAGACCAAATGTGCCGAGTCGAAAGCAGCATGCCCGATTAGTTTGTTGATGGCTGGATTTTCGTAGAAGCCCTGCCAGTCCTGCGCTGAGCCGAGGCGGTCATAAAAACGCTTCGCCTGTGCAGGCGAGAGGTAACGGCGGGTTGGCTCGCGAGGGTTCACGTGAGAATGTTAACCGCGTTGTCTTCAGCGGATTCTTTGATGCTCAGACGGCCTTGGCGGACTGATTGTATAGCCAAGCGAAAATCGCTCCGGCGACAAGCCCGTCCACGAATCCGTAAAGTGTCCCGACGATGACCCCCGAAACGCTGCGAATGGCATGGTAGCCGGGGTACACGGACGCCATCATCTGGAGAAATTGCTGACCATAGCCGCCCCAGACTAAATTCGCCAGCCCCATGCCCAGCATCGCAATTCCCCAGAGGATTGCGGATGCAAAAGCCAGACCTTTTACGCTGAATTTCATAGCTTCCTCCCTTC
>Ga0335085_10007730_pt1 | contig 16548 bp, 11 predicted proteins | sample Lox_Sample_45_FD_206712 | JGI IMG/M metagenome (GOLD analysis project Ga0335085, IMG submission 206712) | Soil microbial communities from Loxahatchee National Wildlife Refuge, Florida, United States - Lox_Sample_4.5 | ecosystem: Environmental > Terrestrial > Soil > Wetlands | place: USA...
CAAGCCGATTGGCGGCCGGCGCCCGATTGGGACATCGTGGGCGGTCTCAGGCTGAACGAGACCGGCGAAGACAAGGCCTCGGTCCATATCGACGGCTTCGATCCGACCGCCGACGAATCCGAAGCCCAGACGCAGGACAAGACGCGGCTCTCGGGCACGATCGGGGCGAGCTACCGCGCCTACAAGTCCGGCGGCGACGAAGCGGTGCTCTATGCCGATTACCGTAACGCGTTCAAGCCGGCGGCCATCGATTTCGGGCCGGACTACACGCCCGACGTGCTCGATCCGGAGACCGCGCGGAGCTACGAAGCCGGGATCAAAGGCGCGCTTGCAGGCGGGGGGCTCTCCTACCAGCTCGAGGCGTTCCTCCTCGATTTCTCCAATCTTGTGGTCGCATCGACCAATGCGATGGGGGAACCGGTGCTTCAGAATGCCGGCGGCGAGCGCCTGAAGGGGGCGGAGTTCGATGCGCGCTTCGCGCTCGCCGAGGATCTGCAACTCGCGGGGGACCTCGCTTATCACGACGCGCGCTTCACGCATTATCTGTTCGACGAGGGCAACGGTCCGGTGGACGTGAGCGGCAATCAGTTGACGCTGGCGCCGCATTGGCTCGCGGCGGCGGGCCTGATGTACACGCCTCAACAGGGCTTCCACGGCACGCTGACTGCCGACTACATCGGTCGCCGGTATTTGGATGAAGAGAACACCGCGCCAACGGCCTCTTACATCACGCTGGCGGCGACGGCGGGCTACAAATTCGGCCGCTACGACATCACGGTGTCGGGCACGAATCTCACGGATCGGCGGCCGCCGGTGACGGCCAGCGAGTTCGGCGATTCATCGTTCTATCTGCTGAATGGACGCACGCTGTTCGTGACGCTCCGTGCAGCTCTGTGATGTGGGCGATCTACCAGCCGCGGACCTTGGGCAAGATTTCGCGGCCGAAGAGGTCGAGTGCCGCGGTCTGCGCCGCGTAATCGACACCGCCCGTGGATGAAATGCCCACGTCGATAACGCCGACGCCCGCTTCCTTGAGGCTTTCGATCTGCTTCAAGACGCTCGATGCGCCGCCGGTGAAGAACGGGCCGCGGACGATGAGCGGGGCATCCTCGTTTTTGACGCGGGCCTTGGCTTCGGCTTGCGCGAAGGGATTGCCGTCTCCGCCCGGCGCATCCATGGCGCAGATGCCGCGATAGAGAATCTGATCGGGGCCGGGCGACCAGCCGCAAGCTTCAGCTTCGGCCCTGTAGCGCGCGATCACGCGCTTGACCTGCGATACCGGCATGAACGACATGGCAAGACCGAATTTGTGGCGTGCGGCGAAGACGGCGGACTCCTCGCTGTTGCCGGAGCCGAACATCGGCGGGTGCGGTACCTGCCGCGTGCGCGGCCATACGGAGATCGACTGAAATTGATAATGCTTGCCGTTCCAGGCGAACGGCTTGGGTTCGGTCCATGCCTTGAGGATCAGTTCGATTCCCTCTTGCGTCATCTCGCGGGACTGCTCGCCCACCGGTGCATAGGTGTTGTGCTCGAACGGCAATCCGCGCAGGAAGAGGACGACGATCCGTCCGTCGGACATCGCGTCGAGCATCGCGATTTCCTCGGCGACACGCACCGGATTGTTGAGCGGCAGTAGCGGGCCCAGAAGCGCGATCTTCGCGTGTCTGACAGCCTGGGTAAGCGCGCCCGCCAGAACCAGAGGATTGGGCGTCAGCATAAGCGGGGCATAGTGATGTTCGGAGACGCTGACCCAATCGAAACCCAGTTCCTCCGCGCGGCGGCAATTGTCGATGGTCCCGCGCAGGCTGCGCACCGCCGTCTCGCGGTCGCAGGCTTCGGGCGGCACCGGCCACGCGCCGGAGGGCTGGCCCGATCCCTCGTAGCTCGCGGCCCCGAGAAAAGAGGCTTTCATCTCTCGCGTTCGCTCCCTTCCGTAGTGCGCTCATTTGAGGCGCTCGCGCGAAATTTGTCCATCGGGGTGCCGCAGTGCGCTGCAATCCGATTGCACCGGGAGCGAATCGGGCGCAGGCGCGCTTAGTCCGGCGCTTTCAGGCGATAGCCCACGCCCTGCTCGGTCAGGATAAGCCTCGGCTGCTCGGGGTTGGTTTCGATCTTCTGGCGCAGCGTGCGGATATAGATGCGCAGATACTGCACGTCGGTTTCGCTGCCCCAGACCTCGCGCAGGATGTATTTGTGAGTCAGCACCTTTCCGGCATGCGCCACCAAGAGACGCAAGAGGTCGTATTCGCGCGGCGTCAGCTTCACCTCCTCGCCGCGCACCGTGACGATGCGGCGCACGAGATCGACCGACAGCTCGCCGGACTTGAAGACCGGTCTCTCGCCTTCCTGCTGCAGACGGTGGCGCAGCGCCGCTCTTACGCGCGCGATCAGCTCGTCCATGCCGAACGGCTTGGTGACGTAGTCGTCGGCGCCCATATCGAGCGCCTTGACTTTGCCGGCTTCGTCGGCACGCACCGACAGGACGACGATCGGAATGGACGATCCGGAGTCCCGCAGGGCACGGATGACCTCATGTCCGTCCATGTCCGGGAGTCCGAGATCGAGCACGACAAGATCGACGGCGTTTCGTCGCATGAGCGCGAGCGCGGTGGCGCCGTCTTCCGCCTCGAGCACGTCGTAGCCTTGGGCGGTCAGGCTGGTGCGCAGGAACCGGCGGATTGGCGGCTCGTCGTCCACCACTAGGATGCGGATCGCCGGCGCGGTCATGCGGCGCGTTTCCGGGGCTGCTCCAGCGGCACCGGCAGCGAAATCGTGAACACCGCGCCATGTCCCTGGCTGCGGTTTGCCGCCGAGATGGTGCCGCCCATCGCTTCGACGAAGCCGCGGCAGATCGGAAGGCCCAAGCCAGTTCCCGCGCGCTTCTGATCGGCCGCGCGTACGCGATAGAATTTGTCGAAGACGCGTTCGAGATCGGCGGGCGGGATGCCGTCGCCCTCGTCTTCCACCCGCAGGACGACGCGCGCGCCGTCGGCTCTGGCGCCGATTTCGATCCGTGTCCCGGGCGGCGTATATTTGGCGGCGTTCTCCAGAAGGTTGAACAGGACCTGCTCGAAAAGCACGGGATCGAGCCGCAGCATCGGCAATTCCGGCGGCAATGAGACCGTGACCGCATGGGGCGAAAGCATTGCGGCGGCGCGGCGGATGGCGCTGCCGATCACATCGGCCAGATCCACGAGATCGAGCTTGGGTTCGAGCGCGCCCGACTCCAGCCGCGTCATGTCGAGCAGATTGGCGATGAAGCTGTTGAGGCGCTCGGCTTCCTCCTCGATGGTGCGGATCAACTCGTCTTCCGCCGCTGCATCCAGCGTCTTGCGATGGCTCTTCAAGCTGGTGGCCGAGCCCAGTATGGCCGCAAGCGGCGTGCGCAGGTCGTGGCTGATCGAGGTCAGGAGTGCGGCGCGCAACCGCTCGGTCTCCGCCGCCAGGCGCGCGCGATCGATATCTTCCACCAGATTGATGCGCTCGATGGCGAGCGCGGCCTGGTCGGCCAGCGCGTCGAACAGGCGGCGCTGGTCGGGCGAAAGCAGCGGTCCTGGACGGTCGCCGTCGAGACCGATGATGCCGATGGTACCGCGCCCGGTGCGCATGGGAAGGAACAGGCGCTTGGCGCCCGGCAAGGTGTCGGCCCCGCGGCCGGCGGCGGAAGCGTGTTCCCACGCCCATTTGGCGGCGGCCATGTCGGCCTCGTCCAGCACGTCTTCCGGCGGGTAGCCGGCTTTCACGGCGATGCTTCCGTTATCCGGCAAGAGGATCACCGCGCGCACCTTCAGCATCTGCGCGATCTGGAAGGAGGTGGCCCAGAGCAGGTCGTCGAGCTTGAATACGCCGGCGAGCTTGCGGCTGAAAAGATAGAGATTCTCCGTCATTGCGGCGCGCTCGCGCGTGACCAGCGCCTGGGCGCGCACGCGCGCGGCGAGATTGCTGGCGATGATCGCCACGAGCCCGAAGAAGAACACCGCGACGACATTGCCGGGGTCGGCGATGGTGAAGGTATAGAGCGGCGGCAGGAAGAAGAAATTGTAGGCAAGCGCGCCTGCCGCAACCGCCGCAAGCGCAGGCCACAGGCCATAGGTGATCGCGCTCATCAGGATGGCAGTCAAGAAGACGAGGCCGATGTTGGATGGGCCCAAATGGATGGCCTGCAACCCCAATCCCACGGCGAGCGCTGCCAGCACCATGCCGAGGCTTCCCGCATAGGCGCGCGGATCGAGCGCGGAGCGTTCCGGCGCCGCCGTGCGGAGCTTCTGTCCCGGTCCCTTCATGGCGCGGGTCAGTTGTTCGGGCACGACATGCACGCTGATGTCGCCGGCACGGCGGATGATTTCGTGCGTCGCCGAGCCGCGCAGGAGCTCCAGCCAGCGCGGCCGCTGCGACGTCGACGTCACGATATGCGTGAAATTGTTGGCGCGGGCATAGTCGATCACGCCTTCGGCCACGCTCGCGGCCGGGATGGTGATGGCTTGGCCGCCCAACCGCTCGGCCACGCGCAAGGCCTCGGCGACACGGTCGCGCTCTTCTTCGCTGAAGCGATGTGCGCCTGCGGTTTCGATGAAAATCGCGGTCCACGATGCGCGCAACCGGTCCGCGAGGCGGCGGCCGTAACGGACCAGTGCGGCCGCGCCCGGGCGCTGATTGACGCAGACCAGCACGCGTTCGCTCGCCTCCCAGGGACCCTGGATGGCGTGGCTGCGCATGTAATTGACCATCTGGTCGTCGACGCGCTGAGCAGTGCGGCGCAGCGCCAATTCGCGCAGCGCGGTCAAATTGCCGGGCAGGAAATAGTGCTGCGTCGCGCGTTGCGCGGTTTCGCGGAAATAGACCTTGCCCTCCTTCAGCCGTTGCAGAAGGTCTTCCGGCGTCAGATCGACGAGCTCGACTTCGTTGGCGCGGTCGAGAATGGAATCGGGCACCGTCTCACGCACGCGCACGCGCGTGATCTTGGCCACCACGTCGTTCAGGCTTTCGAGGTGCTGGACGTTTAGCGTGGTGTAGACATCGATGCCTGCGGCCAGAAGCTCTTCGACGTCCATGTAACGCTTGGGATGGCGGCTGCCTTCGGCGTTGGTGTGCGCAAGCTCATCGACCAGTACGAGCTTGGGCTTGCGCTGCAGTATCGCATCCAGATCCATCTCCGCCAGCACGCGGCCCCGATAGGGAATGCGTTTCTTCGGAATGGTTTCGAGGCTTTTGGTCAAGAGATCGGTTTCGACGCGGCCATGCGTTTCCACCACGCCGATGACGACGTCGGCTCCGTCCAGCTTGCGCTGGCGGGCTTGGCTCAGCATCTCATAGGTCTTGCCGACGCCTGGGGCCGCGCCCAGAAAGACTTTCAAGCGGCCGCGGCCTTCCTGTGCCGCCTGCGCCAGCAGCGCCTCCGGAGAGGGCCGCGCTTCATGTTCGGGATTGGCTTCATTCATGCCGGGGCATTCTCCGGCGCAATCCTACACCTTTCCCGCGTGCTGCGCAGCATCCAGCGCCAGATTGAGCTTCAAGACATTCACATGCGCCTCGCCGACGACACCCAGAAGCCGGCCTTCTATATGGTCCGCGACGAGCGCGCGAACCGCGGCTTCGCTCATGCCGCGCGCCTTGGCCACTCGGGGCACCTGGAAATAGGCGGCGGCGGGCGTGATGTCCGGATCAAGGCCGCTGGCGGAGGACGTCACGAGGTCGACCGGTATCGGCTCGTTTGGATTCTCGGCCCGAAGCTTGGCCGCCGCCGTCTTGACCTCATCGATCAGCTTCTTCGACGTGGGGCCGAGATTGGTGCCAGAAGAGCTCGACGCGTCATACCCGTTGCCCGCTGCGGATGGGCGGCCATGGAAGTATTTGTCGCCCGTAAAATTCTGTCCGATCAGTTCGGAGCCGATCACCTTGCCGTTCTGCATGATCAGGCTGCCATCGGCTTGGTGCGGGAAGAGCACTTGTGCGATGCCCGTCATGCCGAGCGGATAGACGATGCCCGTGAGGAGTGTCATCACAACGATCATCGCGAATGCAGGCCAGATTTGTTTCAGCATGGTCTTGTTCCTTAGGCGAGCCCGATTGCGGTGACGAGCATGTCGATCAGCTTGATGCCGACGAATGGCGCGGCAATGCCGCCGAGGCCGTAGATGAAGAGATTGCGCCGCAGGATGCTGGCGGCGCCCGCGGCGCGGTACTTCACGCCCTTCAGCGCCAGCGGAATGAGCGCGATGATGATGAGCGCGTTGAAGATAATAGCCGACAGGATCGCGCTTTTCGGCGAATGCAGGCCCATGATGTTGAGCGCCTGCAATTGCGGATAGAAGGCGATGAACATTGCCGGGATGATGGCGAAGTACTTCGCCACGTCATTGGCGATGGAGAATGTCGTCAGCGCGCCACGTGTCATCAGCAATTGCTTGCCGATCTCCACAATCTCGATGAGCTTGGTGGGATCGCTGTCGAGATCGACCATGTTGCCCGCCTCACGCGCAGCCATGGTGCCGGTGTTCATGGCGACGCCGACATCGGCCTGGGCAAGTGCCGGAGCATCGTTGGTGCCGTCACCGCACATCGCCACCAGCTTGCCTTTGGCCTGCTCGTCGCGGATGAGCTTGAGCTTGGTTTCCGGCGTGGCCTGGGCCAGGAAATCGTCGACGCCGGATTCGGCGGCGATGGCCGCCGCCGTAAGAGGATTGTCGCCGGTGATCATGACGGTGCGGATGCCCATCTTGCGCAGCGCGGCAAAGCGTTCGCGGATGCCGCCCTTCACGATGTCCTTGAGATGGATGACGCCCAGAAGCTTGCGATCCTTCGCGACCGCCAAGGGTGTGCCGCCGGTTTTGGCGATACGGTCGGCAATGGCGTTGATGGCGGCCGCATCGGCGTTTGCACCGGACCACGCCAAAACCGCATCGACCGCGCCCTTGCGGATGGAAATGCCGTCGGCATCGATGCCGCTGATGCGGGTCTGCGCCGAGAACGGGATGAAATTGGCGTGCATCGGCGCCATGTCGCGGCCGCGGATGCCGTATTTCTCCTTGGCCAGGACGACGATGGAGCGGCCTTCGGGCGTCTCGTCGGACAGCGAGGAAAGCTGCGCCGCGTCGGCGAGATCCTTCTCCTCGATGCCGGGCAGCGGCAGGAATTCCGCGGCCTGACGGTTGCCAAGCGTGATGGTGCCGGTCTTGTCGAGGAGCAACGTATCCACGTCGCCCGCGGCTTCGACCGCGCGGCCGGACATCGCTAGCACGTTGAAACGCACCAGCCGGTCCATGCCGGCGATGCCGATGGCCGAGAGCAGGGCGCCGATGGTGGTGGGGATGAGCGTCACGAACAGCGCCACCAGAACCAACACACTGACGATCCCGCCTGCGTAAGTGGCGAAGCTCGGGATCGTGACCACCGCGATGACGAAAATCAGCGTCATGCCGGCGAGCAGGATGTTGAGCGCGATTTCGTTGGGCGTCTTCTGGCGCTCTGCGCCTTCCACGAGCGCGATCATTCGGTCGAGGAAAGTGCTGCCCTGCACAGCCGTGATCTTGACCTTGATCCAGTCGGAAATCACCTGCGTGCCGCCGGTAACCGCCGAGCGGTCGCCGCCGGATTCGCGGATCACCGGCGCGGATTCGCCTGTGATGGCGGCTTCGTTGACAGATGCCACACCCTCGATCACGTCGCCGTCGCTGGGGATTAAATCGCCCGCTTCCACGAGCACCACGTCGCCTTCCTTGAGGGCGGTCGCAGGAACCGGCCGCCAGTTTGGCGAATCGCTTTCCAATAGCTTGGCGGAGGTCTCGGTCCTGGCCCTGCGAAGCGATGCCGACTGCGCTTTGCCCCGGCCCTCGGCCACGGCCTCCGCAAAGTTCGCGAACACCACCGTGAACCAAAGCCAGAGATTGATCTGGAACGCGAAACCCAGGCCAGAGGCACCCGTGACGAGATCACGGATAAACAGGACCGTCGTCAGCGCAGCTACGATTTCGACGCAGAACATGACCGGATTGGCGATCATGTGCCGGGGATTGAGCTTCTTGAACGCATCGCCGATCGCGGGAACCAGGATGCTGGTATCGGTCAGAGTCGAGACCGGCATCCGCTTGCGGACCTTTTCGATGCCCAGGGGAGTTTTCGCGTCCATGGATCGAACCTCAGTAGAGACTGCCGGCGTGCATCGCGAGATGCTCGACGATGGGACCGAGTGCGAGCGCCGGGAAGAAGGTGAGACCGTCGACGATCACGATCACGCCGACCAGAAGGCCGATGAAAAGTAGCCCGGTCGTCGGAAAGGTGCCCGCCGACGTCGGCACGATTTTCTTCTGAACGAGCGAACCGGCCACCGCCATCATCGGCACGATCCAGAGGAAGCGGCCGAACAGCATCGCAAAGCCGATGGTCGAGTTGTAGAAGGGCGTGTTGGCGTTCAGGCCGGCAAACGCGCTGCCGTTGTTGCCGGTGCCTGAGCTGAAGGTATAAAGGATTTCGCTGAAGCCGTGGGGGCCTGCGTTGTTCAGGCTGGACAGGCCTTGCGGCAGCACGCAGGCCAGCGCCGTAAAGCCCAGAACCGAAATCGGGGTGACCAGCATGGCGAGGATCGCCATCTTCACCTCCTTGGATTCGAGCTTCTTGCCTAGATACTCCGGCGTGCGCCCCACCATCAATCCCGCCACGAACATCGCGATGATGGCGAACAACAGCATGCCATAGAGGCCCGAACCCGTGCCGCCGAATATCACCTCGCCCGTCTGCATGTTCACGATCGGGACAAGTCCGCCAAGTGGCGTGTAGCTGTCATGCATGGAATTGACCGAACCGTTTGAGGCGTCGGTCGTCGTGGTCGCCCAGATCGTGGAATTGGCGATGCCGAAGCGCACCTCCTTGCCTTCCATATTGCCGCCGGCCTGAAGCGCGCTCGGCGCCTGGTCGATGTGCATGGCCGCGAGCTTCGGGCTCGGCTGGCTTTCGGCCCAATAGCAGAGGGTCTGACCGCCAAGATAGAGCACACCCATCACCGCGAAGATCGCCCAGCCCTGGCGCGTGTTTCCCACCATGCGGCCGAAGGTGTAGGTGAGCGCCGCGCTGATGACGAGAATGGCCCACATCTCGATGAAGTTGGTAATCGCGTTGGGATTCTCGAAGGGATGGGCGGAATTGGCGTTGAAGAAGCCGCCGCCATTGGTGCCAAGTTGTTTGATCGCAATCTGCGACGCGGCGGGGCCCTGGGCGATGACCTGTTTGGCGCCTTCCAGCGTGTGGGCAATTGTGTAGGCGCCCAGATTCTGCGGCACACCCTGCCAGATCAGGACCAGCGCGACTATGATCGAGAGCGGCAGCATGATGTAGAGCACGCAACGCGTGAGATCGACCCAGAACGAACCCAGCGACTTCGCCGACCGGCGTGCGAAACCGCGAATGAGCGCAATGGCAAGCACGATGCCGACGGATGCCGACACGAAATTCTGCACGGTTAGACCCGCCATTTGCGTGAAATAGCTCATGGTGGTCTCGCCGCCATAGCCCTGCCAGTTCGTGTTGGTCGTGAAGCTCACGGCCGTGTTGAACGAGGAATCGGTCGAGACCGCGCCCATGCCTTGAGGATTGAACGGCAGGATGTTTTGCAGCCGCTGCAGCGCGTAAACGAAGAAGAAGCTGAACAGGCTAAAGAGCAGCATGCCGATCGTGTAGGTTGTCCAATGCTGCTCCTCGTCTTCCTTCACGCCGCAAATCGCATAGATGACGCGCTCCAGGGGGCGAAACACCGGTGTGAGGAAGGTGCGCTCGCCCTCGAATACCTTGGCCATGAAAAGGCCTAGGGGCTTCACGCAGATCGTGACGGCGATGACGTAGATCGCAATCTGAATCCAACCGTTGGCGGTCATGGGAGTCGATCCTTAGAAGCGCTCTGGGCGCAGGAGCGCGTAGACGAGATAGACGAGAAGGCCGAGCGTCACGAGCGCGGCGAGCGCGTAGTCGAACAGCATGGCAGCCTCACAGTTTCTCGCAGGCGAACGCGTAGGCAATCGCCGCGATGAAGAAGACGATTCCATACGCCACATAGATCAGGTCGAACATCTTAGGCCTCCGGCGCCAGGCAAGATGGCTTGCCGGACGTATGGATTCGAGTGCTTGCGCTGCGTTGCATCAATATAAATCCCGTATACGAGCAGGCTTTTCAAACTATCATTCCCGACCGCGCCTTCGCTGACGTGGCGCAGGAATCCACAGCTTTCTAAAGCAATCCCAGGAAACGTGGGAACCGGTTTTCCGTCCGGAATTGCGACCAACAAAGAACCGAGAGCGGATCATCGATTCAATCTGGCGATGATCCACTCTGGGATTGCCTCCGGAAGAAGCGGCGCTTCAATGGCAAACCCGTTCCGCCTCAATGCCCGCCGCCCATCGCGACGATGACGAGCGCCAGCAATATCCCAGCGAAAACAATGAGCCGCCCCCGGTCCATCCGAGCCAGCTTCAGGCGTGGCCAACCAGGCAAAACACGCCAATGGAGGCGGCCACGGCCGCCAGCGGCAAGAACGCCAGCACGACTTCGAACAACACTCGGCGCAGCGGGTGCCGGTCGTCGACATGAAAGGTGTGCTCCAGAACCTCGCGGCGCGAAAGCTCCGGATGATAGGGATAATCGTGTTCGCGATACATCTTCTTGGACTCCATTTGCCCGCCCAGGCGGGTTTTTCTCGGCACCGCAAATGTCGGCAGCAATGCGTATAGCTTCCAGATTTGCTGCAGGCGCGAAATGTATAGCCGGCGTAGAAAACGAGTTTAGGTGGCCACCTCGGCCGCTCGCCCGCCGATCGGAGGCAGATAAAGAAGCAGAGCCGATGCCACATAGGTGGAAGAGAACGTTCCGACCAAAATCCCGAACAGGATCGCGGCGGAAAAATCGAACAGCGCCGCGCCGCCGAAGAAAAGCAACGGAAGTATGGCCAGCGAGGTCGCCACGGACACCAGGGTGGTGCGCGTGGCGATCTGGTTGGTCGACAGATTGATCAGATCGGGCAGCGACATGCGCTTGTACTTCCGGCTGTTCTCTCGAATACGGTCAAACACGACCACGGTATCGTTGATGGAGTAGCCGGCCAGAAGCAGCAGCGCGGCCACGGAATTGATTGAAAAGTCGAGGTGGCAGACGGAATAGAGGCCCGCCGTCACGAACACGTCGTGCCCCGTGGCGATGAGCGCGCCGATGCCGTACTGCCATTCGAATCGCACGGCCACATAGATCGAGATCATGACCACGGCGAGCACCATCGCGAGCACGCTGTTCCACAGCAGCTCGTTGCTGACCTTAGGACCGATGATCTGCGTGTCGCGAAATTCGTAACCGCGTCCGAGCTTTTGCTTGATGGCGGCGGCGGTCTGCCCTTCGCTGGTGCCGGCATTGGGTCGCGCGCGGATCAGAATGCAGGAGTTGGCGGGCCGATCACAGGCCCCGCCGCCGACATACTGGATCTGGACATCATTCATGCCATTGCTGCCGAGCCCGCCGCGAACGGCGCCAATGTCCACCGTGTGCGCGGCCTTTGCGTCGATCAGCACCCCGCCCTTGAAGTCGAGACCGAGATTGAAGCCCTGTGTCCAGATTGAGAACACCGCGATGAGCACAAGAAGCCCGTCCACGGCGAAGGCGAAGTATCGCCATTTCACAAAGTCGATGTTCGTCGTTTCCGGAATGAAGCGAAGAAACGTCATTAGAGCCACGCAACAATCGCGGCCGCAGCCGCGAGCAGACAGAGCGGAGCAAGCAGGCAGGCAATTGCTCCCGGCAATCCACCCGCGAAGGGCGGCTCGCGCCCCGAAGGCGACTCCACTGGTGGGCTATGACGATGCAAGCGAGGCTGCGGGTCCACCGCGTAATGATCAAACCGCCAATACATGCGTAGACCCCGCGGCAAGCGCCTCGATACAATAGGACTGCGCCGGGCGGCCGATGGCCGTTTTCGCCATCTATCGTATCCCCAGCATCGCCAGAATGATGTCGATCGTGGCAACGATTGCCGCAGTAATGCCAAGAACGACCGCCATCTCGCCCAGAACGACCGACGGCCGGTTTTCCCAGGCGATGCGAGCGGCTTTCTCTCGGTCTTCAAGCGTGAAGCCACCGCGGGAATTGGCGGCATGGCCGATGCCTTGCGATTGATCGAAACTGCGCATTCCGCGGCTGCCTCGCTGGACCGGGACTCATCTTGCTTGTCCGCGCGAACAATCGGTTGAACCTTCGTATAGATTCGAGCGGCGCCAGCGCGCCGGGATCCTATAGACGGCATATAGAGTGTGCCGCAGCGGTCTTCGCATCCGCCAATCGGGCCGCGGACAGGCAAGCCGCCGCGCCCGAAAAAGCGGGGAAGGCGATTGCCCCCTCTTTCGATCAAGCTTTACTGGTTGATCGGACCCGGCGGCGCGGGGAACGTCTCGTCGCCGGTGATCGAGCCCGGCGGGAACCGCGTCATGTGGTTCGCGTCCAGCCGCACCTTCTGCATCTCGAACATCACGGTCTCGCGCGCCTGATTGATGGCGCCGATCGGTTTGTGCACCAGAAGGCTATGACCCGGATTGAAGGTCAGGCGTTCGCAGAACGCGTCTTCCTCCGTGGTGCCGATGGTTTGCGGGTAGATGTCGATCTTGGCCACCTTCATGAAGGGCGAGATCTTCGTGCTCCACGGCACCAGCGTGTTCTGCAGCGGCTCCTTGTCCGGGTTCTTGCGGATCTGCACCTCGAACCACAAGACGAGGTGGCCGCCGGCGCCGTTCGCCGGATTGAGCTTGTTCTGCAGCCGCTTCAACAGATAGTCGGGGTCCTTCTTGTCGGGACTGTTGTACTGGGCCTGTTGCTCGGCCGGAACGATGCTGTAGCGCACGACTTGGCCGGGGCCGCCGAGTTCGTAGGGCGCGATGCCGAACCAGTGGATGTCGTCGATGGTGGCGAACACGCGCCGGCCGGCGATGAGGTTATAGGCCGCGCGCGGATGGGTGAGCAGATCCCAGGCCACGTAGGGATTCGTCGGCTCACACGAACCGCCGCCCTTGGCGCAGGCCTGGAAGAACTTCAGGAAATCCAGCGGCTGGCCGGCGAAGAACGCGTCGTTGCCGATCAGCAGGAAGTCCTGGGTGTTGTCCTTGTCCTCGCCGGGGAAGGGAAGGGTCACGCGCGGGCCCGTCACGCCGATGATCTTGACCGCGATGCCGCGGAAGTCGGGCGCGAAATCGGGCGTCACGGTGGGCGCCGAGTTCGAGAAGCGGATCCATGCCTTGTAGGGCGCCCCGTCCGGCCGCTGCGCAAAGACGCCGACCGCGAGATTGGACGGCAGATTCTTGAGCGGCGTGAAGGTCGCCTTCACGCAGGCGTCGGCCTTGGGATGGGTGTCGCGCAACACCATCTGGCCCATGTACTGCTTGAGGACGCGCGACCGCAGCGTGGCGACGATCTCGTCGATCTGCTGCTGGACCACCTGGGGGTTCGGATTCTCGGGCGGCGGCTCGGTGATGTACAGCGAGATCAGCACCGTGCCGGCGAGGAAGAGCGCGATGGCGCCGATGAGGCCGAGCACGTACCAGCGGATCTTCTTCCACAGCCAGGCGAACGGGTTCCATAGAACGTGCCAAAAAGCCTTCAGCTTCTGCCAGAAATCCTTGCCGTAGATGGAGGCCGGCAGCTTGGCGTAGCCGGCATCGGAGAGGATGACGTCCGCCGCCTTCTCCGCGATCATGTAGATGCAGGAGACGATGAACATGCCCGGAATGCGCGGAAAGACGCTCGCATCCACCACGCGCAGATTGCTGGTGCCGTAGACTCGGAAATTTGAATCCAGCACCGCCATCTTGTCGCTGGCCGGCCCGATCTGGCAGGTGCAGGAGGCGTGATGGCCCCAGGCGCGGTCCTTGGCGTATTGGGCGAGTTCGGCGCGCGTCTTCACCTCCGGCCCCGGAAGCTCCTCCCTGCCGATCTGCGGCTCGGCCCCCTTGGCGAGCTTGCGCATGAATTCCATGCCGTCGACGACGGATTCGAGATCCTCGCCGTTCTTGTCCGTGCCTTCTTCGAAATAATGGAAGTTGATGTCGGGGACGTCGCGCGGATCGTTCGAGCGCAGCTTGACCGTGCCGCCCCTGTTCAGCGTGTGCGCCTTCAGCACGCACCACGTCAGGCAATCGAGATTGTCGGCGACCGCCTTGGAATAGCCGGGAAAGTAGCCGCGGAAATAGCCGATCAGCGCGAACATGAAGAGATCGGGAATCTTCAGTGCCTTGCGCGCGCGGTTGATGACGGCCAGCGCCGCCCCGTTGGTGGTGTAGACGCCTTTGCGGCCATCGGCCCATTGTTTGTACAGCGGATCGTCGCGGGTGAATTTGGCGCCTTTCAGGATTTCCCAGTTCTTCCGCAGGCGGTGGACGATGGTGACTTCGTAGCGGTCCTGGAGATTGTTGCCGACGCCGGGCAGATCGACCTTGACCGGGATGTTGTGCTTCTCGAGCTCTTCCCTCGGCCCGATGCCGGAGAGCATGAGCATCTGCGGCGTGTTGAAGGCACCGCCCGAAAGGATGACTTCGCGCGAGCAATGGACGGTCGTCTCCGGCCCGGCTTCGCCCGCGGGCTTGCCGCTGGCGCTGTAGAGATGGCGGCCTTTGCGATAGATGACGCCGGTGGCGCGGTTGGATTCGTCCAGCACCACCTTGGTGACGAAGGCGTGCATCTCGATCTTGAGCTTGTCGGGATGGCGCTGCGCCACGTCGAGCAGGAATTCGCGCGTGCCGGTGCGGGCGTGGTCGTGCGTCGAGAGCGGGGGGTAATGCAGGCCGATGGCGTTGCGCTTGACCAGCCGCCAATCGTTGGGATCGCCCTGGCCCCTGAGGAACCAGCCGACGCGCTGCCAGAAGCCCGCGAGATCCTCGATGGCGACGACGGCGCATTTGAAGATGACGTCGAGCAGCTTGTCGTCCTCGACGACGGATTTGGGGATCGCCTTTTCGGTATGCAGCCAGCCGCCAAAGCCGTGCCTCGTGACGTTCCAGCCGGTCAGCCGATAAAGCAGCCGGTAGGGCCAGCGGTAATGGCAGTTCTCCAGCCGCTCGAAATAGCGGCGCATGTTGCGCGCACCCCAGGACGGATCGCCGGTCAGCTCCGCGATGCCGTTCCAATCCGCATTGTTCGGATAGACGATGATCATCGCGTTGTGGCCGGTGCAGCCGCCGAGCCCGGACGAGCGCGGATAGAGCACGCCGTTCTTCTCGGGCACGAATTTGGGATCGCGCCTCTGCTGCTCGTCATTGGCGTAGTGGCGGACGAAGAAATCCCATTTCATGGCGGTGTTTTCGCTCGCCATGGTGAGAAAGACGGGGACTTGATAATCCTGCGGCAGCCGGTCGTTGCTGACCGGGCCGTCGCCCTGTTCGTGCAGCGGATCGCCGCCGGCTTCGAGCAGAAGGACGGTGTGCCCGGCTTCGGCCAGGCGCGCGGCGACCACGCCGCCGCCAGCGCCGGAGCCGACGACGATGTATTCGTAGGACTGGCTCACGATATCCCCCTTGGCCTCAGAACGTCTTCAGGAACGCGATCAAGGCGTGCTTGTCGTCGTCGCTGAGATTGGTGCCGAAGTAGTGACCCTTGTTGACAATGTAGTCCGGGCATTTGCTGATGCTGAGAAGATCGGGAACCGTCTTCTTGAAGGCGTCTTGAAGTTCCCGGTCGCTCGCGTTCTTCGGCACCGATTTGAGCGTGTTCTTGAGCTCGAGCAGCACTTTCAGAACCTTCACCTTGTGCGCCGCGGCCTCCGCCGGGGTGGCGTTGTCCGGCAACAGATCGATGTTGGAGATCAGCCCGATGGGCGTGCCCGGCGGGATCGGCCCGATCCTGACGTCGCCCGCATGGGTGAAGGCCCAGGGCGCGATCCAATGCAGGAACGAGCCGAAGGCGCTCACGAGGCTGCCCAATCCGCCCGGCAGCGCCGCCGCCGGAATCTCGAGCCAGGTGCGCACCTGGGTGCGGTCGATCTTGCTCGGGCCGGGAATGACGTTTCCGAGATAGGGGTCTTTGTCCCGCTTCTCCGGCCACAGCATCTTGGTGATGGAGTCGTCGAACGACTTCATGCGGTCGGCGACCGAGCCGCTCTCATAGAACCTGCCGACCGAATTGTTCTGCAGGAACGGCGCGGAGCTCCACAGGCTGACGAGCGAGGCGGGCCGCACATAGCCGCGTCCGCCGGCCGGCATGCGATAGGTCCAGGGTGTGCCGTCAACCGGATTGTAGACCGTGATCGAGCCCACCGAAGGCAGGTCCTTGTAGGTCTGCGAGGAGAAATTGTCCCAGATGTTTCCGCCGATCGCGTTGGTGGCGAGCGGGCTGCAGGCGTTGATGCCGAGATCGGTCATCGGATAGCGCCGGTCGGTCGACAGGAAATTGTCGTCGAGGAAATCGGGCTTCATCACCTCCTGGCGCGTCCAGTCGAAATAGGCCCCGCTGTTCTCCACGATCTGGCCTGATTTGCAGGGCGTGCCCAGTACGCAGAGGTTCGGCGGCTGCTTGCTCGAATGGCAGCGCGCGCAATTCTC
>Ga0335085_10007731_pt1 | contig 16547 bp, 11 predicted proteins | sample Lox_Sample_45_FD_206712 | JGI IMG/M metagenome (GOLD analysis project Ga0335085, IMG submission 206712) | Soil microbial communities from Loxahatchee National Wildlife Refuge, Florida, United States - Lox_Sample_4.5 | ecosystem: Environmental > Terrestrial > Soil > Wetlands | place: USA...
TATGTATAAGCTCGTGCACGAGTTCCACACAATCGTGGACGATTAAATTAAGCGACTCTACGCAAGCCTGGACTTTCACAAAAACATTATCGTACTCTTCGAGCTTGAAATCGGCAGAATGGATAGAGGAGAGACCCGCCATGTGCATTCTAATCATATGCAAACTAACAACACTTGCTAACTTTGGAACAGCTCAGTACGGCCAGGATTATACTGGAGTAGTCAACACTGGAGCCGCAACTATCAGTGGCATCACCTCGCCGATAGGTTCGCTTCCAAATGCTGCAATCTCCATGGTTCAAAGTTCCGGCGGGAGTGTCATTGCCAAGCCATCTGCTCTGAGTCCCGATGGAAGTAGCTTTACCATGACTTGGTATTAGCTTCGACGAAATTATGAAGCTTGTCTCTCTTTTTGGAGACAAGCGCAAAATAATTTCTTGCAGATTTCAAATTGAGTAGAAGCAGCTTTTTGGTCAAGGCTCACTTATTCACTCGCATTTTCTGACAAAACTTTCTGTTTTAATGGTGCGCTCAAGTTTTAAATGGCGAGGTTACTGGATGCGCCTTTTGCAGTGAGCACCTCTAAGACGAAAGTTCTCTTTTTCGGCATAGATGGTGCTCCGTTCGACCTGGTGATGAAATGGGTAGCCGAAGGAAAACTGCCAAACATTAGGAAACTTCTGGAAAAGAGCGCCTTCGGTGAGCTTAGATCCGAACTAGATATAACGCCGCCTGCATGGTCCTCGATCTACACTGGAAAGAACGCGGGCAAGCATGGTATCTTCGACTTCATGCATCACAAGGCGGGAACCTATGATTTCAGGCCTGCGAGCTCAGCAGATCGTGATTCCCTTGATATGTGGCAGATTCTCAGCGCATCCGGGGTCAAAGTGGGCGTGGTTAACGCCCCATTGACTTTTCCTCCTAGAGCAGTAAACGGTTTTCTGATTTCTGGATTTCTGACCCCTGGCGAAGAGGTGAACTACGCTTACCCCGCGGGTCTGAAAGAAGAAATCAAAAAAGTCTCGTCTGGTTTTCATCCTAGCTCCGCAAATGAACTCACTCTGAACCTAAACAAGGACTCGTACGTAGAAGACATAGGAAAAGAGCTCCTTCACCTGTCGGAGGTCTCAAAATATCTCATAAGAAAGGATGAATATGATTTTTTCGCGGTTTTCATAAGCGAAACAGATCACGTTCAACATTGGTTTTGGGAAAGCATGCGGAAGAAAGCGCCGGACAAATATTCAAACGTCATACTGAACACGTACATAAAAACTGACGAGATTGTGGGCGACCTGGTAAAAGCTGTAGACGATCAAACAACCGTCGTCCTCGTCTCAGACCACGGGGGCACATACCTTAGCAGATTCTTTCACACTAACTACTTTCTGCACTCGATGGGCATGCTGAAATTCAAAACGGACTTTAAGTCGGCGATGAGGCAGGCATTTTACGATCGTGGGATAACCCAAAGGCTTTACCAATTTCTACTTTCGAGGAAGTTGTTTCTCCTTCACTATCTCCTGAGACCGATAACGTTGTCGGTATCCGATATCGACTGGAACACGACTTCAGCCTATTCGTTAGGATATGGCCAGATCTACCTGAACGTAAGAAACCGGGAGAAAAACGGTTTCGTGCCAGAGGCGAAATATGAAGAAACAAGGAATTTGATTGTTGAAAAGTTGCGTCAGATCCAAGATCCAGAATCAGGGAGAAATCCGATCGAGGCTATTTACCGAAGAGAAGAAATTTTTGCAGGCCCGCATCTGCAAGAAGCTCCCGATATTCAACTAGTGATGAGCGAGGGCTATGAAGCCTTCCCTTGGGCGTCAATCGCAGACAGACTATTTACGGAAAATATCGATCGATCCGGCACCCACACTCCAAAGGGTATCTTTGCGATCAGAGGTGGGGAGATTAGACCTGGTGAAATAAAGGACGCAACTGTTCTGGACGTTTTACCAACTATTCTCCAGATCTTTGGGATCCCATTACCAAAAGATCTTGATGGGCAAGTTCTGACAAGTGCGCTGTCGCCGGATTTTGTCCGAATTCATCCCATCAAGTATTCAGATTCAGAAATCAAAATCTCGCGCCAAGATTACGAACTTAGCGTCGATGAAGAGGAAAAGATTGAGGAAAATCTCAGATCACTTGGCTACATTTAGAGGAGGAGTTGTATCGACCTTGGATATAATTCATGCCTGCGAGTCAAAGTGTTTTGATACAAGATGTAAAATCAAGACGGATAAGTGTCTGGCAACTCTTTTTTAGGTTAAGAGAATTTTACAGATCTTGGTAGGTATAGAAGGTGGAAGCAATTGTCGCCGACAGGCTGACAAAATTCTACAGCAAACATTTGGCTGTAGATCATATTTCATTCAAAGTCACCGAGGGGGAGATCTTTGGATTCCTCGGTCAAAATGGCGCTGGTAAGACGACGACGATCAAGATGTTGAACACCCTCTCATCTCCTAGCAATGGTGAGGCATTCGTCGGTGGGTATAGCATACTGACTGAAAAAGCCAAGGTCAGGCGCGTGATTGGCCTTGTTCCCCAAGAAATGACCCTCGACCGGGATATGACTGGCCGAGAAAATCTCTCAATTCAGGCAGTGTTGTACGATGTTTCTAAAAAGCTCGCCAAAGAGAAGATAGACGAACTTCTACGTCTGGTGGACCTACGGAACGTCGCAGATCGCCAGGTCTCCACGTATTCGTGGGGTATGCAAAAAAGGCTGGAATTGATCATGGGTCTGGTTCACAACCCCAAGGTGTTGTTCCTCGATGAGCCTACCTTAGGACTGGATGCCCAAAGTCGATCTCTGATATGGGACTATATCCGTCGGTTGAATCGCGATTTTCACCTTACGGTTTTTCTCACGACCCATTACTTAGAGGAGGCCGACGAACTTTGCAACCGAATCGCGATAATTGGAAAGGGAAGCCTGCAGGCTTTCGGAACCCCGGAACAACTGAAAGACAGTTTTGGAGGAGAATATGTAGAATTAGAGTTGTTCTCGCCCCGCAGCGCCTCAGAGTTGGGCGCGATTCTGAGCACGATTCCTGGTGTAGTGAATGTTACCGCAGAAGGGGTTTTATGTCACGTTCAGACTCAGCAATCGGAAAGCGCAATACCCAAGCTGGTACTGGCCCTCGCAGCCAACAAGATAGAAACAAAAGCTGTTCGAACAGTGAAGACGAATCTAAATCAAGTCTTCATGAAACACGTTGTTTCACATATTGACCCCGTCGAGCAGGAGGACGAATACAAGATGCAGGCGAAAGAAAGACTGTTGAACCAAAGGACGTAGATCGCGTTCAAGCATTGAAGGGAAAAAGGTGGGATTCGTACCTGCGTTCCAAAATGATCGTTGCAGCGATTATTCTAGTTCTAACATTTACTCTGATCGGTAGCCATGCGATGATCGACGTAGCAGGGCAGTCTTCAACCGCAATCACCCTGAACTGGGTCGATCAACAGTTGCCGGTTTGGCATCAATCGCAGAATAAGAGCTTAGGATTTGGAGTTCTCTTCCAGCCTGCTTCGTATGATAACATAGAAAATTCTTGGAACCCGCCGGCGGTCGAGAACTCGACACTTGCAATGCTTGTATCTACCGGTTCTTCATGTGTGCGGATTGATATTGGATACGATGCATGGCTCAAGAATAATGTCGCGATTCAAACGGAAATGAGCTCTCTCGTCAATCAGATTAGGAGCGACAACAAATGTCTGATAATCGCCGATGCTTCGGCCGAAAGCTATCGAAACGGGGGAGGGCTGCCGTGGACGCAATTCCAACAAGCCTGGATTCAGAGGGTTCATACCTTGGCATCCATTTTTCATCCAGATTATTACATTGTGATCAAAGAACCCGGGTGGTACGTTCCCATGGTGACGGACGCTGCCACAAATCCTGATTTTCAAAATCTGAGTAACTGGGTAAACCTAACTCAAACGCTCGCGGCAACAGTAGAGTCGGCATCGCCTTCAACAAAGGTTGGAATATCGATTGCAGCGGATAGTCTATCGAGCCTACCGTCAGGGTACATCCCGTATCTAACTGAAGTCGAGAACTTGAGTTCGGTATCTTTTATTGGATTTGATATTTACACCATAACGGGCTTTCAGAACACCCAAAGTTTTCTAAATCAGTACGGCGCTGGAGGAAAGGGTGTGTGGATTGCGGAGTGTTGGAGTGGCGACGGGAGCGGCATATTCGATTCCTCCAGATCCACTCTCGATACCAGTTGGATTCAGCTCGTTTATGAATTTGCTCAGGTCATCGGCGCCCAAATGATAATCCCATTCTACACAGACTTGTTTGCGTCTTACAGTTTTTCAAGTACATCACCAACTAGTTCAAGTCAAGTTCTTTCACTTTTGCAACAACGAATGCCGATCTACTACGAATTCACGAATATCGCGTCAAAATACGGATTAACGATTTCTACGGGTTTCTCATCAACATCTTCGACAACTTTCAATACTCCGTCACAATCAACCTCGGGACAGAGCACCTCGATAACCTCGTCCTCGCATGAGACTGGAACGGGTAGTGAGCAGACGTCTTCGCTTCAATCAACAAGCTCTTTGCCGGTTTCTTCGACACCGTCAGCTAGCAGCACAGTTCAGCCCTCTCACCACTTTCCCACTATTCTTGTCGCGGGCTTGGGGCTTATTGTAATCATGGTTGTTGGAACAATAACATTGATTGCTGTCAGAAGACGACGTTAGGCCAGAGACTAATCATTGAACATCGTGTCCGAATTTCGAATTCTTAGAACGAGAAAAACATCGCATGAAGAATGATGGAATCTCAAGGTACCATCGGCTTTACTGGTACGTTGTCGCGGCTATGATTCTATGCCTGATGTGTGTTTATTCTGCTCCCGTGTCTTATGCCGGTAGTGTTACTAGCGTTGGTGAAATGAATCTAGGAACACCGCATAGTTCTCTTGGTGCCAACTCGACCAGCCCGTCTCGGTTTCTTTCGAGTCTTGGAAATGCTCCATTGTCGATTAATCGTGAGTTGTTCTATGCAACGGTCCCCAGTTACGCGACGGTGGCGCACAATTATACAATTGAGGTTCTTGTAGTGAATAACTCGACGTCCCCGATTCCTATATTCGTTCAGTTGCTAGTGCCTGTGGGAGCAATGATAGTCCATCCACTTTTCCTTCAAACAGTTGTAGAAGGAAGAAGTCAAATATTGACCAATTTTTCAGTCATTCCCTTCAACACGAAATTTGCCGCCCCGATTAATGTCAGCGCGCAGTTGTCAATCTGGTTTTTTAACAACATGAGTCGTCCGCAACTCGTTGATCAGGTCAGTTCGCTAGTCTATCAAATTAATCCATACACGTATTCATCTTACGCCGCAGCTGTCCTGGTCTTAATCGTTTTAACATCCTTCGGCATAATACTAGGATATGCAATACGTCGGCGAAAATACCGCGCGCAACAATTAAGAGAATCTTGGAGCAATCAAATTAACCCTGTCACTTCAACTGGTAGCGAATAAGCAGGCGTTTTTGCACGGGTAAAAAAGCATAAGCATGGTTGAGCTCTATCATGGAAGATCCTTTGATTTCGATCGCCATGCCCACTTTCAATTCGGCATGGGCTTTGCCACGTGTCTTGGAAAGTATCTTGCTTTTCGACTACGACCTCAAGAGGATCAGGCTGGTATTTGTTGACAACTGTTCGACTGACGGATCCGAATCAGTTCTCAGGGATTTTGCGTCCGAAAAGGGCAGCTGCTTTGAGTCGGTGGTGATTGAGAGGGCGCGAACGAATATCCCGGTCGCACGCAATATTTGTTTTGATAGATCGGCGGGATGTGATTACATCTTCATCTTAGACTCCGATGTAATTACGCCGCCGGATACTTTGAAGGTGCTTTTGAAGGACTTTGCGTCTTTTCAGAACGTTGGAATAGCATCATTTCCTTGGGATCATACCAACGCGAAAAAGAGGGCGAGATCGCTCTATGATGCCTTCGAAGTGCCTGATGTCTACGGAAACGCCTACAAGGTGGGTAACGGGTGTAACTTGATTTCGATGGAAGCGTTCAAGGTGGTTGGATACTTCAATCCAAAATTGAACGTCCACGAAGACGGAGAGTATTGCTACAGGCTGAAAAAGAAGGGATTCAACATAGTCTGCGACTTTTCCCACGAAGGCAAGCATCTAAAGTCGGTTCCTACGCCCCCGAAATACTACCTGAAATTCATGTGGAGCTCGTCGAACACTTATATTGAAATGTTGAAACGCGGCTCTAAAATGCACGCTCTAAAATTTCTGACAACCGTTATAATGATCTTGTGTGCTGTGCTCTCACTCGTCTACTTGAACCCGCTTCCTCTGTTGCTTTTCGTCCCGGCACTTATCGTCGCTTTTTGGGTCAATACGAGCAAGATTATCCTGGATGATGGGATCAGTATTAGGGCGTCATATCTGCCGATAGTCGCTCCCCTGATGAGTGCAATAACCGCGATCATCGTATGTTTGAGTTTGGGGAGATTATTGGTTCGAGGACTAAGGAGCATTGTCAGCAGAAGTACAGAGAAAGAAAAAACGATGGATCCGCAGCAGACGCGGGAAATTAAAGCCACTTTTTCGTAGTAATGAACATCGCCACTGATGTCAGCAGGACAAACAGGCACAGCATCGACAAATCGAACACCGTACCGCTTCCAAATGGCGAACCTTGAAAGAATACCCGCCGAGTGATGGTGATGGCGTGGGAAACCGGGTTTATCGCCACGAGCCAGCCTATCCAACCCGGGATCCTCGTCGAAGGATAAAACGCGTTGCTTAGGAACATGATCGGCGTGGTAATTAGAGAGCCGACCATTTGCTGGGTCGGAAATCTTCGTATTCTTGTCGACACCATGAGAAATACTCCGGAAAAGCCAAAGGAAAGCATGGCGACCGTGACTAAGAGTAGCACAAGAGAAAAAGGGGTGAAGTCTGGAATTTTCACCCCCAAGGGGACAGTGAGAAACAAGAGGGCAGTAGCTTGGATCACCCCAAGTATGACGCCCGCGAAGACCTTGGCGAGAACAATTGTACTCCTACTAGTTGGTGAAACAAGCAATCTATCGAGATAGCCCTTGAACCGATCCGCGAATATCGACGCCCCAGTCCTACTCGCAAACGACATTGGAAGTACAACAAACATCCCAGTCGCGATGAAATTGAAGTAGTTCGGAGCACCTTGCAAGCTGCTGGGGTTTCCACCCGATGCGAAAAAGGCGGCGTTGAAAGCTGATCCGAAGACGAAAATCCAAAGCGCCGGGCCGACAAGAAATGTGATCGAGAGAATAGGGGAGCGAATCCAGTTACGAAGCTCTCTGAGAATTAGCGTCCACAGCTTTTCGAACATCGACGAATATCGCTCTGGTCATTTCCGAGTATATCACAGTGATGGTTAGTCCTCAACAAAAGAGAGCGAAAAAGATTCAGACCACACAACATCTTTTCTCGGGACCGTAGGATACAAGATACATCGGAGTCCGAGACTGCACGAAAAGGAAGGAAAAAACCTCAACGATGGCGTTGCTCGAGGATTTTTGAATATTGATATCCATGGAAAATCAGAGTAGCTCCCAACAAAACAATCAGAGGATAATATGCTTGGCGGAAGTCTAATACACCCAGAGCCATGATCGGAAGGAGGACGAATCGATACGCCAGGTTAAGGAAAATGATGTAGGGCGGATCAGTGGAAGTAAAGTAAGTTGTAACTCTTCCTCTCTTCTCACCGATGTACGCTGCGGAAGTTCCAGTTACGACCAACACGAAGACTATCGCCATTAAAGGTCTCAAGCCTGCAATATTCAACCAACTAATGACAATGAGCGAAAGAACCATTAGAAAGCTTAGGGGGTTCAAAAAGTCTCTAACGATTTTGCTAGAAAGTTCTTCTCCAAGATGAGCGGCGAAAGTGTCGATGTGGGCAGCAATGTCCTCTTTGACATCAGCAGCCTGATGCTTGAAAACGCTCCATGAGAGCTCCATCATCACCGGAAAAAGGATCGTCAGGATATTGAAGTAACCCATGTACGTCAAGAATACAAGAATAGGAAGTGGTCTTTCCATTAGCGAATTGGCGAGCAGGCCCCAAAACCTCCTCACCTTCAATTTGACCGGAGGTGTTGAGTAAAAAATACCCCATAGATAGTTAACAGCAAGTACTACCTTGAACACGTATCCGCCTCCAATAGAGAAAACTATGACCCAACTGATTGCGGCAGTTGATAAGATCAGAATTTCCATTTGTGTTTTAGTTAGGCCATGTCCATGGCTCGCGTCCGCCCTGTTGCTCTTGGCATCAGCCTCCCTATCGAAGAGATCATTCAGCAAGAATCCCCAGCTCGCGCTGATCATTAGCACTATGACAAGTGCGGTGAGTCCAAATGGGTTCACAGTTGGATTGGTCGTTAGCAATGCGTAGAGTATTGGGAAATACCAAAAGACCGAAGGACCGACTATCGCGAGTTTCCACGCCCTCAGCTTCGCCACTGAGACGATTTTGTCCTGAACGGAGGCTAGCATCATCCCAAACTTCTTCCGCCCTCTGTAAATTACTGCCATTCACTCGAAGGTAAGTCTAACATTACCGGGATGTTCTCAGGAATCTTATTCAAATTCGCCAATTAAATTCACACCGACAGATCCTCGGACATACCGATGCGATCCTTACGCAATTCTGAAACTCGGGACGACGACGCGCTTGATCGCGTCGATAGCCAGACCGTATTTCGCCCATTTCATTGCCATATCCATCATGAAGCCGGGGTCTGAAAAGAGAATTTTCTGCGCCATGTGGGCGAAACTGTAGTTTGCGCTTTGAGCCACCAAGTATACTTTCAGCATATCGACTAGATCATCAAAGTTGTTGTCGCTCATGCTGTAGATGACTTTCTTGAGTTTGTAGTGCCTAGAGAGTACTCCCCCCAACTGCTCTTTCCAAGTTTGTTCATAGAGCTCAGGATTACGCTTAGAAATCGCTTCAGCTGCCAATATGCCAGAGTGCATGCCGAACCAGATTCCACCTCCATGGAGCGGGCTGCAAAAATGGGCGGCGTCACCCACCAGAAGTATGTTCCCTTTGACCGCAGTCTTTAGGGGAGGCGCGGTAGGAATCATCCCGCCGTTACTCTTTGTAAACGAGGTTTTGAACTCCGGATATTTTGCTAGAAATTTATCGATCAAGACTTTGGGTCTCAAGCCAAGACTCTGAGGTATCCCCAATCCCACCCTCAGATACTTGGTTCCCTCAGGAAAACTCCAAGCATAGCCTAGGGGGGCGACCTCGTGTCCAAGGAAAAGGCTGAAAATCTCGGGATCCTGCACGTTGTTATTTTCAAATGTGTATTCCATTCCGAGATGAAGATCTTCTGGTGCTGGCCGTTCTCCGAGACCCGCCGCCTGCCCCACGGCGCTTGCTGTCCCATCAGCGCCAATAATGTAATCGGCCTTGAATTCCCCTTTGCTGGTCGAAATAGTGTATCCACCTTCCGCATTAGCAGACTTTCCGTTCGAGTTGTTTGGTTTGAGGCCGAGGAAAGAAGTATCGGTTAGAAGGGTACATCCCTTATCGACTGCCCTTTGCGAGAGCCACTTCACATAAAGATCTGGATATAGGACCATCCCATCCGGCTGCTCTTTTTTCAAAACCGCGCGATCACCATTAGGGGCGACGAGTTCCACACCCCGAAGTCGTCCGGCGATACAATCCTCTGAGGGGAAAACATTCATTTTCTTCAACCATTCTATGGGAACGGCACCCGTGGTGTTCACGGGAGACCCCGGCTGTTTCCGCTTTTCGATGATCAGAACTTTCTCTGACTTGGCAACAGAAAGTGCAGCCATTGCTCCCGAGAAGGAGGAACCTACAATTGCGACATCATACATTTTGAGGGGGCGCACACAAAGCACCCCCCTCGATATTTATGCATTCTATGAAGTACCTTTCAGATGACAGTACAGAAATTCTTGTTCTAAATCCGATATATTGGGGGCCATCACCCCTTTTTCTCAATTAGATTTTCTTTTGCTAGGATTTTGGATAATCGCGTGCCTCTCCCGTGCCTAGTTGCTTGGGTTTATCTTAAGTAAGTAGAGCTGAGGCACTTTGTGTCGCCTTCTTTTGTCTGGATTGTATTCCTCGAATGGGAAGCCGCAGCGAGCTAAGAGTCGCTCCAGGTTACTGCGTCGGGCAGAAGATGTGAGCGTAATGGCTAAGTGGCTTGTTGGATTGGGCTCGCGAAACAAGTGGCTCATCGAAGTCGCATTCGTGTCTTTGCTCTTCCTCATTTGCGTAATCGTAAGGGGGTTCGACCTCTCCGCCCTAACTGCCGCGCCCGACGAGCTGACTTATGCGCAACGTGCGCTCGATATAATTGTCAACAACTGGCAGTGGCCGAAGACGGCAATGTGGGATCAGCCGCCGCTTCAAATTTATTTGCTGTCTATTATCATATCGATATCAGGTGCAACGCTCGACGGGCTGAGGTGGCTCTCGGTTATCGCAGGTTCGTTGACCGCTGTGATTGCTTACTATCTCGGAAAGTCGATGTACGGGAAGACCGCCGGAATCGTCGCTTCGATTGCTATGGCAGTCGACGGATTTGCCATCCTATATAGCAGGCAAATCTACATCGAGGCTCTGGCGAATCTTCTCATTTTCGGGGCGGCCCTTTTCTTCTGGGAGGGAGTCGTCAAGAAAAAGGGAGCAAAGTACGCGCTTGCAGGGGGAGTCATTTTCGGTCTTGCTCTTGATGCGAAGTACATCGCGTTAGTTATGGCAGTCTCCATGGTGTTATTTCTGATTTTTTATTGCCGTAGGTTCGAGGGAGGTTTTCCGAAAAGAGAGTCGGCTATCTATTTTGGCACAGGGCTTGGCATTTTCGTTCCAGTACTCGTCGCTCTTGGTGTTAACAACATTAATCCCTTCTACTTCGACCTCGTTTACAGATTCCAGCTACATCAGGTTAACGCGCTCGCGGTACAGGTGCGCTCCGGGCAGATCTTCCTTGTCGGATTTAGGAATTTCGTGCAAGTATTCTTCCATGTTTCTTCCTCAAATCCCTATGGCGTGTTTCCCCTTCTTGCGTATGATATCCCCATCTGGACTGTTCTTGTAGTCTTCGTGCTGGGATTTTACGTAGTCTCCTTCTTTAGGAGGAAGAGTCTGCCCGATGGTCTACTACTGATATTATTCATTGCATTCCTAATTTTCGCGTTTGCCTATCCAGGAAAGAGAACATACTTTTCCCTCTATCCTTCCCTAATTCTTTTCGTCATGCTCGGGCGAACATTCCAAGTAGGGACGGACGCCATCAGGAAGTACATGGGCAAGAAATCTCTCATTCCTTACGCGAGCATAATTCTGCTGAGTCTTATCTTTTTAGGGATCGCGTTCAGCGCACTCGCTGTGCCCTCTACCTATAAGAGTGGATTTGGAGACTGGGACGAAATCACTAATGTTCTCGACTACGTCCATAATTATCAAGGAAATAATGTATACGTCGGTACGACGCTCGGGGAGATCGGGTACTATATTGCACTCGACAATCTCAATGTTTCAATAACCTACTTGAAACAGGCTCAAGCGTATTACTCCGAGAGTCCGATCAATCAATCCCTTCAGACCCCAACCAAGGGTGTGTTTCCTATCTACTACGTGATTTCGACCGCGGCGATTGAGAAAATGCAGCCAGAGTTCCTCATAATGCCCAAGACCGATTACGTGTCCACGTCCGTAGCATTCCACATTTTCGTCGAGGAGAGATACTACCAGCCTCTGTCGACAGCGCACATTCTGCTATTCCAGAAACTACAGGGCAACGAGTCGTCTCAGAATTTCACCTCATGTTGCTGAAAGGGAGACTTCATCCTGCACACTTTGCTTAGCCTAGAGCTCGCGCAGATCATAGCATGTTAGACCAGGTCTGACCTGCATTGCGTATCTTACTCTTTTCGGGTTTGGATTCTAACTCAGGTAGCCGAGAGCTTTGAGCCGATCTTCGATAATGCTTTCCTCTTCACTGCTCAAGGCGTGACCTGATGTGGACAGGTTTTCTAACTCCTTCTCCCAGGTCATCACGTTGGTACTTCTGAATTCCTCACTGAATGCATCTACCAACACTCTTCCGTCCATGTCTCTAGGTATCGGCAACCCCAACGCGTATAGGGCCGTCGGTGCAATGTCATCAAGTGTCGCACCGGTGATTTCTGTCTTGATTACTCCCGGTCCGGCAATCGCAACTAATCCCTGTGGTGAGTGCGTCCCGCACCAGAGCGTGCTCTTACTGAATAGAGACCTGTGAGCGGCGGCAACCGCAATAGGATCGAAACTTGCAAGGGCTTCGGTAGGAAGATATCCGGTGTTCGGAAGACAAAGGATGTCTGGGGCCTCTTCAAGGTGAGGACCAGAAAGGATTTCCTCGCGCGGCAACGCATATTTGAATACTAAGTCACCATTCTCAGGATCTTGCAGTTTGGAAAACTGTTTGGCGACCTCCGCGCGTAGAGCAGGATAGTCATCCGGTTCCACAAACCCCAGCGGCTCCCTCCCTTTCAGGTTGATTCGAATCCCTATGCCAGAAGAGATGAATACCTTTGATTGAGACCAATCGACCTTTCCGGCGTAGAAACCGTCGTTACCTCTAGAATTAGGTACTCGCGCCCTTGCCTTCATTAGTTGCGACATTATCTTTCTTGAGCCGGGAATATCGATCATCCATTCAAGTTTGAGCTGAAACATTGTCTGTGCTACGAGCTGGAGCAAACTAGTTGTCCTCTTGCCACCCGAGGCTCTCAGTCGGATGAGTCCGTTCTGTCGTAAGTATTCTGCTACGTTGAACCTTTTCGCAATCGGCTCTCCACCATGATCTGAAACTACGAGGACTGTGCAGTCGGGGCCGGCGATCTCTAGGAACCTGCCTGCGAATTTGTCGACCCTTTGGTAGAGGCCAAGCATAGACTCTGGCTTGTCGTAAAAGGAGTGTTGAACTTCGTCTGTTTCCTTGAACACTAAGAAAGCAAGGTCCCAGTCGATTTTTTTCAAGAGGTGGACGGACGCTTCGCCGACCATTTGTACCGTTTTATGGAGCTCCTTAAGGTACAGGCTCTTGATGTATGAAGGAGCTGTGCCTATTCGGTAGCCCGGAACTGTGCGACGTATTTCTTCGGACAGAGATTCAGGGTAGGTGAAGCTATACTTAGTCCCGGGTGCCATAAACCCACAAACCAGATATCCATTCACCGGCCTCGCCGGGTAGGTAATTGGCGTGTTGACCACTACAACTTTTTTTCCGTACTCGCCGGCAATCTCCCAGAGGTCCCGCGCGTCGCGCAAAGTCGAATTTACAAAGATATCATCGTAGGAGTTAGGCTTGTGATTTCTGAACCCCAGTATCCCGTGCTTTGCGGGATTTTTGCCAGTGTAAATCGACGACCAAGCAATCGGGGTGACCGGAATCCGAGAATAAAGATCACCGACGGATCCCGCCCTAAATATCTTTTGAAGAGTTGGGAGCTTCCCCTTTGAGGTCCACGGATTCAGGAGAGTGAGCGGCGCTGAATCCATACCTATGACTAGAACTCGTTTTTTCACTTTTCCCATCACTATTCTCTGAAAGTTGAAGTTCGTCCAAAGTCTTTCAAAAGACGTTATACTTCTTCAGGAAAATCAGGCAGACTACACCAACAACCACGACAACTCCAATTACGGCAATAGATGAGAGGGAGAGGAAGCTTGGACTGTCTAAGATCGAAATTTCCATCGGACTAACAACAGAATAGGTCTTTCCAGTCACGTCAGAATATGTTATGTTGAAAAGGATTGTATAGTTTCCAGCTGCAAGCGTGCTTGGCACGTTCAGTCCCACAATCTGTGTAACTTGTCCGCCGCTAGCCATAGTACCCAGACCGAAATAATTCGACGAGAGGAGTCTGCTTCCGCCGGCCGCCCTGACTATCACGTTTTGAGCGTTGGAAGACCCGGAATTCTTGAAAAACAAAGTGATCGATCCCGTCGTACCGGTAGATAGAACCGGCGGGTCTAGTAGAATGTTCGTCACGGAGACATCCGGTGGGGAAATAGGCGAAATCTGCACACTGTAGTTCGAGTGAGAGCTGTAACCCGTGCCTTCTAGGTCACTGTAATTCAACTCGATTTTGAGATTGTAGTTTCCTGGTTTCGTGGAATTAGCGATAGAAAGGAAGAAAGATGCCTTTGCGCTTGAACCGTTGGCGATCGCACCGAGATAGTTTGAGGAGTTGCCGTTGAGAAAAGTCACTCCTGAAACAGTCAGAACAACATCGTATGCAGTGTCACCGCCTACGTTAATCAGATTCATAGTCAGGAATGTCGACAGTCCGGGGGTCAAGGGAGCATTCGAAGCGGTAAACGAGCCTATTTTCAGGTCTGGCGTCGCCGTCAGCGTCACCGTGAATACCCCTGAGTCGTTGAACAGAACTCCCAGGTCACTCGTATATAGAAATGAGAATTTCATTGGAGAAGGTCCGATCGGGGCCGAATTGCTCGCGTACAATTCAACGTTGACGGAAACATTTTGCCCAGCTGTTATAGTGCCCATCGAAATAGTCCCAGTCCCGCCGACTATGCTAAGGACAACGTTAGGCTGGAGGCTGATCGAAGATCCTAGCGCGTTTTCGTTACCAGTATTCATGATATTCACTGTTGCCAGAAACTCGTTACCCGGAGAAATACTCGGAGAGGAGTAAGTAATGTCAGAAACTATTAGGTTGGGCCTCGAAGGCGTTCCCGACACCGGGATGCTGACTGTACCACCGGAGGTAATTGCATGACCAGAAGCGTCATCATACGTCAGACGATAGCCGAGCACGTAATTGCTCGTAATGATGGTGGGGTTCGCGCTCAGAGTGACTGTGAACGTCCGAGAAGCAAACGGCAACACCGTGCCGATGGGAATTGCGCTCCCCTGTCCACTAACGGTAATCCCCACGGGGCTGGAGGTAGAGTTGAACTGCAGGAGACCGTTGTAAGCGGAAGAATTAGAGCTGCTGCTGATCGTCAAGGACGCGTTGAAAGTAGTCCCTGGTGAAACGGGGGTTGGGGCGAAACTAACACCACCTAAAGAGAGCACAGGTTCGGGAGGACGAAATAAGACAAAGTTCACGAAGACATTGTTGACCGATACGGTGATAGTTTGATTTTGTGAATAGACCCCGTTGCTTACTTCCACAATGTATGTAGAGTCTATCAACACCTGTGGGCTCGTCCAGGTCCCGTTTTGAACAATCCCACCGCCTTCAAATGGGCCGGATAGCTGAAATATCTCAACCGCTACGCCGTTATACCAATAATTGTTCTGATCATGCACCTGCACGAAAATGTAGACGGTCTGGTCTGCGCTAACTGTTCTGAAGGAAGTACTACTAGCGGCGAATGCAAGTAGGATCAGGCCGAGAGATAGATACGCGAGCGAACGCTTCATTCCAGTACCACGATTTAACCAGCTTATTTAGACATTTTCTGCTGGACAATGAACGACGTCGGCTCAGGACACCTGTGAGTTACCAAAACTAGACCGATCACTTTCATAAGTCTAGTATTGGATCCAGAAACTATTTTGGATCTCGGAATCGATCGGAATCTTGATCTCCTACGAATTAGAATAGTAATAGCCAAAGTATGAAAGAGCTGCATGGCACAAGAACAAGCGAAAAAGTCCCAATTTTGAACAACTTTCGTGAAAAGGAACTGATGTACACGATTTGTTTCCTCGGGATTTGTAAGGATAGATATTGATTTATCCGAAATGTAGCGAGAAATGATATATCCGGCAAGACAATTGCGATTGCATTTTATACTTTCAGAACATACGCGCCCCACCGTTGAAGATACTCGAAGTCTCTTCATGTTTCCCCCCCAGCCGAGGTGGGGTTGAGAGATGCGTCCACGAGCTTTCGACGAGGTTTGCCGAGCACGGTCATGAGGTTACGGTTGTAACCTCAACGCGCGGAAAGAGTCCGAAGTATCATTCTGAAATTCTTGATGGTTTGCGGGTGATAAGGTATCCGGAAAGATACCACCTATTCGAAGCGCCGCTCGTGCCGATGATAGCGACGAGTGCCCTAACGATGGACTACGATGTCATCCACATCCACGGGATGAGCCCAACAATTACCGACTTTAGTATCCTCCTCGCAAGGCTTCGACGAAAACCCATTGTGGTCACTTATCACAACGATGCAGAGACCGAGCAAATGGGTAGGATTACCAAGCTAGCTGCGTTCGTATATTCGTCATTAGCTGCCCACATATTGTGCAGGGCGGATGTAGTTGTGAGCTCAACAAGATCTTATGCACATACCAGCCCTTCGCTCAGATACTGCCTGGGGAAATTGCTAGTGATCCCGATGGGGGTTGATGCAAAGAAGTATGAAAGAATCCACGAAGTGGCGGGGGAAGGCGTGATTGATGAAGAGAGTAGCAACATCCTCTTCGTTGGTCAGTTGAAGGACTACAAGGGCGT
>Ga0335085_10007732_pt1 | contig 16547 bp, 6 predicted proteins | sample Lox_Sample_45_FD_206712 | JGI IMG/M metagenome (GOLD analysis project Ga0335085, IMG submission 206712) | Soil microbial communities from Loxahatchee National Wildlife Refuge, Florida, United States - Lox_Sample_4.5 | ecosystem: Environmental > Terrestrial > Soil > Wetlands | place: USA: Florida...
CGACGATGACGAAGGTTGTCTGGGTGGCGCCAATGATCACGGGGTTTACAGCGCTGGGTGAGGAGAGAGAGAAGGCCGCAGCGCCAATTCCCGTAAGTGCCACCGACTGCGGACTTCCGACGGCATTATCACTGATGGTCAAGGAGGCCGAGCGGGTGCCGCTGGCCGTGGGAGTGAACGACACGCTCACCGAGCAGCTTTGTCCTACGGCGAGGGTGTTTTGTAAGGCGGCGCAAGTATTCGTTTGCGTGTAGTCGCCACTCGCACCCGTCGAGATCTGCGTAATATTCAGTGTTTGCGTACCCGTATTGGTAATGGTGACGCTTTGGGGCGCGCTTACGGTCCCCACATTCTGACTGGAAAAGGAAAGGCTGGTGGGCGAAATCGTGACGGCCGTGGCCGCAGTCACGCCCGATCCCGACAGGGTAATGGTTTGCTGGGTGCCTGCGACTCCCCCGGCATTATCAGTCATGGTGATTTGAGTGGTGACGTTACCCGTGCTGTTGGGCGTAAAGGCCACGTTCATTGTGCAGTTGCCGCCCCCCCCGGCGATAGTTCCCACACAGTTGTCCGTCTCCGTAAATACGGTGCTGGACGTGCCCACCGGTGAGACAACAATTGACGTAATCACCAGGGGCGTCGTGCTCGGGTTGGCGATGGTGATCTGCTGCAAGGCACTGGTGGTGCTTATGGTTTGGTTGCCGAAGTTCAAGCTGTTCGGCACAATGGAAATGTTGGGGGTGTTGCTGGCATCGATCTTAGCCACAAACGCGTTACCCGCCTTGCCGGTCAGGGTAGACTTGTACGGGGGCGGAGCAATGGTCACCGAATTGGGCGGGGAAGTAGCGGGGAAGTTCGTGGATGACGTGCTGCCGGTAATGTAAGGGTCGCCGGTATTATCCAGCGCAATGGCTTGGCCGAAGTCGGGGCCATTGCCACCCAGGTAAGTGGAGTAGACCACGGCGTTTTTCACGGTATCGAGTTGGGTGACGAAAGCGTCGGCGCAAGGAGCCGTCCCGCACAACTGGTTATTACTGAGTCCCAGAATTGCTTGCACCGGAAATTGCGTGGGGAAGTCGCTGGATTGTGTGAAGCCCGTTACGAAGGCCACTCCCGCGGAGGTTACGGCGATGGCATTTCCTTGATCGACGTCGCTGCCCCCGAGATAGGTTGAGTAGAGCAAGGATGACCCCGCGGGGTTCAATTTGCAGATAAATGCATCGGAAGAGCCTTTGAGCGCGGGCTGGAAAGCGCCAGTGGTAGTGGGAAAATTGGCTGAAACGGTCGAGCCCGTGATGTAAATGTTCTGGGAGCCGTCCAGGGCAATCCCTAAGGCGCGATCATCCCCCGCCCCGCCCACGAAGGTCGAGAAAGTTAAGGCGGAGCCCGCAGCGTCGACCTCGGCAACAAAGGCATCCGCCCCACCCCCGATCGTGCTTTGCGCGGCACCGACCATAGGAAAGTCCGACGAGAACGTATATCCTGCCACATAGGCATTTCCGGAGCTATCCAGTGTGATGCTTTGGCCTACATCGGCTGCCGTGCCCCCCAGGTAAGTGGAGTAGACAAGTGCCTCGCCGGTGAAATTCACCTTGGTGACAAAGGCATCCGAGGACCCATTGTTGATCGACTGTAAGGCATTGAGGATGGGGAAGTTCGCTGACTGGGTCTGGCCGGTAACGTAGGCATTGCTGGAGGAATCAACGGCGATTCCCTGACCAAGGTCAAGCCCACTGCCGCCCAAGTACGAAGAGTAAACCAGGCTGTTGCCGGTTGCACCGATCTGGGTCACGAACGCATCGGTATTGCCGCCATAAGTCTGTTGGAAAGGGTTAGCCGTGCTAACCGGCGCGACAGTTGGGAAGTCCACAGAGGTCGTGTTGCCAGTGATGAAGACGCTTCCTGCGCCCACGGCTATAGCCGTCGCGGCATCAGACCCGCTGCCCCCAAGGAAAGTGGAGTAGAGAAGTTGGGTTCCCGCGGAGTTGAGCTTCGTCACAAAGGCATCGCCATTTCCCTTGTAAGAGGATTGTACGGCTGTTCCGGAGAGGGGGAAGTTGGAAGAGTTCGTGACGCCTGCGACGTAAGCGTCCAACGAGGAGTCAACAGCGATGGCGTACCCGATGTCACCTCCACTACCGCCCAAGTAGGTGGCGTAAGAGAGAACCGGGTCGATGACCAGCGGTCGGTTGCGGTCATAGGGGCCAAGCTCGAAGCAAACGTGGTTTTGAGCGTCCAGAGTGTAGTGCCCTTCCACTCGCGTTGTGTGAGGGCTCAGGGGTGACGTACCGGAGGAGGGTGCCGTGCCGGAGGAGGGTGCCGTGCCGGCGTCGGTCTGATAAACAACCGGTTTATGCAAACGCACGTCGCCACTGGGAAGCGGGACCACGAGGTCGCCCTCCGAATTGATCTGGGGCGGCACACGTCCTTGTGTCTCTACTCCCAGCTCGATGGCTTTGGGATCGGCGCCAGGCGCAACGACAAAGTCATACTCAAGTTCTCCTGACTGGGTACCGTGATAAACCAGGTCGACGCCGGGATAAATGCCTTCGTACCTGACCTTGGCGTAAGTGGGAACATCTGTGCGCCACTTGCTGCGGTCTTTCCCAAGGAAATAATTAGCTTTTCCGGGTAACTCGTCTTGGCCGGTCACGACAGCATGGGAATTGGCGTCCAGCAACTGTAGCCGGAGCGCGGTGTCCGATGCCGGCGCGTTCTGCCCGTTGGCGGCGGAGGATGGGTCCCTGAGCGTCAGCACGGCCTCGCGACCGGTCAGAAACAGAGTAAAGCCCCGCCCCTGCGAGAGGAAATTTACACTCCGGTCGGTTTGCCCCCAGTTCGCCTCGAAACTCAGCGGCAGCGCCGCGTAAAGGTGCGCCCATTGGGCGTTCGAGCGAGTTTTGGCCGTGGGGAATCCCGTGCCCCCATCCTTTTGCAGAATGGCCGTGCCGAGTAATGATGCCATCAACAGCAGGTAATACGGGAGGCGCCGGCCTCTCATAATCGCGCTTTGGTTTGCGCCCGGGGCGCAGGTGGCAGTGCCGCTCCTTCCACTCACGACGGTCCTCCTCGGAAATAATCCAGTTTCTGAAATTCTGTTTCTGCTTCATCAACTCGTCCAACGCCCAACCTTGGCGCGACGAGGCCCCGCAGATGCTGGCGCTAAGAAGTCGGTAGAACCGATAGGTTTACCGCAGTCGACCGCGTAACGCCGCTGCTGTTTCCCAAGGTCCCAGTAAGCACGACGGTAGCGGTGCCAGAGGGCGTTCCATTCACCACAGGGTTGATATTAATCGGGTTGACGTAGTTCTCGCATCCCGCTCCCAAGGCAACCAAGGCGATCGCGACCAACAGAACCGCCAGCCTTAAGCGGGGGCGCACCCATGGCCCAGTCCGGCTAAAGCCTGCCACGATCAACCCCAAAATGGTCAGAAGCGCGGAAAGAAGAATCCACTGCCCCAATCCGGGGGGGATACTTCGTGGCGGGGGCAGGCGCATAACCCCCGATTGGGCCGTCGTAGTAATTGTCAGCGTGCTTGTGGCTGTTGACCCTGTCCCCGTCATAGTCACACCAGGGGGATTCCAATAACACACTGTGCCCTGGGGAATAGACCCACAACTTAAAAGCACATTTTGGTTGAATCCATTCGTAGCGGTGACGGTGATTGTGTAGGTGGCATTGTTCCCCGCCGTCACGGTGGTGCCGGAGGGAGTAGCCGTCAGAGAATAGTCGGCAAAGAAAACCGTTAACGCCAATGTGGCAGTCTGCCCGGCGCCGCTACCACTGACCGTAAAGTTCAAAGGATTCGCGGTAGTCGAGGTAAGGCTCGTTACAGTCATCGTGCTCGATTGTCCGGCTGAAATTGTAGCCGGGCTGAAATTACAAGTGGCAGCACTGCTGCAAGAAAGTGCGATGGTGCTAAGGAAAGTACTGGGGGCCGCGGCGGAAATCGTAAAAGTTGTGGTCTTGGAACCAATGAGAACGACATTCGACCGCGCATTGGAGGATAGCGTGAACACGGGGCTCCCCGTGCCCGAAAGGCTGAGAGAGGTGGTCGGGTTGGCCGCGTCCGACTGGATTTGGACACTGCCGGTGACACTCCCCGTGCTCGTGGGAGTGAAGCTGACGGAGATGGTGCAAGATTGTCCTACGTTCAGGGTCGCGGGTACGGTGGGAAAGTTAGGTCCACAGTTATTGGTCTGCGCGAAACCGCCCAAGGTAAGGATATTGGTGATGGTAACCGCTTGATTGCCATTATTTATCAGAAGAGCGGATTGGGTCGGGCTGGTGGAGCCTACGGTTTGCGCAGCAAACGTCAGCTTGGTCGGGGAGAGAAGCAATGACCCTCCTGTGAGGACACTGTTTCCCGTGACCGTAATCGCGTGCGGCCCACCCGCGTTGTCGGCAATAGTGATTTGATCCGTCTGCAAACCCAGCGAGGTAGGCGCGAAGGTAATCGGGATGGTGCAGATGCCTCCCCCCCCCGCTACGGAAGTTCCGCAGGTGTTGGTTTGTGTGAAATCCCCGCTAGCGGTGATGCCATTGATACTCAGCGCGGTGCTACCTTCATTGGTCAGCGTGACTGTGACCGGATTGCTCGTGGTCCCGAGCGGCTGATTCCCAAAGTTAATCTGCTGAGGAGTCAGCGCTATAGAAGGAGCATCCTGCGGATTGACCTTGGCAAAAAAGGCATTGCTGAAGGTGCTCGATCCCAGGTATTGCCACTGGTAGGTTGCGGCAGTGGCGGGGAAATTCGGCGAGGTAGTTCCGCCTACCACATACGCCGTGCCCGAAGAGTCAACTGCAATTCCTTGACCGGAATCGGTGCCGCTGCCCCCGAGGAAAGAAGAGTAGACTGGGATTCCCGAGGGTCCGAATTTGGTTACAAAGGCGTCTGCGCAGAGAGTATCGGTCGGTACATTAACGAGGTTTGTAGACCCGCAGTTCCCGGCGCCTGATAAGCCCAGGACCTTCTGAAAAGGATCCAGCAAGGGGAAGTTGCCCGACTGCGTGAAGCCCGTGATGTAGATATTCCCGGCGGCGTCCAACGCCATCGCGGTTGCCGAGTCAGTTCCGCTGCCCCCCAAAAGGGTGGAGAAAACCAAGGTGGATCCGCCGGGCGCAACCTTGGTAACAAAAGTATTTGCCGTGCCCAGGAGCGTAGCCTGATATGCGGTATTCGTCACAGGGAAATTTGTGGATTGTGTGTCTCCCGTTAAGAAAATATTTCCGTTGGAATCCACGATCATGGCAAGAGCTCTGTCGATGGATGATCCGCCCAGGTAAGTGGAGAACAGCAAGGCGCTGGAACCTGGCATAAATTCTGTGACGAAAACGTCAGAACCTCCACCCAGCGAGCTTTGCAGCGCATTCTGGGTGGGGAAATCCGATGAGTAGGTGTAGCCGCTGACGTATACATTCCCGGAATCGTCAACAGCAATGCCGGTCCCATAATCGGATAGCGAACCGCCCAGGTAAGTGGAGTACATTAACGCCCCGGTGGGGCTGACCTCCGTTACGAAGGCATCAGAAAGCCCGTTCTTGCCGAGCTGAAGGGGATTCTTGGCAGGAAAATCCGTTGATTGGGTGGACCCAGTCACGAAAGCATTGCCCGATGAATCGAGCGCCAAGGCTGTGCCGAAATCTATCCCCGAGCCACCTATGTAAGTGGAGTAAATCAAGGCGGAGCCGTCCGGTTTCATCTCGGTCAAGAAAGCATCCTGATTGCCGCCGAAGGTTGATTGAAATACTCCCGGGGTGGTGGGGAAGTTTGTCGATGACGTGCTCCCCACCAGGAAGATGTTCCCCGTGGCGTCGCGGAGGATCTGGGAGGGTGAATCGACCCCGGTTCCACCCAGGTAGGTCGAAAACAAGACTCCGTTGCCGCTGGCGTTAAATTTGGTGACAAAAACGTCGGCGCTCCCAGCGTACGTCGTTTGATAACCCGTTGGAGTAGTGGGGAAGTTGGTAGAGGCCGTGACGCCTGTCACATAGGCCTCACCTGTAGAATCAACAGCCACACCGTAGGCGACATCGCCACCGGTACCGCCCAGGTAAGTGGAGTAAGTAAGGACAGGGTCAATGATCAATTTCCGGAGCGGATCGTATTTTCCTACCTTGAAGCCGACCTTTTCGCCATGAACCCGATAGCGGATGGGGATTTCCCGTTGCTGCTGACCTTCCGGTTGAAATGCCCGCGGCTGTTGTAATCGCACTTCATTCCCAGCCACTGTAAGGAGCAAGTCCCCAGCCGAGTTAACACGAATTCGTTTTGCCCCTTCCAGTCGCCAGGATATCACCTTGGGGTTGGTTCCGGCGGCTACCTCGAAATCATTCTCCAGCCGTCCCTGCCTGCCGTAATAAATTAAATCCACGCCCGGATACACTTGCCGGTAGCGAACTCGGGAAAAGGTGGGGATATTCGTTCGCCACTGTGCAGGGTTGTTCCCTACAAAATAGTGGCTCTGGCCGGGAAGTTGTTCTTCCCCGGCAATGGCCGGCGATGCCGCCGCGCCTTGCAGGACAAGGTGGAGCCAATTGGTGGGGTTTCCGGCGCCCTTGCTTCGCAGGCCGAGCACCGCGGCGCCGGGGGTCAGGAACAGGGTGTAACCCTGTCCCCGCGCCAGGTATCTGACCTGCTGATCCATCTGTCCCTGGTTTGCCTCGAAACTCAGGGGCAGCGCGTAGGAACGGATTGCGTTAGGGACAAAAGTCTTTTCGGGGGAGGCGGGACTGCCAGCCAACCCAGGGCTGGAATGCACCAGGCAAATTCCCACCACGAAAGGAAGGAAGAATGATCTGAACCGGCTCTCAGTTTTCAAAGGTCCTCTTGTCGTTACTTCGGGGTCGCTCGGTTGGTTGGATTGCGGCATAGCGACGGGCGACCGCCGGAATCATTCTCTTGCATCTGTGCGTCTATAGGCGATGGGTCAATCACTCGCCGGTCGTTAAGTTCCGCAAAAGGCCCGTAAAGTTATAGCGCAGCATGAATAGGGCGGCGCCATAATCGTAATGGACGCTGTGCGTGTAGGCAAACGTAACAGTGAAATTCTTGTAACGGGTGACCTCGAGCCACATGGAATAGCCATTGTCCCGGGCAATTCTCGATGGCCCCCCGCCATACGTGTTGACCAACTGACCCCCGGTTTCGAAGAATTGATCCCAATAACGGTTGTGGTGACCATCGCCGCCGAGGAGCGAATCCGGCGCCACAAGCCGGCTATAGACCTTCTGGGGTCCTGCCGGCGCGAGGCCGTATGCGGAACCTCCCAGCTTATAGGCTTTCATGATCGTGAAATCCCCGCCGATTTCGCCATGTCCGAGATAGCCCAGGGTTTCGTAAGGGCGGGCGATATTATAAGGCCGGGGGATGACCTGCTGGTCAACGGTACCGGTGCCGCCAGCCAAATTTATAAATGGTGTGAACACGACGTCAAAGTTACCAACCTGGTAGGGGTGATCGAAGTGGTTGAACAAGTCCACCACCATCCGGCCGTTGGAATACGTCTTGATCATGTTGAAGCCGGCCGAACCCGTCAGCAGGGAGGTGAAATTCGTGCCGCCGTGCTTGGCGTCGTAACGGATGTCGATGTACGGCGCCCCAATGATTGTCGTGTACCGCCAATCTGCTGTGGAAACGAGGGAGAACGGCGTACGAGTGGTATAGAGCGGCAAGCCGAGATCGGCAGAGACATGCTGAGTGAACTTATAGCCCAGATTGAAGTCGTAAGTGGCGACCACCCCCATATTGAAGTTGCTACCCACGAGCTGCACAAACGCGGTGGGACCGGGTGTATCGGCATTCTCACTGGGAGTGGTTTTCTTTTCCGGCGGGGCGGGCTTCTGGTCGGGAGTAGCCTGTGCCATCCCGAATTGTGCCATCAAAAAGGCAATGAACAGGAACGTGTAAATTAGCCTCACTTCACGTGTCCCCTTCCCAAGCAAGTTTCTTCCTTCGGAGAACTCCTTAGCCGGGGTTGGGGGGGAGGCTTGGCGCTGAGCGCTTTCTGCTCTGGGCCATTCTCACTCTCAATCTCGGCCGGAGGGCTCGACTGACCTTCGATTGCAAACATTAAAGACAGAGCTTGATGAAATCGGATCGCACTTCTCGTGTCAGATTCGATGCCAAAACACGAAGCGCACGGCAGTGCTGCGAGACTGCCTCCTAGTGCGCTCCCATGACGATGGCTGATTCCGAGCGGCAGAAGACTATCCTGATTCCGGCCCTGGCGCCACTAAGCTGCGGAAACTGCAACTTCTCTCCGCCGCTGATCGCACGCCATCGCCGGTGCATTCGTATTGAAGCCCCCGCTCGCGCTGCTGGTCCGCTACCGGCAACTACGAGAAGCTTCCGGTTCGCTGACGTTTCCGGCAAGGTGCGCGCCTTCAAACCATCGCACGCTAAGATGCGCATTTGCTGCGTAGAGGTTTGAAGGGAGGTGAAAATTGTTGTTAAGAATGTCTTTACAATTCCCGCCACGGCTTCTTTAGCTTTAACCTGGACGCGAAGCGCCGACTCGCAGTGACCACAACTCGCGCAGAATCGTGCGCTGAAAACGATACCTCAAGAATTATATCAGCACAACAGAAGTTTGTGAAGTTTGTGAACCTGGCACGTCATCATTGCGCCTGATGCAGGGCTGTTCCGCATGCATTCGCTGGCGCGCGCCGGTTGCCCGAGTCGATGGCTGATTTGTTCAGGTTAAAAGGGGGAGCTTCTGCCGAAGCTGCGGCAGTTCCCAGTTGTGCTGGATGAAAAGCCGGCGATGTCCGTGTGGTATCTCACGGCGCGGTCCTGGCTGTCTTGGAAGCTTTCTGAGCGGCTGGAGGCCTTCATGCTCGAATACACGCGAAGACGCCGTCCTGTCGAGGTGGCCCGCCGGATGTTGAGCTGGCGCGTATAACCCATAATCTTTGAATAACTTGACGGTCATCGGGAAAACCTCAGGCAACCTTCAGAAAATCTTGTCCCAACCCACAGGACTTCTCCTGCGCCTGGGCGCTAAACCTCGATACAGAAACTGAAGTATTGAGGGCGTCCAATGCGTATTCGAATCCCGCTCGGTTTGTGGTTCACGGTCTTAACTTTAGCGGTGGCTCCCCCCCTCACTGCTAACGACAACAGTGTTCCCTTCGTCCTATACAGGGGATTCTCCATAGTCGTCCGCGGTTCCATTGGCGGCATCAAGGGGCTCAATTTCATTATCGATACTGGCGCCGTCCCGAGTGTCGTGGACAACCGGATCAGCCGCCGTCTCGGTCTGGTGGGACAGTCAGATCAGGTTTCCGTGTTCGCGCGTACGGTGCCGGCGCAGCGCGTGGTTCTGCCGTATGTGGACGTGGGTCCCGTTCACGCCACCGGCATCGAGGCTTTAGCGCAAGACCTGTCATTTATTGAGAGATCACTGGGCGTGCGAATCGACGCCTTGATCGGATTGGACGTTCTAGGCACAAGGAGCTTCAGCATCGACTACGCCGGGAGCTGCTTGTGGTTTGATTCGCTCCCGTACGGAACAGAGGTTTGGTCACCCATCGTGGAGGGAGATTCCTTCGCCGTCATCGAAATCGAGCTCAATGGAATTCCGGCGCGATTGATGGTGGATACGGGAGTCAAGCACCTCATCCTTTTTGAAAGCCGGGCCCCTGGATTATTCGCAAAGAATCGAATTCAAAGTGAGAAAGTTTCATCAAATATAGGAGGTAAGGTACAGCTTAAACAGGTTCGACCTCCCCTGGCCATGATGGGACATATTCCCTTGGCGGTAGGGAGCGTTTTCCTTCTCGAGACCCCTGCGGACTTGTCTCTCGCCATTGACGGTCTTTTGGGAGTTGCAACACTGAAGCCTGTGCGTGTAGATTTTGATACTGAGAGGCGGGCTATCGGGTGGAAGTGGTAGGTGCGTAGGCCGCTCCCCAGGTGCGCAAAGGGTTCTCTCTTTTCTCAGGGCTAGTTTGAAGCAGGAGCAAGGGGTTGAACGGGGAATTCCAGTTGGGGCCTTGGCTGGTGCAGCCTCGGCTCAACTCGATTGTCCTGGATGGCCAGTCGGTCCGGTTGGAACCGAAGGTCATGCAGGTATTGGTGTGTCTGGCCCGGGGCGCTGGTGATGTCGTGGAGAAGGAACAGCTTATCCGGTCTGTCTGGCCCGACACGTTCGTTTCCGACGACGCTCTTACTCGTTGCATTTCTGAGCTGCGCAAAACCTTTGAAGATGATGCGCGCGAATCCCGATTCATCCAGACTATTCCCAAAATTGGATATCGCCTGGTGGCCCCCGTTAAGGAAGTGGCGCGGCCCGCCGTCGAACCACCCGCTCTTCGGGTGGAACCCGAAACGGAGGCACCATCTCGTGATGCCCCGGTGCCCACTGCTGTCTCCCAGCCACTCTCGCCGGCTTGGGCGTTTGCGGGAGCAGCGGTCATCCTTGCTTTGCTCGCCGCAACGCTTTGGTTTCACCGGCATTCGGCGTCCGGTTCGAAGGAGTCCATCGATTCCATCGCCGTACTGCCCTTCGCGAATGGCACCCCCGATCACGGCATTGACTATTTGAGTGACGGCATTGCCATGAGTGTGAGCAACGGTCTTTCCAGGATTCCCCACTTGAAAGTCATTTCTCAGGCTTCCACTTCCTATTACCGGGCGCAGAGCATCAACCCGACCTTGGTGGGTGAGCAGTTAGGGGCGCAGGCGCTGGTAACAGGCCGCATGGTAAAGAAGGGGGAAGACCTTCTGATCGATGTGGAGCTCATCAATGCGCGCGATAACCGCCACCTTTGGGGGGCGGAGTATCAGCATTCTGCGGCCGAAGTCCTGCCCCTGGAGGAGGAAATCGCCCGCGATATCATCACGAACTTGCAAACCCGGGCCTCCCCAGCCTCCCCGCCTCCAGTGAAGCGCCACACCTCCAATAGCGAGGCTTACCAGCTTTATTTGCAAGGGCGCTATCTCTGGAACCGGCGTACGCCGGAAGGCATCGCCAAGAGCATCGGATACTTTCAGCAGGCCATTGCCAAAGACCCGCAGGATGCTCTGGCATTTGCGGGGTTGGCCGACGCCTACAACCTCCTGAGTGAGTACAACTCTGTGCCGCCCCGCGAAGCCTTCCCCAAGGCCAAAGCCGCGGCACTAACGGCCTTGACATTGGATGATTCGCTGGCGGAAGCGCACACCTCACTGGCCATGGTCAAGAATGCCTATGACTGGAACGCCGAGGGCGCGGAAGCGGAATTTCGGCGGTCCATTGCTCTCGACCCGAATTATGCTACGGCGCACCATTGGTATTCGCTTCTGCTCGCAGCTAGCGGCAGGGAGGAGGAGGCGCGAAACGAAGCCCAAAAGGCCTCGGAACTCGACCCCCTTTCCCTGATTATCAAAACGAATCTCGCCAAGATGTACTCCAGGGAAAAACGGTTTGATGACGCGCAGAAAATCGTGCAGAAGATGCTTGATATGGACCCGCGCTCCCCCCTCGCGTTTGCCAGCGCTGGGAACCTCCACCTTGAACAAGGGAACTGCCCGGCGGCGCTTGCCGACTTCGCGAAGATGGAGGAAGTCGCTCCCGGCAATGTGGACTCGCTCATGGGACTTGGCGAGGTATATCCCCGATGCGGCGAAAAAGAGAAGGCCCTGGCAATTGCGGAGAAATTGGAGGCACTGTCCAAAAAACAATATGTTGGCCCCTCCTCGATAGCTCTCATCTACGCCTGGCTGGGAGACAAAGACCACACGCTAGCGTTCCTCGAGAAGGGACTGGCGCTTCGCGACGACGGAGTTCTACACGCGAAGAATGACCCGGATTGCGCGTTCTTACGTAGCGATCCACGCTTCCAGAAATACTTGCAGGAAATTAGGCCGCTGAATTAAGGAGCAGCGAGGCACTTTGATGTAGAGGCGGCTTTACGGCGCCATGTGGCGAGGTAAACTCGCGACTACATCACTCAATTGACTGACAACCAACGAAGGAACCCCATCCGAACCGAAAGGAAATTCCAACATTAGGCAAGAATCGGGTGGAGTTGGCGATTCCCAGTATGTAATCATTTGGGTGGCTGTGACATCGAAAACAGTAAGGGAGAGAAAGCGAAGGCAACGATGGATGCTGACTTCCACATCGGGCCATGGTTAGTACAGACCAGGTTGAACACCATCTCCATGCAAGATGAATCCGTTCGCCTGGAACCCAAAGCGATGCAAGTGCTCGTGCACCTGGCGGAACACGCCGGCGAGGTGGTGCCGAAGGAGCGCCTGATCAGCGCCGTGTGGGCGGACACCTTTGTGACTGACGATGTGCTGACACGTGCCATCTCCGGACTGCGCCGGGTCTTCTGCGATGACGCCAAGGCGCCGCAGGTGATTCAGACCATCCCCAAAGCGGGGTACCGGCTAATAGCACCCATTCTGCCGGTTCAACCCCAGAGCCGCAGAATCCACTCGCTTCTCGTGCTTCCCTTCGTGATCGGAAGTCCGGACCCTGGGGGGGATTACCTTAGTGACGGAATAACGGAATGCCTGATTAACGTTCTTTCCCTCTTTCCCCAGTTGAAGGTTGTGGCCCGCAGCACGGCGTTTCGCTATAAAGGAACGAATCATGATCCCGCGGTCATCGGCCGCGAGTTGGGCGTAGGGGCGGTGGTAACTGGAAAAGTTGTGCTTTGGAACGGCAATGTGAGCGTGCAGGCAGACCTGGTTGATCCCGTCACCGGGAGTCAGTCCTGGGGCCAACGCTGGACCCGTCCGCGTTCCAATTTGCTGTGTCTGCCGGAAGATCTCGCCAGGGAAATCGCGGAGAACCTGAAAGTCCAGGTGAGCGGCGAACAGCAGAGGATGCTGACCCGCCAACCCACTGCCAAGCCCGAGGCCTATCATCTCTATTTGAAGGCGCGTTACCTCTACCATCAGGGAACAGAAGAATCCGTCACGAACGCCATCCAGGTTTTTGAGCAGGCGGTGGCGGTCGATGCCAACTATGCGCTGGCCTATGCCGGCCTCGCGGATTGTCATTGCTTCCTCAGTTGCCAGCTTGACTACGGGGCGGTGACGCCGCGCGTGGCCTCGCCCCTTTCGGAAGCGGCGGCTCGCCGCGCTCTGGAGCTTGACGGCAGGCTGGCGGCCGGCCACAGCGCCTTGGCAAGCATCCTCAAGAACTATCATTGGGATTGGGAGTTGTCGGAGCGCGAATTTCGTGCGGCAATCGCCCTGAACCCCAGCTATCCCAAAGCGCATCAATCCTATGCTGACTTGCTGGCCGCCCTCGGGAGGTTTGACGAGGCGCTGGCGCAAATCGAGGCCGCGCACGATATCGATCCTTTTTCCGTAACCATCAATGCCGACTTTGGTTTCATCCTCTACCTGGCCCGCGACTACACACGCGCCGTCAACCGCCTGAGGCTCACCTTGGAATTGCGGCCAGATTATATTCCCGCGCGCACGCTGCTGAGTTTCGTCCTGGAACGCACCGGGGCCCGCCAGGAAGCGGCGGAAGAATATGAGCGTGCTATTGCCCTCACGCGGGGGCGGGAAATCCCCATGTCCGTCCTGGGCCGGGTCCTCTCCGCTGGACATCAGGACCAGCTTCGCAGCGGCATTGAACAACTCCGGGGCTGGGCGGACCGCCGCTACGTTCCGGCCTGCTGGTTTGCGGCCCTCCATACCCGGCTGGGCGAAAATGACAGGGCCTTTCAATGGATGGAGAAAGCTTGGGAAGAACGTTCCAATTGGCTGATCTATCTTCAGGTCGATCCCATCTTCGATAACCTGCGCTCCGATAAACGTTTCCAACAGCTTGTCCGGCGAGTGGGATTGCCGGACAATCGAAGAACTGCGCGGGATGTCCTTGCACAGACCCACTCGTAGAGCGAAAATATTCCTATTAAGCTGGGAGTCGTCAGTTCAATCATAGCGATCCAATTCCCAGAATCGGAGTGGCCTCGACAATTGCCTGGTGCAGCAATGTCCTGTGGCACATGCCCCGGCGACACTTTGTCTCTTGACAAAACGAGCCAATAGCTATAGGCTAGAATTTCTATGAAGGCCCGGAGAAGCACGGCCCCTGCAAGAATCTCCCCACCTCACGAACGTCCTCTCGAAATCAGCCAACCTAAAAGGATGTTAAAAATAAAGATTGCTCCCAATGAGTTGTTGAAAACAAAGGGGCAAAAAAAGTGCTCCCAATGACTTGATGAAAACAAGGGAGTTATCTAAATTTCTAGATGATTTGTTGAAAGGAAAGGAGATAGGCGAGAAATTGTGAAGTCTGTGGACGGAGAATTCGGTTCATTGCTTCGTAGGCTCATCGATCCATTGGCCGGTCGCGGGGTAGGCTTTAGATGGACCATTGATCCGATGAACCGATGAACAGATGCTCCGATCCGTAGTGAATGTAGCGCATGCGGCGTGTAAATCGTCTAATATTAAGTCTATGGGTACCAAACTCAAACAATCTCTGGGCGCTTACGGGATCATCGCCGGTCTCAGTGCGCTGCTGTTGGTATTGGGGGCCCTGCAATTCCGATGGAGCAATCAGATTCGGACTGCGGAACTGCAAAGGAAACAGGCGGCGCTAGAAGCAAGCATGAACGGGTTTCGAGAGGATTTCCGCCGCGAGTTGGCCGGAATCTGCACCGGCTTCACTTACCGGCCGTTGGATCAGGCTCGCGTGATTGAGGATCTCTACGCCAGGGAGTGCGGCGATTGGGCTCGGTCTTCCGATCACCGGGAACTGGTGGCTAACTATTACCTTTGGAAAGAGGAAAAGGGAGAGAGTTATTCGTTCCTCCAGTTCAATCCGCAGGAAGACACTTTTCAGGCAACGAGTTGCCCCGCTCGCCTTGGGGTTCTTTGTGACCCTTCCCATCTCGTCACCACGCTAACATCGCGGAGCGGGGATTTCGGTCCTCCCGGGCTGCGGTGGCAGATTCAAGGGGCATCCCTGGCGATGGTGCGTTCCATTCCTCAGCCCGGCTGGCGCAATCGCAGGAATCGAAATAGCTGTCCACCTGACTGCATGCCTGCGGGGCTGATGATCATCGAGCTGAACCGCGATGTCTTCCTGAAACGGTTGGTGCCCGAACTTGTCCAGAGGTACTTCGAAGGTGTGGACGGTCTCCTCTATGATGTGGCCATCGTTGACGCCGCGAATCCGCCCCAGCTCATTTATGCGTCGAAGGCGAGCCCTCCCCAGGACCTCGTGACATCTCCCGATGAGACGGTGCATCTGTTCGCAGCGCGCAGGTCACGAGGATTTGAATCCCGGCAGGGAAATTCCCGCCCTTCGGGCAGCACAGCAAGAGGCGACAGGCTCCCGCCTCCTGGGTTATCCTTTCCCGGAGCTGGGCGCGAGCCTTCTGTGCGCGGGCGGGCATTCATCGGTGCCCCCATCTTCGCGGATGCTTACGCCACGGGATGGCGATTGGTGGTCAGACATCCGGGCGGCTCACTGGCGGATGCAGTGGCCATGGCGTGGAGACGAGACCTGCTGCTGGGCTTCGGGGTATTGCTGGTTCTCGCCGCCAGCGTGGCATTGGTTTTAGTCTGGGCGCAGAGAATCCGGCGGCTGGCGAAAATGCAGATGGATTTTGTCACCGGGATTTCACACGAATTGCGCACTCCCGTGAGCGTCATCTCGGCGGCGGCGGAGAATCTTGCTGACAGTGTGGTGGAGTCAAAGTCGCAGGTGAAACAATACGGCACGCTCATCCGCAATGAAGCCCAGCGCCTCGCCGAAATGATTGAGCAGGTGCTGCTCTTCGCCGCCACTCGCAACCAGAAGGGGCGATACTTGCCGCGCCCTGTTCCCGTGGCACAGACCATTGATTCAGCCGTAGCGGATTTGGCTCATCTCACCACCGCCCACGGCATTACCGTCGAAAAGGAAGTGGCCCCGGACCTTCCTCCGGTGATGGCGGATCCGAAAGCGCTTGGACGCTGCCTGCAAAATCTCATGACCAACGCCCTGAAATATGGCTCGGGAGGACGATGGGTAGGCATTCGCGCCCAACCCGGATCGGGACCGGATGCGGGCGAGATTTTGATTACGGTCCAGGACCGTGGGCAGGGAATCGAGCCCGGCGAGATCCCCCACATCTTTGAGCCTTTCTACCGGGGGAATGCCGCTCGGGCTTCGCAGAAGCATGGGACCGGATTGGGTCTGAGCTTGGCGAAGGAAGCCGCGGAAGCCATGGGGGGAAGGCTGACGGTGACGAGCCATCTCGGCGAAGGGAGCGCGTTCACGCTCCATTTCCCCGCGGCCAAGTGAATCCACACATGAATTCTCATATCCTGTTGGTGGAAGACGAACCAGGACTGGTGCTCACGCTCAGCGATCGTCTGCGCAGCGAGGGCTACGCCGTGGATGCGCTATACGACGGCACTGAGGCGTTGGAGCGAGCCACGCGCCTCCGCTATGGGCTCATTATTTTGGATATCATGTTACCGGGAAAAGGTGGGTTCGAGATTTGCCAGGAGTTGCGACAACGCGGTTTTTCCACACCCATCTTGATGCTGACCGCGCGCACGCAAGTGGCCGACAAAGTTAAGGGACTTAAGATCGGA
>Ga0335085_10007733_pt1 | contig 16546 bp, 13 predicted proteins | sample Lox_Sample_45_FD_206712 | JGI IMG/M metagenome (GOLD analysis project Ga0335085, IMG submission 206712) | Soil microbial communities from Loxahatchee National Wildlife Refuge, Florida, United States - Lox_Sample_4.5 | ecosystem: Environmental > Terrestrial > Soil > Wetlands | place: USA...
TGTGAAAACACGAACGTTTGGCCAAGCAGCCGCTGCGGGCTTTAGTCGGCATTTTTGAAAGCGGAGGGCGAGGGTCTTTTTCGCTAGCTCGACCGGAAGAAGGACCCACTTGAGATAAGAGTGAGTCAACACGCCGCACCTACTGCAATGCATCTCGTCTTGAAAATACTGTCCAAAGAAAGGGCATTATCCGAACAGTCAGTCACACTCGGAGCGCGAAACGCATGGCCAAACGGCACCTCAGCTTGGTTACGCCAGCCACCGTAAACCGAACAGTCAGGCCCAGAAGGCCACCCAACGCCACCCTGCGCACCCGCGAATACCTGACCGAAGCTGAGGTCGAGCGGCTCACGAACGCCGCCAGGAAAAACCGTTGGGGTCGGACCGGGGCCAAACTGGCATTCAAGGCGCACCCGCACATGCTCCGGCATGCCTGCGGGTATGCACTGGCAAACAAGGGTCACGACACGAGGGCGCTGCAAGCTTACCTTGGTCACAGGAACATTCAGCACACCGTTCGATATACAGAACTGTCACCGACACGGTTCAGGAATTTTTGGAGGTGATAATGGTCGATGAAAAAGGACTTCATCCGCATCGACAAGACTACAAGTAAGTCTCGAAATATTTTGGGACGAAACGAAGCAACCGCTTGTAATCACCGACCATGTCTTTTGTGATGCCGATACCAGAAAGTATTTTCTGGTTACACCGGCTTATAGCTCGCGATGTTACAGCAGCGTCGAGGAGATGCCGTTCGCGAACAGAAAAGTTCGATAACGGAATTGTATAAGGCGTGACCCTTCGCCCTCTGGGAAGAAGGAACGGAAATTCCTGTTGCATACGACGACGCAAATCATTCGCTACGTTTGTCTCGCATAAGCAGCCGCCAACTGTCAGCATCAATGTGCTGTCTTTGTAAAAGACGCGCATCAAAGGAACGAAGTCACCATCTCTTCGTCTAGCAAGCGCTGCTTTCAACGCTGCCCATAGCACTCGATCAGCATACAGGGGAAAGCCTTCGAATTCTACGTCAGTCGAACTCGGATTTAAGGCGAAAGCCTGTAGCTCTTCTCTTAGGTCGGCCAACCGCTGCCGCAGGGGTTGCACACGCAGGCCTTCTGCATCAATAGTAACAAAAATGAAGCTCCCGACAGGCACCTTGGCTCCAACCGCGAGCACATCGTCCACAATGTCACGTGAGATTGGGCTGTCAAAGTCAAGCCATCCTACCATTGGGTTGTTGAAGGTCGCCCTGCCAATAAATCGGGAGAAGGTGTTTGATTTAATCTCTATGAAGCTAAAAGGTTTATTGAACTCACATCTGGCTACGATGGATCGATCACCTTCGATACTCGTCATGTCGCGAATACCGAGGTGACGAAATAGAATTTCGAAGTCGTAGAATTTGTACCCACCGAATCCCACGTACCCATAGCTCGAGAGATTTAGACCTGACTCTGCGCCCAACTTTAAAATGTCTAAATTAGGCCAAACCCGGTCCGTTCGGGACGTGGGGGTCGCAGGTTCAAATCCTGCCACACCGACTTTTTCCAACGTTACTACCTTATAGCTGGTTGGGGCTATGAAGCTGCGTTGGACGCTGCCGAGAAAGCAATTGCTGCGCTCGCAAAGTCATGCGCCGAGATAGAATTGACCCAAGATTTGGGTGCTCCAATTCTTGAAGGCTATGTCCGTGGTTGTGCACCTCAATATCCTTCGGGCGTGCACGAACCTTCCTGTTATCAGCGAATGTACACAGATACGTTGGTGACTGCCAAAAGAAGCGACCGTCGGCTATACCTGTAACTATACCTGGAGTGCCTTCCAGCACGGACCCGAATTTGCAAACCGCCCACACCCTGCTTCCAACCTGCAGAGGCAATTCTGGGCGCGCAGCCGGTTGGACTTCTATTGGTTCTGCACGCTCGAGGATCGGCCGAAATTTGGCGCTAACCGGCAAAGGCACTTCCGTGCTCACGGCTGGTTGGACTTCCAGCGGTTCTGCACGCTCGAGGACCGGTTGGACTTCGGCACCAACGGGTAGCGGCACTTCCGTGCTTACGGCTGGCTGGACTTCCAGCGGTTCTGCATCCTCGGGGATTGGTTCAACTTTGTTGCCAACAGGCGGAGGCACTTCCGCGCTTACGCCCGGCTGGACTTCGAGCAGTTCTGCACGTTCGATGCTCGGCTCAACTTTGACGCAAACCGGCAGAAACACTTCCGCGCTTGCGGCTGATTGGACTTCCAGCAGTTCTGCATGCTCGAGGATCGGTTGGACTTCGGCGCCAACCTGCAGCGGCACTTCCGTGCTCACAGCGTGTTGAACTTCGAGCGGCTCTGCATACTTGAGGATCGGCTCAACTTTGGTGCCAACTTCCGCGCTTACGGCTGGTTGGACTTCGAGCGGATCTACAGGCTCGAGGATTGGCTGAACCGCGGAGCTAACCGGCAGAGGCAACTCTGGGCTCACGGTTTGTTGGACTTCACTGAGGCCGTGCTTCACAGCGTCCGTCAGTTGATCGACGATGAGAGCGTCGAGGATATTTTGTCGGTCGATGTCACCGCGATTAAGTTGCACGCTGCCGGAATATGGCGGTTCTGCACGCTCGAGTACCGGCTCTACTTCGGCGCTAACCGGACGAGGCACTCCCAGGCTCTCAGCCGGTTGGACTTCGAGCGGTTCTGCAGGCTCGAGGATTGGCTGAGCTTCGGCGCTAACCGGCGCAGGCGTTTCGGTGCTTACAGCTGGTTGGACTTGCGGTTCTACACACTCGAGGATCGGCTGAACTTCGGCGTTGGCCGGCAGGGGCACTTCCGCGCTTGCGGTTGTTTCGACTTCGAGCGGTCCTGCACACTCGAGGACCGGTTGAACTTTGGCGTTGGGCGGCAGAGGCACCTCCGCGCTGGCGGCTGGTTCGATTTTGAGCGGTCCCGCACACTTGAGGATTGGCTGAACTTCGACGCCAACCGGCAGAGGCAATTCCGCGCTCACGGCTGGCTGGAGTTCTAGCGGTTCTCCGCGCGGGAGGTTTCGCAGTCGCTCGACTGCATGCTTTCTGCTGGCACGGCTTTTGTATAGTGACCGAACGAAGGTAATTAGGGCGCTACTAAAGTATTGAATGATGATAAACAAAACCAGAGCCGCACAACCGAGTGCAATATAGTGATACGCGTTAAGAGCACTCATGTGTACGGTGCCCGTTCACAAACAGATAATTTCTTGTCCGAAGGCGGTCATCATCAGGACGCCAGCCGGGCGACCGTAGAAAGGACGTCTTCCACTTTTTGCACAAGGTCTCGCGGCTCAAAGGGTTTTGTGACGTAGCCGTCGGCTCCACTAAGCCATGCCTCATCCTGTTTGCCATGTAATCCAGTGATGAGGATTATTCGGACCTTCAATAGCCGCGCATCCATCTTGATGAGCTTTGTAAGCTCTACTCCGCTGATTGGCTCCATTTGCCAGTCAGTGATGACAAGATCGTATTCCTTTTGACGGAGTGCCGCGAGCGCACTGACGCCGTCATAAAGACAGTCGACGTCGGCATACTTCGCGTCCTGCAAAATTCGAAAGACGATATCCGTCATCGTCTTTGCGTCGTCGACAACTAGGATTCGCTTTCCTGTACGCATGACAGCCGTCCATGTAGATCGGGTATATTTGCCATCGCAGAAAAAATATCGAAGCCAACCGCAAGGGCCCGCATAAGCCGATACCGGCCGCGCGTTTTTATTTTTGGGCCAAAATCTTTAGAATCGCCCATGGAAAAAGGTTAAAATTTTATCGGAACTCATGATTACCAACTGGCAATCATTGCAGGCAGGCGCGAAGGTCCAAGGGTAATCCTGCGTCTTGTTTCGGGTACACGGAGCGAGTACACAAACGTTGCGTGAACGTGAAAAAAGTTTTGACAATTCAATGGTTCAGACTGGCGAACGCAAATCCTGCCACTCCGACCACTTAGCAGAAAATCAGGCCGGGCGCGCCACAGGTTCCGCCACAGCTTCGCGGTGTTTTGAAAAAGTGCCGGACATTCGTGACGGTGCCCCAACGTGAGTATAAACCCGCCGTCAGCTACGCACCGGAGGTTGCTGTGACTGGCCATCCGCCGGGTTTTTTCCAAGGCACCGAGATGCCGACCGCCGGATGGTGGGAAGCCCTTTGGCCTGACCCTGCGGGTGTGCTTGCCGCCGTCGGCCTGTGCTCTGGCATGGACGTTATCGACCTATGCTCTGGCGATGGTTGGTTCACCCTTCAAATAGCAAAAGTTGCGCGGCAAGTTTCGGCAATCGACATTGACCCGACGCTATTGGAAGTTGCGAGGCATCGGCTCGTGGAAAGCGGAGTAACTAACTGTGAGTTTATCGCGGGTGACGCTTACGACATTGCAAAGCTGGCTGGACCAGCAGATTTTGTTTTCATGGCGAATGCCTTTCATGGCGTTCCTGACCGCGCTCGGCTTGCAAAGGGTGTGGGGGCTGCACTGAAGCCAAATGGCCGGTTTGCAATCGTCAATTGGCATAAGCGCCCCCGCGACGAGACGCCCATTCTGGGAGAGCCCCGAGGTCCTAAGACAGAGTTGAGAATGTCACCGGAGCAAACGATCAAATCAGTGGAGGCAGGCGGGTTGAAGTTCAGCAAGATGGTCGAGATTCTACCTTATCACTATGGTGCTGTCTTTAAGGGTTCTGGCGCGTGAGGTTCGCTGTGCCGCCATTACTCGACAACAAGAAGTCGACAGCTAAATCAGTTTTTGAGCCTTCGGCGCTCTTGCGTGAAGCACGACGCCAGAAAGGGCTTGCAACGGTAAACGTACCGTCAGTCTGCGTCTTAGATCCGGACGGAGATATTGTTCGTCATTTGAACGCGACTTCACAAGCGCATCTTGCCAAGGATTGGCCTTGCTATCACACCGAACTTTATACATTTGCAATTGGCGCAAAAGTGATAGGGATCGTTGGCCGTGCGGTGGGCGCTCCATTTGCTGTTCTCATAGCGGAGGAGCTTTTCGCTAGCGGTTGTCACTTTCTGATCAGCGTTACCTCGGCCGGTCAAATTACTCCTACTGGCAAGCTTCCATATTTCGTTGTGATTGATCGCGCTTTGCGCGATGAGGGCACGAGCTATCACTATGCACCCCCATCGGAATACAGCGAAGCAGATCCGGAGTTGATTGCTGTAACTGCGCGGGCGTTGAAGGCCAACGGCGTGAACGCCATTACGGGAGCTAGTTGGACCACGGACGCACCTTTCCGCGAAACTGAAGAAGGCATCGCTGCCGCTCGTTCCAAGAGCATACTTGCGGTGGAAATGGAGGCCGCTGCTTTGTATGCGTTCGCTCGTGCCCGCAACAGAAAAGTACTCTGCCTAGCGCATGTCACAAATACGATGGCCGTGGCCGATCAGGATTTTGAGAAGGGCGAGGCGGACGGGACAGTTGACGCCCTGCGCGTCCTACAGGCAATCGTCAGCGAAACGTAGTGTCCGCCATTGGCCCCAAGCCGGGCACGCTAGATCGTGAACTGGACATCCTGTGCCATGCGTTTGTGATCGCTCGCCATAATTGGGATGTCCCGCTCACATAAGATACATTTGCTGAGGTGACACGTTTTATAAGTGCCGCGCCAAGAGCGCGACGGTTGCACTCGGGGGAACGTGAACGCCTGCAAACAGCCTGCTACAATCCCCGCGGTCCACACGGACTATTCCGCTCTCAAGTGGCGCGTTAGCGACATTGCAAATTTAAGCGACGGCCGAACCTTGATAGGTGAACGTGTTTTGCCGAGGCGATCAGTAGTTTTTCGAGAAGGCTCTAAATGTACCGGAAGTGCTTATGAGGCTAAAATTTTCATCGATAATCTTAAGGTTGCGGCAACCTGATACCACCATCCTTGCTTGCAAGCACAAAGTTCCACAACTAGAGTAACAAATTACTAGCGCGGGACGGCAACATGCTGGCCTGCGTCAAAAGGGAGATTGCTCATGGGGAAAAAGAGGAAGGCGCACGGGCAGCGAGGAATTTGGAAACCCAAGGCGACCACTGACGACCCCGACGTGAAGGTGGCTGATTTTTCGTACCAAAGTGACAAACTCGCAGAAATAATTACTTTGGCATGGATCAATAATGGTAACTACGCGGGACAACTAACCGATCACACCACAAATTTCGCAAAAACAGAGCTCGAGAATCGGGCGGGGATCAAGCTGAAAAACCCCGTTGTGCTTACGGAAGATGAGTACAATGACGGCTGGCAGATGGTAGGCGACGATGAAGTCATCTTTGTGCTGCCGGACGTCTCGCGCGTGAAGAAGACAGCGGCGGACACCTCGGCGTCACTTCTCGAGACGGCAAAAATGCTGATGGCCTGTGTGCCGAACGGAATCTAGTGCGGTTGCGCTTCGGTTCTGGGCGAGTCGGTTTGTCTCTGGCTTTAAGCGAGTTAGTTCGCTGTTGCGGTCAACGATCGCGGGTGAGCACCCAAAAGTGGGAGAATTCGAATGGCACAGTTGGTCACGGAGTGGGTGAACGTTAGAGGCAATATTTCTATCATCGCTCGCGAGTCGGGAGAGGTTTGGTTTCATACCCCGAGCGACACTGAAGAAAAAATAGATCTGTTCGCAATGCCGATGACGGGCGTTGGCGCGGCGGGGAGCACGGTCGGACTTCTCGACGGCGCGATAAATCTCGGGTTTGCTGGCATTGAAAAGCGCCTGGCGCGCCCGGAGCCGACGGTCGCTGGTTATATCGTCGCCCTGGTCGGTGCCTATCACACGTCTGTCGACACGCCGCGAAATCTCCGCCGCGCCGCCAGCCGTTTCAACGAGCTGGGGAGGCCCGAGGTCGCGGCATACCTTGAAGAGCGTGCGCGCGAGGAGACCGGTCACGACCGGCTCGCGCTCAAGGATTTACGTGCGCTGGGCGTGCCGGGCGAGCGGCTCGTTGCCAACTTCATCCCGGAGGGCATCAAGCCGCTCTGCAAGCGCTTCGATGACCTCTGTGCCGAGGACTATCCAATAGGATGTATCGGTTATTCGTATTGTCTGGAGCGCATCGCGGCGCTCAAGCAGGAGGCCGATATCGCGAGGGTTCGGGCGATTTGCCCGGAAGGCGTCGATGCTACCCGCTTCCTGCGAAGTCACAGCTCCCTCGGCAGCGAGGCGAGCCACGTCGCAGAAACAATCGAGTTTGTCGCCTCACTTCCTGCGAATGACCGTATCAAGGTCGTTCAGGAGACGTATGAATCGTCGCTAGTCCTCGCGGAGGGATACAATCACGAACTCCTCAAATCCGAGGCGGAGATGCTCGAGGAGATTCGGAAGGCAATCGGAGAGGCGCTCCCGTATGGTCGTGGTTCAGTTCTCTCGAACATTGAAGAGCACGTGGCTCGACCTGTGGCGTGACCGGTTAGCGCTGTCGTCATCTCAGTCTGGCATGGTGTGAGGCGCGGGCGCGCGTCTCGGGTGCATTTTTTTGATTTACGACGAGGCCCCGCGTAACCTGTCGCGCTATCGGCTGACTTCCTCTTATGAATTAGGTCTGTGCAATGCCGAGGCCGACCACTGACTTAGCCGAGTGGCTGGCTGGACACGGCCTGGGCCAGTACGTCCAGACGTTCGCAGAACATAATATCGAATATTCCGTCCTTAAAGATTTGACCGAGGATGATCTCGAAAAACTCGGAGTCTCATTGGGTCACCGGAAGATATTGCTCCGGGCCATCCACGCATTGAGGAGTCAACCGAGCGGCACAACCGAGATTTCAAATATCGACGCGAACGTAGTCGCTCCTGCACAACATCGCGAAGCCGAATTTCGTCAGATCACGGTAATGTTCTGTGATTTGGTGGGGTCTACGCAACTCTCGGAGAAGCTAGACCCTGAGGATCTCCACAAGCTCATTGACGCGTATCGGCGGGAGTGCAGCACGGCCATTAGGCGCTATGGAGGCGAGGTCGCCCGCTATTTCGGCGATGGCGTGATGGCATTTTTCGGTTGGCCCTACGCACATGAGGATGACGCCATTCGCGCAGTTCATGCGGCCCTGGAAATTGTTTCCGGCGTTATGAAGATTTCAGGGCCAGCCACCCTGGCTTGCCGGGTAGGCGTTTGCTCAGGGCCAGTTGTTGTCGGTGAAACAGGAAACAGCACCACCTCTTGGTCGATGGATGCGGTAGGGGAAACGCCCAATATTGCCGCGCGCCTGCAGACCCTTGCCACTCCCAATACGGTGCTCATTTCGGAATCAACAAAACGTCTCGCATCGGCAGCTTTCGATTTGCACGACCTCGGGCTTCAGGAACTCAAGGGCGTAACCGAACCTGTTCATGTGTACCGCGTACTCGCGGCCAAAAGTGCCGGCAGCCGGTTCGAAGCTGCGCATGCCGGATCTCTCACACCGCTCGTTGGACGTTCAAGCGAACTGCGCTTGCTGCTCGATAGGTGGGAGAAAGTCAAAGAAGGTGATGGTCAAGTGATTCTGCTTTCGGGGATTCCGGGAGTTGGGAAATCACGGCTTCTCCACGAATTGAAGTCGCATATTGAGAAGGAACCGCACTTCCTGTTGCACCATCAGTGTTCGCCGTATCATAGTCAGAGCGCGTTCCATCCGGTGATCGAGCAGATCGAACAGGCGGCTCACCTAATCGCTCGTGAGGCCGATGCAGACAAGATTGCAAAGCTGCAGGCATATCTTCCGCGCTCGACCAGTAGTTCGATAGAGCCGCTTCTGCTGATTGCCAACCTGCTATCGATTCCGACCGAGAATCATCGCGAACTGTCGGAGCTCACCCCGCAACAAATAAAGAATAGAACAATCAGCACGCTTGTCGACATTCTCCTGGCATTTTCTTTGCAACATCCTACGCTCTGCATCTTCGAGGATGCGCACTGGTTAGATCCATCGACGCTGGAACTGCTTGAACTGATTATCAGCCGGATCGGCCATGCTCGTGTGTTGCTCATTGTGTCGTGCCGGCCCGAGTTCCGTCCTACGTGGCTGGCTCACGCTAATGTTTCCATACACTCGCTCACGCGATTGTCGCAGGCCGAAGTGAAGACAATGATTCGAGACCTCTTGAGGGGCGGGAGAATCCCCCAAGAGCTGGTCGACCAGATTATCGAAAAGGCCGATGGCGTCCCGCTGTTCATAGAGGAACTGACAAACAGTACATTAAGCGCGCCTTTACAAGAGACTCTCGGGCACACGGAACAACCAGCGTTGCTCAGGGTCCCGGAGACACTGAGCGACGCGTTGATGGAGCGACTCGACCGCGTTGCGCCCAGCCGGAGGGTTGCGCAGATAGCGGCTGTGATAGGGCGCGAGTTCTCCCATGACCTCTTGTCGGCTGCAGCGCGCATTGACGAAGAAGATATGCGGTCGGCCCTCTCCGGACTCGAACGGGCAGACATCATCTATCGCGTCGGTATTTCGCCTTTCGTTCGTTTCTCTTTCAAGCATGTGTTGTTGCGTGACGTGATCTACGACTCTTTGCTTAAGAGTAAGAGGCAACAGATCCATGCCGACATCGCAACAATCCTGGAGCATGATTTTCCGAAGCTGGTTGAAAATCAGCCCGAAGTTCTGGCGTTTCACTATCAAGAAGCGGGCAATCATCAAATGGCTATCCGTTACTGGTTCGAGTCTGGGCAACGCGCGCTCGCGCATTCCGCGAACATCGAAGCGATCGCAAATCTTCGAAAGGCCCTTCAGCTTCTCAACGCCTTGCCGGAAACACCTGGACGCATCAAACAAGAGATCGACATTCAGTTGGCGCTGGGAATACCGCTTATCGCTGTTCGAGGTTATGCCGCCGCGGAAACCCGCGAAGCGTTTTCCCGGGCTCTCACCTTGTGCCTGCGACTCGGCAACATTCCTGAATATTTCCAAGCCCTGTTTGGCGTATGGGGGAACTGCTGGATGCGCGGGAAGAATGATGAAGCGCTCCACATGGCCGATGAATTTCTATCGCGGTCACGAGCGTTATCCGACCCCGTGCTGCTAAAGGTGGCTCATAGAGTGATGGGCAGCACGTTATTGACCGTCGGCGACTTCCAATCGTCAGCGAACCATTTCGAGGAGACAATCAGGCTTTCGACGGGCAAAGAAGAACGGCCATTATACAACCTTTACATGGTGGGGCCCCGAGCGGCTTCGTTGCTGCTCCTATCCTGGGACTTGTGGTTCCTGGGCCATCCGGATCAGGCCCTTTCGCGCGTTTCGGAAGCACTTGCCTTGGGTCAAGATCTTGGCCACCCCTATACCGTAGCGTTCGCTCATTACATGACTTCCGTTGTGCACCTCCTGCGTGGGGACGCCGCTCGTGCCCTGGAGAGCGCCGAAAGAAGCTTCGAGATGTCACAAGAACAACGGTTTTCGCTGTATGCGATTTTGTCGAGAATCTCGCGAGGCAAGGCAATCGGCGAACTGGGTCGGCTTGAAGAAGCCCGCACCGAAATAGAACTGGGAATCGACGAAGCACGACGCAGTGGCGTGGGCTTCATGCTTCCAATGATGGATAGCTGGTTGGCAGAGGTACACGCCAAGACTGGCGAAAATGAACGCGCGCTAGCGATCGTCGAACGAGCCCTGACCGATATCGGTGACGTCACAGGGCGATCATGGGAAGCGGAATTGCATCGCCAGAGAGCGCAAATTCTTCTGACACTCTACCCATCGAAGGTCATAGAGGCTGAGTCTCATCTCAAGAAGTCTATCGAGGTGGCGCGGGGTCAAAGCGCCAAGTCGTTGGAATTGCGCGCCGCTACAAATCTTGCGGAACTCTGGCGGGCGCAGGGAAGGCCAGATGAGGCACGCGCGCTACTGGAACCAATCTGCCGTTGGTTCAACGAAGGAGCCGAAACGGCTGACCTCAAGCGGGCGCGCGGCGCTCTGTGAACAACAGCTCGTGCATGTCAGGCACTCTGAACACAGGTTCTACCAGACCGCTCAATGGGTTAGTGAACTCCCTGAACCTCCTCAAGAAGATGAAGAAATCTCCGCAGCGAGCCCTTTGGCCGCGCGAGGGAGGCATTGGCGATGAAAATGCGATCGCGCTACTTCGCGGCCGCAATGATTTCAGGTCGATACTCGAAGTGCATCGTATCGTAGTGATACCACTTGCCACCCCAGATGAAGCCGTGCGCTTCGAAGATGCGAACGATCTCCCAGGGAATCTCGTTTTTGTAAGCAATGCGACCGCCGACACCGGCCTTTGACCGTAACCAGTAGTCGGAATGTGCGGCGGCGATATCGATCGCGATGCCGAAACCATGTGGACTCCTGCGGTTTGTCCGAGCAATGAGACGGCAATTGTAGGTCCCCTGGCTTGGCCGCAAATACGCAAGGAAGCGGTCCGGCAACTTGTCGAGTTCATTCGATACCTTTTGCAGCGCCTCCGCCGCCCCGTTGATCCTGGTGAACTTGAACTTGGTGCCGTCCTTGCTCGGCAGCCACACGACGTTGACGAGCTTGGTAGCGAAACCGGCCGTCCGGCAATCGCCGTACATCTTCTGGAACAATGGCATGTATCGCACCCGACCCGGGTCGAAATTGACCTCAGGCGCGAGGCCCTTCTCGCCAACTGGATACATCATCAAGAACATATCTTTGATGTCCGGGGCATTGAGCATTGCGTCGAAGGACCTGGCGCCCTTGCCATCGTCAATGCGCATGCGCGTGCCGTCCCTCCAGACAAGGTCGTTCCCGTCAATTCTGTCGAGGAAATTGGGATATGCCTTTAAAAGTGCCGTCGCCGTATCTGGCGACAGGCTATTGCCGGCCTGCGCAAAGACATCGGCCAGCACCAGTATGAGCGCGATGCTCATGACAAGGCGAAACAGGGTCATCGTTGTTCATATTATTCGGGCCGGCCTGTTTGCGCGACCTTGGAATCGCGCTCCGCAAGCCTCGCCAATCAATTGAATGTGCGCAGGAGCTGGTCGCTGATCGGCTTGAGCAGATAGCTCATCATCGTGCGACTGCCGGTCTGCAGGAAAACCTCGGCCGGCATCCCGGAAACCAGTTGCAGGCTGCCCAGCCGATGCCGCTCCGCGGGCGGCAGCGTCACGCGAACGGTGTAGTAGGCTGCATTGGCGTTGGCTTGCCGGTCATGGCTCAGATCGGCCGAGACATACGACACGATGCCTTCGAGCTGTGGCGTCGTGCGCTGATTGAATGCCGAAAAGCGCACGTAGCTTCGCTGCCCGGTGTGCACGTGATCGATATCCTGGGGTGGAAGCTTGGCTTCGATCTGCAATTCGTCGGATTCCGGCACGATTTCCATGACGACCTCGCCAGGAGTGATCACACCGCCGACGGTGTGAACGGAAAGCTGGTGAACGATCCCGTCAGTCGGCGCGCGCAGATCGACCCGCCTGAGCAAATCACTTGCGGCTGTAGTCTTCTCGATAAGCTCGGCCTCTTTATCCTGGGCCTCGCGCAAATCCTTCATGACTTCAGTACGAAAATCCTGATCGACCCTTACGGCCTGCAGCTCCGCCTCACTGATCTTTGATTTTGCCTCCGCGATCGCTGCCGCCGTCTGCCCACGATCGCCATCGAGGCGGGCGGCCTCGCGCTGCAGCGACGTCTTGCGCGTCAAAGGCACCAGTCCTTTCTGGTACAGGCTGTCCACGCCCTCGAGTTCGCCTGAGATCAGATCATGCTGTGCCGCCTTCGATTTTACTTGCGCATCGAGGCCTGAAATCTGCTCACCAAGCTGTCCAACATGGCTGCGCAAGAGCTCCTTGGCATTGCGTCGTGCCGCCGCGCGACTGTTGAACAGTGTAATTTCCGATGCCCATAGCTGGCGCACAGCATCGTCTTCCGACCGGCTGGCCATCTCGTGTGGCATCTGTGGGTGATCCATGCCGTCGCGCTCGGCGATCAGGCGCGCCAGTCTCACCCGGATCTGATCGAGCTGCTGCGTCAGAACCTGGGAATTGGCTCGCAGTTGCGTCTCGTCGAGGCGAAGCAGCAGATCACCTGCGTGTACACGCATCCCGTCACGCACGGGAATATTTGCCACCACACCACCGGCGAGATGTTGAATCTTCTTCACATCCGATGCAACGACCAGGGTGCCCGGCACCACGACAGCCCCGGATAGCGGCACCAGGGTCGCCCAACCACCGAGAATTCCCACACCCACGATCAGGACGCGAAGCCCTATTTTGAGTTCGTCCTCGAAGTTGTGCGTCAGCCGTTTTGTGAGCTCCGGCTCGGACCTCGCGTCCAGTCCGGCAGCGTGCGTACGGCTGATCAAGAATGCACAGGCGGAATTCAGAAGCTGGGACGCCCGGCCAGACTGTATAAATTCGAGGCCGGGCACGGAGAGCGAGCGTAGTCTGGTTTTGGTTTCTGCCGGCAACGGGATCGTGGTGCGATCGAGTAATTCAATGCGTGATGACCTTTCAGGGACATGATGCGTGCCTCGCTGACGCGCGTAACCGCTGTCGATATCGGCTGTGGTTCGCGGAGGAGCCACCCGTCCAACCTTTCGATCCGGCCAATGACGGAAAATCACATTTGCGTCTTGCCGCACCGGTCGCCTTGCGGCCGCCGGTGTTTTGCCCCGCAAATTCGACCTGTGCCCGCGATCAATCGGTTTGCTCCGATTAAGGCCGAGCATATGGAGGAAACGGTGAACGGCCCCGGGAGACTTGCAGTTTCTGGTGCCGCGCGAATGGTCGGTAAGACGATCGGCCGGCCGGACATCAATTGCGTGCGGAAATTGTTCGCGTTCCTGATGACGCTCCTGGTAGCGTTCCTGGAATCGTTCCTGGTCAAGAAACTTTTGCAGTCGCCGCAGCTCGCAAATGAGCGCAGCCCCCTGCGGACCGGCCGGCCCGTCCGCCACATTGTCGACGTCGTCAAATCCAGGAACGCGATCGCGAACTTGAGACCAGGTCATGGTGCGGCACCTGCGGCCAAGTGCGGGCCTCTGCGTTGCCTCACTGCGCCCGGTGTGCGGACGTTTGATTGTGCAACGCGTGCAAAAACTTCTTCACGCGGCCCGAACGCGATTGAACGCCCATTATAAATGACCATTGTCATGTTCAACGCTGCCAACGCATTGGGCCGATGCGAAACGACGATGACAATACTCTGCTCGCTCCGCAGCGTTTCGATTGCGTTGGCAAGTGCATTTTCGCCATCGGCGTCGAGATTGGCATTTGGCTCGTCGAGTACGACCAGAAATGGACGGCCAAATACGGCCCGCGCCAGACCAATGCGTTGACGCTGTCCGGCTGACAACGAGGTGCCGCGTTCTCCGACCCGGGTGTCATAGCCATCGGGCAGGCGCAAGATCATCTCGTGAGCGCCGGCCACTTGAGCAGCCTCCAGAATGGCCTCCGATGTCGACGTATCGTCGAAACGCGAGATGTTCATCGCGACCGTACCGTCGAATAAGGACACGTCCTGGGGCAGGTAGCCGATGTGGCGTCCAAGATCGTCGGGATTCCAGCGTTCGATTGCGGCACCGTCGAGGCGCACCACGCCCTCCGCCGCCGGCCAGATACCGACAAGAGCCTTCGCCAGCGAAGATTTTCCGGCGGCGCTGGCACCAAGAAGCGCGAGTCCCGTTCCTGCCTTCAAGCCAAAAGACAATTGAGAGACAACCGTCTTTTGTGTGCCGGGCACAACAACACTGAGGCCCTCAACTGTCAGGGTGTGCTGAGGCCGCTGCAAGATGACCGCAGGTGCCGCGGGCGCTGCGGTGACTTTAAGAACGGCGCGTAGACGGCCGATTCCCTCCCGCGCAGCAACCAGTTGTTTCCAGTTCGCCAGTGCGACTTCGACGGGCGCCAGAGCGCGACCCATCATGATCGAGGACGCGATCATGATGCCTCCGGAAGCCTGCTCGATCACGACCAGATAGGCGCCGACCCCAAGCACTGCCGATTGCAGAATGAAGCGCAACACCTTGGCCGCGGCACTCAGATTCGCATGGACGTCAGCCAGTCGAGTGTTGTGATGAATGTAGTGCTCGTTGGTGAGCGACCACCGCGCCGCCAGACGGCCTGTCATGCCCAGGGCGCGGATAACGTCCGCATTCTGGCGCAGCGCGTCTGCCAGGACTTGCCGCTGCGCGTTGCCATCCATCGATATCTTTGCTGCGCTTCGCGATTGCCATTCGGTCAGTAGTGTCATGGCGATGATGGCTAGCGCCCCGCAGGTCGCAATGACGCCGATCGCGGGGTGGAAGAGGAATAACGCAACCAAGAAAAGCGGAATCCATGGCATGTCGAGAAACGCCGTCGGGCCGGCGCCCGACAGGAACGCGCGCACCTGGTCGAGATCACGCAAGGGCTGCTGGGCGAGAATTGGTTTTGTCCCGCGCAGTGGCAGGGTGACGAGCGCCAGGTGAATTAAAGGCTGAAGTTCAACGTCGAACAGGGCGCCAATCCGCGCCAGCATGCGGCTGCGGAGCGCGTCGAAATAACCTTGCAGCAGGTAAGCGATCACCACGATCGCCGACAGCCCGAACAATGTTGCAACGTTTCGGCTCGGGATCACACGATCATAAACTTGCAGCATATAAAGCGAGCCGGACAGCGTGAGCAGATTGACCACTCCGCTGAATACCGCCACGCCTGTCAATCTTCGTCCGCTTGCGCGCAACTGAATCGCAACCGGGTCGTCCCCGTCGAGCGACAGCATGCTCCCCCATTGATGTTTTCGTTTTTGCAGCGGCTGCCAGCGGCGTGTCCGCCGCAGTCAGGTGTGGCGACACGAACGTTGCGTACTGATCGCGACGAAAGTTCGACGGGAATGAGATTATTGCACGCGATCAAAAAAATTTACTGCTTGTGGTAGCCCGCTGGCGAAAAAGCGCGCGTGCCTTCAAATCGTCAACGAATGATCACAGTGTTTGTCCGCGAAATTCTCATTTCAGTCGGACCGTGGTCACGAAGGCAGCCAACAGTGCTTGCGGGCTCTTCGAATTCCACATCGCAAATTCCTTCTCACTCATTCTGCTGACAATGGGAGGCGACCTATGGCACACGGTTTTGACCGGCATCACGGCCACACACATACTCCGACACCACCCGCTGCGCCGCAGACACCACCCGCTGCGCCGCAAATGACATTCGCGGAAATCGGCACGCTCTACAATACGATAAACAACGAAGTAATGGGCGGTGTGACCCCTCAAAACCAGGTGTTGCTCTTCAGCCAAGTCATCACGGTCCAAACGCAACTTCAAAGCCTGATTGACAGCGGCGCCTTGAACAATCTGGACGGTGCGGGAAATCCGGCCATAAGTCTCGTCCATGCCCAGAATATCGCTGATCAATTGAATTTCTTGAAGACCGAGATCGCGGCGTTCGGAACAGCGGCCAATGTCCCCCCTAAATTCATCAACGATGTGGTTAGGGATGTCCAAGATATCGTCGCCAGTGATCCGCAACTGACCGCGCTCGCCCATCAGGGCAATCACGCCGGTTTTGAGCAGTTCTCCTTTCTCCTCACGCCACCCACGCCTTTCCCTGATACCCCCCTGCAAACCGCTACCCTGTTGCAATTCATCTCAGACTCGAAC
>Ga0335085_10007734_pt1 | contig 16542 bp, 12 predicted proteins | sample Lox_Sample_45_FD_206712 | JGI IMG/M metagenome (GOLD analysis project Ga0335085, IMG submission 206712) | Soil microbial communities from Loxahatchee National Wildlife Refuge, Florida, United States - Lox_Sample_4.5 | ecosystem: Environmental > Terrestrial > Soil > Wetlands | place: USA...
CCTCCCCGCTCAGCTCGCTGTAGCGGGCGAGGGGCCCGAGGATCGCGGCCTTTCCGGCCGCCCGGTCGAGGCGGTCGAGGCGAAGCAGGTTCGAGAACAGCTCGGGGATTCGCCCCGCGAAGTCGTCGAGCTCTGCGAGCGCATCGTCCCGCAGCGCGAGCAGGACGTTGACGCGAAGTCCAGGGCGGCGGAGCAGCTCGGGAAGCGTCGCGCTCAACGGCCCGTCGACCCCGTGGTACAGGATGTACTCCTCGAAGTTGTCGAGCAGCAAATGCAGCTCGCCCCGTCGCTGGGCTGCCGCCGCGACGGTGTCGACGAGGCCTGCCGTCGCTCCGAGCTCGCCGCACTCTGCTTCCACCGACGCGATCAGGCGGGCGGCCGGGTCCTCCGCCCACGCGTCGTGCACGACGACCGGCGCACCGCTCAGCTCGCGCAGCCGGCGGGCGACGCCGGCGCCGAGGAGCGAGCTCTTGCCGACGCCGCTCGGCCCGTAGAGAACGGTCAGACGGTTCGCGAGCACGTTTGCCGCAACAGCTGCGATCTCGCGCTCACGGCCGAAGAAGAGGAGCGCGTCGAGCTCCGAGTCCTCGAACGAGGCGAGCCCCTTGTACGGGCTCTCCGGGACGGCACTCATCGCGCAGCCGCCTTCTCGAGCACTCGCTGCAGCTCGGCGACGTACGCCGCGGGCGCCATGTCCACGACCTCGACGTCCCGTCGCCGCCAGAACTCGCGCTCGAGGGGCTGCGGCCCGGGATGCACCGACCAGGAGCGATAGGGCAGCGGCTCGCTCCCCCAGAACCGCTCGAGGACGACGCGCAACGTCCAGGTCGAGAGCGTGTAGCCCAGCAACAGCAGATGTGTGCGGCGCAGGCGCGCGGCGAGCGAGACCGGCAGCCTTCGGGCGACGTCGCCGTAGTGGATGAAGTCGTCTTCGGTCACCGCAAAGCTCTCCCACTCACGCTCCGTCGAGCGGTCGATCCTGCCCTGCAGGTGGAGGAGGACCGTGCGCTCGTCGAGCGCGAGCTCGCCGGTGTAGGCGTTCGGCCGCTCGATCACTGTCGCCGCTCCGGTCGGAGCGATGTGGCAGAAGCTCCCGCGCATCTGTCCCGAGGCGAGGTAGCAGACGGTCTCGTACGACTCGTCGGCCTCCTCGAGCGCCCGTTCGAGCGCGAGCTCGTAGCCCGTCGTGACGAGCAAGGGCTGCGCGCTCTCACGCGCGCGAAGCAGCGCCGGCATCCGCGCGAGGAAGTGATGGACGGGCGACGGCTCGCCGTCCCCTTCGACCAGCGTGTGAAGTGCGTCGTACAGCGGCCCGGCGCCGTTGAGGACGGCGACGGCCTGTGACACGCGGGCGAGCTCGGGTGTTGTCGCCTCGACGCCGAAGCGACGCGCAAGCTCCGAGGCGAGCGGTTCCGAGTCGGTGCCGACCACGACGGTCACCTTGCCGGCGAGGAGGGCGGTTGCGACCTCCTCGAAGTGCTCGACCTCGGGAATCGCGCCGCGGCCGACGGCGAACGTCTCCTGGCGGAGGATCGAGGCGTGGACGCCGCGCAACAGTGGGCTCGGCTCGAGGCCGAGCTCCTCGACGAGCAATTGCCGACCCTCGCGGTAGACCTCGAGCGCCTCTGCCTGCCGGCCTGAGCGGTAGAGCGCGAGCATGAGCTGCGCGCGTAGCCGCTCGCGGAGCGGATGCTCCGGCACGAGCGCCTCGAGCTCCGTGACGACGTCCGCGTGGGCGCCGATCGCGAGTTTCGCCTCGGCCCGCTCCTCGACGAGGGTGAGATGGAACTCCTCGAGGCGTGCGATCTCCTCCTGCGCGAAGGTCTCGTAGCGGAACTCGGCCAGTGGGTCCCCGCGCCACAGGCCGAGCGCCTCGTCGAGCAGCGCCGCCCGTCGCACCGGCTCGCTCGCCCGCGCAGCATCGACGAGGCTCCGGACACGCGCGAGATCGAGTTGCTCCGGTCCGAGCCGAACGACGTACCCCGGCGGCCGCGTCTCGATCGTGTCCGCGCCGAGCGTCTTCCTGAGCTGCGCGACGAAGTTCTGCAGGGAGGCGACAGCGGTGGGCGGCGGGCTTCCTTCCCAGAGCGCCTCGACGAGGCTGTCCTGCGAGACGACGCGTCCCGCCTCGAGCAGGAGCATGGCCAGCAATGCCCGTTGCTTCGGGCCGCCGAGCGGGATCGGCTCGCTGCCTGCACGAGCTTCGAGCGGGCCGAGGATGGCGAATTCGACCAACGAGAGGACGTTCTAGCAGCCTCGCGAGTGCCCTCCTAAGCCGCTGTTAGCGGGCCGTTAGAGCGCGGTTGGCGCCGCGCCCGACGTTGGCCGCATGAACCTCACAGCGAACCGCCTCCGTGAACGCCCGATCCGGCGTTCCCCACGCTCGCGTCGGCAACGTGCAGCAGCAGCTTCCACGGCATCCGGTCTAGCCGTCGTCGCTGCGCTCGCGATCGTCTTCGGAGTCGTGCTCGGGCCCGGCCGTGCGGCAACAGGCCCGACTCTCGCCGGCTTCGAGGCGCGCAGCTACATCCCCGGCCAGCTCGCCACTCTGGAGATCGGCGGCGGCCAGACGAGCCGTGCCACGCTCCAGATCTTCCAGGCCGGCGCCTCCGGCACGCCGGGCCCGGCGGCCGCCCCCGGCTGGGACAAGGACACGTTCGGCAAGCCGGTCACGACGCCTCGCCAGGTGCAGCGTCCGGCGGGGTCACGGCGTTGGCTCGTTCACGTTCGCCTCGGCTCGAGCTGGCCGAGCGGCGACTACGTCGCACGCCTCAGTTGGGGCGCCCACACCGACTACGCACCGTTCATCCTTCGCCCGAACCGGCTCGGAAGCGCTCCGGTGCTCGTAGTGGAGCCGACGAACACGTGGCACGCCTACGACGTCGTCGACGGGGACAGCTGGTATCTCGACTCGTCCGTCCACGTCATCGACCTGACCCATCCGTTCGCCAGCACCAGGGTGACCGGAACAGCGGTTCCCGCCGGGCTGCCCGAGCAGTTCCAGCGCTTCGACCTCGGCTTCCTGCGCTGGTACTGGCACAGCGGCTACCGGGCTGACTTCATCTCCGACGACGACCTCGAGCGCCTCTCGAGCGCCGAGCAACTGAGCCGCTACCGGCTCATCGTGTTCGGCGGCCACGAGGAGTACGTCACGCCTCACACGTTCGACCTGATCACCGCCTATCGCAACGCCGGCGGCAACCTCGCGTTCCTGTCCGCCAACAACTTCTTCTACAGGGTCAACGTCTCGGGGAACACGATGACCGGCCGCACGCCGTGGCGCGATCTCGGCCGGCCGGAGGCGGCGCTCGTCGGCGCCCAGTACGCCGGCTGGGACGAGGGCCACTATCCGAACCGGCCCTATCGCATCACCGACACCGCAGCCGCGCCCTGGCTCTTCAAGGGAACACACCTCCATGACGGCAGCAGCGTCGGCAACTACGGAATCGAGGTCGACGAGCCGAACTCGGCCTCTCCCCCGCACACGCACGTGCTCGCCGTCATCCCCAACGAGCTCGGGCCGGGCAAGCCGGCCGAGATGACCATCTATACGCGCGGCCGCTCCACGGTGTTCGACGCAGGAGCCATCAACTTCGAGGCAAGCGCGCACTGGCCCCAGCTGTCACGCTTCTTCTCCAACCTCTGGAGCCATCTCAGCGGAGAGACGAGCGATAGCTAGAAGCTTCAGGGCAATCGCGGTGATCGTCGCGGCCGGCGCTCTCGTCTCGTGCGGGGGCGCCGGGCCTCGAACGCAATCGACCACGGCGACGACGCCGACTCCTCCTCTGCCAACCAGCACTGCACCGGCGACAAACGCGGCGGTCGCGTGGCCGACCTACGGAGCGGACAACGCGCGTCTCCGTGCGGTCGCGGCGCCGGGATTGCGGCCGCCGTTCCGCCGTCTCTGGACGTTCCACGGCCGGCACCTGCTCGAGTTCCCACCCGTCGTCGGCTACGGCAGCGTCTTCGAGGAGGCCTTCGACGGCCGTCTCTACGCCCTCGACGAGGACAGCGGTCGCCCGCGTTGGCGCTACGAGTCGCACCGCTGCGGCTGGTCGTCGCCCGCGCTCGCCGACCATCTCGTCTTCGCAACCTTCATCGGCAACGCGGAGTGCCATGCGACCAGAGGCGGGGGCGAGCTCGTCGCCTTCTCGCCCGAGAGCGGCCGCGTCCGTTGGCGGAGGGAGATCGGCCCGTCGGAGTCGTCTCCCCTCGTCGCCGACGGCATCGTCTACGTCGGCGACCAGTACGGACGCCTCTACGCGTTCACCGCCCGCACCGGACGGCTCCGCTGGAGCTTCGACACCGGCGCGCCGATCAAGGCCTCGGTCTCGCTCGCCTATGGACGGGTCTACATCGGCAACTACGCCGGCGAGATGCTCGCCCTCGATGCGAACACCGGCCGGCTGCTCTGGCGCAGCTCCGGACACGGGAACTTCTATTCGACCGCCGCGGTCGATGCAGGCCGCGTCTACGTCGGCTCGCTCGACGGCCACGTCTACGCGTTCTCGGCGAGAGACGGAGATCTCCTCTGGCGCTTCGGAACGGGGAGCTACGTCTACGCGTCGCCCGCCGTCTGGCGCGGTCTCGTCCTCGTCGGCTCGTACGACCACGACTTCTTCGCGCTTACGGGCGGCAGCGGCTCGCTGCGCTGGATCTTTGCGGCCCGCGCCCCGATCTCGGGTGCGGCCTCCGTGATCGACGGCGTCGTCTACTTCTCGAGCTTCGACCACCGCACGTACGCGCTCGAGGCCGGGAGCGGCCGCCTGCGGGAGAAGTGGCCGGACGGCGAGTACTCGCCTGCCGTGGCAGGTGAGGGCCGCCTCTACCTCGTGGGCCTGGGCCGGATCTACGCCCTCGCTCCTGCCGGCTGAGCGTCCCCGGCCCGACTCATCGCTTGCGGCGCTGTCGCTTCAGTCCGTCGAGGATCAGGTCGAGCCCGAACTCGAACTCCTGCCTTCCGTTCGGCGCGTCCGGGGCGAGGTGCTGCTCCCCGTGCTCGGCCAGGTAGGGATAGCGCGGCCGCATCTGCTCGAGGACGCGCGCGAAGAAGTCCTCGACCGACTCGCCGTCGTTTGCGGTGAATGCCTTGGCTGCGTTGGCGTGGCCCAGCTGCCAGAGCGTGAAACCGAAGATGTGGCTGTCGAGCGTGTGGTAGGCGGAATACGCGAGATCGCGCGAGAAGCCGGCTTCCCGCAGGCGCCGCAGCAGCCATTCCATGTAGTCGACGCGGGGGCCTTCCACCGTCCGGACGTCGCTGGGCACGAGGGCAAGGCCGCAGGCCCAGGGGTGCTCGATGAGGAGGTCGTGCGCGCGGACCGCGCAGTGCCGGATCGCCACGTCCCAGGCCGATCCGTCGTCGGGTAGATCGAACTGCGCGATCACCGAGTCGACCATGGCCGCGACGAGCTCTCCCTTGTTGGCGACGTACTTGTAGAGCGACATCGCCTCGACGCCGAGCGCCTGGCCGAGCTTGCGCATGCTCAGCGCCTCGATGCCGTCCGCGTCGGCGACGGCGATCGCCTTCTCGAGCACGCGCTCCTTCGTGAGAGGTCTACGCCTCCGAGTTCTCGTCGCCATGGTCTTGACAAGCTTACGCTGTATGTCTAGCTTACGCCATAAGCTTACAGCGTAGAGGAGGAGTGATGGCGACAATGGCGATTCCGATGGAGACCACGCAGACGATGAAGGCGGTCGTGCGGCGGCGCTGGGGCCGGCCGCGCGACGTGGTCGAGCTCGACGAAGTCGCGAAGCCGATCCCCGCGGACGACGAAGTGCTCGTGCGCGTTCGCGCGTCGTCGGTCAATCGCGGCGACTACTACTCGCTCGGCGGCGTCGCCGTGCTGATGCGACCCATGATCGGCGGCTTCCTGAAGCCGAAGGACGAGCACGTCGGCGGCGACTTCGCGGGAATCGCGGAGGCAGTCGGCAAGAACGTGAGCGACGTGCAGCCCGGAGAGGAGGTGTACGGCGCACGCTCCGGCGCCTTTGCCGAGTACGTCGCGGTGAAGACGGCGGTGACACGGAAGCCCGCGAACCTCTCCTTCGAGGAGGCGGCGGCGGTTCCGGTCGCAGCCCTGACAGCGCTCGAGGCACTGCGCGACCACGGGCAGCTGCAGCCGGGACAGCGCGTTCTCGTCAACGGTGGCTCAGGCGGTGTCGGCAGCTTCGCCGTCCAGCTCGCCAAGGCGCTCGGGGCCGGCCACGTCACCGCAGTTTGTAGTACTCGGAACGTCGAACGGGCACGGGCGCTGGGCGCAGATACGGTCGTCGACTACGCGCAGGAGGATTACACGCGCCGTGACGAGCAGTACGACCTCGTCGTCGACGTCGCCGGCACCCACTCGTGGCGCCAGAACCTGCGTGTCCTCGTGCCTGGCGGAAGGCTCGTGCTGACAGGGCTGCCGAGCGGCAATCACCTCACGGGGCCGATGGGACGCCTGGGCAGGCTCTGGCTCACGTCCCGGGTCGGACGGGGCCGAACACTCGTGTTCTTCATCTGCAAGCCGAACCGCACGAACCTCGCGACCCTCCGCGAGCTGATCGAGGAGGGGAAGGTGCGGCCGGCGGTGGACCGCGTCTACCCCCTCGCCGAGATCGCCGACGCGCTGGAAGCGATGGGAGACGGACACACGCAGGGCAAGCTCGTCGTCCGCATCGACTGACTTCGGTCAGACCGGTGCGGCGACGCGCTCGGCGATCGGAAGCTCGAACGAGAACGTCGCTCCTCTGCCCACGTCGGACTCGACCCAGATCCGCCCGTTCATCGAGAGAACGAGCTCGCGGCAGATGTAGAGCCCCAGACCGCTGCCGCCGATGCCGCGCTGATGGTCCGGATCGAGGCGATAGAACTTCTCGAAGACTCGCTTCTGCTCCCCGAGCGGGATGCCGAGGCCTTGGTCGCGAACTGTGAACCGGGCGTGGCCGTCGTCGGCCTCGACGCCGAGCTCGATGCGTCCGCCGTGCGGCGAGTACTTGATCGCGTTGTCGACGAGATTCGTGAGCACCTGGCGCGTGCGTTCCGCGTCGCCCTCCACCCTCGGCATCACCGCGGGAAGCGACACGTCGATCCTCGTGTCGTCGCCGACTCGGAGACGCGCGTCCGCGGCGGCCGTCCACACGATCTCCTCCGGATCGAAGGGCTCGGTCACGACCCGGAGGGAGCCGCTGTCGAGCTGGCCGGTGAGCAGGATCTCCTCCACGAGGTCGGCGAGCCGCTTCGACTGGACAGAGATCATGTCGAGCAGGTCGTGCCGTGTCTCGGCGCTCAGATCGTCCTCCCGCTCGAGCAGGGTCACCGCGGCGCCGTGCAGCGAGGCCAGAGGCGTCCGCAGCTCGTGCGAGATCGTGGCGACGAACTGCGCACGGAGCTCCTCGAGCCGCCGGTCACGGCTGACGTCGCGGAACGCGTACACGATGCCGTCGGCCAGCGTGACCCCGACGATCGAGAGCCACACCTCCCGGCCGCCGACCTCGAGTGGGACAGTCTCGGCACCCGACGCGTCGTCGACGTTCCCCGGCCGTCGGGCCACCGGAACCCTCGCCGCGATCGCGGGCCAGCCCGGAATCATGTCTTCGGCCGGGCAATCGCAGACGGCGTCTGCGCGAAGCCCGGTGATCGCCTCGGCTGCCTGGTTCCAGAGCCGAATCACCCCGTCGCGATCGACGAGAAAGATGCCGTCGCCCACGTGTGCGAGCACCCGCTCGGCCCGTTCGCGCTCCTGCCTCGACACCCGGCTGCGCGCGATCGACGGCGACACGGCATAGGCCAGGGCGAGAAGGGCGGCGATGAGGCCGAAGCCGAGGCCGATCACTCGCCAGCGCGCAGAGTTCGCCTTCCCGTCGATGTACGAGCTGGGCTCCAGCGCGACGAGCTTGATCCGGCTTGGGGAGCGCCCGAGATCGGCCGACACGGCCCGGTAGCCGAGACCGCCCACACGGATGTCGGAGGCCTTGTGCCGAAGTTCCCCGGATTGAATCGGCAGCCTTCCGTTCGGGCCGATGAGCTTCCGGCTCTGACCCAGCCGGAGCTGCTCCTTGCCGGCGAGCGGGACTCCCTTGGCCAACCGGGAGACGAGAGCGCCGTTCAGCGGAAGGAAGACGACGATCCGCCCGACCGTCCGTCCCTTGGAGAGGAAGTCGACCTTGCGGACCGCGGCAGCCGGTGGAAGTTGACCGTGCCAGCGCCGGACGTCTCCTCTCTGGGGGCGGAGTTCCCAGACGAGCAAGTGCGGTCCGTTCCGGAGGAATTGGCGTTGTAGCCGAGGGCTCTTCGCACGCTTGTTTGCGACCTTCTCGGCGTCGGAAGCGAGGTTCCGGTAGACGGCGCCGGCGGAATCGATGGCTCCGGCCAGCCTCGTGTCGGCGTTGTTGCGCTCACGCTGGGCGGAGTAGCCGCCGAGACCCCAGGCGACGACGGCCAGCGGAGCCGCGAGGAGCAGCAGCGCGGCAGCGAAAGCGGTGGTGACCGGTGCGTGCAGCTTCATAGTGGGCCTCGCCCCGACGGCCGCAACGAAGAGGCACTTCGATCTTCGGCAAACGGTAGCGCGGGCTAAAGAGATTTTCTACGCGCACTTGCGGAATCCCCGCATTGTGTGTACAACCCGCGGGGTCCGATGCGGTTTCGCCGAAGCATCGTGCTCCTCGCTCTGCTCGTCGTTGCGGCCTTCGCCGCATCGTCTGCCTTCGGCAGCGCGATCATCGCCCGCAACGTCTCCCGGCCGAACCTGACGATCGACCGCCAGGGACATGCGTACGTGACCTTCTACAGCCGCGGGCAGCGGAGGGTGGTGACCGCCTGGGGAGCGATCAACGCCCGCAGTCCGAGCACGTCACTGCCTCAGGTCAGGTTCAGGCTCCACTACGCGAGCCGCGGTAAGGCCGTTGGTGTCTGCCTTCCCTACGACGGCCCGGCCCTCGCCTGGCTCGTCCAGGCGTGCACCGCCCCGGACGGCAGCTACTGGGCGCTGCAGTCGTGGGAGCGTCTGAAGCCCAATTACGGCGGCACGCAGGGAGCCAAGGAGCTTCATCTCTCCCATTGGACTGGTTCGATCGCGCAGCTCGTCATCTATCAGAGCTGGGTCGAGGGGCGGCCCTACCGCCATCTCTTCGGCAGGCTCACCTACAACGGCGTAGGCGTCTACGGTTTCAGCGCCACTCCCCACGGCAGCCCACTCGACGGCTACGGCCGTAACATCTATCTCGACACGTTCAACTCGGCCTACGGCAAGGGCTGGCATCGAGAGAACGGCTTCCTCACGCACCATCGCGGCCACACGCTGGGCGACTTCTGCTACGGCTTCTTCCCGCACTTCGGGCATCCGAGCGGCCAGGGAAAGAAGTACCGGGCAACTGTCGAGGGGCCTGGGGTGACGCCGGACGTAATGTGGGCGCAGCACGACATCGGCTCCTTCAACGCCTCCATCCTCAGGCAGGAGCTAGCCGTGGAGCGGAGCTGGGGCGACCCGAAGTGCCAGAACTGAGCGCCCTCTAGCGCTACTCAGGCGCGGACGCGCCGCTGGAACACCCGCTCGAGCGCCGTATCCACGCCCGCGGCGAGCGCGCCCTCGATCACCGCGGCCTCACCGAGCGCCGAGACCTCGATGCGCGGCGCCGGTGACGGCAGCCAGCCGTCGAGAAAGCCACGAACCGGGTCGACCAGCTCCGCATTGGCCCCGACGCTGCCTCCGAGCACGACGAGCGGGAGGTCGAGGGTCGCTGCGAGCGGGAGGACGTGGAGCGCGATGCGCCGGGCTGCTTCCTCTCTGACCGCGACCGCTACCGGATCGCTGGCACGAGCCGCCGCGAAGATGTCTCGCACCTCGTACGGAGCCTCGAGGGCGGTCTGCTCTTCCCCGACCAGCGTCGCGGCGTACTCGGCGATTGCCGCGGCACAGGGGTCCACGTCGTCCTCTCGGCCCATGCGCACGGCGTCGAGCTCGCCCGCGGCGCCGTTGTGGCCCCGGTGGAGCCTCCAGTCGACGACCACCGCCGCGCCGAGGCCCGTGCCGACGAGCAGGAACGCGAAGTCGGCAACACCCGCGGCAACTCCCCGACGCTGCTCGGCGACGGCGGCGAGGTTGACGTCGTTCTCGAGCGCAACCGGCACGCGAAGCGCCTTTTCCAGCCGTTCGCGAAGGTCGCCGGGACCCAGCCCCGGAAGGTCGGCGGAGGAGACTCGTCCATCCGCCGGCGAAACGACTGCCGGGAGCGCGACGACGGCATTCTCGAGCAGATCGGCAGGGAGCTTGCTCGTCCGCAGCAGCGAACGGACGGTGCTCGCCAGCGCGTCGACTCGCTCCTCGACCGAGCCGCGGCTGCGTATCTCCTCTCGTGCCCGTACCTCGCCGGACAGGTCGCAGAGTGCGGTCCGCACCGTGCCCGCCCCGAAGTCGATGCCGAGGACGATTGCGGCCTCCGGATGAGCCTCGTAGTAGACGGCGCCGTAGTGCGGTCCGCCGGGTTCGTGCACCGTCTCGCGGACGAGCCCGTCCTCGAGCAGCGAGCGGAGCACGAGCGACACCGTCGGCCTCGAGATGCCGGTTTGCCTGGCGACCTCGGCACGGGAGATCGGCCCGGACTCGCGGACCGCGTCGAGCACCGTGCGCTCGTTCAACGCCCGCAGCAGCGCCGGCACGGCCTTGGTCTCGGTCACCTCGTAAGTAAGATTAACGAGAATGAAGATCGCTGTCGTCGGCGGGGGCTCCACCTACACGCCTGAGCTCGTGTCCGGGCTCACGCGTCTCCCAGTCGACGAGCTCACGCTCGAGGACGTCGATCCGGACCGGCGCGAGGTCGTCGGAGGCATGGCTCGACGAATGCTCGCGCGGCAGGGCTTCGAAGGCCGTCTGGAGGTCACGGGAGATCTCGACGCGGCGGTCACGGATGCCGACTACGTGCTGATCCAGATCCGGGTCGGCGGCCAGGAGGCACGACTGCGCGACGAGACGGCGCCGCTCGCCTGCGGCTGCATCGGGCAGGAGACGACGGGCGCCGGAGGTTTCGCGAAGGCGATGCGCACCGTCCCCGTCGTTCTCGACATCGCCGAGCGCGTTCAGGAGCTTGCGAGACCAGAGGCGTGGATCGTCGACTTCACGAACCCCGTGGGCATCGTCACTCGGGCCCTCCTCGACGGAGGCCACCGTGCGATCGGCCTCTGCAACGTCGCGATCGGCTTCCAGCGCCGGTTCGCGGGCTGGCTGGGCGTCGAGCCGGCCCGCGTGGTGGTCGATCAGGTCGGCCTGAACCACCTGACCTGGGTGCGGCGCGTGCTCGTCGACGAGACCGACGTGCTTCCCGCCCTCCTGGCCGATCACGGCGACGAGCTCGCCGACGACGTCGAGCTGCCGCGCCGGCTCCTCGACGAGCTCGGGGCAGTCCCGTCCTACTACCTCCGCTACTTCTACGCCCACGACGCCGTCCTGCGCGAGCAGCTGGACGGAGAGCCGCGCGCCGCCGTCGTGCAGGCGATCGAGAGAGAGCTCCTCGAGGTCTACCGCGACCCCTCGGCCGACGAACGGCCCGAGCTCCTGATGCAGCGCGGAGGCGCGTACTACAGCGAGGCTGCGCTCGGCCTGATCGCGTCGCTCGAGACGGGCGACGGCGCCGTGCACGAGGTCGACGTCCGCAACGCGGGAACGCTCGCAGGGCTCGCCGACGACGACGTCGTCGAGGTTCCGGCTCGCGTCGGCCCGGACGGGGCCGAGCCCCTGCCGCAGCCGCCGCTCGCACCCGAGCTGCTGGGTCTCGTCCAGCACGTCGCTGCGTACGAGCGGCTGACCGTTCGCGCCGCGCTCAGTCGCGACGCGGCCGACGCGCGGAAGGCGTTGCTCGCGCACCCCCTGATCGGCCAGATCGAGCTCGTGGAGGGACTGGTCGACGAGCTCGTCGCCGAGGCGATCCACTGAAGACGCTCTTCGCCGTCGACGGCGGCGGCTCGAAGACCGATGCCGCGCTCGTCCGGGAGGACGGCGCGGTCCTCGGCTTCGCTCGCGGCCCCGTCAGCCACCCGCACCACATCGATGTCCAGCCGAGCGCGGACGTGCTGGACGCGCTGGCCGCGGAGGTCGGTGCGCCGGCAGACCTGGCCGTGCTCCTGCTCGCCGGTCTCGACTTCCCCGACGAGGAGGAGACCTATCGGGCGGAGGCAGAGCGACGCGGCTGGGCGACCGAGATCATCGTGGGAAACGACACCTATGCCGTTCTCCGCGCGGGCACGGACCGCGGCTGGGGGGTCGCGGTCACCTGTGGCACCGGGATGAACTGCGTGGGAGTCGGAGCAGATGGGCGCCGTGTGCGCTTCGCGTCCCTCGGCGCGGTGAGCGGCGACGTGATGGACGGGGGCGGTGCGGTCGGGCTCGCCGCCCTCTCCGCCGCGGCCCGTAGCGAGGACGGTCGCGGCGAGAAGACCCAGCTCGAGCACCTCGTTCCTGAGCACTTCGACTTTGCCACGCCCATCGAGCTCGCGCGCGCGATCCACGCCGGCGCGGTTCCGTGGCGCCGGCTCGGGGAGCTCTCTCCGCTCGTGTTCGCCGTCGCCGAGACCGATCCAGTCGCCGCCGAGATCGTCGACCGACAGGCACGGGAAGTCGTTGCGTTCGTGCGCGCGGCCGTGAACCGGCTCGAGCTGGCTGACGAGGAGGTTGAGGTCGTGCTGGGCGGCAGCGTGCTCCAGTCCGGCAACCGGCAGCTGCTCGGTGGGATCGAAGCCGGGCTGCGCGAGGTCGGGTCTGCGCTCTCGATGCGGGTGGCGCGGTCGCGGCCGATCGTCGGCGCGGTGCTGACCGGACTCGACCACCTCGGAGCGGGGCCGGACGCCCACGAGCGGGCGCGCGACGAGCTCGACCGCGCAACCGCTTCAGTCGGCGACGTGGCAGGCCACCCGGCGGCCGTCCGCGAGCTCCCGTAGCTGCGGCGTCTCGGTCTCGCACCTCGCGATCGCGAGCGGACAGCGCTGCCGGAAGCGGCACCCCGGCTTCGGGTCGACGACCTTCGGCGGCTCGCCGACGTCGCGTGAGTCGGCAAGTCGCAGCTCGGCGCGCGGATCGGGCACTGCCGACACCAGCAGGTGCGTGTAGGGATGCTTGGGCCGCTGCAGCACGGCCTCGGTCTCGCCTTGCTCCACCAGATGGCCCGCGTACATGACGAGCACGCGGTCCGCGAGATACCGGGCGCTCGCGACGTCGTGGGTGATGTAGAGGAACGACACACCCTCCTGCTCGCGGAGCTCGGCCATCAGGTTGAGCACGCCGACGCGGATCGAGACGTCGAGCATGGAAACAGGCTCGTCCGCGATGATCAGCTTCGGCCGGAAGGCGAGCGCCTGCGCGAACCCGACACGCTGCCGCTGGCCGCCGCTCAGCTCGTACGGAAAGCGACGCCGCGTGTCGGTGGCGGGAACTAGACCGACCGCGTTGAGCACCCGGTCGAGCTCGGCATATTGCTGCCTGCGCGACAGCTCCGGACGGTGGAGCTTGATTCCGCGCAGGATCCCGTGCGAGATCCGATATGCCGGGTTGAGCGAGCTGTAGGGATCCTGGAAGACCATCGGGACGTCGCCGCTGTAGGCGAGCTTGGCGTTCCGGGTCTTGAGACGAGTGATCGGCTTTCCCTCGAACCAGATCTCGCCGCGTGTCGGCCGGTAGACGAGCGCGAGCAGCCGGGCGATCGTGCTCTTGCCGCTGCCGCTCTCGCCGACGAGCGCGACGATCTCGCCGCGGCCGATGTTGAAGTCGACCTCGTCGACGGCGTGGAGCGTCTGCTTCCGAGTCAGCTTCCCGACGCGGAAGTACCGCGTGAGGCTCTCGGTGCGGAGCAGCTCCTCGGTCATTCGACGAGCTCCCCCACCCGGAGACAACGGACGAGACTGCCGTTGACCGCCACGAGTGGCACCTCGGCGTCGCGGCACCGGTCCTGGACGAGTGGGCAGCGAGCCGCGAAGCGGCAGCCGGCCGGTGGACGATGCAGATCGGGCGGCGTACCCGGGATCCCCTCGAGCCTGACGTTCTCCCCGTGGATCGAGGGGAAGGCGTCGAGCAGGCCGCGCGAGTAGGGATGCAGAGGCCGGGTGAAGAGCTGCTCGGTCGGCGAGAGCTCCGCGATCTGGCCCGCGTACATCACGAGAAGCCGGTCGGAGAAGTGGCTCACGAGCGACATGTCGTGCGTCACGAAGATGACCGCAAAGCCGAGCTGCTCCTGCAGCTCCTTGATCTGCACCATGAGCGACCGCTGCGCAACGACGTCGAGCGCGGAGGTGGGCTCGTCCATGATCACGAGGTCGGGAGTGAAGAGGAGCGCCATCGCGATCATCGCCCGCTGGCGCATCCCACCCGAAAGCTGGTGCGGATAGCTGTGCAGGTGGACCGGGTCGATCGAGACGAGCCGCAGGACCTCCCGCGAGCGCACCTCGATCTCCGCCTTCGACATCTTGGAATGCGCCTCGCAGGCGTCGCGCATCTGCTCGGCGACGGTGAGCACGGGGTTGAGCGCGTTCATCGCGCTCTGCATGACGACCGAGAGGTTGCGCCACCGGATAGAACGGAGCTCCTCGTCCTTCAACAGCACGAGATCGCGCCCCTGGAAGAGGACTTGGCCGCCGATGATCTCGCCTGCCATCGGGGCTCCGAGCAGGCGGGCTATGGCGTAGAGCAAGGTCGACTTGCCGCAACCCGACTCCCCGACGATCGCGAGGAACTCGCGGCTCCCGAGCTCGAAGCTGACGCGGTCGACAGCCACCACCGGACCGGCGTCCGTCGCGTAGGCGACGCTCAGATCCTGAACCGACAGCACCGTCCCCTCGGGCTGTTCTGCCCGCTCGGACGGAGTGGGCTTCGGTTCGGGCTCGGGTACCGGCCGGAGCCGCTTCCGCTCGAGCCGTCGCACACGTAGCGCCGGGCTGGAGATCTCGTCGAATGCGTAGTTGAGAAGCGCGAACGAGGCTCCGAGGAGGGCAACACAGACGCCCGGTGCGATCGCCCACAGGGGCATTCCCGCTCCGAGCGCCTCGTTGTTCTCGGCCCAGTAGAGCATCGTCCCCCAGCTCTGGCTGTTGGGATCGCCGAGCCCGATGAACTGGAGGCCGGCCGCAGTAAGGACGGCGTAGAGGGCAGCACCGAGAAAGCTCGCCACGATCAACGAGGTCATCGTGGGCAGAATCTCGAAGAGGACCACGTACATCGGCCGCTCACCTCGCACGCGCGCGGCCTCGAGGAAGTCACGCGTCCGCAACGAGAGCGTCTGCGACCGGAGCTGGCGGGCGCCGTACGACCAGCCGAGCGCGCCGAGCACGATCACGAGGGTTCCGAGGCCCGAGCTCTTGCTGTAGGCGGCGATCACGATCACGAGAGGGAAGATCGGGATGACGAGGAGCACGTCCGTGATGAGGGAGAGGACGCCGTCCGTCACCCCACCGAGGTAGGCGGCCGAAACTCCGACGAGGACGGCGAGGACGGTCGCCAGCGCTCCTGCGGCCAGCGCGATCACGAGTGAAAGCCGCGTGCCCCAGACGACCTGCGAGAAGATGTCCTGGCCGTAAGCGGTCGTGCCGAGGAGGTGCTGCCGCGACACGCCGAGGGCCGGCGGGAAGATCTCGGCCGACGGGTTGTAGGGGGCGATCTGGCCGGGAAGGATCGCGAGCACGACGAAGACGAGCATCAGAAGGACGCCGACGAGCGCCTTGCGGTTGCGGCTGATCGCGCGCCAGATGTCGCCCCAGCGGCCGTGCCTGATCTCCGCGACGACCGGCGCCGGCCCGACCGGCGGCGTCGCCAGCTGATCGGCCGCCCCGACAGAGGAGGCACTCATCTCACGTCGCGCGTACGGGGATCGAGGAGCGCAGTGGCCACGTCGGCGGCGAGAATGCAGGTCAGTACGGCAACGACGATCATCAGGAAGAGGCCCTGCATGAGCGCGTAGTCCTGGTTCTCGACCGACTGCAGGAACATCCAGCCGACGCCGGGGTAGTTGAAGACGTACTCCACGAGGATGGCACCGCTGACGACGAACCCGAGGGACATGGCGAATCCCGTGAGGTTGGGAAGGATCGCGTTGCGCCCGGCATACGTCCACATGATCCGCCAGGGGGGAAGTCCTTTCGCACGAGCCATCCGTACGTAGTCCTCGGTGAGGACGGAGATCATGTTGTTGCGCATCGTGAGAATCCAGCCGCCGATGGCGGTGATGATGATCGTGAGCGCGGGGAGCATCGCGTACTTGACCGCCTCGCCGGCGAAGGACCACGTCCAACTCGGCCCGTTCCCGGCCACGTCGTAGCCGCCGCTCTGCGGCAGCCAACCGAGCTTGATCGAGAACAGCCAGATCGTGAGCATCGCGAGCCAGAAGTACGGGAAGGCCGAGGTGATGACGAAGAGCGGGGGCAGGACGCCGTCGAGCTTGCCGCCCCGCTTCCATCCGGAGATCAGTCCGATCAGCGTGCCGAGGGCGAAGGCGATGATCGTCGTCGTTCCGACGAGAGCGAGCGTCCACGGCAGGGCCTTCAGAACGTCCTGCATCACCGGGTCGGGGAAGAATGTGAGCGAGACGCCG
>Ga0335085_10007735_pt1 | contig 16541 bp, 25 predicted proteins | sample Lox_Sample_45_FD_206712 | JGI IMG/M metagenome (GOLD analysis project Ga0335085, IMG submission 206712) | Soil microbial communities from Loxahatchee National Wildlife Refuge, Florida, United States - Lox_Sample_4.5 | ecosystem: Environmental > Terrestrial > Soil > Wetlands | place: USA...
TAGTTCATGGGCAGGGGACGGCGAACATAGACGGCCGCGCCAATGTGCCCCTTCGCGAGAGGATGCTTGCCTATATTCCGCCAGCGACAAGGCACAATGTCACGAATACCGGAACAGAGATTCTGGACTATGTCTGGATAGTGGCCCCGGCTAAATAGCCCATATCAACCGCAGCAAGGCTTGCCCCTCATCGCTTCCAATCCTTCGCGCACAATCAAGGGCAAAAGAAGGAGTGGTGCCACCGGGTCTGCCCATCGCACACCCCAAATCGCGTTGACGGCCAGCCCCGCCAGAGTCGAGTAAAACTCCCGCACCGTATCGCCTTCGTGCGGCAAAGTCTTCTCGACAATCTCTCCGGTTTCGACGTTCAACATCGCAACCGTCTGTTGTCGCGTATGTAAGTCCACGCCTATAATCTGCATCTCGGCCTCCTCGGTTCCGAGCTTTGCCGGGTGAACACCGTAAAGTTTACTCGAACCGTTCGGAGGCCGACTTCGTTATGCCATCAGGGATTATCACTACCTATCTCAATGTGAGATACGTATACCCAGGAGAGTTCCGAGGCCTGCGCGCGCGATCGACACGGGTGTCATTCGCGCGACGGACGCCGTGAAAGTGTTCGCGCCGCAGGCAGAGCCCGCGACGGTGGGCGACTACCTCGACCTCGCCTTCGGGATCGGGAAGCTGGCACACGCGGCGGGGCGGCTCGAGGCGGTGGTGCGTGGCCGCACCGCTTCTCACCGTGGGCGACCTCAAGCGAATCATTGGGGAAGCGCGAGCGCGAGGCAATTTCCTCGGTCGAGGAATCTTGAACGGCTATTCCGGCTTGAGTGACTTGAGGCGCTTTCTTTGTCCCATTTTGAAATAGGCGGTGATAAGCGGATTCCTCGACATCTATCCGCACCCAAGTACCAGACCCGCATGCCGAATGTGCCGTGCGGCTGAGTGTATCCATCTGCGGGAAGTGCACCATGGTTGTTTGGTTTGGAAATTAGCAAGCATTCAGCTAAGCAGACGAGCAAGCCGAAGCGCAAATGGACCAAACCTGCTTTTTGCTTTAGTTTCGCCTCCACAACTGGACACCAGGGCTTTTCTGATATCATATATAGTACTATGCTGATACGATGGAGGCGTGAGTCATGGTATCCTCGCCCGACTGCGAAAACGACTGCATGCGGTGAAGTGTCAAAAACACAAGCATTTCGATGATTTTAAGCCGATCATCGAGCACATTCTTACACACTATTCCACGATGTTTCCTTCATACCGCAAGACGAAAGATGGCAGCCGAGTTGTTTACAGCTTTAATGTCGAAGGAGTTGCGCCGATCAGTTTGGAGAAAGAGCATGGGTCGCGGGATCACATTCCGCCGAAGTTCGCAAAGCGCGCTATTTGTGGAATTGAAGAAATTTTGACGTTTATCGAGGCATTGGTGCCGGACTCGGAGGAACACGATGATGCAGAAAAAGAGCGCGAGGGAGAGGGAGACAACGACACAGAGGATGACATCAACGAGGGCGACGAGTCTGTCTAGCAAATTGAACTTAGAACATTACCTGCATTTGGACTATCCAATTGAGCTGGTGCGCGACGAAGAGGATACCTGGGTAGCTTCTCTTCCTGACCTTCCTGGGTGCAACAGCTATGGAGATTCCGTATCTGAAGCTGTTGATAACGTAACGAAAATGAAGAATTTGTGGATTCGAGGTAGATACGATTCAGATCTGCCTATCCCGGAACCAACCAGCGAAGATGATTTTAGCGGAAAATTTGTATTGCGAATTCCGAAGAGCCTCCACAGGTCATTGGCGTTTCAAGCACAGAAGCAAGGTGTCAGCTTGAATCACTACGCGTCTCATTTGCTGTCGGAGCGCAATTCCAACAGTCGAATCCAGGATATCGCTCGCTTGTTGGAATTTTGTACACACCAGGCACAAGCCAATTCGCGAACTTGGGGGGAGCGTCCCGCGTGGATAGCTGCAAAACTGCCAGGCGACCTCCAATTCCTGGGGTTTATACGAAAACCGCCGACTGAATGCAATTTCAAGAATACGAAGAAACCACTCCTAGGACGTTTCCAAGAGACAGGAAAATGAAAATGGCCAAGCCCGAGCGCAAGTCAAAGGTCGAACGAGATAAGTATTCAGAATTTCTGTCTGCGCTGGAGCTCTACAGCATTGCCCTAGTGCGTTCCACGTTCCGAGTAAATCGCAAAGAATATTTGACTGTCGACGATACGGACGTGAGCTTCAAGCTTTCAAGCAAAAGTCAGGATGTTAAGGAAGCTCATTTCGATGTATGTTCTACGCTTAATTTGAGGGTGATTTCTGAACAATCGCGGACGCTGCAGCTTTGGGTATCAGCTACATTCGAGCTGCATTTTCATGGTGCTCCCCTTGATCCTGAGTTCATAAGGCGATTTTGCGATTCGGAAATAAGACTGATCGTATGGCCTTATTTTCGCGAGTACGTCGGCAATATTTCCGCCAGAATGCATGTCCCGCCATTCGTTCTGCCGCTGCAAGGTAACAAATCTCGATCGTCGCGGGACAATCACTCATGACACAGGCAAAAACAGAAAGGGCCAAGAGTCATTTTCGGGGCGTGCGCATATTTTCCTGTCCACCGCCGCCGATTGATTGCGCGGAATGTCCAACTGAAGCCCGCTACTTGGGTTTTGCTCGTGCTCTCTAAGCCGGAAATCGAGAAACAGCTGCTCCGTGTGACGCGAGACCAACTGCGAGATCACTTGGGGCACACGCTTCTCTATCTGCGGAGTCCCAAATCACGGAACGAGTGCGGAGATGCGATTCGAGAATGGGACCGCTCCTGTGCGTGAAGAAACGCAAACCCCGATGACGGCCGACGAATACTATCGAGCGATCTCGTGGGACCGAAGGCGCTTGGACTACGACGAAGCGCTGGAATTGATGCAACTCTACATGCAGGAATCCGGCTTGGTTGGATGGACGGCGGAGATTGAACGCGGCATCCTTCCTCCCCCGTTTGAAGACCATGTGCTCGGGCAGTGCTACCGTGACGCGAAAATCATCTGGATAGACGTGTGGGCGGTCGAGCACCTCAGCCCGGCACAGTGGAAGGATGTGATCCTCCACGAAGTCGCGCATGCGCTGGTTGGCCATGCCGATGACGGCTACCACGGCCGCGTGTGGCTCGCTAAAGCGCGCGAACTCGGGATGCGTCCTGTGCCAGATTCAAAACGCGGCTACCTGGAACGTCACACACGGAAGAAGGAAGTTTCGATCTAAAAGGAAAGCGGGACGCGCCGGTGTATCTAGCACCAACGCGCCCCTAACCAAGTAGCACTAGCGGGTGCCACATGGCTGCACAAAAATATAATCCCAACGGGCGTCATCCCGACGCCGAATCCCTTTCAATTTCCACGGTCGTACTCGGTAACACGGGCCAAAGTGTGTTCACACAGGAGAGAAAAATGAAAACCAAGCACCGCAGGTATAGGAACATTTTCCGCGATGAGCGAGGCCGTTGGTGGCTCGACTACCGCACGCCGGACGGGAAGCGCCGCAGGAAGCTCGCGGGTAAGGCGAAAGAGGACGCCGACCGGATGTTGCGGCAGATTCGCTCCAGCGTCGACCGCGGCGAGTACGTCGACTCGACGCGTGCGCCGGGGTTCTCCGACTATGCGGAGACTTTCATGGAGCGCTACGGCCAGCACAAGTCGTGGTATCGGGAAGGTGCCGGGCAGATTGAGCGTCTGAAGGCCTACTTTGGCAATCGCAAAATCTCGGCGATCACCGCGGGGCACATCGAAGACTATCGAATCATTCGGCTGAAAGAGCCGGATGCACGCGACGGGAAAAGCCCGCTCTCACTCTCGACGATCAATCGCGAAGTGACGATGATTCGCGCGATGCTCTCGAAGGCCGTGAGGTGGCGGTTCATCACGAAGAATCCCGCCGCCGAGGTCGAGGACTACGACGAAGACTCCAAGCGCGAGCGATTCCTCACGCGAGATGAAATCCGCAAACTACTCCAAGCGACGAAGCGCACGCGCTCGATGCTCCTGCGCCCCGTCGTGTACCTCGCACTCGAAACGGGAATGCGTAAAGGCGAGTTGCTGAATCTGCGCTGGCAGGATGTCTACTTCGAGGCCAGCAAGATACTGGTTCTCGAGACTAAGAGCGGCGAGCCGCGTCACGTTCCGATGAGCCGCCGTGCGCGTTGGCTCCTGAATAAACTCGCCGCGCGCAATCCGCTCGCGGAATGGGTGTTTGAATCGCGCAATCGCAAGGGCGAGCGTCGGCCGGCGCTCGACACGAAGACGGCGTGGAAGCGCGTGCTGCGCCTCGCACGAATCGAGGACTTCCGCTTCCACGATCTGCGCCACACCTTCGCTTCGCACTTCGCCATGAAGGGCGGGAACCTCTACGCGCTCGCGGAGATTCTCGGGCACTCCAGCCCGAAGATGACGCTCGACCGCTACACGCATCTCTCGCCCGAGTTCATCAACGAGCAGCGCCGCGTAATGGACAAAACCTACTCGGTGTCCTCTGAGAGGACACTAAATGGACACTAGAGGCGTTTTCCCGCGTGCTCGGAGTTTGCAAGTCGTTGAAAAGATGGCGCGCCCGAGAGGAGTCGAACCTCCGACCTTCTGGTTCGTAGTCGGACTTACATCTGGTGTGTCACGTGTTTTCAAATGGTTGGAGTGCTCCACTGTGGATGAAATCACGGTGTGTGGGCTGAAGTGGGCGAGTTCTGTGCAATGGATTGCACACATCATTTTATTTCATCCTCCCTCAGTTCAGAGCCGTGTTCGCGGATTGTGAGAACAGGGCATCTATCTTTTCGACAGCTCGCCGAGCTTCCGCTGGGATGCTTTTGATATAGAACTGCTGCGTGGTTTGAATGTTCGAATGCCGCAACAAAGATTTTGCTGCCAGTTGCGAATCGATCGAGGTTGCTAGCGTTGCGAACCCGCGGCGAAGTGCATACCAACCGTGCCAAGAGGGAAGCGGTTTGAATTCATGCGCGCTCGAATCGTGCCCTTTCTTTTCCTTGCGACACTCGGCACATCGCATGAGCGCAGGGATCACGGTACGCGACCCGATGTTATGCAAATCGACCGGTTTTCCGAGTCGCGAACTCAGGATGTAGCCGGAATGACGTCGAGATCCCCGAAGGATCTCAGCAAGCGTCTCCGGGACGGGCTGGGGTGCCACGCTCTCCGAAGTTTTTGGCAACGTCGTGTGCGATCGCCACATGCTCGCCCGGATGCGAAGCGTTTTCCCGTCGTAATCTTCCCACCGCGCCGCTCGCGCTTCTCCCGGACGTAACCCGCAGAAATAAATTAAAGCGATGGCCTCGCGCGCGACGCCCTGCAATACGTCGAGCATCGTGAGAACTTCCTCAGCTGTGTAAGCGTGAGTCGGTTTCCCGGCGTCAGCGGCGCGTGGGATACCGGCATCCCGCACCGGATTGTCTCCGTCCAGGACGCCCGCGCGTTTGGCGTGCGTGAAGACCGAGCTTAAGAGCGCTTTACAGTGTCGGAGCGACTTTCGACCGAGCCCATGATCTCGATGGATCGCTGCGATCAAATTGGTCGCATCGACACAACGAAAATCGCGGAGGCTGATTTCTGTCAGCCGCGGCCGCAAATACATGCGCCACAGACCGCGGTATCCATAACTGGTTGAGGGTTTGAGTTCGCTCGCCGCGTACGGAAGGAAATGCTGGTCGCCGTAATCCGCGAGGGACATCGTGCCCTCGGCTGAGGATTTGCCTTCGTTCAATGGTTTCAGTTTTTCGTCGAGCAAGGGCTGGACGTCGCGCCGCGAGCGGTAGCGGTCGGAGACCTCGCACAGTTTCTCGCAATGCTGCCGGCGCACTACTACTCTTGACCCGTCCGCCGTCGTCTCGATCTCGTCCCGCCGCCACCGTCCATACCAAACCTTTTTGCCGGAGCGGAGCTTTCGGCTGAAGATTTGCCCGCGCTGCGTTTTTTGAGTCATGCGTTCTTTCTCCTTTTGCGTCGACCGGCGAGCACTTTGCGGGCTCGCTTCACATCCCGAGCCGTCCAAAGCCGAATCCTCAGGCGCCCGACGCGCACGAGCGGCGGAAACGGAATCCGCTTTCGCGCGATGAGTCTCTGTAGGTTCGGTTGATGCATCCCGAGCATCCGGGCGACTTCGGGTGTGGAATAGGTTCGCATGATATAGGTATATACCCTCTGTCAAGCTCCCTGGCGCGCGAGCCACGCAGAAACGGCTGGCCAGGAGAATCGGACGTACTTTCCGAGGCGAACAACCGGCAGGGGGTCATGGTCGCGACGGCGGGCACGTTCGCGGGTTTTTTCTCTCACCCAGGTTTGCGGGACCGCGAGCCGTTCGGCAAGCTCGGCCGGCGTTAGGAGAACGCCGGGCGCCGTCGCCGCCAGTTGCTCAGCTCCAGAAATCGTCGTGATCGGTGTCTCGCTTTTGCGTTTCGCGTTCATTTCGTCAACCTCGGTTCCGTGCAATCCCGGTGCAAAGACAATCCGAAGCCCTTCGGTTTTCATTCAGTTGCGAGCGACCCTCTGTTCGCACAACCGATGCTCGGATTTGAATCATGCGTAAAAGTGCGTCGGTGCGTAGGCGTAGGTTCGGCGGTCAGTCGGTCCTTGCGTCTAAAAATTAAGTGCTTTGATTGCAACGCAGAAAAACTCTCCCTGTAGACGCACCGACGCACTTTTACGCACAATAGGCGCTTACAGAGAGGCGAAGGATTACGCATCATGCGTTCGATCTCCCTTCAACGCCCACGCCGGAATAGTTTTTCTCTCGCCGTCTTTGAGCGTCTCGACCACCATGCCAGCGCGAACAAGCATCGCCATTTTCGCCTTAATCCAATCGCCATCGCGGTTGTTTTGGAACGCGCGCCGCAATTCTGTGATTCCGAGAGGTCCGGTGATTAAGGCGCTGAGAATTTTCTCCCGGTCAGGGTCGCCGGTGGCGCCGCCGAAGATGTGTTCGATGCTTCGCTCGCAGTAATCCCAGACAGCAAGCGCCGCCTGCAGATGCTCTGGCCGGATCGTGCTCGATGAATCGAAAAGTGCATAGAGCAACGAGAGCCGCAAGACGTGAGCTTCGGCCCGTCCGCAAAGCGCGCCGCGCAGACCGTCGCGGCCTTGAGTGATCCTCCTGTATTCCTCTGCCCACAACTCCCGCGCAGCTTCGTCGCGTTCAATGCGGCCGCGGTCCTTCGCTGCTTGCACTGCATCATGTAGGCGGGCCACGATCGCGTTGAGATTCACTTCGCCGCCGCCCTCGGGAAGAAATTTCGAGCGACGTACCAGAAGAATTAGGAACCGGTTTGCAAAACCGTTCGCGCGGTCCGTCACGGTCAAATTGTTGAGCAGCTCTTCAGGCGTTACGTGGGCGATCACGCTGAGGTTTACGTTGTCGACGTCGAGAGGCTCTTTCCTCGTAAGAACGCGCAACCGCGTGCAGTCCCATGCCTCGCGAAGAATTGCGCTCATGGTGTTGCCTTCGCGCTTCATTACGGACAGCAGGGACGCGAGCTCTGGGATTAGTGCAAGGTATCGGCGCACCTCGCCAGGCAAAGTCAGCTCGCCATCCTTCGGCGAGATTCCCTTTATCAACCCCTCACCACTCGAAAGACCGGACAAGACTCGCTGCGACCGAAAGCCTTCTTCTACGCGATCCATTATCGGCAACGTGCGCTCCGTGGCCGTGCCTTTGCGCCCGGCTCCTGTTTGGCCTGCCACGATGACAAATTCTACCGGGTAGTGCTTCCGACCATCGGCCACTGCATGAGCCCCTCGGCCGAAAAGCACGCCGCCGGCAACGAGGAAATTTGTAAGAAGCGCCGCGGGATCCGCCTCCGTGTGTGGTTCCACGAGTCTTACAAAATCCCCTGGCAGCCCAATAAACGCTTCGCGCGACATTTCGCGCGGCCAGTCGCCGCACGGTTCTGCCGGATCGACGACGCGTAATCCCGCAATGCGCGCTGCCTCGCTTGCGAGCCTTTTTGCGGCGATCGCCGGGTCAATTTGCATCCGCGACTCCTGGCCGGGTGCACGCCTCGTTGAAAGCAGCCGCGAGAGTTTCCCGCGTCATCGGCTCTTCGAGCCAGGAACTCAATTTCTCGAACGTGAGAAAGTCGAGTGCTCCCATTAGCGACGCTTCGTTGTGGTAATAATCAGCCAAGGCACACCAGGCGGATTCGAGATCAGGAAAATCCGCCAGTGCCTCTCTCGCCAGCGCAGCTCGCTCCGTGAGGCGTCGCAATCGTCGCAAGAGCAGGATTTCGCAGGTGTGAGTCCACGCTGCAAATCGTACAGCCTGGTCGCGCCGTTCCCGCTGCTCGCGCGTCTCGGGGGCGATCGGCAAGGCCAGCTCACGTGAGAGCGTGCGAGCGTTTCCCGTCCACGCGCAGCGATGGCAATAGGCAACTTCATCGGTAAACGAGACCGTCATGCGTGAATGCCCTTCGCAGTGCACGCAATCGGCGCGACGGCCGCGGATACGGAAGCCCGCGCGCTCGAGGAGTTCGGGGAGAGTTGCAACCTGAAACTGCGGATTGACAACCGCTGAGGCGTGGGTTATTTTTTCCATGCAAACTCCCGCAACAAATTTTCACAGGTTCGACGCTTCTCACGCGTCGATCCCTGTCTTGTTCTTCCGTTTAGGCCGCTGAGGAGTCGAGAGTTTTCAGAATCCGCTCCGATTTTTTGCGGGCGGCGTCGAGCAACACTTTCCGAATCCGTTTGAGTTCTTCATCTGTCAGCGTCACGACTCCGAGTTCGGCATGGGAAATTTTTGTACGATCGATGCCCGTCGCCTTTGCGAGGCCATATTGCGTAAGGCCACCGTCGCGTCTCAGTTGCCTCAACTTGCTCATCTTCATGTCGATTTCCTCCGCTCCCCGCTCGGTCAGTTGGCAGATTAGGCGCAGGTCATTCGGGAGGGAAGAAAAATCCAGCATTTCTGAGTCTTTCACCGTTACAATGCTTTTATGCCGATTCAGCAATGGTGGCGAGAGGCGAGCGAGGAGGTCAAACTACGAGCGATCAAGATTCTGAACGGCCGTGAGCGCAGCCTCGGACCTATTACTCTGCCAGCGGACCCGAACTATGAGCGGGATCACAGACTCCGCCTGGCTGCAGCGAATGCGAAAACTGATGCCGAAAGATACCAATCTCGAGCGTTACATGGGCATCGACTTCGTAGGCTCGAAGAAAGGGAGAGAAAAGACTGGCAGCCCGTTGTGGACCGGCGAGCTCAACTCGCTGAGTTGTTGCGATGGAGGAGCGGCGAGCGACGTCCGCCGGCGGACGTCCGCAGGTGCAAATACCGGAAGTGTGGGCGTTTTTTTCTGGTGAGCAAATCGCGGCCGAAGAAGAAGTATTGCACGCCCGCCATCTGCGGAAGGAACTTTCGCGTAGCGAGGTCTCAGAATGGACGGAACCGACGAATCAGGAAAGCCGATCTTAAGCGGGTACTTGCCGCGAGGAAATTGTTCCGCGGGATGCCTGACTGGAAAGTGCGGACCGCTCTCAAAGCGCGCGTGAAACAAAATTTTATCGCTTACTGCATTCGGCGAGGGGAGATACCGAGAGAATAGGTTGCCCAACCCGAAGTTTGCCGATAAGCCGATTTAGAATCATAAGTCTTCGACGCGACTTGCACCGGCTTTGCACTCTTTGGACGTGATAGAATCTGGAGTTTTAGTGGCTCTTGAGATCCTTAATTCGAACGATGGGAAAGGCCGGGTTGGGGCGCGTGGAGTCTGTCCGCACTGCAGCGTCGCGTCTCTATTTGTGATTGTCGGCGGCCCGTTTTCCCGGGGTGATGTCGCCGACACAATACAGCAGTGTCAGAGCTGCACTCAGACGATTCTTTTGACAGCCAAAATGAGGCGCGTCGGTCCCGGTCTGGCGTGGGATTACAAGGAGCATCATCCAACAAACGTTGCAGACAAGCAAGTCAGCGATCTCATACCGGCGCCTATACGGGATGATTTCAAGGAAGCGTTGCGATGCCAAGGAGTGCGGTCGTACAAGGCGACGGTCGTAATGTGTCGTCGCTCGCTTCAGACAAGCTGCCAGGATCTAAAAGCGGAAGGAGGCAATTTGATCGCACAGATCGAAGATCTTGCGAAAAAGGGGAAGATAACGAATTCATTGCAAGACTTGGCACATCAGGTAAGAAAAATTGGAAATGTAGGGGCGCATCCCGATAAGGACGGTTTGGAGGATGTGAATGTTGCCGATGCCGAAGATATCGTCGAATTTATGAATCAATTTTTCGAGCATGTTTACATTATGCCCGCACGCATGGAGGCACTTAGGAAGCGTCGCGCGGCGCCGCCCGGACCGCCCGCGTAGTTCATATCAGGTCATCCCGAGGATTCGGTCCTTCGGACCGCACCTTAAAACCCGCGCGGACCAAAAGCTCACAGTGGCAGCAGCTCGCTCGGGAAATTCGCCTTCCGCGCGTGAACGCATGGTCCGCGGACAGATGGTCGCTTTCAAAGGAAGGAAAACGCGGGATTTTAAGTCTTGGTTGCACGACATTTGTGCATCGCGCATTGGGTGCAGATGGCAAAGAAGTCTGATTGTTGAACTGAGAGTTAGTTAGCTCTCGGCATCGTGGGACCGAATATAGGATATTTCATGGCGAGCTTCGCGAGTTCGTACAATAAAGGTTTATACTTTTTCTTGTTCGACTCGTAATTTGAAAATCTTAGTTCGGGGATAATCACGTGGCCCGGTAGGTCGTTTGGAGTCGGACTTGATTCTACCGTCAACCCCAGATTGTTCAAATCAGCTACTTTGAAGGAAGCGATATACGTCCCATTCTTATTTTGGGATCTTCTGGCGAGCTGTTTGCGGGTGACAAAATCAAGTCTGTTCAAGGAAATCCCATCCGTGTCTCGTTGGTCGTTCGGCCGGAAGGACTCAAACAGAATGGGACTCTCAGGCAGCGAAGGATTGTAGTAATTCATTACGTTTGGGATTCTTCGCAGGATGACTTCATCCGCCGTTACGGGGCAAGTCTCGAAATACCACAGCCAGCGTACTAGCGTCCGGAAGCGAAGACGGCTGCGCCTACCTCGGTCTTTTCCCAAGCCGCTCCCCGCGCTTCGCTGACTTCGTCGGAAGCCAGCTTTTCAATCCAGAATTTGGCCTTTTGTCCGTCTCGGGCATCCATCCACTCTATCCTGTTGAAACCGATAATCTCGGCTTCAACAAAATGCCCCTTGCTCTGCCATTCGATCGAGATGCTGTTGCTAGGGGTCAACGCTGCGCGAACCGGGGGACTTGTTGGATCACGCCTTTTCAGGGCCGCAAGAACTTCCAACGCTACGTCAATATGAGCAGGGTTGGGTGCGGCGGTGCCGAGGCCGTCCCAATTATTCCCATACTTCCGGATGGCCAAAAGCTCTTTGTCGCGCTGCCGCCACGCGTTAATCCAGGGATCCACGGTCGTAAGTAAATACTCTCCGGTCAATTGAGCGCCTGCGTTCACTTCTGTCCATAGCCCCGCCGAGATCGCCAGGGTGGCTGATGACATGAGTCGTTACGCCTCCCTTCCCCAGTGTGCTTGAGCCTCAGCAGATGTGAGCGCGGTAAAGAATCGCGCTGTTGCTGCATGGCCTAAGTCCAAACCGTCCTCGAGTGAATGCTGGTTTTCCAGACTGACCGGTCCACGCGTCACTAGTTGGATCATCATCGCGTCAGAACCCGTTGATAGTATCTTTACATGACGAATGGAGGCGTAGATTCTGCCGCGTTCGTTCGCAAGCGTGTAACGCCAATCAGCATTCATAGTCTCGAGAGTACAATCCGGGGTGGCTACCGCTCTCAGACCCGGCACGATTTTTGAAAACTCTTCAGGCGAATTCCACATCTCGCCCTTAGGAATATGATTTACGTAAGTAAGTTCCCAACCATTCGGTTCAATGTTCCCAAGACCGGCGTCACGAGCGAACTCCGCGAATTTACGAAACTGCGCCAGGAATTCAGCCGATAAGGCAGGATAGGTAGGATATGTTTGTCCGGGCTGCTTCCGCCAATTCAATATGAAACGACTATCCTGAATCTGTATCATGCGATCTTCGTTTGCGCTTGTAATCTGGACGCGTTGAGGTTGACCTCCGGTACTCACCCGCATCACGCCTTGCATCCACATGGATTGTGAATCGAACCGCTCGAATTGGTCATCAATTCGAGGTGCTTCGGTACTTTTCGTCCAGTCTTTACCAAGACTCAAACCCCAGAATCGACCGGCGAAAGCGGAGGAGTAACCATTGAGAGGAGCAAATTGAACGCTAAGAACCGTTTCGACCACCGGTGGGTTCGAATATCTCGGGAGGTCGCTCTTCATTTTCTGTGCTTTTGCTTCGGGCGTGATCGGCAATTAGCCCTCGGAATCGAGCAGTTTGAACCCGGCGGATTCTAATATTGGGTCCGTCCAGGAGTCAACAACGAGTCTCCCAACCTCACTCTAGCACGCTTGGTGTATAGCCCACAAATATGCGCTCTTGATCGCGCACAGAAGTTACGGGTAGCGAGAGCGCCTGTCACCATACCCGATGCTCACTCACAAATGGCTGAATCAACGAATCGAAAGATAGCAGTTGCACAGCCTTTGCGCAAACGCGCTAGGAACCGATTAGAGCGATTTCTCTGGCGACGGCCGGTTTCTTCCTGCTCGTGCGTGTGATGCGTCGCCAGGGCGGGCAGGGAATCGCGGGAATCGCCGTTCACGAATTGCGACGCCGCGTCGCTGATCTCACGGCTCAGTGTCTTGGTTCAGCGGATCCAATTCGTCAATCACCGGCCAGAAAACGAGTCCGGCCGGAGCGCGAAGCGGAAGATCGCGCACCACACGACGCTCAAACGCCTCTTCGGTCTCGCCGGGCGCGCGCGCGTATTGATTCTGCCGGTCGCCACTCCAGGTGAGTGCTCCGATCGATTCGCACAATCCGCTTCCGCCAGTTCGCACGAATTTCACGGAAAGCGTCGGCCGTCCAGCGGGGTCGGTAAGCGCCGCGCGCGCCTTTGCGCGTTTCCGCAGCAGGTCACGTGGAGGATTCTGTTTCATTTTCTTGACCATCCCCACTCGCGAATCGCGCTGGAAGAATTCCGAGCTCCGCAAAATCTTGAAGCTCGCCGACTGACCAGCCTTCAAAATCCAGCCACGGATCCGCGACGGCCGTCAGCGCGACCGACTGTTTCGGTTTTCCCTCGACCCGATCCGCGAGCGTGCGGAATGCCTCGACCGACCCTCGTCGAGCCCGTTTGCCGACCGCAGCCGCGCACAGCTCGGCATTCGTCTTGCCGGTCCTAGGATCGATCTCGGCTAGCCAGGCGCGGCTGGCGTCGGTTAGAGGTGAAAGTTTCGGCCGGCCTTTCGGGTTTGGCGAAGGATCGCCACGTTTCCATGGCGGTTTCAGATTTGTCGAATCTCCGGTGTTTTTCACGGTGTTTTTTGTCAGTGAGCTTCGATAAGGGTTCGCGTCACCTACGCTCGAACTGATCATCACATTTGGTATCTGCAAATGCGATAGATGGGGATGGTTCGCTTTCGCAAAAGTTACCTAGCACTGGGCGGGTTATCCCTAAGAATCGAAAAGCTCTTTTCTTTCACGGGAACCCAAAAACCCTTTTGTTTTTTAATAACGATGGAAACCGCGCTGGTGAGTTACCCAAGAGGGTTCTTTTCGTCGGATTTGACTCGTGGGAAATGGAAGAAGCTAAGAATGCAGAAACAAAGAATAACGTAGAACAGAACCGACCCCAGGAAGAGGGCCCACCACCAATTGGGGGTGCCACTTCCGGTGTGAATACCGGCAGGGTAAAGAAAACGTGCAATCATCATGCCAGGAAAAGCAAAAATATCAGATACCCAAGAAGGAATAATCGACAACCAAGCCTCAACCCGGAAAAAGGTCCAAGTAATTCCAAGACCCAAGATGACGCTAGCTAATATTCTTCGTCGCATCTAATATCTACCCCCCGTTGGAGCGTTTGCTCGCTCGGATTATCTCTGCGCAAGAACTCCTTTCACAACTATTTGCAAGGACGCGCGTCCCACACGAGATTTTGGTGGGAGACAATTGGGGTGTAGCCGAATTTGTCCCCAATGATGTTGATTTCATATTTCCCATTCACGTCGCTACCCAGGTCGATATTCTGAGAGGATCCGGGGCGCAAAGACAGTGGAACAATCACGGTATGCCAGTCGCGGGAAGCGTGCTACGCCACGTGAACGAATGTACGGAAAAGCGGCAGCAAACCAGAGTAATAGTCCAAGTATCACGACGGCCAAACGCATCGGAGTAAGAATCTTGAAGGTCATTCAGGCGATTGTCATTTCGCAGGCAAATGGATTCATGACCAAGTTTTCGCCAGTATGGACGTGAATCAGGCCCTTTTAAAATTCTTCGCCATCGCGATAGATATTGATAAATCCTCTTCTCACCACCAATCTCAGACTGAGATAGGTGGTGATAATCCCTGTTCTCGACAGTTACCTTGAAGCAACCCAACCGTCGTGCTTCGTTTGAAGATCATCAGCTGCACAGCATACGATAAGGCCATGAGAATCAGGTTTCTCGCGTTGCTTGTGGTTGTCTCGATGACGGCGTGTGGTATCGGCAAGCAAGGTCCTCCGCGAGAGTTCCCAATGCTTGGTCAAGTGACTAGTGTGAACGTCAGTGGGCACGATGGTTCAAAGCCGTTCATCAAAGTCACCGATCCACTGAAAGTTTCCCAAATAGTTGCTTTTGTCGACTCTCATCGAACGGGCTGGATAAAGCCGTGGTATGGGATTCCCGTTCCCGCTGTCACGGCTGAGTTTTTCAATGGGACGATATTCAAGGGAAGTTTCGGCGTCGGCGACGCCTTTCTCGAAACGCAACGGGAGGGTGGGTTCTTTTCACAGACCACATCGCCAAGAGAGGTTCATGCCTTTCTCGACCTATTGGGTTTGGATGACACAACATTTCGAGCAGCCGGGAAATAGTGCGACAACAGGTGGGGCGTAGAAAGTGTTCGGCGACATCCGGTCTTCTTAAGACTTAACATGGCGCGAAGATGAAGATTCTTGATTGGATTGAAGACGAAGCACCTGTGCTCGCCCTTTCAGCTGTGGCAGGTTTCTCTGCCGCTGTTGGGGCAGCAGTGTTGACCATCTTCGTCGGCGCGAGGTTTTTTCGGGACGAGTGGACCTACGGGATACCCCTTGCCTTCGGTCTCCCGGCGGCGTTAGTTGCTGGCGTTGCAGCTTTCATCGCGGTTTTTCGAAAACTACGCTCTCGCTGACGCGATGCGCTGTCTTCTGGCCGTTGCCGACCAGCGGTTGATGTTGAGAAATCCGCTTCGCACCACCTATCCGGGGTCGCAGAGCCTAGTGGAAAGGGTCTAGGCCCTATCGTGCCATCGCAAGCCGTGAGGCAGTTCTGTTGCGGCAAACTCTAGGTGGATCACACGCCGTGGCTCTGCCACCGAACAGGCAGATGAGGCATGAAGCAGCAATGGGCGCATCAGGACCGCGCCACCACGAGCTACCGTGCAGGTCAGAGCCTGTTTTTGTTGCCAACTCGCGATCTGCTCATTCGAGAGACGACCCGTCTTGTGCGAGCCCGGAATAACGCGCAACGGTCCGTTTTCGAGCCCGCTGTCGTCCAAGTGTACCCGGATGGCAACCATGCCTGCCATCACGTCTGTTGGCGGTTGGACGTGCACGACTCCAGCCTTCACGGTCCAAGGACCGAATCCGTCAACCTCAAGACGCTCGCTGACAGTTATGGTCAGGTCTTGGTGCCAGGCGACTTTCCAGTTGGAGCTCTGAGTCTTATTGAAGAATATTCCCTTCACAGCAAAACAGTTTGGGCCCAAGACGGAGCTAATCAGTTCCCGAACGGCGTTCGATTCCGCGAGTTTACGAACCACCGGGACGGACAAGAGATCTCTTTGAGCGTAAATGCTCTCAGACATTTCTTCCGTAAGCTGCTCGGTTGTCTGTTCGTCGAGACAAGAATCAACGATGGCGAAACCGTTCTCCTCTATATTTTTCGTCAATTCAGCGAGCGCGGTCACCGGAAATGTCCCGCTCAAGTTCATATGCGAACCCTAGCATGACGCTGCACTCTTGAGCAATTTGGTGCCGTCTTGTTTGCGCTTGTAGATAGATGTTGAGAAATCCGCTTCCCACCAGCTATCTCAAAACGAGATAGGTGGTGATAATCCCTGTTCGCAACATCTATCCGAAAGCGCCCAACAAACCTAGCTGCTTTCGTGGTGTGCTAGGACACATTGCTCGCCGAAAGATCTAACAGAGCCGATTGTTCTGATCCTAAAATCTGGCTGATGCTTACAGAAGCTCAAAGTGTGGCCCGCCCGACGACCGCCCGCCCATCGTATTACCGCGCCAGATACTACGATCCGACCATAGGAAGATTCGTCAGTGAGGACCCCTTGCGTTTCCGTGCCGACACGACGAATTTGTATCCCTATGTGGGGAACGAACCCATTGTCAACGCTGATCCCG
>Ga0335085_10007736_pt1 | contig 16538 bp, 15 predicted proteins | sample Lox_Sample_45_FD_206712 | JGI IMG/M metagenome (GOLD analysis project Ga0335085, IMG submission 206712) | Soil microbial communities from Loxahatchee National Wildlife Refuge, Florida, United States - Lox_Sample_4.5 | ecosystem: Environmental > Terrestrial > Soil > Wetlands | place: USA...
GGTGACCGTGAACGCCTCGTGGCTCGCGGCGGTCGCCCCGGCCGAGCCGGCCGCCACGCAGTTGCCCGCCGCGGCACAGGACACGGTGCTCCCGATGGCCTGGGTCACGCCGGGCACCGGGATCGCCGTGCCCCACGTGCCGTTAGCCTCACTGACCAGGAAGGACTGAGAGTGCCCGGTGGCGTCGCCGTAATTCCCGATCGCGGCGCAGCTGCGCGGCGACGACTTCGGGCAGGAGATCGAGACGACCGAAGCCCGGCCGAATGCGTTGAGCGCCGCGCTGCCCGGCACCTCGATCGCGGTGCCCCAGGTCCCGCCGGTCTCGTTGACCACGAACGCCTGCTGCTTCCCGGCCGCGTCGGTATAGAGACCACCCGCGGCGCAGTTGCCCGCGGTGGGACAGGACAGGGACGAAGCACCCGCGACCCCGCCCGCGTTGAGCGCGGCTGTGCCGGGCACCTCGATCGCGGTGCCCCAGGTCCCGCCGGTCTCGTTGACCACGAACGCCTGCTGGTGCCCGCTGGCGTCCTGGTAAGACCCCGACGCGGCGCAGTTGCCCGCCGCGCCGCAGGACACCGAGTTGACCTGGGCGAGGTCGGTGACGTTGAGCGCGGCCATCCCCGGTATCAGGAAGGCGCTGCCCCAGACACCGCCGGACTGGGTGACCAGGAACGGCTGGTTGCCGCCCGCGGAGTCGGTGAAGAACCCGCCCGCCACGCAGCCGCCCGTCGCCGGGCACGACACCGAGTTGACTCCGGCGGGGCCGCCGGAATTCAGCGCGGCCGTCCCCGGCACCCGCTGCGCGGGACCCCACGGGCCGATCGCGGTGGCGGCCAGCGCCGTCGGCGCCGTCCCCGCCACCATCAGGCCGGCCGCCGCCACCGCCGCGGCCAGCACCGCCACGGCCCGCATCCGCACCGCTCCTGTCTTCATGCCGCTACCTCGTCACGGTGAGGGTCGCGGGCGCGGAAGCCGACCCAGCGAACCCCAGGCCGCCGAAGAAGCGCGCGGTCAGGGCGTAGGTCCCGGGCCGCAGTCCCTTCGGGGTGAGCCGGCAACTGCCCGTGCCGGACCCGAGGACGATCAGGCAGACGGTGGCCTTGTTCGCCGTGACGGTGACCACGCCACGGGGCGCGCCGCCGGAGGCCGCGGCGACCGTGACCGAGATCTGCCCGGCCTGCTCCCGCCCGAACGTCACCGTGGCCGCGGACAGGGCCACGCTCGTCGTGGTCTGGATCTGGCCCGGAGCCCCGGCCCCGGCCGACAGGTCCGCGACGAACCCCTGGAGGTGCCCGGCCGCGTCGGTGCCGGACCCGCCGAACGCGCAGTTGCCCGGCGTGGCGCAGGACGCCGAGCTCAGCGTCGGCCTCGTCCCGGTCCCGGTCAGCTGCTGCGCGTTGCCCCAGGCGCCGCCGGCCTGGACGGCCACGAAAACGTGCGCGGCCGGCGTGCTGTCGTCGTACACGCCGCCGGCCGCGCAGTTGCCCGCCGTGGCGCAGGACACCGCGCTGGCCGACGCCGCGTCGGTGCCGCCGCCGAGGGCGGCGATGCCGGGGATCTCGAGGGCGTTGCCCCAGGTGCCGTTCACCTCGGACACCGCGAACGCCTTGGTGCCGCGCAGGCTGGTGCTGAACTGGCCGGTCACGGTGCAGTTGCCCGCCGACTTGCAGGACACGGCGGTGATCCGGGAGAAGCCGCCGGTCCCGGTGAGCGCGGCCAGGCCGGGTACGTCGCGCGGCGCGCCCCAGGCGGAGTTCACCTCGTTGAGGACGAACGACGTGCGGGTCCGCGTGGCGTTGGTGTCCGTCCACCCGGCGGCCGCGCAGTTGCCCGGCGCCCCGCACGACACCGTGATCTGCGGCGGAGCGCCGATCTCGCGGAGGCCGCCGCCGCTGGTACCCGGCTCAGGCAGGGCCGGGTTCCAGGACCCGTTGCCAGCCGTGGAGGCGACCCAGGAGGGAAGATCGTCATTGACGTCGGAGTAGAGACCGGCGGCCGCGCAGCTACCGGGCGCGGCGCAGGAAATGTTGGTGGCGCCCGCGTTCTTGCCCACGTTGAGGGCCGCCACGCCAGGAACGACGGCCGCCGTGCCCCAGGCGCCGTTCGCCTGCGCGACCGTGAACGGCTCGACGGCGCCGCCGGTGACGACGAAACCGTCCGCGGCGCAGGTCCCGGCCGCTGGACACGACACCGAGCCTGCTTCCGACTCCTGGCCGTTGATGCCCGGGATCACCTGCGCCGGGCCCCAGGTGCCGTTCGTCTCGCTGACGGTGAACGCCACCGGAAGGCCATCGGCGCCGGAGTACCCCACCGCCGAGCAGTTGGCCGCCGAGGCGCACGACACCGACAGGAGTTCGGCCTTCACGTTCGTGGCCCTGGTCTCCAGCGCGAGTTCCCGGGCGTTGCCCCAGGTGCCGTTCTTCTCGTCCGCGACGAACGGCAGCAGGTTCCCGCTGGCGTCGGTGAACGAGCCGACCGCCGCGCAGTTGCCGGCCGTTCCGCAGGACACCGAGGTGACCCGGGCGGTCCCGCCCGCGTTCAGCGCGTCCAGCCCCGGTATCGGCCGTGCCACGCTCAGCTGCGGGGCAGCAGCCGCACTGCCGGCCGCATAAGCCCCCGGGACAGCCCCGGCGGCCAGCACCCCGCCGGCCATGATCGCCGCCATCCCCGACCACAGGCGACGCTGTCGTAGCAATCTCATTGAAATTCCCCCGAAGGCAGAGCAGACCCCCGGGGACTTGGTGGGGTCTCGTCGGGGCGCTGCGGATCGCAATCTCGCACCCATACGCTAGGCGGACGCCGATCACCGGGAATACCGGAGAAATACCGTAATTTGCCGAACGAGGCCCTCAGCGCCCTCCCCGCTCCCAGATCCCAGGTTGTGGTTGCCGCAATGTCAACCTCAGGACGTACGTGTTGTGGCAATCATGCACAGGCGGCGTCGCCCTTCGCGCGGCCCTGGATGAAGTCGATCGCGTCCAGGGTCGCCTGGTAGACGAAGCGCTCGCGCTTGGGGGCGGCGAGGAACCTGGCCGCGGCCGCGAGCGGGGTCCTCGGGTCCCGCCCGCCCGTGCCGGCCACCCCGCCCGTGCCGGCCACCCCGCCCGTGCCGGCCACCCCGGCCACTCCGGCCACTCCGGCCACTCCGGACTCGGCGATCGCGGCGGTCGTCGTCTTCACCGCGTGCGCCACCATGATCGCCGCGGTCGAGTTGTCCTCCGCCGCCGCCTGGGTCAGCGCGGTCCGCAGCGGCGCGGCCGCGCCGTCGTAGCCCTTGACCAGCGCTACCGCCTGGTCCGGGTCGCGTTTCCTGATCGCCGCCAGCACCGCGTCCGGGTCGGATCCCGGGCGCGCCGCCACCGGGGCCTGCGGCTGCGCGGCGTCGAACTTCGCGGCCCACTGCACGAACCACGCGGCGTGCAGCACGCCGCGCAGGACGACAGGACCCGGGTCGACCGACCACGCCCACCTAAGGGCGTTTACGTAGGTGAGCGTGTGCGTGACGTCGAGCCAGCCGGCGTCCCTGGTGTCATCGGTGTCCGAGTCGATGTCGAAGCGGCCGAGTCGCGCGGCCGCCACCGAGGCGATCACGTCGATGATCCGCGGCACGGGCACGCCGCCGCGTACCGCCCCCAGCACGCCCGCCACGGCGTCCTCCGGCATCCCGTCGAGCAGCACCCGCCGCAGCCCAGGACCATCGGGTGCCATGCCCGCGGCCGGAACCGGATCAGCCCGGTCGGATTCCAGCGCGCGCAGGAACCGGCGCATGTACGGGAGCCGGTCGTACCTGGTCGACCACGCGATCGCGGGCACCAGCGGCGCCAGCACCGTGTCCGCCTCCGACCAGCCGATCCGGTCGAGCAGCGCGAACGCCTTCTGGCAGTAGATCATCGGGTGCCCGTACCCGAGGAAGTGATCCGTGATCGCCGTCAGGAACGCGTGCCTGATCTGCCCGGGCGACGCGCCCGACGCCAGCAGGCCACGCAGCAGGGCCTCGGCCTCGTCACCCCGTTCGTCCTCGACCAGCGCGGGGAAAACGGCGAGGCCCTCGGCCGTCGAGCCGTACCCCGTGACGACGTCGGCCGGCTCCGGCTGGGGGCGCGGCGGGCGCCGCACCTCGGTGCGGCTCAGCGTGGCCAGGCCCTGGATGACCGGGAACGTCCGCAGCGGGCCCTCGAACGCGGACGCCATCGTCAGGCAGTCGGCCAGCGTGGCCAGCGAGTGATTCCACCCGTACTCGGCCCGCGTCGCCCCGTAGGTCACCCCGGTGCGGACCACCTCGGTCAGCGGCGTCCCGATCGCGTTCAGCCGCATGGTGTCCCGGGCCAGGCGCCCGGTATCCACGTCGTTCATGGCCTCGAGCAGGCTCGCGAACAGCTCGGGCGCGATCTCCTCCGGCGCGGGGTCGGTGACGTCCACGTGCACCCACCCGTCGCGGACCGACACCGGGTACGTCCTGATGCCCTCCCCGCCGAACAGGCATTTCCCGTCGGTCAGCCGGAACTTCCAGTTGTGCCACGCGCAGGTCAGCACGTCCCCGCGGATGTCGCCGTCCTTGAGCGCGTAGCCCTGGTGGGGACACCGGTTGTCCGCCGCGTATACGCCCGCGGGCGTCCGGAACAGCGCGATCCGCTTGTCGCCGTGGCGCCACAGCCGGCCCGCTCCCTCCGGGATATCCGCGGTGGCTACGGCGCGCACGAAATCTGCCATGCGGCGACGGTAACCCCGTACGCCCAGGGCGCGCATCGGCCGTTCGGCCTAGGACCAGCGGCTGGCCTAGGACCAGCGGCGACGCGTATCCGGCGGCCCGGCTGAAATGGGCTGAAACACGGTTTCAGCGGCGCTTCAGTGCCGTGTGCGCGGTGCCAGGCACTGTGTCATCATGCACCCGGAACCCAGGCTCACCCCGCGCGAGCTCGACGTCATGTGGCTGGTCGCGAGCGACCGGACCAGCAAGGAGATCGGCCGGATCCTGCTGATCAGCCCGCGGACCGTCGAGATGCACGTGCGGAGCAGCATGCGCAAGCTCGGCTGCGCCACCCGGGCCGGAGCAGTCTGGCAGCTGGCCAGCCTGGGCATGCTGCCCAGGTCCAACCAGCACGCGGAACTGACACCGAACCGGTAGCCGCCCCCCTGCACGACCTACGCTAACCGCTGGCTGGCCTGCAGGAATACCGGAGAAATACCGTATTTTCCTGCTAACGCCCGGCCAGGCGGCCGCTGACCTGGGCCAGGACCTCGGGCAGCACGTAGCCGGGGCTGACGTAGATGGCGTGTTCGGTCTCCTCGGGCGGGTCGAGCAGGGACGTGTCCGTGCGTATCTTGGCGTCCGGCACGCTGGTCCGTGCCCGCGTCCGCGAGTTCGCCGCGCGGCGCTCCTCGATCACCGCCAGCGGGGTGTCCAGGTAGACGAGCACGAAGCCGGCCCAGTGCGTCTCCGCGACGGCGGCCAGCTTCCGGCGGTCCTCGCGCTGGAGCAGCAGGTCGTCGTAGATCAGGGACTCCCCGCCGGCCAGGATCGCGGCGATCTCCCGGCGGGCGATGCCCTGGACGAAGTCGTACTCGGCGGCCAGCGACGCCCCGGCCGGCGCCGCGCGGCGCTGCGCCGGGTAGATCTCGGCGTCGTAGGAGAGCAGCCTGATGCGCAGCTCCCGGCTCAGCGCCCGGGCCAGGACGGACTTGCCCGAGAACGGCAGCCCGCACATCGCGATCAACCCCGGCACGACGGCAGCCTAGCCGCCCCAGCTAGCCGCCTCAGCCGAAGAAGCCGCCGCCGCAGATCAGCGTCTGCGCGCTGACGTAGTCCGACTCGGGGATGCACAGCAGGTACACCGCCCCGGCCGCGTCGGCCGGCGTGCCCGCCCGGCCGAGCGGGATCAGCTGCTCCATCGCGGCGAGCAGGCCCGGGTTGACCCCGACCCTGATGTCCCGCCCCTGCACGCTGATGGTGGCGCCCCCGTCCGCCGGGGCCTGGGTCAGCCGGGTCTGGATCAGCCCGAACGCGACCGTGTTGACGGTGACGTTGTAGCGCCCCCACTCCTTGGCCAGCGCCCTGGTCAGGCCGGTGACGCCGGCCTTGGCGGCCGCGTAGTTGGCCTGCCCCGCGTTGCCGCCGAGCCCGGCGATCGAGGAGATGTTGACGACCTTGCGGCAGGGCACGGGCTCGCCGCTGGCCCGGGCCTGCTTGACGAGCCCGGAGATGATCGGCTGGGCCGCCCGCAGGACCCGGAACGGCGCCTTCAGGTGCACGTCGAGGATGGCGTCCCACTGCTCGTCGGTCATCTTCTGGATGACCGAGTCCCAGGTGTAGCCGGCGTTGTTGACGATGATGTCGAGGCCGCCGAAGCTGTCCACCGCGGCCTGGGTGAACCGCTCGGCGAAGCCGGCCGCGGTGATGTCGCCGGGGACCGCCACCGCCCGCCCGCCGGCCGCTTCGATCGCGGCCGCCGTGTCCTTGGCCGGCCCCTCGTCCAGGTCGTTGACCACGACGGCGGCCCCGTCCGACGCGAGCTTGGCCGCGATCTCGGCGCCGATGCCGCGCCCGGATCCGGTGACGACGGCGACCTTGCCGTCCAGCTTGCCCATGCTGCCTCCCCTTCAGTTCAGGTCGATGCCCTCAGTTCAGGTCGATGCCCTCAGTTCAGGTCGATGCCCTCAGTTCAGTGGCGAGGTACCCGAACGGGTCGTGATCGGCTCGAACACGTACGCCCGGGCCTTGGCCTCGTCGAAGACCACCTCAGCTCACCTTCTCGTACAGGGTGACCACGGCGGCGCCGCCCAGCCCGATGTTGTGCTGGAGCGCCACCGCGGCGCCCTCGACCTGGCGCTGGCCCGCCTGGCCGCGCAGCTGCCAGACCAGCTCGGCGCACTGGGCCAGCCCGGTCGCCCCGAGCGGGTGCCCCTTGGACAGCAGGCCGCCGGACGGGTTGGTCACCACCCGGCCGCCGTAGGTGTTGTCGCCGTCGGCGATGAACTTCTCGGCGCTGGTCGAGTCGCCGTACACATAGCCCGCGTACGCCTGGCGGATCGCGGCCAGGTCGACGCCGGCGTCGGCCAGCGCGGCCTTGGTCGCGCTCTCGGCCAGCACGTCGTAGGGCTCGCTCCGGCTCGGCGTCGCGAACGGGACCATACCGACCCCGGCGACGAGCACCCGTTCCGCCATGTCTGAACTCCTAACTAGTCGCTATTCACTTAATACATTGCTGGAGCTTGACATGTGAAGATGCGATAGTGAATGTGTTCTATACCACGCTTGCCGATATTCACAAGTGGAGTCCGCCATGTACCTGACCCAGGGCCTGCACCGGGCTGTCCAGCAGCAGCCCGACGAGGTGATGACGATCTTCGGCGAGCGGCGGCGCACGTTCCGCGAGGCGGCCGACCGGGTCGCCCGGCTGGCCGGGGCGCTGCGCGCGCTCGGCGTCGGGGACGGCGACCGGGTGGCCATGCTCGGCCTGAACTCCGACCGGTACAGCGAGTACCTGCTCGCCGTGCCGTGGGCCGACGCGGTGCTCAACCCGGTCAACTTCCGCTGGAGCCCGGCCGAGATCGCCTACTCGCTGCGCGACTCAGGCACCCGGGTGCTGCTGGTGGACGACATGTTCGCCGCGACGCTGCCCGCGCTGCGCGAAGCCGTCCCCGAGCTGACCACGGTCATCCACGCCGGCGACGGGCCCGCCCCGGACGGCGCGCTGAGCTATGAGGAGCTGATCGCGGCGACGGAGCCGATCCGGGACCGCCGCCGCGGCGGCGACGACCTGGCCGGGCTCTTCTACACCGGCGGCACCACCGGCTTCCCCAAGGGCGTCATGCTCTCGCACGCCAACCTGGGCGTCTCCTGGCTCGGCTCGGCCGCCTCCGGCACCATGGGCCGGGCCGGCGCGCGCACCCTGCACGTGGCGCCCATGTTCCATCTGGCCGACCTGACCTTCTGGGGCCTCACCGTGCTGATGGGCGGCAGCCACGTGATCCTCCCGGCGTTCGACCCGCCGGCCGTGCTGGCCGCGATCGAGGCGCACCAGGTCACCGAGGCGCTGCTGGTGCCGACGATGATCCAGCTGCTGACCGACCACCCGCAGGTGACCGAGCACGACCTGACCAGCCTGACGTCGGTGGTCTACGGCGCCTCGCCCATCACCCAGGCGGTGCTGGAACGCGCCATGAAGGCATTCCCCGGCGCGTCGTTCACCCAGGCCTACGGCATGACCGAGCTCGCGCCGGTGGCGACCCTGCTCAGCCCGGCCGACCACGCCAAGGGCATGCTGCGGTCGGCGGGCCGGGCGGCGCCGCACGCCGAGGTGCGGGTGGTCGACGCGGACGACGCCGAGGTCCCGCCCGGGGTCGTCGGCGAGATCGTCTGCCGCGGCGGGCACGTCATGCAGGGCTACTGGAACAAGCCGCAGGAGACGGCGGATGCCCTCCGGGGCGGCTGGATGCACACCGGCGACGGCGGCTACCTGGACTCCGGCGGCTACCTGTTCGTCGTCGACCGCATCAAGGACATGATCATCAGCGGCGGCGAGAACGTCTACTCGGCCGAGGTGGAGAACGCCGTGTCCAGCCACCCGGCCGTGGCCCAGTGCGCCGTCATCGGCGTCCCCGACCCCGAGTGGGGCGAGCGCGTGCACGCCGTCGTCGTGCTGCGCCCCGGCGCGGCCCTGACCGCCGAGGACCTGCGCGAGCACGTCAAGGGGCTGATCGCCGGCTACAAGGCACCCCGGAGCCTCGAAATCACCGACGCACTCCCGGTATCCGGCGCCGGCAAGGTCCTCAAGCGCCAACTCCGCGCCAAGCACTGGACCAGCACGGACCGCACCGTCTCCTGACCCCGCCCGTCCCCGGAGCCCATGGCACACCACGTCATGGTTGCGGCAATGTCAACCTTAGGACGTGCATGTTGTGGCAATCATGCGCAGGCGGTGACGTTCGCCGGAGGCCGGGTTCAGGTGCCGGGGCTGCCCAGGGCGAGCATCTGGGCGCACAGCGACGCCACCGCCTGCGCGCTGCCGGCCTGGTCGCGCAGGTGCGGCGTCCGCGCCACGTCGTTCGCCATCATCAGCGCCGCGTGGACCTGGACGCGGGCGACCGCCGCCGGGCGCTCGGGATCGACCTGGCACAGCAGCCGCGCCAGTTCGGCCACGTAGTCGCGCTGCGCCGTCAGCGCCGCCTCCCGGTCGCCTTCCGGCAGGCTCCGGATCTCCGAGATCATGAGGTCGATGAGCGCGGGATGGCCCACCGCGAAGCCGGCGTAGGCCCCGATCAGGGCCCGCAGCGCGGCCTCGGGGCCGTCGGCCGTAGCGAGGGTGTCGGCCACCTGCATCGACAGGCAGGCCGAGCCCCGGCCGAGCGCGGTAACGAGGATCTCGGACTTGCTCCGGAAGTGGTTGTAGACGCTCGGCCCCGCGATGCCGAGCGACGCCGCCACGTCCTCGATGCCCACGCCCGCGTACGTGCGCTCGGCGAACAGCGCGATCGCCTGCGCGAGCAGCGCCTCGCGCCGCGAGTGCGGCAGCAGCCCGGGCCGGCCGCGCCCGGTCCGCTCGCCGGTGAACTCCGCGGGCAGCCGCGCGGCGATCACCCGCCCGGCCAGTCGCGCGATCTCGGCGCAGAACTCCGTCCGCGGCAGCTCCGTGCGGTAGAACGACGGGCTCTGCAGCACCGCGAGCGCGGACCAGGCGACGAACTCGCGCTCCGGCTCCCGCAGCTCCGGGCGCCGGGCGCCGATCTTGGCGGCCAGCAGCCGCCCGACCTGCGCCAGTTCCGACCGCAGGGCAGCCCGGGCGTCCTCGCCCAGATGCGGTACCTCGCGCCCCATCAGCGCGGTGACGTGCCGGTTGTCGACGACGAACCCAGCCAGCCCAGCCAGCCCGCCGGTGCCGGCCAGCCCGCCGGTGCCGGCCAGCCCGCCGGTGCCGGCCAGGTCGGCCGCGGAAACCGCCGCCAGCAGGCTGGCCGCGCCCTGGCTGAGGATCTCGGCGAGCAGTTGCTCCTTGCCGGCGAAGTGCCGGTAGAGGGCCGACGGCTGCACCGCGACCTGCTCGGCGATCTCGCTCATGCCGGCGTACTCGTAGCCGCGCGCCGCGAACAGCTCGGTAGCGGCGGCCAGGATCAGCTCCCGCCGATTCGGCGGGCGGGTCCTGCGCGCAGGCGGCAGGACGGAAGTCACGCCCGTTCCTCCTGCCCCTGAGACACTGCCTCGATGCTAACCCAGCGCCGTGGCTCCCTGGCTCCGCCAATCGGACCCGGGGTAGGGGCGCTGGTCAGCGCTTGCGGCCCACCGCGCACCACCCGGAGGACTGGCCCTTCTCGTCGGCGCCGCGCTCCGGGCGCCATTCCTCGATCCGCACCAGGCCCGGCTCCACCAGGTCGGTGCCGTCGAAGAAGCGTGCCACCTGCTCATGGGTGCGGTAGACGACCTTCTGCTGGATCCGCCGGTCGGCGACGTCCGCGAGGCCGTCGAGCGCCTGGCGGCCGAGGAGGTCCGAGCCTCCGTGAGAGATGACGAGATGGCTGCCCGGCGGCACGGAATCCAGCAGCCGGGCCACGATCGCGTACGGGCCGTCGGAGTCCGAGATCGCGTTCAGGATCGCGAGCAGCGTGACCGCCAGCGGCTGGGTGAAGTCCAGCAGCTTCGCGGCCTGGGAGAGGATCGTGCCGGTGTCCCGCAGGTCCGCGTCGATGTAGTCGGTGGCGCCCGCCTGGCCGCTGATCAGCAGGGCACGGGCGTGCGCCAGGACGATCGGGTCGTAATCCACGTACACGACCCGTGACTCGGGCGCGATCGCCTGGGCGACCTGGTGCGTGTTGCCCGCGGTCGGGATGCCGGTGCCGATGTCGAGGAACTGGCGGATCCCCGCTTCCCCGGCCAGGTAGCGGACGGCCCGCCCGAGGAACGCCCGGTTGGCCCGCGCGGTGAAGATCATCTCCGGCCAGATCTGCATCAGTTCCTCGGCCGCGGCCCGGTCGGCGGTGTAGTTGTCCTTGCCGCCGAGCAGGTAGTCGTAGATCCGGGCCTGGTGCGCCACGCTCGTATCGAACGGCAGCGGCCCGGTCCTGGCGTCGCGCGGTGCGGATGCCTCGTGGCTGGTCATAAGGTTTCCTCGGCGGCCTTCTCCATGAAGCGGACCGTGGCGGCCGGGGTCAGCGCCTCGCCGCTGAGCTGGTTGATGACCTCCAGGTAGTGCTCCACATCGACGCGCTGCTCCAGGTATATGGCGCTGGTGAGCTGCTCGATGTAGATCACGTCGGGCAGGTCCTGCTCCGCGAAGCGCAGCACCGTGAACGACCCGGCCGCGCCGGCGTGGGCGCCGAGGCCGAACGGGACCACCTGGAAGATCACGTGCGGCATCGCCGCCGCCTCGATGAGGCGGTGAAGCTGGGCGCGCATGACCGCGGGGCCGCCGACCCGCCGGCGGAGCACCCCCTCGTCGATCACTGACCAGATCACCGGTGGCTCCGGCCTGCTGAGCAGGGCCTGTCGCTTGAGGCGGACGGAAACCCGGTCGTCGATCTCACTGCCGGGGGCGGCCTTGTGGCCGAGCCGGGTAACGGCGCGCGCGTAGTCCTCGGTCTGGAACAGGGCAGGCACGAACTGGACCTCGAAGCTGCGGATGGTCGAGGCCGCGGCTTCGAGACCGAGGTAGGTCTCGAACCAGCCAGGCAGGATGTCGCTGTACTTCCGCCACCAGTCCGGGGTGTTGGCGTGCCTGGCCATGGCGAGGACTTCCGCTCGCCGCTGCTTGTCGGTCACGCCGTACAAGCTGAGCAGGTCCGCGACATCGCCGATCTTGTACGCGGTCTTCCCGGTCTCCAGACGGCTGATCTTGGACCGGGACCCCCGGATCTTGTCGCCTGCTTCCTCGGGCGTGATCCCGGCGGCCTCGCGCAGGCGGCGCAACTGCCTCCCGAGCATCATGCGCAGCACGATGGCGTCAACGGGCACTCTTCCGCGGCCGGGAACTGGCGACTCACCGTCCGGCCCGACAGCGTTCACAGGCACAATCTCGCCAGACTATCGGTAAATCAGGCCGGAATCACCCGTCAGTTATGAGAGGTCACCCATCAGTGACGATAGGTGGCGAAGCGCGACCTTTCTTATTGCGGGCTAGCATCAGCTCCTCGCGTAATGCTGGGCGATGTTCCCGTCGTCGCCGAACCTGGCCAGCGGAAGATGCGCGCCGCCGTCGAGGCCGGGGACGAAGAGGACGATAACGAACGGGGTGGCCACCCGCCCGGGACCCGGACCACCGCGAAGTCCAGGGCCATGCGGTGCCGGAAGCCCAGTTCCTCGTACAGCCCGATCGCGGCGTTGGTGGTCAGCGCGTGCAGGAACGGGATCTCGCCCCGGGCCCTGATCCCGGCGCCGACCGCCCGGGTCAGCCGCGTGCCGAGCCCCTGGCCGCGCCACTCCTCGTCGGTGCAGACCGCGCTTATCTCCGTCCAGCCGGCCGGGTGCAGCCGTTCCCCGGCCATCGCGACCAGCTTGCCGTCACGCCTGATGCCCAGGTAGGTACCGAGCTCGCCCGTTCGCGGCAGGAACGGGCCCGGCTTGGTGCGCGCAGTGAGCGCGAGCATCTCGGGCACGTCGGCGGACCCGAGCGCTACCGCCTCCTGATCGTCGGTGGTGTCCAGGTCGTCGCCCGTCATCTGTGTGCCGGCGCCGATCATCCGGAGCTCCCAGCCGGCCGGCGGCGAGATGCCGACGGCGGCCAGCGCCAGCCAGCCACCAGGACCGGCCAGCCTCGCGGCGTCGGTCCAGTCGGCCCCGTCCGGCTCGTCGGGCATGGCGGCCAACGGGCAGACGTCGACCGGGTAGCGCAGGACGTTGCCCTGTCGCTCCGCGAACCGGGCGTGCGGTCCGGTCAGCGACGAGAGAACCGGGTTGTCGAGCGGATGCGGCACCGTCCTCGCCTTTCGTCGGTGTGACCGAATGGGCCAATGTCCGAGGAAGCGGCGGCGAAGCGCGGCTCCTGGGTTGAGCTGTACTTCGACCTGATCTTCGTGTTCGCCGTCGGCCAGCTGTCTCACATTATGGTGACCGAACCGCGCTGGGCCGGTCTCGGCATCGCGCTTGGCCTGTTCCTGCCGCTGTGGTGGACCTGGCTACTTCGGCTCCGTCCCCGGCGAGCGCGCAAGCGCCTACCGTCCGAGGGCGGCTAGCACCTGCCTGGCCATGGCCTGCTGGCCCCGGCCGTTCGGATGGAACGGGAAGGCGGGCGACGCGGGGATCAGGCCCTCGATCCACCTGGTGCCTGGACGCTGGCACACGTCATGCCCGATGGTCGCCCGGTAGGTGTCCACGAAGGTGGCGTGGCTGGCCGCGGCCGCTCGCGCCAGCGTGCGGTTCAGCGCCACTTCGGTCGCGCGCAGGTACGGCACGTCGCCGTGCGCGAGCGGGACGTCAGGGAAGCAGCCAGTCCCACTAGCAGGCAGGATGTCGGGATACCCGACGAGCAGGACGCGGGCGTGCGGCGCGCGGCGGTGGATACCCGCCAGGACGGCCGCGACCTTCGGCCCGGCCGCCGCCACCCGCGCGGCCAGCTGGTCGGTCCCGCCCGCCGTGAAGTGCCGTTCGCACGGGTGCCCGGACGGGCTGGTGACGCTGAGCGCCACGCACGTCGCCAGGATCGACTTGAACCCGATGTCGTTCCCGCCGATCGTGATCGTCACGAGCGAATCGCGGGGCGACAGGGCATCGAACTGCGGCCGGTTCGTGCCCGCGATGGTGTCCTGGGGCCGGGTCATGTCGGCCGTGGTCGCGTCGGTACAGGCCACGTCGACGTAGCGGTCGGCCCTGATGACGGCCTGCACGTCACCGGAGTAGTTGTGGGTGGAGCGCAGGCACCCGGCTGGAGAGCCCACCGGGCTGGCCGGGATGAGGTTCCCCGCGGCGTAGGAGTCGCCGAGCGCGACGAACGTCCCGGTCGGCGCCGCCGCTGCCGTCCCGGCCGTCATGGTCGCGATGCCGAGCAAGGTAGCCGCGATGCCCGCGGTGATGCCGAATTTCCTGATCACACCGCCACTGTCGGCGAAGCCGCTGGAACGGTGCTGAAAGCTGGCTGAGGTGGCTAACCGGCGCTGGCCGGCCCGAGCACCTGCTCGGCCGCACACCACCAGCTCGTCCGCCCGTCGACCGGGGCGGTGCGCATGGGCGCGTGATCGCGCGGGCAGGTAGCGTCCCGGTGCCGGTACGGGATGATCGTCAGGTTGTGGACCCCGCCGGTGCGCAGGGCCGCCCTGATCGAGTCGCGGCTGGCCCGCAGCAGCCGGCTCTGCTCGGCCGCGGTCAGGCTGCCGGCCGTCCGAGCCGGATGTATCCGGGCCCGCCACAAGATCTCGTCGGCCAGCAGGTTGCCGATGCCCGCGATCCGGTGCTGGTCCATGATCCGCGCCTTGACCGGCGCGGCGCTGCCCGCCAGCGCCGCCCGGAACTGCGCCGGCGTGATCAGCTGAGCGTCAGGACCGAGCTCCTCGATCGGCGGGTTGAGGCGGACGCGGCCCAGGCGGCGCGGGTCGACCAGGATGAGGCGGCCGCCGTCCTCGAAGGTCACGGTGAAGCGCGCCCAGCGGTAATCGCCCGGCTGGCGGCCGCGTTCCCAGTAGTCGCCGCCGTCGATCTCGGTCCCGTCCGGGTCGGCGATCACGATCTTGCCCGACATGCCGAGGTGGATGCCGAGCGTGACCTCATCCGAGAACGGGCCGGTCTGCAACCACATGCTCTTTCCCCGCCGCCTGGCGGTGACGAACTCACCGCCGAGCAGCGCGTGGCGGATTTCTCCCGGCGCGTGCGGGCGGCAGACGAACGTGTCGGAGTCGTCGACGTCGGCGATGCGCCGCCTCAGCCCGTTTCGTTCGATGACCGCCCGCGCCGATTCCACCTCAGGAAGTTCAGGCATGTAACCTCCCCCGTCTCAGCTAGCCCCATGATCGCGGTCGTAGGGTTGAGCCCGTGAGCGATCTGAAGAACCGTGTCCATGATCTCCTGCCCGCGCTGCTCGGCGACCTCGAGGCCCTCGTCCGGATCCAGTCGGTCAGCGCCGACCCGCAGCGCCTGGACCAGGTGGAGGAGTCCGCGCGGAAGACGGCTCAGCTCCTAGCGGCCGAAGGCGTCCAGGCCGAGATCGTCCGGGCTCACGACGGCGCCCCGCCGGCCGTGATCGGCGAGCGGAAGGGCCCCGCGGGCGCCCCGGTCGTCCTGCTCTACGCGCACCACGACGTCCAGCCCGAGAACGACCCGGCCGACTGGGACAGCCCGCCGTTCGAGCCCACCGTCCGCGGCGATCGCCTCTACGGCCGGGGCGCGGCCGACGACAAGGCCGGGATCGCGGCCCACCTGGGCGCGCTCCGCGCCCTGGGCGACGATCTGCCGGTCACCGTGCGGTTCTTCATCGAGGGCGAGGAGGAGGTCGCCTCCGCGACCCTGCCCGAGCTGCTGCGCCAGTACCGCGACCGGCTGGCCGCGGACGTCATCGTCATCGCCGACTCGGGCAACTGGGACATCGGCGTCCCGGCCCTCACCACCAGCCTGCGCGGCCTGATCCGGGTGGACGTCGAGGTGCGCACGCTCACCCACGCCGTCCACTCCGGCATGTGGGGCGGCCTCGTCCCCGACGCCATCATGGCGCTGACCAAGCTGCTGGCAACCCTGTGGACCGAAGACGGCAGCCCGGCCGTCGCGGGCCTGGTCTCGGCGCCCGCCGCCGACGTGGACTACCCCGAGGAGCGGCTGCGGGCCGAGTCAGGCGCCGCCCCGGGAACCCGCTGGATCGGCACCGGCTCGGTCGTCGAGCGGCTGTGGTCCCAGCCCGCCATCACCGTCACCGGGTTCGACGCGCCGAAGGTGGCCGGCGCCTCCAACACCCTGGTGCCGGTCGCCAGGGCGCGGGTCACCATCCGCCTCGCCCCCGGTGACAGCAGCGCGAACGCGGTCACCCGGCTTACCGAGCACCTGGAGAAGAACGTCCCGTGGGGCGCCGAGCTCACCGCCACCCTCGCCGACGCGGGCGAGCCGACGGTGCTGCCGACCACCGGGCCGGTCTACGACGCCGCGCGGTCGGCCCTGGCCGAAGCGTGGGACGGCACCGCGCCGGTCGACATGGGCGTCGGCGGGTCGATCCCGTTCATCGCGGAGTTCCAGGAAATGTTCCCGGGCGCGAGCATCCTCGTCACCGGCGTGGAGGACCCCGACACCCGCGCGCACGGCCCGAACGAGGGGCTCCACCTGCCCGAGTTCGAGCGCTGCGTCCTCGCCGAGGCCCTGCTGCTCCAGCGCCTGGGTCAGGCGAAGTAAGGCATCACCTCAGTGGCCAGGAGCTCCGCCGTCTGGAGCGCCTCGCCGGAGGTCATGTCGCCGAAGCAGGTCTCCAGCGCCATGTAGCTGATCCCGCCGGCGTCCCGGTGGCGGGCGACCCACTCGCGGGCCCCGGCCGGGTCGCCGGCGTAGAAGTGGCCGGTCGCGTGGATGCCCTCGAACGTCTCGGCCGGGAAGATCGGCGGCGCCGGGATGCCGTATTTCTTCCACAGGTAGTACAGGCTGTCCC
>Ga0335085_10007737_pt1 | contig 16537 bp, 13 predicted proteins | sample Lox_Sample_45_FD_206712 | JGI IMG/M metagenome (GOLD analysis project Ga0335085, IMG submission 206712) | Soil microbial communities from Loxahatchee National Wildlife Refuge, Florida, United States - Lox_Sample_4.5 | ecosystem: Environmental > Terrestrial > Soil > Wetlands | place: USA...
CGCAGGCCCAACTGGCACTGGCGAACGCACAGTCGGCCTACATCACCGCCAAGAATAATTTTGACGCCCTCAAGGTCAAGCGCGCCACACCCGAGATGATCAAGTACGCCGAGTCCCAACTGACCCTGGCGCAACAGGCGGTCGCCAAGGCGCAGGGCGATTTCAACAGGGTCAGCAGCAAGACGCCCAACGATCCCCTGTATGCTTCGGCCTACTCCAAGCTTCATCAGGCCCAACTGGCCCGCGATTCCGCATTGCGCACGTTGAACTGGTATAAGGGATCGCCGACAGGCGCCGATATTGCCACGATCACAGCCAACCTTGCAGTTGCCGATGCCAACGTCCAGGACGCCCAGCGCAACTATGACCGGCTAAAGAACGGCCCGGCCGCGAGTGACATTGCGGCTGCCCAGGCCAAGGTGGATGCCGCCCAGGCGACCGTCAACAGCATGGCGATCATCGCCCCCTTTGACGGCGACGTCCTCGGCGTGATGGTTGCGCCGGATAACCTCGTCAGTACCGGCGATGCGGCCGTGGTGGTGGCGAACCCCAGCACCCTCAAGGTGGATGCGCTGGTGGATGAGACGGATATCTCCCATGTCGCGGTGGGCAATACTGCCAACATCACCATGGATGCCGTCCCCGGCAAGACCTTCACCGGGCATGTGACCATGATCAACCCGATCGGCACCACGGTCAGCGGACTGGTCAAGTACACGGTCACGGTAAGCCTGGATCCGACCGATGTCGCGCCTCTCTTTGGCGCGACCACCGATGTGACTCTGGTCACCAGTGAGCCTCGCACGATGCTGGCTGTTCCCCTGGGCGCCGTACAGACCGACTCGAGCGGGGAATATGTGGTCGTGGTCAATTCCAGCGGGAACACCACGCGCGTGTCCGTCACCAGCGATTCCATCCAGGGCGATGTGGTTGCCATCAAGGGCAAACTCAATGTTGGCGACCAGGTGGAGGTCTTCTCCACGACCAGCAGCAGTAGCAGCAACCGCAGCGGTTTCGGCGGAGCCGGCGGATTCTTACCCTAGAGTGAGGCTTTCCTATGATTCAGATTGATCAGCTCACCAAAGTCTTCACCATGGGCGAAAACGAGATCCACGCCCTGGACAATGTCTCCTTCTCGATCGATAAAGGCGAAATGGTGGCTATCATGGGTCCTTCCGGCTCGGGAAAATCCACCCTGATGTCCATCGTCGGCTGCCTGGATGTCCCGACCTCCGGCTCGTATGCGCTGGACGGCAGCCCGGTGGAGCACATGACCGACACCCAGCTGGCGGATGTCCGCGGCAGGAAGATCGGCTTTGTCTTTCAACAGTTCAACCTGCTCTCGCGCACCAGCGCACTTGATAATGTGCTCCTGCCGCTCAGCTACACCGGCATGGGCGGGAAGGCCAGCCGCGAGAAGGCGCTCAAGTCGCTTGAGATGGTTGGTCTGGGGGACCGCGTGAAGCATCATCCCAGCGAACTCTCCGGCGGGCAGCAACAGCGCGTGGCGATTGCGCGTGCGCTGGTCAACGACCCGGCCATCCTGCTGGCGGACGAACCCACCGGCGCGCTGGACAGCCACACCGGCGCGGAGATCATCGGCCTGTTCCAGTCGCTGCACAAGGATTACGGGCAGACGGTGATTCTGGTGACCCACGACCCGTTCATCGCCCGCCACACCGACCGCATCATCCGCCTTGCCGACGGCCAGATCATTTCGGACGCCCCCAATCCTGCCCCGATTAAGGCAGGCACGCCGCGCCCCGAAGGCGAGGATTAGTGTAGGAGGTTGCCATGTTAATTTCACAGAATATTAGGACCGCCTTTCGCGGACTGACCGCCAACAAACTGCGCTCGGCCTTGACCATCCTCGGCATCGTGATCGGCGTGGCGGCGGTGGTGGCACTCATGGCCATCGGCAACGGTGCGACCAGCAGCATCACCAACCGCATCCAGAGCAACGGCACCAACCTGATCACCATCAGCGCCGCCCGGTTCCGCCCGAACGCCGGCACGCCCTCCCAGTTCTCCTTCGTCACCTATAACGATTACCTGGCCCTGAAGGCGGGACTGGCCAATGTGGCCGGCATTGCTCCTGCCTATCAATCCAACTACGATATCAAGCAAGGCAACCAGGACATCCGCGTGCAGGTGGTGGGGGCCACGAACGATTATTTCGTGGTGCACCCCGCGGCCACGGTTGCGTTGGGCCGCAACCTTGAGGCGAGCGACAACACGGAGTTGAACCGGGTGGCCGTGATCGGCTCGCAGACCTCCTCCGACCTTTTCCAGGGACTCAGCCCCATCAACAAGATCATCAAGATCAACGGGGTCAACTTCACCGTGGTCGGTGTGCTCAAGCAGCAGGATTCCTCCGGTTTCGAAAATGCCAACGACACCGTCATCGTCCCTCTGGAGACAGGCTATGTCAAACTGTTCGGTGCCAATGCCATCCGTGACGGCAAGAAGGTATTGAGTTCGGTCACCGTCTCCGCCAGCTCCGCGGATGCCGTGGACAGCGTGATGTCGCAGGCTGACACCATCTTGCGCAAGGCACACAAGCTGCTCCCGACGGATACCGCTGACTACAGCGTCAACAGCCAGACCCAGATCCTGTCGACGCTCTCCAGCGTCACCTCCACGCTGACCATCTTCCTGGGCGCCATCGCCGGCATCTCCCTGCTGGTCGGTGGGATCGGCATCATGAACATCATGCTGGTCTCCGTCACCGAACGCACCCGCGAGATCGGGCTGCGCAAAGCCGTCGGCGCGCGCAAGGATCACATCCTGTTCCAGTTCCTGGTGGAGACCATCACGTTAAGCGTCATCGGAGGGGTGATTGGGATTATCCTCGGCTGGGCCATCGCGACCGTGTTCACCGCACTCGGTTTGATCACGGCGGTGGTCAGTCCCTCATCGGTATTTCTGTCATTCCTGTTTGCCGTGGCCATCGGCCTGTTCTTTGGCCTGTACCCGGCGTTCCGTGCCGCCAACCTGCTTCCGATGGAAGCCCTGCGGTACGAGTAATTCTTGTCTGCAACAAGGAGTATAAATGTCTACCAGTCCTGTTCAACCTCCAAAACCTCCCCGCCCTCGCAATCTCGTGATCATCGTGGTCGCGCTGGGTGTGATTGCCGCGCTCAGTGCCATTGGCCTGCTCGTCACCACTTTCGCCTTTGGACGGGCGGCTGCTTTTACCCGGGGAAACCTGCCAAGGAATTCCCAGGGCGGTAACTTCCAGGGAGGCGGCAACGCCCCGGGCGGAAACGATAACTCCCAGGGCGGGAACGGCGGTAACTTCCAGCCCGGAAACGGCGGTGGTAACTTCCAACCTGGAAACGGCGGTGGTAACTTCCAGCAGCGTGGTGGAGGCGGTGGCATCTTCAGCGCGTTTGGCATCGCCCGCCTGCTCGGGATTAACTTCCAATACATCCGCTATATCACCATCGCCTTCAGCCTGATCGGGATCATCCTGACCGCTGTCACCGCCTATTTTGTATGGAGGCAGAAACGCTGGGCGCTGAACCTGGCCATCGTGCTGGCAATCCTCTTCCTGCTCGGTTCCCTGCCGGGGCTGTTCTCCTTCGGCGGACGCTTTTTCAGCTTTATCACCGTGATGACCTCTTCGATGAACATCCTGAAAGCCCTGGCCACGTTGGCGATCATCGTCCTGGGCATCCTGCCGTCGGTGCGCGATTCCGTATCGTGATTTCTTCTCCTCCTTGTTGGTCCCCAGCCCTTGCCTCTCTCCTTATAAGGGGAGGGGCCGGGGTGAGGGGCGGAAAATTCTGTTTCATGCCATAATCAGGCCATGCCGCGTAAAATTCTTGTCATCGACGACGAACCGAAGATAGTTGAAATCTGCCGGGATTATCTGAAGGCGGCCGGTTATGACGTGGCCACGGCCATGGACGGCGCCAAAGGCCTTGCGGCCGCCCGGCGTGAAAAGCCGGATCTGGTCGTGCTCGACCTCATGCTCCCCGGCATGGATGGGCTGGATGTTTGCCGCACCCTGCGCCGGGAGAGCGATGTCCCCATTGTCATGCTTACCGCGCGGGTCGAAGAGACGGACAAGCTGATCGGGCTCGAACTGGGTGCGGACGATTACATCACCAAGCCGTTCAGCCCGCGCGAACTCGTGGCGCGCGTGCGGACGGTGATGCGGCGCGCCAGCGGCGACCCCACCAGCGACGTGATCCGCGCCGCGGAGGTCACGCTCGACCGCACCCGCTACCAGGTGCTTCTGCCGGACCGCACCGTCACGCTGACTCCCACGGAATTCGAAATCATGGCGACCCTGATGAGCCAGCCGGGCCGCATTTTCTCGCGTTCGCAACTGCTCAACGCGGTGCGCGGCGTGGCTTTCGAAAGCTACGAGCGCGCCATCGATTCACACATCCGCAACCTGCGGCGCAAACTTGAACCCGGAGATTACATTTTCACCGTGCATGGTGTGGGCTATAAATTCGAGGGGTGAACATGGCACACAACAACACCGTCCGTTCCATTCGCAACCGGCTGTTCATGTTGCTTCTCCGCGCGTTTGGCATCGTCATCCTGGTCTTTTTTTTGGTATCGCTGGCAACCACCGCCCTTGTGCTGGCGAATCCGTCTGAGTCCAATCCGCTCTTCCGGCTGCCCACCATCTCCCGCCTGGAAACATATTATCTAGCGCGTGGCAGGTGGGAAGGCGTGACCGTCGTGTTTACCAACTCACTCGATTTCGAATCGCGTCAGTGGCAGGACGGCATCCTGCTGGATGCCAATGACCGGGTCGTGGTGGACCACGGCGTGGAAGTGGCAAATGGTCCCCTTTACACGCCGGCCAGCAGTGAGGTGGTCGTTCCGATCAACGTCAACAGGGCCTTGGTGGGAAAATTCGTCATGTCCCAGAGTTCCATCCCGCCGCAGAGACGATTCGCCTTTAATTTCCTCCAGCCGGTTGTGCTTGTTTCCGTTTTTCTGGCGATCCTGACCATCCTGATCGGGCTGCTGCTGACCCGCCGGGTGGTCGTGCCCCTGGCGGAGGTGACCGCTGCCGCCAAGGAGGTCGCGGAGGGCAACCTCAGCACCCGCGTCGCTGTAAAAGGCCCCGACGATCTGAAAATCCTGAGCGACAGCTTCAACCACATGGCGGACGCGCTCGAGCGCAACGACCGCGAGCGGCGCGACATGCTGACGGACATCGCCCATGAATTGCGCACGCCGCTGACCGTGCTGCGCGGGCGGCTGGAGGGCATCCTCGACGGCATTTATCCGCCCGACGAGGGCCACATCGTCCCCGTGCTCGAGGAAACCTATCTCCTCGAGCGGCTGGTGGACGACCTGCGCCTGCTCACGCTGGCCGAGTCGCGCCAACTGCCCTTCGAGAAGAAGGAGCTCGACCTGAACGAACTTGCCCGGCGTGCCATCAGCCTGTTCCAGGCGCAGGCGGAGGAAAACCAGATCACGCTGTCGCTGGAGTCAGACCCGGTGCAGGCCAGGGTGATGCTCGACCCGCAGCGCACCGAGCAGGTCGTCGGCAACCTGATCAGCAATGCGCTGCGTTACGTCCCATCGGGCGGGCGGGTGTGGATCGGAGTCCATCAGACAGGCAACACCGTTTCGATCAGTGTGAACGACAATGGGCCGGGCGTCTCTGCAGAGGAGCTGCCGCGCATCTTCAACCGCTTCTGGCGCGAGGACCGCTCGCGTTCGCGTGCCTCGGGAGGCGCGGGGCTGGGGCTGGCCATCGCGCGTCAACTGGTCGAAGCGCAGGGCGGGGTCATCACCGCCTGCAACCTGCCGGGCGGCGGGCTGCAGGTCAAGTGCGAATTCCCTGTGGCGTGAAGAATCAAACTCCCCTGTATGAAAAAATAGGCAGGGGAGTTTTTTATTTGGGGCAATAGGTAAATGCCACAATTTAAATACCCTGTCTGCCCACTCACGACAGATCATTTGCCCGAAATCTGGGAAGGTGTTGCTTTTGAGGAAACTTTATCCTATACTTAGGCAGTTATTCAAACAGCCCGCTCATTTCCTCATGCAACTGTCAAGAAATATTCCTCCCGGTAACCAATTCAAAATCAACCATCCCCACCCTGTCGGATATTGAACGGATCGGTCGAAGGATGAAAATGGGCATATTATGTGCGGCATTCTAGGTTCTTACGGTGGAGCTTTCAGGGAGGAATTCGTTGCCAGGTTTTATGGCGCCCTCTCGTTATTGAAACATCGTGGACCGGATGGCACGCATGTCTGGTTTGGTGGCAGCGTTATCCTTGGCAATACCCGGCTTTCGATCGTGGAGCCCTCCGGGTTGTCCAGCCAGCCCATGACGGATATCTCAGAGCGATATTGGATCGTCTTTAATGGAGAAATTTATAATTATCTGGAAATTCGGAAGGGGCTTGAAGGAAGCGGCGTACATTTCAAAACTCGCTCGGATACTGAGGTGATTTTGGAGGCTTATAAAGCCTGGGGAATCGATTGTCTGGAGCGCTTCAATGGAATGTGGGCTTTTGCGATTTTCGATACCGTCAAAAATGAGTTGTTTCTGTCGAGGGATCGCTATGGCGTAAAACCTCTCTACTATGCCGAAAGCGAGTTTTATTTTCATTTCGGATCTGAAATGAAGGCCCTGCTCGCTCTCGGAGTCGATTCGGAGCCAGACTGGGGACAAATCGCAAGGGTTGCACGTGAGTGGGGATGCGATGCGGACGATCATACGCCCTTTAGAAATATCAAAATGCTCCCTCCAGGTCATTCCATGGTCCTTTCTCCGGGGAAACGCCATCTGGTTAAGTGGTGGGATATCGTCGACCGACGTGTGGAAATTCCGAAGACATTCGATGAGAGAGTCCGGTTTTTTCGGGATTTATTCGAGGATGCAGTCCGCCTGCGATTAAGAAACGATGTGGGTACCGGAGTTTCCCTGAGCGGCGGAATAGATTCATCCTCCGTATACGGTGCGGCTCGGAAATTGCAGAAAATGGATGCAGCCAGGTCCGCGACCACCGCTCAGGCGAAGAAGTTCGACGTTTATTCGGTCTCCTATCCTGGCAATGCTTTTGACGAATCACCATGGGTCGAAAAATGCCTGGGTTTTTGGCATGATCACGAAAATATTTCCCTGGTATACCCGACAGCGGAAATGTTCCCGGACATGATCAATGAGGTCATCTGGCACCAGGAGGCACCGGTTTGGACGCCGGTGGTTTTCGCATTTCATAGTTTATACCGCCAGGTTGCCTCCTTGGGGACAAGAGTCCTGTTGGAAGGGCATGGTTCTGATGAGTTATTTGGGGGATATGCAGAGTCGGTATCGGCTGCCATCCAAACTTATGCAAAGAAAAACGACCTTCGAAGGACCTGGAGGGCTTCACAGTGCTATACAGATACGCTCAATCCTGTATTGGGCCAAAGCAAGCCGGACGCATGGAAGACTTTTCTGATGGCCTTTCCTTTTTCCAGACGCCTCTTGAAGCAGCTTGCGACCCTCGCTGGCGCAGAAAAAAAACGCGCACAAACGGATCCGACTCGGACGTATAAAGGATATATCCATCCGGATATCATAAACCAGTGCCCAGCGTTGGTTTCTCAACCGCTGGATTCCTTTAATCCATTAAATCAGGAGCTTTATACCACCTTTACCCAGCGGCCTCTTCCAACTGTCTTGCGGATTGTCGACCGGGCCAGCATGACTTATTCGCTGGAAGTGCGTTCGCCTTTTATGGACTTTCGCATTGTCCAATATGCTTTCTCGCTCCCGGATGAAGACAAGGTTGCCAGACGGACAAAAGAAATCGTACGGCACGCGGCCGGGGACTGGGTCCCTCGAGAGGTGATCAATCGAAAAGCAAAAATGCCATTTGCACTGTCCGAACGTGAATGGTTCAATTCACCGGTGATAAGCGATTATCTTGCCGATACTTTCCATAGTTCGGATGCCATGAATTCCAACCTTGTGGATGGTAAGTCACTGGTCCGCGATCTGGATCGGTTTAAAAAACAGGGTTTCGGCCGCTATGACACGAACAGGGTGTGGATGGCATTAAATCTCTACCTGTGGAACAAATTCCTTGTTATTCCCTACCGGGGTTATGGCAGGTGACTCAAGCCTTGTCCATTCATCACCTCTAAGATGGGCCGGAATCCAGGGTCATTCGTCCAGGATGTCATATGGTGGAGACACCCATCATTCAATACCTTAGATCGATACCGCAGGATGAGAAAATATATTTTTTCCCTAATCCGGGCGGTGCCGGCGATTCTATGATTGCGCTGGCAACCTATACCTTGTTCAAGGAGATGCAAATCGGCTATTCCATCGTTCCCGTATCACAGGCTTTTGACCCGGTCGGGAAAACCGTGGTATACGGGGGTGGCGGAAACCTGGTCCATTATTATGACACTGCCAGAAAGACCGTTCAGAAATATCACTCCCGTGCGAAGAAGCTGGTGATCCTGCCTCATACCATCAACGCCAATGAGGATCTCCTCGGGGAACTAGGCGCCAATGTCGACGTGATCTGCCGTGAACCGGTCTCTTTCGCCCATGTAAGGGAATTCGCTCCAGGTGCAAACGTATTTTTGATGGAGGATATTGCCTTTAGCCTGGATATGAAAAAAATTGCCCGGAAAACATACCTTCCTTTGAAAAAGCAGTCCCTGGCCTTCCTACCGCGGGATTCTCTGATGGCGATTTTGATGTCGCTTAAACAATTGTCAGGTAAAATCTTGGAACGTGGTGATTTTAGGACTTTAAATGCATTCAGGAAGGACCTGGAAGGCACCCGGCTGCGGTTTCCTCGTGATAATATCGATTTATCGCTCCTGTTTTCCCACAGTACAACAAACGAGATGATGGCATATTACGTTACGCACTGTATTCTAAGGGTCATCAACCATTACCAAAAGGTCTGTACAGACCGACTGCATATATGCATTGCAGCCGCGAAACTGGGAAAAGAAGTGGAATTCTTCCCGAATAAGTATTACAAATGTGAGGCTGTTTACCATTATTCAATGAAAGACCAATATCCAAATGTACGCTGGATGGGATAGATTACCTTCTCTATAGGATCAACACCGTTCTTTCTTCCCGAATCATGATGGAGGGAAATTGCCCGAGAAAATTCACCTATGGCCGGAGCAGACCGTTCAGGACGGCGACTCGGTAACCCTTGCATCAACCCTCGAGAGGCCGGATGGTAGGCGCCAGCGTTTGTGGTATCGGATCCCGGCAACCTACCGAAATGCAGTCACAACCTCCTGCGATCCTTTCGTGCTGGGTTTCCTTTTCAATTTCATGAGGACCTCCACCGACCTGAACATTCACGGCCAGGTTTCCCCTTCTCTTCTGCGCAACCTGGTCGAGTTCCAGGATACCTGGGCTGGTTGGAATCCCGCCAAATATCATCGGGTAGAGATTAATGCGGATGTTGAAGGCGAACAAATCCGGGTGAAGGGCGATGAGGCCATCATGGGCTTTTCCGGCGGCGGCGATTCGACCTATACTGCCTGGCGCCACCGAATTGGGCACGCTGGCAGGCAGAAGCGCAACCTGGTGGCAGGGGTGATGCTGCACGGCTTCGACATCCCGTTGCAGGAACCGCAGATCTTTGCTCAGGCCGCGGAGAGGTCCAGGTTGATGCTGGCCAGCATCGGGATGGAATTGATTCAGATCTCCACCAACTTCCGGGAAGTGGGTGGCACCTGGGAGGATGCTTTCGCGGCTGGTCTGGCATCCTGTCTGGCGCTCCTGCAAGGCCGGTACAATACCGGTCTGATTGCCAGCAGTTATGATTATTCGGCCTTGGTATTTCCCTGGGGATCGACCCCTTTTACGGATGGGCTGATGTCAAGCGATTCCTTCCAGCTAATCCATGACGGAGCTGCCCTCGATAAAGCGGCAAAATTAAAACAAATCAGTGAATGGCCGGAGGCCATGAAATACTTGCGGGTTTGCTTCGATGGTCACAGCGCCGGCAATTGTTGCCGTTGTCCCAAATGCATAAAGACCGTCCTGCTTTTCCGGATCCTCGGCCTGGGCTTGCCGGAATGTTTCGAGCGGGATATCAGCGACGGCGATATATTGCGTGCAAGGTGGAATCTAGCAGAGATTGAGAATCTGGCGAATTTAGTCAAGCAGGCGCGCAACGCCTCGATATCTGCTTCCTGGGTGAGGGCTTTGCAAATTTCTTTAAAGATCAACCGGCTGAGGGTATCCGCTGCGCGGATGGCCCCCGCCAGAAATGCCCTGCGTCGTGTTTATCGATTTTTCCTCCCGCCGCTCCGGTGACATTGTCCCCGTTTCCATGAACAAGAAGATAAAAATCGGATTCGTAAGTCTTGAGGACGCAGCCCGCTTGACCCCAGGATCGATCCACAGTTATTATGAGGCCAGGGCTCTGCAAAATCACGGTTTTTACGTGCGCTGCCTGGGACCGTTGAATCTAAAACAAACCCCCGGGCTGTATGTCCGCCGTGCCTTCAGCCGCTTTTTTCGTGGGAGGCGGCTTCTCCCGGAAAGGGAGCCGCGGGTGACCAGGGACCTTGCCCGGCAGATCAACAACAAGCTAAAGGGGTTCCCGGTCGATGTCATCTTAAGCCATGGAACACTCCCGATCGGTTTGCTGGATTGTCCCGAGCCGATCGTTTTTTGGAGCGATGCCACTTTCGCCGGGATGGTGGGTTTCTACCCCGGATTCAACCGCTTGGAGCCGGCCAGCCTGAAACGCGGCAACCAGCTCGAGCAGTCGGCTCTCGAACGGTCTGCCCTGGCGCTGTATTCCTCAGAATGGGCCGCCCGAACCTGCCTGGAGAATTACCAGGTTGACGCGGCCAAGGTCAAAATCGTCCCCTATGGGGCTAATTTGGCGAACGAGCTGCCGGTGAGGGAGATTGAAGGCATCATCCGGGTTCGTTCGATGCAGCCATGCCGGCTGGCGTTCGTCGGTACCGAATGGGAACGGAAGGGGGGTGATCTTGCGCTCGGCCTCGTTGCCGCGTTGGATCGGGTTGGTTTGCAGGTTGAGCTAAAGATCATCGGCTGCAAACCGCCGGCGGATATCACCCTTCCGGATAATGTTCAAGCCATCGGGTATGTGGACACTTCGACACCCGCCGGGCAAAATGCTTATCGTGCTCATTTGGCCCAGGCGCACTTCCTGATCCTACCGACCCGGGCGGACTGTTCCCCCCGCATTCTTTACGAAGCCGGGGCAATGGGCCTCCCCAGCCTGACGACGAATGTGGGCGGGATTGCATCGATCGTTCACGCCGGGGTTAATGGAAACTTGTTTCCATCCGGCGAGGATTACGTAGATCCGGCTGCCCGCTTTATCCAGGAGGCGATGCAAACGGCAAGTGGCTATCAGGAGCTGGCGATCCGGACGGCCGAATATCACAAGGAAAACCAGCTTTGGGAGAAATCAGTGGACCAGATCATGGGATGGCTGGTGGGCATTTTGTCTTAAAATTAATATCGAGGATCCCTTTCTCTAAAGGAGGCCCAGTCTCCAGCAAGATGGACAGGTCAATGGCGTTGAGCCTGTCCGGCGGTGAAGTTGATTATTTAAAGTTATTGCATTGAATTCGAAAATGACGTATAGTATCTACATCAACTTAATTCCCAGAGAGGTGAGAATCATGGCTACCAAAGCGAAAACAATCCCCGTCACTGTGTATCGCTCGTCGGAAACCGGTCAGTTCGTTTCGGCTGAATACGCCAAGAAGCACCCCAAGACGACCTTCAAGCAGAAGGTTCAGGTAAAACTTCCCCCCAGGAAGTAATGATCGTGCGCCGGTCACAAGCCGGATAAGACGCCCGCTTTTCGCAGGGATTTAAAACCCAGAGAAATTTCTCTGGGTTCGCCTGCGTCTCAGTGGGATGTTTTTATTTAATAAGTGTCATCGTCTGCCACGTGAAACATGCGGGGTGCGCGGTCGGCGCCAGGGGGCGGGCAATCTGCCGTATCCAGACGAATTGCGTTGTCGCCGACACTGCTCGCGAGGACATCACCTGAAAAACACGTTCATCTGCGTCTCACCGCGGTTGCCCCACAGCATGTAAGGGATAAAGGTCAGCGGCTTGCCATCGGTCGTTTCGCCAACAATTTTCCAGATGCCGCCCATCAGCGATTCATCGTAAACTGGCTTGAGTGACTCGCGGTTGACTTTCACGGAAAAGATATCGAGCGGATTGTCCACGCTTTCGAGGCAGTAGACCAGCGGACCGCGTGAGAGCGCGTCCATGCCGCCGCAACCGGGAATCTTTTTATGCTGGCGGTGCAGGCGTAGGGGCATGTCGAGGGTCAGGGCGAGTATATCGCCGGGGGACCATGTGCGGGTAATGGAGAGAGTCCGCGCGGCGTGAGGGGAATAGCCGCAGGCGGTCTCAGGAGTGGATGTTGCTTCGGTAACGCTGTCAGGTTTCAGCGGCGAGTCATTGAGAGTCAGGGTGAATGAATCAGCCCAGGATGGAATGCGCAAGTGAAGGGTCGTCTGCTTAGGCTGGGGCAGGTCAAAAGTCAGACGAATCTCACCGTTCCACGGCAAACCCGAATCGATATTGAGCGCGCCCCAATCCCATTGAATCGCGCTGGTGACATATTGCTGAAGATAAAGCTCGCCGTCGGACTCGTGGTAAAGATACTCGCCGAGCGAAGCCCAGGTGCGCGAGAGATTGGAAGGGCAGCAGGGGACGAGGTACCAGCCGGCGCGGGAGAGGCCGCCGCGGCAGGCCAGCGGGTTGTTGTAAAAGTAGGAGCGCCCGTCCATGCCGATGCCGACCGAGGCGGCGTTGTAAAGCTGCCATTCGAACAGGTCGTCGTAGCGCGGATGGCCGGTGAGCAGCGCCATCTCGCGGCACCAGAACAGGCTGGCGAGCGCGGCGCAGGTCTCGGCGTAGGCGTATTCGGGGTCGAGTTCGTAATCGCGGCCGAAACCCTCGGTGAAAGGCAGCGCGCCCAGCCCGCCGGTGACGTACATGCGGCGCGAGACCATGCGCTCCCAGGCTGATTCGAGAGTCTGTTGAAGTTCGCGGTCGCCGGTCTCGCGGGCCAGCATGGCGGCGGCGGTCTCAAGATACCCAAAGCGGACGCTGTGCCCTACAGGAATCGTCATGCGGCGCAGAGGCGTGTGCTGCTGGAAATATTTCCCGCTAAGTTGGTCGAGCATCTGGCGGATGCCAGCAAAAGGTGGCTTCTTGGAGGGGTTGTCGCCGGGGAGTTTGAAATCCGCATGTTCGGGATGTTTTGCGATATAAGCGGCGCGCTGCTCATTGACGACCTTGACGCGCCTGTCGTAGTTGGACTTTTCCTTGAAGATGTGCAGCGGGAAAAAGGGGATGCGTCCGCGCCTTTCGAGCAGGCGGCGGGAGAGTTCGAGATAATTTTCCTCGCCGGTGACGCGGTACAGCTTGATCAAGGCAAGCTCGATCTCCTCGTGGCCTTCGGTGTATGCGGGCGAGGCGTCCATGAAGTCGCGCACCAGCAAGTCCGCGGCGCGGCGGACGAGGGCGAGCAGGCGCGTTTCGCCAGTGGCGGCATGGTGCGAGATTCCGGCTTCGATGAGATGACCGAGGCAGTACAGTTCGTGCTCGATCTGCAGGTCCACCCAGCGCTGGCCGGGGAAGTGGATCTGATTGTAGGTGTAGATGTAACCGTCCGGCATCTGGACCGCTTCCAGCAAGGTGATGAGATCATCAACCAGTTGTTTGAGTTTGAGATTGGAGTTCGCCGCAAGGATGCGCGAGGCGGCGTCCAGCCATTTATAGGCGTCGGAATCGGCGAAGAAGTAGCCCTCGCGGAAGCCCTCGATCTGCCCGGCGAGGATGCGGAAGTTGTCGATGCAGCAGGACTGCTCGAGCTTCTCCCACTGGTAGAAGATGGCTTCGCGGGCGTTCATCTCGAGGCGCTTGCCCCAGAATCCGCCGGTGATGCGGGAGGTGTGGAGGGAAGAGGTCATGGGATTATGTGTTATTTATGAGATTGTGGGTCAAGTTTCAAACGTTATCAATATGTATTTTACTAGTATCTGCGCACCAATGGACCCGTTCACACCACACAACATGCCTGGCGGATCGTCTTCGCTTATGCCCACCGCTGGAACGTCGAAATTTCACTCCGTTTCGATAAATTTAAACTCGCCTTCGAAACCTTCGCTTACACACATAGAAAACCCAGATCCGCCTGTTGTTGATCGCCATCCTGGCCCATGCCTTCTGATCTGACCCCCGAAAACTGGTCCAAAAGTAATGATACTATAGGACCGTTCAGGAGGCAGGAGAAATGGGAAAGCGGAATACGTTCACCACAGAACAGATCATCCTGAAGTTGCGGGAAGCGGATGTGCTGATCGGGCAGGGCAAGAGCGTTCGGGAAGTCAGCCGGGTGCTGGAGATCAGCGAGCAGACCTACTACCGCTGGCGAAACGAATACGGGGGACTGGATGCCACCCAGGCCAGGAAGCTGAAAGAGCTAGAAAAAGAGAACGCTCGCCTCACATCGTCCCGATGTCCTTCGGGAAGAACCTGGTGGCAGACCTATCGTTGGACAATGCCATTCTGAAGGAGGTGCTGTCAAAAAAATAGTGAGCCTGGAGAGACGTCGAGAGGCGGTGGACCAGGTGCGCGGGGTGTTCGCGGTCTCGGAGCGGCGTGTCTGCCGGGCACTCGGTCAGCCTCGCTCGACCCAGCGTTACCAGCGGCAAGGAAAAGATGATGAAAGCCAGCTCACCGCGGCGATCGTGGTGCTGGCCAGCCGGTATGGGCGGTATGGTTACCGGAGGATCACAGCCCTGCTGCGCCGGGATGGCTGGCAGGTCAACCACAAGCGCGTGGAGCGAATTTGGAGGCGGGAAGGGCTGAAAGTACCTGCCCAACAGCCCAAACGCGGGCGGTTATGGTTGAACGATGGATCGGTGGTACGGCTGCGACCGGAATTTCCAAAGCATGTCTGGAGCTATGATTTCATGGAAGATCGGACCCATAACGGCGTCAAGTTCAGGATTCTCAACGGTATTGATGAGTACACCCGTGAATGCCTGGCCGTGAAGGTCAAACGCCAGCTGACCCATCCGGATGTCCTGGAGACACTGGCGGAGCTGTTCTGGAAGCGAGGCGTACCCGTGCATCTGCGCTCCGACAACAGTTCGGAGTTCACGGCCCGGCGGGTACGGCACTGGTTGGGCAAACTGGAGGTCAAGCCGTTGTATATTGAGCCGGGCAGTCCCTGGGAGAATGGCTATATCGAGTCGTTCAACGGGAGAATGCGGGACGAGTTACTGGTGAGGGAGATCTTTTATTCCTTGAAGGAGGCGCAGGTGATGCCTGCACTGTGCCGCAGGCACACGTGATCGAGGCCTGGAGGCAGCATTACAACATGGTTCGTCCCCACAGTTCCCTGGGATACCGACCGCCTGCTCCTGAAGCGATCACCTTGCAGTCTTCCCTTTTCAAGCCACTTGCACTAACATAGTAAGTGGTACAAACAGTGGGGGCAGGTCACAAGAATTTCAAGATGATATCATACTGATAAAAGAGTTCTTGGAGTGGAGAAGAAATTTATCAGGGGCAAAATAAGTTGACTTAGTTTGTTTACACCTAGAAATACTTAATCTATAACTTCCCAATATCTTTCTGACTCGGAAGAATTATGTAATCCATTAAGATAATATCTTAGGTCGGCTTTAAAATCACGAATACAATCATGCCCTATCCTTCGTTCTATCAACGCTGCTGATATAAGAGATGAAAATTTAGCTATAAAACTAAGATTTCCAACAAATTTTTTAGTATGGATGGTGGGGTCATCGCCGTATGTAAGATAGATGGCATCTCTATAATTTGATTTTACTCTCTGACGAAATGCACAGTGCAAAAAACCGATTTTATCTTTTAATTGTTTATTAAGAAGTTCTCGAGCAGCCTTTTTACGAAAATTACTAAATTCTGAATGATTTTGAAGTATATTATCTTTTGTACGACTAGCATACCATTTCGTCGTGCCATTTAGGTATTGAAGTAACATTCCTTGAGCAACAGAACGGCTTTCTTCAAAATTTCTGACTTTATCATAAGGGACAATGTTATGGGCACAGGAAAGAATAGGATGATAGTTAGAACAATCTACCTTTTGAGCATACATATCAAAAGGATAAGGTAACTTAGTACGAATTGTCGATACATAAAAGTTAGCAGATTTCGCGTTATCTTCATCGACATCATTACCAAGGGATGCAAATATTGACCGCGCAGAAAAATATATCGCATAATACCAATCAACTATTGCAGTGGGGCATATCCAAGGATACAAACCGAGATGCAAAGAGAATGTATCTAAGGACATGGAATATAAAATCGAAAAATAAAGTGGTTCAAAAATTGGACCTAACTGGATATTCCCCTTATACTTTGATAAAGAATTTCGATAAAAATCCCTGAGAGAATTAAATTGCTCCTGCGGTGTAATCCCATGGACAGATTCGATTTCAAATCTTAACGCCTTGAACCAGTTAGTGGTTGCGTTTTTAGAAAAGTAAGGATGACGTTCAG
>Ga0335085_10007738_pt1 | contig 16534 bp, 14 predicted proteins | sample Lox_Sample_45_FD_206712 | JGI IMG/M metagenome (GOLD analysis project Ga0335085, IMG submission 206712) | Soil microbial communities from Loxahatchee National Wildlife Refuge, Florida, United States - Lox_Sample_4.5 | ecosystem: Environmental > Terrestrial > Soil > Wetlands | place: USA...
GCACGTCAACGAGGTGAAGGATGAAGAATAAGCCTTCCCTACTGATGCTGGCAGCTCTATGCGCGCTGGGCGTTACCGGTTGCGACAGCATGAACACGCTGCGGCAAGACATGGCCAACCAGCCGAGGCAGAATCCGCTTTCGCCGGCGCCGTTCTTTGCCGACGGGCGTTCGGAGCGCCCCATCGTGGAAAATACGGTGGCGCACGGATCAATCCAGGACGACGGGCTGTTTGTGCCGAAAGATTCGAATGCGTTCCCGTTGCCGGTGAACATGGAATTGTTGGAGCGGGGGCAGCAGCGGTACACGATTTTCTGCTCGCCATGCCACGGGATACAAGGGGACGGAATGGGCATGGTGGCGGTGCGCGGGATGAAGCATCCGCCGAGCTACCACCAGGACCGCCTGCGCAACGAGCCGGCCGGGTATCTCTACGACGTGGTGACGAACGGATTCGGCGCGATGTACGGCTATTCCGCGCAGATTCCGCCGCGCGACCGGTGGGCGATTATCGCGTACGTGCGGGCACTGCAATTAAGCCGGAACGCGCCGGCGGGCGAGTTGCCGGCGGAACTGCAGGAGAAATTGAAAGCGGGAGGGGCGGCGAAGTGAGTGCGCAAGAATATAAGGCGCCCGCGAGCGTGAATCGGCTGCAAAACGGGGCGCTGGCGATCGGCATCGCCGGGATCGTTTTGTCGCTGGTTGGGGCGTTGAAATCCCCCGCGGAGTTTTATCATTCCTATATTTTCAGCTATCTGCTGGTGCTGGGATTGACAGTCGGTTCACTGGGTCTGCTGATGTTGCAGCACGTAACCGGAGGAATCTGGGGCATTGTCATCCGGCGCCCTCTCGAAGCGGCTTCCCGGAACATCTGGCTCGTGCTGGTTCTATTCGCCCCCATCGTGATGGGGATGAAGTACTTGTATTCGGGAAACGACGTGGAGACGGGCTGGCTGAACGCGCCGAAGCAGGGGGAACACGCCCTTTCCGCGTTTCAGCAGGGTTACCTGACGACCAACGGATTCCTGTGGCGCGCGGTAGTGTATTTCGCGATCTGGATCATATTGATGTGGCTGTGCAACCAATGGTCGGTCCAGCAAGACCAGAAGGGGAACACCGAGGGATTGAAGCTGCGGATGAAGCAGCTGTCGGCGCCGGGGATTATTCTATACATTGTGGCGATGACGTTTGCGGCGATTGACTGGGCGATGTCGCTCTCGCCGCGGTGGTCTTCGACCATCTATGGATTCATTTTCGTGGGCGGGCAGGCGATTTCGGCGATGGCGCTAATGATTGTGGTGGTGGTACTGCTGAGCCGCTCGGAGCAGTACAGCGGGCTGATCAGCAAGCGGCATCTGCACGATCTAGGGAAGCTGCTGTTTGCGTTAAATATGTTGTGGGCCTACTTTGCGTTTTCGCAGTTGCTGATTATCTGGTCTGGGAACCTGCCGGAAGAAATTTCATTTTACCGGAGCCGGATGAGCGGGCAGTGGGGCGTGGTGGGGCTGATGGTAGCGCTGCTGGGCTTCGGAGTGCCGTTTCTGCTTCTGCTTTCGCGCGATGCCAAGCGGACCGCGAGCGTAATTTTGAAGATTGCCATCTTTATGATTCTGATGCGCCTGGTGGATTTGTACTGGATGACGAAACCAGAATTCACGGCGCGGGCGGTGCCGAGCTGGCTGGACATCGTGGTGCCGATCGGTCTGGTGGGCTTGTGGCTGGGATTTTTCGCGATGAACCTGAAGCAGAGGCCATTGTTACCGGTCGGCGACCCGAATCTTTGGGAGGTTGTACCGAAGAATGAGCACTGAGCATTCGAGCCACGGAGCGAACAACGGACGGCCGGAGCACGCGGACGTTTCGTTTGAAGGGCAGGACGTACAGCCGTCGCCAATCATCAGCTTTTTGTTCTGGCTGGGAGTGGCGGTGGTGCTGTCGTTCATATTGTCGCTGGGGATCTACAAGGGATTGAAGAGCTACTGGACCAGCACCTACACTGAGCCACCGCCGATGAGGCCTGTGGGATTGCAGTATCCGCCCGAGCCGCGGCTGCAGGGTGTCCCGGGGCATTTGACCGACGCACAGCAGGACATGCGGGACAAGATCAAAGCGGACACCGCGGAAAACAACAAGCTCGAATGGGTGGATGAGAAAGCCGGCATTGCGCAGATTCCGGTAAAGGACGCGATGCAGGTGATCGCGGAGAAAGGTTTGCCGGTGGTGAAACCCATGCCGGAAGAGAAGAAGTAGATGAAAAAACTGCACACCATCGCGGGGCTGGCAGTGCTGTTACTTGCGGCACGGTTCACGAACGCGCAGATGATTCCAGACAATGTCGGCCAATCGTCTAAGGGCCTGCCACCGGCGCTGCTGAACGTGCACTTTGATCCCCAGTTGAACGCGCAGATCCCGCTGGACGCGGAATTTGTGGACGAGACCGGGAAGCCGGTGGTTTTGCGGGAATATTTCGCCGGGAAGCCGGTGGTGCTGGTGTTTGCGTATTACACCTGCCCGATGCTCTGCGACCAGGTGGAGCAGGCCGTAGTGGGCACGTTGAAGATGATTTCGTTCAATCCGGGCAAGGACTACGACGTGGTGTTCATCAGTTTTGACCCGTCGGATACGCCGGATACGGCATTGAAGAAAAAACACCAGGCACTGGCGCGGTTTGCGCGGCCGACCACGGACGGCGGATGGCATTTTCTGACCGGAACGAAGGAAGCGATTGATGCGGTGACTCAAGCGGCGAAATTCAGCTACAGCTACGATCCGCAGAGCAAGGCGTACGCGCACGCGAGCGGCATCCTGCTGCTGACGCCCGGCGGAAAGATTTCGCGTTACTTCTTTGGCGTGGAATACCCGCCGAGCAATGTGCGGCTGGGACTGGTGGACGCTTCGGCGGGGAGAATCGGCACGCCGGTGGATCACCTGCTGCTGTTCTGCTACCAGTACGACCCGACGAAAGCGCGCTATAGCGCCACGATTCTGACGGTCATGCGCATGGGCGGAGTAGTGACCTTATTCTGCATGGCTCTTGGCTTCGTGATCTTCCGACGTCGCGAACACCGGGGCGGGCGGAACGTGGATTCAGGCCAGGATTTGCCGACGCAAGGAGCACATTAGAGCCGTGCAGTCACCGCTGCCAATTTTTCCAACTGAAGCGTCCAATTTCGCGGGGAACGTGGACGCGCTGTTCTCGTTCATCTTGATGACCACGCTGTTTTTCGCGGTGCTGGTGACGTTGCTGGTGATTTTCGCGGCCTTCCGGTACCGGCGGAAGAGCGCGAAGGAGGTCGGCGACGACGTGCACGGAAACAACGCGCTGGAAATCGGCTGGACGGTGATTCCAACGATCATCGCGATTTTCATTTTTGCGTGGGGCGCGGTGATTTACGTGAATTACCGGATCGCGCCGAAAGACACGCTGGACATCTTCGTGATCGGCAAGCAGTGGATGTGGAAGCTGCAGCAGCCCAACGGCCGGAAAGAGATCAACGAACTGCACATTCCGGTGAACCGGAACGTCAAGCTGATCATGGGCAGCGAAGACGTGATTCACAACTTTTACGTTCCGGCGTTCCGCGTGAAGATGGACGTGGTGCCGGGACGCTACAATACGATGTGGTTCCGGCCAACGGTGGTCGGGAAATACCACTTTTTCTGTTCGCAGTATTGCGGCACCAACCATGCGATCATGGGCGGCTGGGTGACGGTGATGGATCCGGCGGAGTACGCGGCGTGGCTTGCGGGAGAAGCAGGCGACGTTAATCCCGTGTCGGCCGGTGAAAAACTATTCACGCAGCTGGCCTGCGTAACTTGTCATATTGCCAATGGAACGGGCCGCGCGCCTTCGCTCAACGGTGTCTACAGCGGGACGGTACGGCTGGCCGATGGCACCACGGTGGTCGCGGACGAATCCTATATTCGCGAATCGATCCTTCAGCCGAAAGCCAAGATAGTGGCCGGGTATCAGCCAGTGATGCCCACGTTCCAGGGCCTGGTGACGGAGGAGCAGATCCTGAATCTGACCGCCTACATCAAGTCCCTGCAGTCGCAGCCGGTGCCCGCGAAGGGCGCCGGGGTTGTGCCGCCAGCAGCGGCGGGGAAGAAATAGTATGAGCACGGAAACTACGGGGCCGGCCCTGAAAATGCCGGAGAAGCATTATCTGAACGCCACATACGGGATCCGTTCGTGGCTGCTGACCACCGACCACAAGCGGATTGCGCTGCTGTATCTGGCTTCGGTGACGTTCTTCTTTTTCATCGGCGGCTTCTTCGCGATGATGATCCGGCTGCATCTGATGACGCCGAACGGGTACTTGCTGACGCCGGACCAGTACAACCGCATGTTCACGATGCACGGCGTGACGATGATTTTCTTCTTCCTGATTCCGTCGATTCCCGCCGTGTTGGGAAACTTCTTCATTCCGATGATGGTGGGAGCGAAGGACCTGGCTTTTCCGAAGATCAACCTGCTGAGCTGGTATATCTACATCATCGGCGGCATGTTCACGATGTGGGCGATGATCAATGGCGGAGTGGACACGGGATGGACGTTCTACACGCCTTTGAGCACGGTGTATTCGAATTCCGAAGTGGCGACGACAGTGATCGGCGTATTTATCACGGGATTTTCGTCCATTCTGACGGGACTGAATTTCCTGGTGACGATTCACACGATGCGCGCGCCGGGAATGACCTGGTTCCGGTTGCCGCTGTTTGTCTGGGCGCACTATGCGACGTCGATCGTGATGATCCTGGGCACGCCGGTGGTGGCGATCACGCTGGCGCTGGCGGGCATGGAACGGCTCTTCGGGCTGGGCTTCTTTAACCCGGCGATGGGCGGGGACCCGATTCTGTTCCAGCATTTGTTCTGGTTCTATTCGCACCCTGCCGTCTACATCATGATTCTGCCGGCGATGGGCGTGATCAGCGAGCTGATTCCGACGTTTGCGCGGAAGAAGCTGTTTGGGTATCACTTTGTGGCGGCTGCGAGCCTGGCGATTGCGGTGATCGGCTTCCTGGTGTGGACGCACCACATGTTCGTGACAGGGCAGTCCACGTACGCCGCGATCGCGTTTTCGTTCCTGACATTCCTGGTGGCGGTGCCGTCGGCGGTGAAAGTGTTTAACTGGACGGCGACGCTGTTCGGCGGTTCGATTTCGTTCGATACGCCGATGCTTTACGCGTTCGGGTTCCTTGGATTGTTCCTGGTCGGCGGGTTGACGGGATTGTTCCTGGGCTGCCTGGGAGTGGATATCAACATCCACGATACATATTTCGTGGTGGCGCACTTCCACTACATCATGGTGGGCGGCGCCGTGATGGGATATCTCGGCGGGCTGCATTTCTGGTGGCCGAAAATGACGGGGCGCATGTATCCGGAATGGCTGGCGCGGATCGCGGCGTTCACGCTGTTTATCGGATTCAATTTCACGTTCTTCCCGCAATTCATTCTGGGAATCATGGGCATGCCCCGGCGGTATCACGTGTATCCGCCGGAATTCCAGATTTACAACGTGATGTCCACTGCAGGAGCGTCGATTCTAGCGATCGGTTATCTGCTGCCGATGATTTATCTGACGTGGGCAGCGTTTTATGGGGAAGTGGCGGGAAACAATCCCTGGCCGGCGACGGGGCTGGAATGGACGACGCAGTCTCCGCCGCTCACGGAGAATTTTGAAGTGACGCCGGTGGTGACGTGGGAGGCTTACGATTTCCACAACCGGCCGGATCTGGGGCTCGAAGTTCCCGGCGGGCACGGACCGCGGATCGTGGCGCCGGCTCACGGGGACGACTGAGCGGAGACGGAGTTTTTCAGGCCAGAGACAGGCGAGCAGTTGGCGCCTGAACTTGAAGGTTAGAGGAGTGCGGAGTGCATCGCACCGGAGCATTGTACGGGCAGTTCAAGACGCTGGAGCAGCAGAAGGATACTGCGACGCTCGGCATGTGGATTTTCCTGGTAACCGAAGTGATGTTCTTCGGCGGGATTATGCTGGCGTATGCGATCAACCGGCACACATATTTTCATGCGTTTGCGATGGGGAGCCAAACGCTGAGCCTTACCCTGGGAACCTGCAACACACTGGTGCTGCTGGCGAGCAGCTTCACGATGGCGATGGGAGTGTGGTCGGCGCAGACCAGCCGGAAACAGCTGCTGAGCATTTTTCTTATTTTGACCATCATTCTGGGCTTCGTATTTTTCACCATCAAGTATGTGGAATACAGCCAGAAATTCCATCATCATCTGGTTCCCGGGAAGAGTTTCAACATCCGCTACTGCATCGACAATCCGGGCAAATGCGAAGACATTTCGGCAGACGATTTAAGAGAAGAGAGGCAGAACCTCGAAGAGGCGGAGCGGGCGGACCCGAACTTGAATGCGCATGCGCAACTGTATTATTCGGCGTATTTCGGGATGACCGGCTTGCACGCGCTGCACATGGTGATTGGAGCCGGACTGCTGTTCTGGCTGCTGAGAGAGTCATTCCGGGGGAGCTTCGACGCTACTTGGAACACGCCCGTCGACATCGTGGGTTTGTACTGGCACTTCGTCGATATCGTGTGGATTTATCTTTTCCCGCTGTTATATCTGATTGACCGGCACAAGTAAGGAGCGACCGTGTCCGACCAAGAACATGCCGAGCATATAGTTCCTCCGGGCATTTACGCGACTATCATCACGTGCCTGCTGATCTTGACGCTTTTGACAGTCTATGCGGCAACAGTCGACCTGGGACGATTCAACATTGTGATGGCGCTAGCCATTGCCACACTGAAAGCCACACTGGTGGTGCTGTTCTTCATGCACGCAAAATATGTTCCGAAGCGGACCAAGCTGGTGATCATGGCGGGAATTTTCTGGCTGGCGTTGCTACTGTTCATGACGCTGAGCGATTACGTTTCGCGCGTGGATTACCGCGGCGTGCGCTACCCGATGACACAGAAGGTCCTGCACACGTTGGACGATCGCGGCTAATCAGAGAGAAGTTCAAAAGACAGATTCAAAGGGAAGGAGGCCCGTTCTGCGGCCTCCTTCTTTTCTCTTGTGCCAGAGGCCCGCGGAGGCGCACCTCTGCCGAATGGTCAGGTGCTTTTTGGGGTGTTTAGGGAGTCGCCGCTCGCGCGGCAGAGAGAAAAGAAAAGCAAAGAACGGCAGAAGTGAGGGGAAGAACGAACCGGCCCAGCCCTCAATCCCCTAAAGGGATCCTCGGCTCGCCTCCCCCACGGTGGTTGTAGGGTGCAAGCGATTAGCCACTAATAAGTCATTTGTAATCATTATATTAAAGTCTCAGGCCGGGTAAAAAGGAACTACCCCCGGGGAAATTTTTACTCTGAACGCCACGTGCCGAAGATTTAGGAAAGATTTTCCTCTAGGTTGTGAATTCCGGCGGCTGGTCGGCTTGACCATCGCAGGCGCGAGTTGTTATGTTGAAAGACTATGCTGGGCTCAGTCTACCCACTGAGCGCCAGGGCTCCTGTGGAGGGAGCGCTTTGGATTTATGGGACTAACGAAATTGGTCGTGCGTGGGGCGCGCCAGCATAACCTGAAAAACATCAGCCTCGAAATCCCGCGCAATACGCTGACAGTCATCACCGGGCTTTCCGGCTCCGGCAAATCGTCGCTGGCCTTTGACACGATTTATGCGGAGGGACAGCGACGGTACGTGGAGTCGTTGTCCGCCTACGCGCGGCAATTCCTGGATCAGATGGAGCGGCCGGAAGTGGACGTGATTGAAGGGTTGTCACCTTCGATTGCAATCGAACAGAAGACGACGACGCGTTCGCCGAGATCGACCGTCGGGACCATCACGGAAATTTACGACTACCTGCGCGTGGTGTACAGCGCCGTGGGTGTGCCACATTGCCCAAATTGCGGGAAACCCATCACGCGGCAATCGAGCGAACAGATCGTGCACGCAATTTTGAACGGCGAGCTGTGCAAGCCGGACGACCGCATCATGATCCTTGCGCCGATTGTGCGGGGGCGGAAAGGCGCGTACCGGAAGGAACTGGAGAAGCTGGCACAGGATGGCTTTGTCCGCGTGCGGATCAACGGGGAGTTGCTGCCCCTGGACGAGATTCCGGTGCTGGACAAGCGAAAGAACCATACGATTGAAGTGGTGATTGACCGGCTGCTGGTGAAACAGGGAGTGGCGTCGCGGCTGGAGCAATCGATTGCGACGGCGTTGAAATTGGCGCAGGGCTTGGTGACGGTGGCGGTGGTGGGCGGGAAAGAGCATGTTTTTTCCGAGAAGCTGGCGTGCCCGGACTGCGGATTGTCGGTGCCGCAGCTCGAGCCGAGATCGTTCAGCTTCAATTCACCTTATGGAGCCTGCCCGGCGTGCAACGGGCTGGGATCGAAATACGATTTCGATCCGGCCAAAGTGATTGCGGACTGGACACGGCCGCTGTTTGATGGAGGATTGGGGCCTGGGTCGGGTTCTGCGATTCTGAAGCGGACGCTGGAGCTGGCGGCTTATGCACACGGGTTTCACCTGGATATGCCGTTCGAAAAATATCCCGCGCGGGTACAGAACCTCTTACTTTACGGTTATCCGAATCAGGACACGAAGCGCGCAAGCACCGGGAAGGCGGGCGCAAGTGAAAAGGGGTTCCGGTTTCAGGGAATTTTGAAGTTTCTCGAGAGAAATTTCGATGAGTCAAATTCGGATTCGTACCGCGAGTGGATGACGCAATATATGTCGGCGACGACGTGCAGCGCGTGCCACGGGAAACGGTTGCGACCGGAATCGCTGGCGGTGAAGCTGGCGGGGTGGTCGATCGCGGATTTTACCGCGCTGGCGATCAGCGATGCGCGGCCGGCGGTGGACAAGATCCTGGGCGAATTGACCCCACGGCAGAAAGAAGTGGCGGGGAGGCCGCTCGCTGAGATTGCGGAGCGGCTGGATTTTCTGCTGGCGGTGGGTTTGGGGTATTTGAGCCTGGACCGCTCGGCGGCAACGCTTTCCGGCGGCGAGGCGCAGCGGATCCGGCTGGCGACGCAGATTGGGTCACGGCTGCGGGGCGTGCTGTATGTGCTCGATGAGCCATCAATTGGACTGCACGCACGGGATAACGACCGGCTATTGCACTCGCTGGAACAGTTGCGCAACCTAGGAAACACAGTGCTGGTGGTGGAGCACGATGAGGATACGATCCGGCGGGCGGATTTTGTGGTGGACCTGGGGCCGGGGGCGGGGAATGCCGGTGGGCATCTGGTGGCGCAGGGGAAGCCGGCGGAGATTGCGGCCTCGACGGAATCACTGACCGGGAGATACTTGGCGGGAACGACGGAGATCCCGGTGCCGGTTAAGCGGCGGAGTCCCAACGGCAAAGCGATACAGATTTTAGGGGCACACGCGAACAACTTGAAGGATGTGGACGTTTCGGTGCCGCTGGGGTTGCTGACAGTGGTGACCGGAGTATCCGGGTCGGGAAAATCCACGCTGGTGAACGACATTTTGTACCGCGTGCTGGCGCAGAAATTGTACCGGTCGATGGAACAGCCCGGCGCGCACCGGATGCTTCTCGGTGTGGAACACATTGACAAGGTGATTGAGATCGACCAGGCGCCGATTGGACGGACGCCAAGGTCGAATCCCGCGACATACACCGGTGTGTTCGCGCCGATTCGCGAGCTGTTTGCGATGCTGCCCGAATCGCGCGAGCGGGGTTATAAGCCAGGGCGGTTCAGCTTTAACGTAAAAGGCGGGCGCTGCGAAGCGTGCCAGGGTGAAGGTCTGCGGCGGATTGAGATGAATTTTCTGCCGGACGTCTATGTGACGTGCGAAGTGTGCCGCGGGCGGCGGTATAACGCAGAGACACTGGCAGTACGATACAAAGGACACAGCATTAATGATGTGCTGAATCTGCCGGCGAGCGATGCGCTGAAGCTGCTGGAGAATATTCCGCAGATTCAGCAGAAGCTGGCGACGATTGTGGAAGTAGGACTAGGATACGTGCAGCTGGGGCAGTCGGCGACGACGCTCTCGGGCGGCGAGGCGCAGCGGATCAAGCTGGCGCGAGAACTTTCCAAGCGGCAGACCGGCAGGACGATGTACATTCTGGACGAGCCAACGACGGGATTGCATTTCGACGATGTGCGGAAGCTGCTGGATGTGTTGCAGCGGCTGGTGGACCTGGGCAATTCGGTGCTGATCATCGAGCACAATCTGGACGTGATCAAGCAGGCGGACTGGATCATTGACCTTGGACCGGAAGGCGGAGCAGGCGGCGGGCGGATTGTGGCGCAAGGTACGCCGGAAATTGTGGCGAAGACGAAGAGGTCGTATACCGGACAGGCGCTGGCGCGGCATTTGGGAATGAACGGAGCGGGCGGCGCGGCAAGCAACGGGAATCACAAGGCTTTGTAAGTGATCTGAAGGGCGCAGGAAGCAGACGGCTTTTGCTTGCGTGGGTGGGCGGTTCTTCGTAGAGTGATGAGACTCGGATGAGCATATACGAAATCCAGCCTGTGGCGCTTGGCGGCGTTAGGACGTACCCGATTGCCAGCCGGCGCAGCAAAGTGAGCGTGGTGGAGTTTGCGCGGCCAGCGGGGAAGAATCCTTCCTTCAAGAAATTTCTGGACACGCTGCCCCGGATTCTAGGGGGAAGTGATCTGCGGGCGGTGCTGAGCGCGATTCACCGCGCGAAGGCGCGGAAGAAGGCTGTGATTTGGGGCATCGGCGGACACGTCATCAAGGTGGGGCTCGGGCCCGTGCTGATCGAATTGATGCGCGGCGGTTTTGTGAGCGGGATTGCGATGAACGGCGCGGCATTGATTCACGACTTTGAGATTGCGCTGGCAGGACAAACTTCCGAGGATGTGGATGCTTCGTTGGATGAAGGAAAGTTCGGGATGGCGGAGGAGACTGGCTCCGGCCTGAATGAAATTGCAAAGCTGGCGCTGCGAATCCGCATCGGATATGGGGAAGCCGCGGGGCAATATCTGCACAGCGGGATTTTGCGGGCCAGGCATCTCGGCGCTAGCGTGTTGGCGACGGCTTACAAGCTGAGAATTCCAGTGACTGTTCACCTGGCGATTGGAACGGATATCCCCCACATGCATCCTTCGGCGGACGGCGGGTCGCTGGGCGCCGCGAGCTACCGCGACTTTCTGCTTTTTTGCGCGCTGGCGCAGCGGATGGACGGAGGCGGGGTGTTTTTGAACTGGGGCTCGGCGGTGATTTTACCAGAGATATTTTTGAAGGCGGTTTCGGTCGCGCGGAATATGGACGTGCGCATGAAGCCAATCACGACGGCAAACTTCGATTTCATTCAGCATTACCGGCCGCTGCAGAACGTGGTGAAGCGCCCAACCGCGGGGAAGAGTCCGAAGGCCGAGGAAGGGTCGAAAGGCTACGCAATAACAGGACACCACGAATTGCTGATGCCCCTGGTGGCCGCGGCATTGGCGACCGGTTGGCCTGCACAAACGAGACGCGGAACATCATGAATCCATACAACGACGATCCCCGGCCGCTTGAGGAAACAAAGACCACCCTCGAATCCCAGAATCCTTCGAGCGACGTGACGCCGGCGGCAGGGCACGACCAGAGCTATCTGCACGCGAATGCGGCTGGCTCTTCGCCGTACCAGCGGGAAAAGACCTATCCGGAGGATCTGCAGATCAGTTGGTCGTGGGCGCATTTCGTCGTATTTTTGGTTTTTGGATTCATCAGCCTTCTGTTCATTCAGGGAGTCATGGCAGCGGTGTATGCGCCGCACCGGAGGATGAGCACAAAGCAACTGGAAGAGTACCTGATCGCGAAGCCGCAATTTGTGATCGGGAGTATGTTGTTGTGGTACGCGGCGATTTTCTTTTTCCTCTACATTACATTATCGGTTCTCAGAGGACATAGCTTTTGGCAGGCGTTAGGTTGGCGGCGGCTTATCCCCATCAGTCCCGAGATGCCCAAGAATCCACTCGCTTACTTTTTTGCAGGGGCAGGACTTTCCCTGTTTGTTGCCCTTTTAACGGCGAGCATGAAGACACCGGAAAACACGCCAATCGAAGAAATGTTCAAGTACCGGCAGACGGCGCTGATGTTTGTGGGGATGGCGGTTTTTGTGGCGCCACTGGTGGAGGAAACGCTGTTCCGCGGATACATGTATCCGATGTTTGCGCGAGCTTTTGGGGTTGGCCCCGCGATCCTGTTAACCGGGTTGCTGTTTGGATTGATGCACGGGGCACAATTGGGGTGGACCTGGAGCCTGGTGGCAATCCTCACAACGGTGGGAGTGATTCTGACCCTAGTGCGCGCGAGGACGGGAACGGTCTTCGCAAGTTTCTTAATGCATCTGGGATATAACGGGCTGATCTCCGTGGCGGCGCTGGTGAGCACGCACGGATTCACGAAAATGCCTGCGGGGAACTGAAGAATTCGCAGAAAAGAAAGCGTTCGATAAGATTGAAGGAGAGGGCACGCAGGGATATGTACGTTGCGCAACCGATTAAATGGACAGAGCAGGGCGTGGTGATGCTGGACCAGAGGCGCCTGCCGGCGGACGAGATTCACTACACGTACACCGACTATCGGGAGGTGGCGAAGGCGATCCGGGAAATGGTGGTGCGAGGGGCGCCCGCGATTGGAGTCGCGGCGGCAATGGGCGTGGCGATCGGCGTGCAGAAGTCGCGAGCGCGGACTCTCGACGAGTTGAAAACAGAATTTACGGTGATTTGCGAGGCCCTGGCGAAGACGCGGCCGACGGCGGTGGACCTCTTTTGGGCCCTGGAGCGGATGAAGGGGCGGTTCACCGAACTGCAGCGAAAGACGAAAGACCTGGATGAGATACGCCTGGCGTTGATTCAAGAGGCAAAGGAAGTTCACGCAGAGAAGAAAGCCGCCGACGAAGCAATTGGGCAGTTTGGCGCGGAATACATGCCGAAAGAAGGGCAGGTGATGACGCAGTGCAACGCCGGGGCGCTGGCCACGGCGGGAATCGGCACGGCGCTGGGCGTGATCCGGGTGGCGTATGAGCAAGGGTGCAAAATTCACGTGTTGGTGCCGGAGACGCGGCCCTATTTGCAGGGCGCGAGGCTGACGGCCTGGGAATTGCATCGCGGCGGGATTCCGCTGACGCTGATTACCGACAACATGGTGGGGCATTTTTTGAAGAGCGGAAAAGTGGGGGCGATCGTAACGGGCGCGGACCGGATTGCCGCGAACGGAGACACAGCGAATAAGATTGGAACCTACCAGATTGCGGTGCTGGCGAAGGAGAACAACGTTCCGTTCTACATCGCAGCGCCGATTTCCACTTTTGATTTGTCCATCGCATCCGGCGATCAGATTCCGATTGAAGAGAGAACGGCGGCGGAAGTGACGCATATTCAAGGTGTGCGGATTGCACCGGATGTTCCGGCAGCGCACCCGGCATTTGACGTGACGCCGAATCGCTATATTGCGGCCATCTTTACGGAGCGCGGCGTGGCGAAGGCCCCGTACACGGAATCACTGCGCAAGCTGGCCGGGGCGGCGCCAGTCAAAGTTGCGGTCTAGATTCTCTTCCTTCGCAACGCCTACTCGTAGCGGAGTGCTTCGACGGGATCGAGGCGCGCAGCCTTCCAGGCCGGATAGACACCGAAGCCGACGCCGATCAAGGCGCAGAGAACCAGCGCAGTGGTTACCCAGAAGAACGACAAGTTTGAGGGAAAGTGCAGGCCATAGCGCAGGAGGAGCGAGAGCAGCGCTCCCAGCACAACGCCAATGATGCCGCCCACGGCGCTTAGTGTGACGGCTTCCGTGAGGAATTGCAGGAGGATGTTGCTGCGCTTCGCGCCAATGGCCTTGCGGACGCCGATCTCGCGGGTGCGTTCAGTGACAGAGACGAGCATGATGTTCATCACGCCAATACCGCCCACCAATAGTCCCACCGAAGCGACGGCAAACATCAACACGAAGATCAGATAGCTGATCTTGTTCCAGAGATCGAGAAAATAGTCAGAAGTAAAGATAGCGAAGTCGTCCGGTTTGTCGTTGGTGAGGCGACGCTTGCGGCGAAGGAGATCGCGGATTTCATCGACGGCTTCGCCAACAGCCTTGGGATCACTGGCTTTGGCGAAGATGACGTAGTCTTTTTTGTTCGGATAGAGCTTGCGGAGAGTGGTGACGGGCATGATAGCGACATTGTCTTCGGGATTGGAGCCCCCGGAAATGCCCTGGCGACGCTTTTCGAGCGTGGCAATTACAGTGAAGAGCTGACCGTCAATGGTGACCTCTTTCCCAATCGCACTGGAAGCTCCTTCCGGAAAGAGGATGTTGGCGGTGTCATAGCCCAGGAGAACGACAGGAGCACGGTGCTCGGAGTCCGAGTCGTTGAATTCGCGGCCGTACGCCACTTTGATGTCAAAGATCTGGGAGATCGAAGGAGAGTTTCCCTGGAGAATCACGTTTTTGGCGCGAAGGCTGCCGCGGCGGATGTCCGAAGTGCCGGAGCCAAGCTGCGGCTGGAAGATGCGCAGAGAGGGCGAAGCCGCCTTTACATGAGGCAAGCGGGCCATATCTTCGGCCCAGCCGGGCTCGAGTTCCTTGCGCGTGAACCACTCGCTGGGAGGGCGCGAAAGCGAAGCCCAGGGGAAGCGATAGCAGATGATGGTGTCCGAACCGAGTTCACGAATGCCGCCAAGAACGTTGTCGTTGAGGCCGTTAATGACGGAACTGACGACGATTACAGTCATGATGCCGATGACGATGCCGAGAATGGTCAGCGAAGAGCGCAGAGGATTGAGGCGGAGCGTATCCAGCGCCAGAACTACTTGTTCGCGAAATTCCGCGCCCTGGCCTTTGGTCAAGAGGCCGCGGAGCGAAGCGGCGCTGGTCTGCGGGAGCGATTTGGTAATCGAGGCCATGGCTTTCGCTTACTCCGAGCGCAGCGCCTCCACGGGATCGAGCTTGGACGCCTTTGAGGCAGGATAAGTGCCGAAGAAGAGGCCCACGCTGAGTGCCACGGCGAGGCCGCCGAAGACGGACCAGAGTTGCACGGAGCTTGGAAGCGGCGAAACAACAGAAACTAGCTTGGCGGCGAGCACCCCGAGAAGTACGCCGATCGCGCCGCCGATGACCGCAACCGTGGACGATTCGATGAGAAATTGCAGCAGGATATCGCTGCGGCGGGCGCCCATGGCCTTGCGGATGCCGATTTCACGCGTTCGTTCAGTGACGCTGACGAGCATGATGTTCATAATGACGATGCCGCCGACGACAAGGGAAATGGAAGCGATGGCAATGGTGACCAGGAAGAAGGATTGGCTAATGCTTTTCCAGAGATCAAGAAAAGAGTCGCTAGTTTCGATGGTGAAATCGTCTTTGGCAGCGTACGCAAGATGATGGCGGCCGCGCATGATCTGGCGGACTTCATCGACGGAATCCTGAATTTTGGCAGCGGAGGCGGCGCGTGAGGTGATACGCAGGGAATCCTGCTGGGAGCCATATTCTTTCAGGTAGGTGGTGAGGGGAAGGATGATCCAGTTGTCGAGCGAGGTGCCGAGGGAAGTGCCTTCTTTCTTGCCGACGCCGATGACGGTGCAAGCGATATTGTTCCAGCGGATTTCCTTGCCGACGGGATCCACGCCGGGAAGAAGATTGTCCACGAGATCAGTTCCGATGACGCAAACGGGGGCGGCGGCGCGCAGGTCGGCGTCGGTGATGTGGCGGCCCTCGACGAGGTCGACATCGTAGAGTTCGGGCATCTGGGGCGTCCAGGCGCGCAGGTTGGTGTCCTTGAGGGAGTTCAGACCGCTCTTGGTTTCGACGCGGCCGCCGATGGAGGCGCCGATCTGCTTGCAGGATTTGCACTGGTCGCGAATGGCGTCGTAGTCGTCCACGGTGATGCGCTTGCGCTTCTGGAATTCGAGGAAAGCGTCCACATTGGTGATGATGGAGGGCTGCTTGGCCAGGGCGAAGACATCGGCGCCAAGATTGAAGACCTTGGTGGCGACGTATTGATTGGCGCCGTTGATGAGGCTGACGACGGCGATGACGGCAGCGACACCGATGACGACACCAATGAGCGTGAGGATGCTGCGGAGCTTGTGAGCCCACAAACTAGAGGCGGCGATACCGACAGCTTCGGAAAGATGCAATCGGGAGGTGGGCTGCATGGGCTCCTAACCCTATTTTACGCAGGATAAGGCACACGAATTTCGTGTCAAGGCGACGAAACGAAATGTTAAGAGGAAGGCACTAAACGAGATAGCTAGGAGGCAAGGGCCTTTTGCAGCCTGGCGACCATGTCGCGTACTTGCGGGGCCATGGGGCCCTCGGGCTCAAGGCGCAGATATTCCTGATATTCGTGAAGGGCACCTGCACCGTTGCGCTGCTTGAGGCGGATGTTGGCGAGCAGCACATGTGCGGAAGCGAGATCGGGAGCGGTCTTTACGGCGGATTCGGCCAGGGGCGCGGCGTCTTGCCAACGTCCCGTGGCGAAATACGTTTTGGCAAGTTCGTATTGGGCGGCCGGAGTGTCGGGGCTGAGTTCGAGGCACTTCTTCAACGCTTCTTCCGCACCCGGGTAGTCTTTGGTTTGATTGC
>Ga0335085_10007739_pt1 | contig 16534 bp, 13 predicted proteins | sample Lox_Sample_45_FD_206712 | JGI IMG/M metagenome (GOLD analysis project Ga0335085, IMG submission 206712) | Soil microbial communities from Loxahatchee National Wildlife Refuge, Florida, United States - Lox_Sample_4.5 | ecosystem: Environmental > Terrestrial > Soil > Wetlands | place: USA...
CCGGACCCACGGCAGCGCAGCACCCCGCAGATCCTGCAGGGCGAGACCCCCAACCCCATCGACGTCCCGGCCGGCTGCCGGTTCCACCCCCGCTGCCCCATCGCCATCGACCGCTGCTCAGCCGAGAACCCCCCGCTCCGCCAGCCCGCCGGCGCCACGTCCCCGGCCCACGAAGCCGCCTGCCTCCTGGCCTAGGCCGCGCCCTCCGCGGCGCCTTGCAGGGTGGCGACGGCTAGAGGGCCGAGGGTGGGGAGGTGGTAGCCGCCTTCCTGGATGAAGACGGCCGGGGCCAGGGCGGCGATGCGGCGCCCGGCCTCGCGGTAGCCGGCCGCGGTGACCTGCAGCGGGCTCTCCGGGTCCTCGGCCGCCGCGTCCAGGCCCAGCGAGACCACGACGGCGTCCGGCCGCAGTTCGCGGGCTTCCACGCACAGCACGTCGAGCGCGTCCAGCCAGCCCTCGTCACCGGTGCCGGGGGCCAGCGGCAGGTTCCAGTTGTAGCCGTGCCCGGCCCCGCGGCCACGCTCGTCCGGGTAGCCGGCGTAGTGCGGGAACCAGCCCGCGCCCGGGTCCACGTGCAGCGATCCGTACCAGACGTCGGGCCGGTCATAGAAGATCATCTGCGTGCCGTTGCCGTGGTGCGCGTCGATGTCCAGCACCGCCACCTGGGCCGCGCCGGCCACACGCAGCGCCTGGGCGGCGACCGCGGCGTTGTTCAGGTAGCAGGACCCGCCGTAGCCGCCGCGGGTGGCATGGTGCCCGGGCGGCCGGCACAGTGCGTAGGCCAGTCGGGCCCCCGAGCCGACCAGGCCGGCCGCGGTCAGCGCGGCATCCACCGCGCCCCGGATGGCCTCCCACGACCCCGGCCCGACCAGCGTCATGGTGTCGTAGCAGAACAGCCCGGCCCGGGCGTGCGCGGCCGGCGGCACCCGCAGCGGCAGCCCGGCCAGCATGGCGCCGGTCGGGAACAGGTACGGCACCACCCGGTCCCGGCCATAGTCGGCGGGCAGCCCGGCCTGGTCCCAGTCAGCCCAGATCCCGGCCAGGTGGCCGACCAGCCGGGGGTCGTGCACGGTGCGCAGGATCGCGTCGTCGTGCGGGCGGGCATCCTGCACCGGGGCGCCCGCTGCTTCGAGCGCGGCGCGCAGCACCAGGGCCCGGTCGGGCACCTCGGTGCCGGGGTCGCGCAGGCCGAGCCACACCTCGCCCGCGGGCTCGTGCCGCAGGCAGTCCGCGCTCCAGACCACCGGGACCGGCATGCTCACCCCGCTGCCTCCCCCCTGATCTGCGGCGGCGTTACCATCACGGGATGCCCCGCGTCACCGATCTTGGCATCACCATCGGCCTGCTGCCAGCAGGCCCAACCGGGTCGGTGCTGGACGTGCCCGGCAGCGCCCTGGACGGCTACTCCGCCGCGGTCACCGGGGAAGCCGTGCGCAGCAGCATGCTCCAGGCGGTCACCGTGACCGGCCGGGACGGCAACACCTCCGGCCAGCTCCCGGCCCGCGAGCTGGCCGAGCTGATCAGGCAGGGAGTGGCGTTATGCAGGAGGAATTTCCGGTCGCGCCGGCCACCGCGGGCGCGGACGATCCGTACGCATGGCTGCGCGACACGCAGCTGCCCGCCGTGCGCGCATATCTTGCCGCCGAACGCCAGTACTACGAGCATCGGGTCGCGCCGCTGCGCGGGTTGCGGGACGAGCTGCGCGCGGAGATGACCGGGCGGGTCGCCGCGGCCGAGGAGTCGGTGCGCTGGCGGCAGGGCGCGTTCTGGTACTGCACCAGGACGGTGCCCGGCCAGGAGTTCGGGCAGTTCTGCCGTGCAGCCGGCCCCCAGGCCGCCGCGGAGGTCGTGCTGGACGAGAACGCCCTGCTCAGCGACCCGGTGTGTGATGGCGGGTACGTGGCGCTCGGCGTCAGGGAGGTGAGCCCGGACGGGCGGCTGCTGGCCTACTCGGTGGACTTCGCCGGCGACGAGGTCTACCAGTTGCGCATCCGCGACCTGGAGTCGGGCCAGGACCTGCCGGACCGCATCGAGCGGACCTACTACGGGCTGGCCTGGGCGGCCGATTCCCGGTCCCTGCTCTACGTGGTCACCGACGCCGAGTACCGGCCGCATGAGGTGTGGCGGCACCAGCTCGGCACCGGCCCGGACCAGGACGTGCTGGTGTTCCGCGAGGATGACCAGCGGTTCGAGCTGACCGTCCGGGCCACCCGCAGCGGCGGGTACCTGCTCATCGAGGCCGAGTCGCGGGACACCACAGAGACGCTGTTCGTGCCGGCCGCGGATCCGGGCGCGGCGCCGGCCGTGCTTGAACCGCGGCGGCGCGGCGTCGAATACCGGGCCGACCACGCCCGTGGCCCGGAAGGTGGCCACTTCTACCTGGTCACCAACGACACCGCGACGGAGTTCCGGCTGGTTCGGGCGCCGGTGGGCGCCCGAGGCCGGGCGCACTGGACGGAGGTCATCGCGGGGGCGGCGGACACCCGGCTGGCGGGCTGCGACGTGTTCGGCCACTACCTGGTGGTGACGCAGCGCCGTGGCGCGGCGACCCAGCTGCGGGCGGTGGACCTGGAAACCGGCGCGCAGCGGCTCATCGAGCCGCCAGGCCCGGAGTTCTCGCTGGAGCTGGCGGCCAACCAGGAGTACGCGGCGGCCGCGGTTTCGGTGCGGACCGAGTCGCTCATCGACCCGCCCGCCTGGCATGACGTCGACCTGGCCACCGGCCGGTGGGAGCTGCGCAAGCGGCAGGACGTGCCGGGCTATGACCCGGCCGGGTACGAGAGCCGGCGGCTGGCCGCGGTGGCCGCGGACGGCACCATGATCCCGGTGACCATCGCCTGCCGCCGCGGCCTGCCTCCGGACGGGACCGCGCCGTGCCTGCTGTACGGCTACGGGGCGTACGAGGCGTGCTCGTGGCCGGAGTTCAGCGTGCTCACCCCCAGCCTGCTGGATCGCGGCTTCGTGTACGCGGTGGCGCACGTGCGTGGCGGCGGTGAGGGCGGCAGGCGCTGGTGGCTGGACGGCCGGCTGACCCGCAAGCGCAACACGTTCACCGACTTCATCACGGCCGCGGACATGCTGGCGGCGGACGGGTGGGCGGACGGCGGCCGGATCGTGTCCCGCGGGCTGTCGGCCGGCGGGCTGCTGCAGGGCGCGGTGTACGCGCTGGCGCCGGGGCGGTGGCGGGCGGTGGTGGCCGAGGTGCCGTTCGTGGATGTCGTGACCACCATGCTCGACCCGTCCATCCCGCTCACGATCACCGAATGGGACGAGTGGGGTGACCCACGGGACCCGGAGGTGCGGGCCTACCAGCGCTCGTACAGCCCATACGACAACGTGCCCGCGGGCCGGCGGCCGGCCTTGCTGGTCACCGGGAGCCTGCACGACCCGCGGGTGCTGATCCACGAGCCGGCCAAGTGGGTGGCCAAGCTCCGGGCCACCGCGGACGGTGCGGATGACGCGGACGGGCCGGTGCTGTTCCGGGCCGAGCTGGGCACGGCCGGGCACACCGGTCCCACCGGTCGCTACGACCGGCTGGGCTACGAGTCGGAGATCGGCGCGTTCATCGTGGCCGCGGCCGGCTAGTCCTGACGGCGGCCGCGCCCCAGCGGCTGGCCCATTCCGGTCAGTGCGGTAAGTCCGGCGCCTCGCGTTCCTCACTCTGTGCTATCGTCCGGGCGCGATTTGCTAATCGGAGGGCCGGGCTTTCACCGGCGAAAATCGCAAACCATCCCAAAAAAGCAAGCTCTTCCTGGGGGATATATATGCGTAACAAAATGACCCGCAGCGCCGTGGCAGCGACCGCCGCGGGCGGGCTGGCGGTCGCCGGGCTGGCCACGGCGGCCCCGGCACTGGCCGCCTCGGTCAACGTGCCCTGCCAGGTGCCCGCGCTGGCCTATGCGATCACGCACGCGTCCAACGGCGATTCGCTGCGGCTGGCCAGCAACTGCACATACCTGCTGCACAGCGCGCTGCCGTCGGTCACCAAGACGGTGACGCTGGAGGGCCGCAACACCACGATCGCGCGCAGTCGGTTCGCGCCGGACTTCCGCCTGCTCACCGTGGGGTCCGGCGGCGGCCTCACGGTGGCCAACCTGAACTTCCGTAACGGCCATGCCGACTACGGCGGGGCCATCTACGGCGCGGACGGCCCGGTCACCGTCATCGGCGGCACGTTCACCGATAACTACGCCAGCGATGACGGCGGGGCCATTTACAACGAGGACTACATGACCGTCAATGGCACCCGCTTCATCGATAACTCAGCGCCCGACTACGGCGGCGCCATTTACAACGAAGAAGAGGCGACGATCCAGAATTCCACGTTTCTCGGCAACAGCGCCGAGTACGGCGGGGCTGTCTACAACGACGCTGACACGACCATCTCGAATTCCGCGTTCACCGGGAACAACTCGGGCGAGTACGGCGGCGGCGTCGAGGTCGGAGGGGACACCACCACGCTGGTGGGGGACGCCTTCACCAAGAACACCAGCTACTACGGCGGCGCTATCGAGGTGGAGAGCGGCACGCTCCACGTCACCGGCGGTTACTTCAAGCTCAACATGGCCGGCGAGGATGGCGGCGGAATCGCGAACTTCTCCATCGCCACGGTGGACCACACCACGTTCACGGCCAACGAGGCCAACCGGGACGGCGGCGGCGTGGTCGTCGACGGGACGTCGCTGGCCATGCACGGCGTCACGCTCAACGGCAACACCGCTGAATACGGTGGCGGGGTCTACAGCGAGACGCCCATGACGCTGGGCGGCGTCCTGTTCAGCGGCAACAGCGCGGTCGACGGGGGCGGGCTGTACAACGACGACACCGCGTCCGTGTACGGCGCCACGGTGCGGGAGAACCAGGCCAGCGACGCGGGCGGCGGCATCTACAACGAGACCGCCCAGACGCTGCACCTGTTCGGCAGCCTGGTGACCGAGAACAACGCACCGGAGGGCGAGGGCGGCGGGATCTTCAACGACGGCACGGTCACGCTGACCCACACGCTGGTCGTGCACAACACGCTGAACAACTGCTCACCGGCGGCTTCGGTCCCGGGCTGCTTCGGCTGAGCCCAGTAGCACCATCAGGTGGCCCGGCGGCACGACCCGCCGGGCCACCGGCGTTATGGCGGTTCGCGGGCCGCCACCTGGCGACTCTGACGTTGACGTCAAGGTGCGATAGGCTCCCGGTGCCCAGATTCCCGGCCCGGCGAGGAGGCTTGATACTGGTGGCAGGACGAGCGGAGGCGACCACAGCCCGGCCCACGGACGGCGCCGGGCCCGCGGACGGCCGGGGGGTCCACTACAAGTGGATCGCGCTGTCCAACACCACGCTCGGCATCCTGATGGTGACCATCAACCAGTCCATCCTGCTGATCTCGCTGCCCGCGCTGTTCCGCGGGATCGACCTGAACCCGCTGGTGCCCGCGAACACCTCCTACTTCCTCTGGGTGTTCATGGGTTTCATGCTGGTCACCGCGGTGCTGGTGGTCAGCCTGGGCCGGGTCGGCGACATCTACGGCCGGGTCAAGATGTACAACCTGGGCTTCGCGGTGTTCACCCTGTTCTCCATCCTGCTCTCGGTGACCTGGCTGACCGGCCCGGCCGGGGCGATCTGGATCATCGTGATGCGGGTGTTCCAGGGCATCGGCGGCGCGTTCCTGTTCGCCAACTCCACCGCCATCCTGACCGACGCGTTCCCGCCGGACGAGCGGGGCAAGGCCATGGGCATCAACGGCATCGCCGCGGTCAGCGGCTCGTTCCTGGGCCTGCTGCTCGGCGGGGTGCTGGCCCCGGTGCAGTGGCGGCTGGTGTTCCTGGTGTCGGTGCCGTTCGGCTTGTTCGGCACCATCTGGGCCTACCTCAAGCTGCGCGACAACGGGGTCCGCATCCCGGCCAAGATCGACTGGCTGGGCAACGCGCTGTTCGCCATCGGCCTGATCGCCCTGCTGACCGGCATCGTGTACTCGCTGCTGCCGTACGGCGGGCACCCGACCGGCTGGACCAACCCGTGGGTGCTGGCCGGCATCTTCGGCGGGATCGCCGTCCTGGTGCTGTTCGGCTGGGTGGAGACCAAGGTGGCCGCGCCGATGTTCCGGCTCGGCCTGTTCCGCATCCGGGCCTTCACCGCGGGCAACATCGCCGGGCTGCTCGGGGCGCTGGGCCGCGGCGGCATCCAGTTCATGCTGATCATCTGGCTGCAGGGCATCTGGCTGCCGCAGCACGGCAAGAGCTTCAGCCAGACGCCGCTGTGGGCGGGCATCTCGATGATCCCGCTGACGTTGGGTTTCCTGATCGTCGGCCCGCTGGCCGGGCTGCTGTCCGACCGCTACGGTGCCCGGCTGTTCGCCACGACCGGCCTGATCGTCTCGGGGTGTAGCTTCCTGCTGCTGGAACTGCTGCCGATCAACTTCAGCTACGTCTGGTTCGCGCTGCTGATCTTCTTGTTCGCGGTCGGCATGGGCCTGTTCTTCGCTCCGAACCAGGCCGCGGTCATGAACAGCCTGCCGCCCGAGCAGCGCGGCGCGGGCGCGGGCATGCTGAACACGTTCCAGAACTCAGCCACCGTGCTGTCCATGGGCCTGTTCTTCACCATCGTCACGCTGGGGCTGGCACACAACCTGCCGTCGCACCTCTACCGCGGGCTGGTCAAGGCGGGCGTGCCCGCGCCCGCCGCGCACCTGGTGGCCAGCGAGCCGCCGATCGGCAGCCTGTTCTCGGCGTTCCTCGGCTATAACCCGATCAAGGAACTGCTCGGCCCGACCGGGGCGCTGCAGCATCTGAGCCCGAGCCAGGCCGCCTATGTCACCGGGCGGTCGTTCTTCCCCCGGCTCATCGAGCAGCCGTTCGCCAGCGGCCTGCACCTGGCGTTCACGTTCGCGGCCATCGCGACGGCCATCGCGATCGTGGCCTCCGCGGTCCGCGGCCGGCGCCCCCAGCATGCCATCGAGCCGGTCGCCGACGAACTGGCCGACGGCGCGGCCGAGATCGGCGGGCTTGCCGGGCTCGAGCCGGTCGCGTCCAGCGACGTGGATGTCCCGGCCAAGGAGTAAAGCGATGCCCATGACAACCAAGGAACTGCTCGGCATCGGCGCCGCCGCGGCCCGGGCGGGCGTGTCCGAGCGCGCGCTGCGCTACTACCAGCAGATCGGCCTGCTGGTCCCGGCGCGCACCACACCAGGCGGGCTGCGCCGCTACTCCGAGGACGACCTGGCCCGGGTGGCCCGGATCCGGGAGCTGCAGAGCCTGCTGGGCCTCAACCTCGACGAGATCGCGGTGGTGCTGCGCAACGAGGACCGGATCGCCCAGATCCGGCTCAGCTACCACGACGAGCGGACCAGCGAGGAGGAACGCCGCCAGCTGACCCGGGAGTGCCTCGCGCTGGCCGAGGACCTGCGGGCCACGGTCCAGGCCAAGCGGGACGCCCTGGACGGCTTCCTCGCCGACCTGGACACCCGGATCGGCAAGGCCCGGGCTCTGCTCGCGGGCCAGCCGGCCTAGGCCGTGGGGGGTAACCTGTCCGGCGTGGATGCTGAGCACGCGGCCTTCGACAGCAGCATCGCGCACCACGCCCGGATCTATGACTACCTGCTCGGCGGCAAGGACAACTACGCCGCCGACCGCAAGGCGGGCGATGCGCTGAAGGCGGCCTACCCCGCGATGGTGGAGCTGGCCCGGGCCAACCGGGCCTACCTGGGCCGGATGGTGCGCTTCCTGGCCGGTGAGGCCGGGATCCGCCAGTTCCTCGACATCGGCACCGGCATCCCGTCCGCGGGCAACACCCACGAGGTCGCGCAGGAGGTGGCGCCGGACTGCCGGGTCGTCTACGTCGACTACGACCCGATCGTGCTGGCCCATGCCCGCGCCCTGCTGTCCAGCGGCCCGCACGGCGCCACCGACTACATCGACGCCGACGCGCGCAACACCGGCACGATCCTGGAGCAGGCCGCGCGCACCCTGGACTTCGGCCAGCCCGTGGCGGTGATCAGCCTGCTGACCCTGCACGCGATCAGCGACGAGGACGATCCGTTCGCGATCATGAGCCGGATCATGGCCGCGATCCCGGGCGGCAGTTACCTGGGCATCTCCCACCCCGCCTCGGACATCGAGCCGGACAAGGTGAGCGACCTGCAGAACCGGGTCAACCAGCTCAGCTATCAGCAGTACACCGGCCGCAGCCACGACCAGGTGATGCGGTTCTTCGGGGGTCTTGAACTGGTCGAGCCCGGGCTGGTCCAGGTCCAGCACTGGCGGTCGCCCGTCGAGACCAACGGCACGCTGGCGCTGTGGGCCGGGGTGGCCCGCAAGCCGGGCTAAGCCTGGATGAAGATGACCGCGGCGGTCAGCGGGCGCTGCGCCGGGATGGCCAGGCCGATCTCGCCCAGCGCGGCGCCCGGCACGACCACGTCCGCCAGCCCGGCCCGGCCGCCGGCCGGGGTGACCTCGCTCGCCCGGTACCGGCGCAGCGGGTCGAGCCCGGGCACCCGCATGGTCACCGGCTGATCGCTGCGCGGCTCATCCAGCTGCACGTAACACATCAGCGCGGCCGACTGGTCCGCCGCGACCACGCCGTACAGCCAGGCCGCGTCCGCGGCCGTGTCCAGCCGGACCATCCGCCCGGAGTGGATCAGCCCGCGGTGCTGCTTGTACAGCCCGATCCACTCGGCCAGCCCGGCCAGCTCGGCCGGGCTGGCCTGGGTGAGGTCCCACTCGACGCCCAGGTGCCCGAACAGCGCCGTGGCACAGCGCAGCGGCAGCGGCAGGTACCGCCCGGTCTGGTGGGAGACCGGCGCGGACACGTGGGTCCCGAGGTATTCCGGCGGCAGCAGCTGCCCGGTCCAGCGCTGGATCGGCTGCCGGGCCAGCGCGTCGGTCATGTCCGAGGGCCAGACCCGCTGGACCCGCTCCAGGATGGCCAGGTCGATCCGGCCGCCTCCGGCCGCGCACGACTCCCACTCCACGTCCGGATGCCGCTCCCGCAACCGGTCCAGCAGCGCGTAGACGGCCAGCGCCTGGGCGTGCGCGGCCGGCGCGCCGGCCCGCAGGCCGGAACCGGCGTCGATGATGTCCCGGTTGCAGTCCCACTTGACGTAGGAGATCGGGTACTCGGTCAGCAGCCCGCTGATCCGGCCGAACAGATAGTCCGCGACGTCCGGCCGGGTCAGGTCCAGGACCAGCTGGTGGCGCTGCAACGGCGGCACCCGCCCGCCCGCCGACAAGATCCACTCTGGGTGCGCCCGGTACAGGTCCGAGTCCGGGTTCACCATCTCCGGCTCGAACCACAGGCCGAACTGCATGCCCCGCGATCGCACGTAGTCCGCGATCGGGTGCAGCCCACCGGGCCAGACCTCCTCGTCCACGGCCCAGTCACCCAGCCCGGCCCGGTCGCTGCGGCGGCCGGTGAACCAGCCGTCGTCCAGCACGTAGCGTTCCACCCCGATGTCCGCGGCCAGGCCCGCCAGCTTGGCCAGGGCCGTGAGATCGTGCCGGAAGTACACCGCCTCCCAGACGTTCAGGTTCACTGGCCGTGGCGAGCCGGGATGGGCGGGCAGCGACCGCAGGTACCCGTGGAACTGCGCGGCCAGGCCGTCAAGCCCGGCCCGGCTGGCGGCCAGGTACACCCACGGTGTGGCGTACGACTCCCCGCTGGCCAGCACGATCTCACCCGGCAGCAGCAGCTCACCGCCGCCGAGCGTGGTCAGCCCCGGGAGCTGGCGTTGCGCGTCGTCGAGCACGGTGCGGCTGGGGGCCAGCCGCTCGACGCGATGCACGGTGTTGCCGCTCCAGGCCACGTGCACGCCGAAGGCGTCGCCGCGGGCAAAGCCAAAGCCGGGCTCACCGGCCACCACCACGGTGGCCGAGTCGTGGCCGGTGTGACCGCGGCGCCCCTCGCGCAGCCACAGGCCGTCGCCCAGCTGATGGCGCTGCGGTGTCCGCTCGGCCGTCTGCCGGCCGGTGAAGTCGAGCACCTCCCCGACCTGGGCGGGCAGCGGGACCACCACGTCCAGGCCGGCCACGGTATAGGGCTCGGGACCGGTGTTGGTCACCGTATGCCGGACCCGGACCGCACCGCCCGGCACCGCTTCCGCCTCGGTGACCAGCCGCAGCCCGGCCGTCACGTCCACGGCCTCGACCCGGGCCCGGCGCCCACCGCCGGTGATCCCGGCGGGCGTGAACACTGGCGACCAGTCCCGCCCGGCCGCCGGATCCGCGCCCCGGCCCAGCCGGCAGCCGGACAGGCCGGGCCGGCCGAACCAGCCCAGGCCGTGCTCGGGCAGCAGCGCGCACGGCTGGGCCGCGGCCAGCAGCGCGGCCACATCCGCGGGGTCCAGCCCGCCCGCCGGCACCGGCCCCAGCCACGCTGTGGGCAGCAGGCCCGGCCGCGGGAACAGGATCAGCCCGGTGCCACCGGGCGAATCAGGGTCGGTCACCAGCAGCGGGCCAGCCGCTGGGGTGGCGGGCATAGCTGGCATCGGCCCTTACGGTACGCGAGCTAGCCCGGCAGGTTGAACTCGCCGGACTGCACTCCTTTCAGGAACATCTCCCACTCGGCGCAGGTAAAGGCGACGAAATGGGATGGCTCGTTGGAGTTCCGCACCGCGACCCCCGCCGGAGTCACCGCGACTTCGACGCAGGTCTTGTCGGGTGAACTGCTGAAGCTGCTCCGCGTCCAGTGCGAATTCCCCAGGTCCAGGTTCTGCAACCTCTCACCTCCTCTCGGCAGCCAGTGAATGGAACGGAGGTGAGCGGAGAGGCACGGTGAGACTTGCCGGGACAGGCGGCCAGCCCGCCGCGGGAGGCGGAAAATGGAAGTGTGGAACGGTTCCCTAAGCGCTCGCGGCCGACCGGAACCAGGTCGGCGCGCTCCGCGTGTTCGATGGGATCCATCGCTCCCGTCAGCCCCTGTGCCGGGAACGGTCGACAGCCTGCTAACGCTGTGGCGCGACGCCCCCGGCGGCACAGCTCTCTTGCCCTTGAGAAATGGATACCCGGTTGCGGGCGCACGGCAACCTGCTGGTGGGCCGCGCCGTCCCCGGTCGGCACGGCCCACCGGCCTGAGAGACTAGCGCGATTCGCGTTCAACAATGACAAAACGCGATTTTCTATCCGCAAGTTGCTGTATCGGCTCATCTCCGGCATACTCGGCAGGCTGCACCGGCATGCCCGGCAGACTTAGGGCCAGCGCACCGCGAGCGGGCCAGAGACCGACCTTGGAGATCGCATGACGGCAGACGGCAGCAGTCCGGTGGTGCGGCGCCGCAGGCTGGCCGCCGCGCTCCGGCGGTTGCGGGCCGACTCCGGGAAGACCCTCGAAGACGTGGCCGAGTACCTGGAGTTCTCCGCAACCAAGATCAGCCGCATCGAGACGGGCCAGGTTGGCGTCCGGGTGCATGACGTCCGGGGCCTGCTCGACTGCTACGGGGTGGACGGCCAGCAGCGCGACGAACTGCTCGAACTGGTCCGGCTCTCGCGCACCAAGGCATGGTGGCACGCGTATTCCGACCTGCTGTCCGAGGACGTGCAGACGTTCATCGGCCTGGAGGACGAGGCCGCCCATATCCACAGCTACGAAACCCATCACGTCCCCGGGCTGCTGCAGACCGAAGGCTACGCGCGGGCGCTGATGACCGCCCGCCCGGACACCCCGCTCGAGGATGTGGAGCGCGGCGTGGCGCTGCGCCTCAAGCGGCAGGCCATCCTGGCCCGCAGCCATCCGCCGCAGTTGCACGCGATCCTGGATCAGGCCGCGCTGCACCGCCGGGCAGGCGGCACCGAGGTCATGCTGGCGCAGCTACGCCATCTGATCCAGGAGGCGGCCAAGCCGCACATCACGATCCAGGTCCTGCCGCTCAGCGCCGCGGCTCACCCCGGCGACGGGTTCGCGTTCACCATCCTGAGCTTCAGCAACCCGGCCGACCCGAAAATCGCTTATACCGAGACGCTGCTGGCCGAGTACTCCACCGACAATCCCGAACTGGTCGGCCGGTGCCGCTCGGAGTTCGACTACCTGCTGGCCCGGGCGCTCAGCCCGGCCGGGACCACGGACTTCATCGAAGGGCTGATCAGCGCACTGGCCGCGGGACAACTGCCGTTGCCCGCGGCGGCCGGCTGACTACCCGCACTACATGCCCGGCACGATCGCCGGCCGGAACCACACCGCGGTCAGGGGGTGGCCAGCGCGGCGGCGGCCAGGCCAGCGCAGCTGGCCGGCTCGGGACCGGCCACGCCGAGCCCGCCGGCCAGCCGGCCCGCCACCCGGACCGGCAGGCCGCCTGCCACCCCAAGCAGCGCCGGGACCACGATCGGGGCCAGCCGCTCGGCTCCGCCGTACCGCTGGGCCACCTCCTCGCTCGGCCCGTCGAACAGCGCCGCGGTGTTCGCGACCGCCTGGGCCACGGCCACCGCACCGGCCGGCCCCCCGTCCATCAGGTCCTGCTGGATCGCGTCCCCGCCGCGGTCCACCACGGCCACCGCCACCCGCAGGTCCCGCCGCTCGGCCTCGCGCAGCACCCGGTCACACAGGCCCTTCGCCCAGCTCAGTTCGGCCTGCCGGCGGGCCGCCGGCGCCGGTGACATCCCGGCGCTGTCGGCCGGGTCGATCCTCAGGTCGCCGAAGCGGGCCGCCCAGCGCGGCTGGTCGTCGCCGTGCTGGCCGGTGTAGGGCAGCTGGAGCGCATACGCGATCAGCAGGTCCTCGGGGTTGGCCGGCTGGCCGTCGACGCTGAGGCTGGCCGGTTCCACCCCGTCAGGGAAGAACGGGGAGACGGTGGCACCGGAAGCGGCGACGCCCGCCACCACGACCCCGTCCGCGCGGATCGGCAGGCCGCCCGCACCGGGGAACATCGCCTCCGGTGAGGCCTGCACGAAGCCCGTCGCGATCGGCGGTGCCAGCGTGGTCATCCGGTGATGGTGCTCGGCGGTCGGAATCTGCTGGGTGGCCGAGATCCAGGCCTTGGACCGGGCCCGGGCCATCCCGCCCGGGCCCCCGGCGTCCATCCGCGACGCCGAGACCAGCGCGCCGCTCGCGCCGACGACCGCGATGGCCCCGCGCACACCAAGCTGTTCGGCCTTGTCCACCGCCCGCTGGATGAGCGCCCGAGCCTGGCCCAGGGCCAGGTCACGCGGGGCGGTCCAGTCAGCCATGGGGGTCCGGCCAGTTGTACTCTCGCATCACGGAAGCAACTATCGCCTGACGGGCGGCGGCCGGTCAAGGCCGCCGCCTCCGTCATCAGCCGCGAGTCACGCTGCCGGGCGGCAGCAGGTGCTCACAGACCGCGTTGGCCCGGGCCCTCGGGGTGCTGAGCTTCTTGGTGCCGGCCTTCTTGCCGTGCAGGTGCCCGCTGATGCTGACATGGAAGCTCTCCCCCGGACCCGGGATGGGGAAGTCCGGCACGCCGTGGTTCCGCATGCAGTGCGCGTAGGCCAGGTTCGCCTGGTAGCCAGCGGTCGAGGCCGGGCCGGCGCCCACCGAGACATGCAGCACCCCGCACGCCGCCGTCGACAGGGCCGCGGCCACCACGACCGCCAGGACGCCCGCGCGCCGTGCACCCCGGCCGGCGCCGTACTTGCCGTTCATCATGGTCTCCTCATCTACCTTCTGCTGTTTTCCCGTCGCAAGCTGTTGTACAGAAGGGGAGGTGCCGCGACGGTGACGGAAAATGTCACCCTGGTGTCACCGGCCATCTGCGATCTTGGGAAAGCGCGGCTGACAGACCGTGGGCACACGAAGCGGCGGGGCGGGCGATGCGGGTTCTGGTGACCGAGGACGACGAGATCCTGGCCACGGCGCTGGCCGCGGGCCTGCGCCGCGAGGGGATGGCCGTCGACGTGGTGCTGGACGGCGCCACGGCCCTGGAGCACCTGGCGGTCAACCGCTACGACGTGCTGGTGCTGGACCGGGACCTGCCCGGCGTGCCCGGCGACGACGTCTGCCGGGCCCTGGCCGCGAGCCGGTCCGGGACCCGGGTGCTGATGCTCACCGCGGCCAGATCAGTCAGGGACCGGGTCGAAGGCCTTGGGCTCGGCGCCGATGACTACCTGCCCAAGCCGTTTGACTTCGGGGAGCTCGTGGCCCGCATCCGGGCCCTGGGGCGGCGCGCCGCCGCTCCGCTGCCGCCCAGCCTGGAACACGGCGACCTGAGCCTGGACCCGGCCCGCCGGGTCGCGGTCCGGGCCGGGCGGCGGCTGCCGCTCACCACCAAGGAACTGGCCGTGCTGGAATGCCTGCTGGCCGCGGACGGGCGGCCGGTCCCGGCCGAGGAGCTGCTCGAACGGGTCTGGGACGAAGCGGCCGACCCGTTCACCAGCACGGTGAAGACCACCATCCGCCGCCTACGGGCCAAGCTCGGCGACCCGCCGGTGATCCAGACCGTCCGTGAGAGCGGCTACCGCATCGGAGAACCATGATGCCCAACCCCCGGCCAGGGCCCCGGCGCTGGCCACGGCTGCCCCGCCCCACGGCCCGGCTGCGCCTCACCATCCTGTACGGGGCGGCGTTCCTGGCCTGCGGCGCGGCCGTGCTCGCCCTCACCTATGTGTTCTACGGCGGCACGGTGCACTTTTCCGGGGTGAACATCGCCCCCACGTTCCACCGGGTGATCAAGGCCCCGGCCGCCGACGTCCGCCGGGACGGCCGCTACGACATCATCACCCTCCCGCTCACCGCCCAGCAGCAACAGCAGGCCGCACGGGCGGTGCATCTCGGGCAGCTGGCCTCCCAGCGGCAGCAGCTGCTGATCGCCTCCGCGATCGCGCTGGCGGTGTTCGCGGTCGTCGCCACCGTGATCGGCTGGCTGCTGGCCGGCCGGGTGCTGCGCCCACTGCGCACCATGACCGCCGCCGCCCGCCGGATCTCCGCCAGCAGCCTGCACGAGCGGCTGACCCTGGGCGGTCCCGACGACGAGCTCAAGGAACTCGCCGACACCCTCGACGGGCTGTTCGCGCGGCTGGAGGCGTCGTTCGAGGCCCAGCGGCGGTTCGCCGCCAACGCCTCGCACGAGCTGCGCACCCCGCTGACGCGTGAGCGCACCCTGCTGCAGGTCACCCTGGCCGACCCGGCCGCCACCACCACGACCTGGCAGGCCGTCAGCCTTGAGCTGCTGGCCTCCAACGCCGAGCAGGAACGCCTCATCGAGGCGCTGCTCGCGCTGGCCAGCAGCGAAGCTGGCCCGGGCGAACGCGAGCCCGCTGACCTGGCCGCGATCACGGACGCTGCCCTGGCCGCCGCCCGCCCCGCGATCAGCCGCCTCGGCCTGAGCGTCCAGGCCGACCTCCAGCCCGCCGCCCTCGACGGTGACCCGCTCCTGGTCCAGCAGCTGGCCGCCAACCTGATCGACAACGCCATCCGGCACAACATCCCCGGCGGGGACATCCAGGTCGCCGTCACAACCAGCGGCGGCCACCCGGTCCTGTCGGTGGCCAACTCCGGGCCGGTCATCCCGGCCGCCGAGGTCGACCGGCTGTTCCAGCCGTTCCAGCGGCTGGGCCCGCGCCCGGCCCGCCGGGACGGCTATGGCCTGGGCCTGTCCATCGTCCGGGCCATCGCCACCGCGCACGCCGCCACCATCAGCGCGCAGCCCCGGCCCGGCGGCGGCCTGGCCATCGACGTGACGTTCCCCCCGCCACCGGCGCCGGCCCCTCAGCCCGACGCGGAACGGCCGGCGCGCGGGCTGGGGTGGTGACCCCGGTCCGGAGGGCACGTAGGTTGGGAGGGTGGACCGGCGGATATTCGGAGTCGAGACGGAGTACGGCCTCACCTGTACCTTCCGTGGCCAGCGCCGGCTGTCACCGGACGAGGTGGCCAGGTACCTGTTCCGGCGCGTGGTGTCCTGGGGCCGTAGCAGCAACGTGTTCCTGCGCAACGGGGCCCGGCTGTACCTCGACGTCGGCAGCCACCCCGAGTACGCCACCCCGGAGTGCGACAACGTGGTGGATCTGGTCACCCACGACAAGGCGGGTGAGCGGACCCTCGAGGAGCTGGCGCTGGATGCCGAGCGCCGGCTGCACGAGGAGGGCATCGCCGGGGACATCTACCTGTTCAAGAACAACACCGACTCGGCCGGCAACTCCTACGGCTGCCACGAGAACTACCTGGTACCCCGGCAGGAGGAGCTGGGTCGCCTGACCGACATCCTGACCCCGTTCCTGGTCACCCGGCAGATGATCTGCGGGGCGGGGAAGGTGCTGCAGACGCCCCGGGGGGCGGTGTACTGCGTCAGCCAGCGGGCTGAGCACATCTGGGAGGGGGTGTCGTCGGCCACGACGCGGTCGCGGCCGATCATCAACACCCGTGATGAGCCGCACGCGGATGCGGAGCGGTTCCGGCGGCTGCATGTGATCGTGGGCGACTCGAACATGAGCGAGACGACCATGCTGCTCAAGGTGGGCGCGACCGATCTGGTGCTGCGGATGGTCGAGGCGGGCACGGTGATGCGGGACCTGACGCTGGAGAACCCGATCCGGGCCATCCGGGATGTCAGCCACGACATGACCGGCCGCCGCCGGGTCCGGCTGGCCAACGGCCGGGAGGCCAGCGC
>Ga0335085_10007744_pt1 | contig 16529 bp, 13 predicted proteins | sample Lox_Sample_45_FD_206712 | JGI IMG/M metagenome (GOLD analysis project Ga0335085, IMG submission 206712) | Soil microbial communities from Loxahatchee National Wildlife Refuge, Florida, United States - Lox_Sample_4.5 | ecosystem: Environmental > Terrestrial > Soil > Wetlands | place: USA...
TTGTGGGCCATCGTAGCGGTGCTGATGATTCCGTTCTACATGTTCTCGATGCGGGAACTGGCGCCAGCGGAGGATCAAGGTGTTGTGTTTGGTGTGATCCAAGGCGCGCCGAACGCGACCATCGATCAGACGAATCTGTTCACCAAGCAGGTATATGACGTTTATCACTCATTCCCGGAAGCCGGTGGCACATTCCAGATTACGACTCCGAATGGCGGATTCGGCGGCATGGTCACTAAGCCCTGGAGCCAGCGCAAGAAGACAACGCAGCAGTTGTTGCTGGAGTCGACCGGACCACTATCAAAGATCGCGGGCGTGCGGGTAATTCCGCTGACCCCGCCGCCTCTACCCGGAGGTGGAAACTTCCCAGTAGATTTTGTGATCGCTTCTGCAGCAGAGCCGCAGCAGGTGAGCGCCCTGGCTGAACAGATCGTGCAAAAGGCGATGGCGAGCGGAAAGTTCATTTTCGCCGACACGGATGTGAAGTTCGATCAGCCACAGACGGAAGTTGTTTTCGATCGCGACAAGTTGCGCTCTCAAGGTGTGGACCTGAGTCAGGCGGGGCAGGATCTCTCGACGATGCTGGGTGGGAACTACGTCAACCGCTTCAGCATCCAGGGACGCAGCTACAAGGTGATTCCACAGGTGAAACGCGTGGATCGCCTCACCCCAGATCAACTTTCGCAGATCTATGTGAAGGGATCGGCGGACAAACTGGTGCCACTGTCCACGTTCGCGACTCTGAAGACGACGACGCAGCCGCGATCGCTCAATAAGTTCCAGCAGCTTAATGCGGTACGGATCCAGGGCGTAATACCACCGAATGTTCCGTTGGATCAGGCTTTGACATTCCTCGAGGACCAGGCGAAGGAAGTTCTGCCACAGGGATTCACAGTCGACTACGCCGGCGAATCGCGCCAGCTGCGTGTAGAAGGCAGCAAGTTCCTGGGAACCTTCCTGCTGTCGGCGATCCTGATTTATCTGGTGCTGGCAGCGCAGTTCGAGAGCTTCCGCGATCCATTCATCATTCTGGCAGGATCGGTGCCTCTGGCGATTTCGGGCGCACTGGTGTTCTCATTCTTGGGATTCACCACGCTGAACATCTATAGCGAAGTCGGACTGATTACGCTGGTCGGCCTGATTTCGAAAAACGGAATTCTGATCGTGGAGTTTGCGAACCATCTGCAAGAGACTGGACTCAGCAAGCTGCAAGCGATCATTGGAGCGGCGGAAACGCGGTTACGGCCGATTCTGATGACAACGGCGGCCACCGTTTTCGGTCACTTCCCGCTGGTTCTTGCGAAGGGGCCGGGGGCAGGTGCCAGAAACAGTATCGGTATCATGCTGGTGAGCGGCATGATCATTGGGACGGCGTTCACGTTGTTTGTGGTGCCCTCGATTTACATGCTCGTGGCGAGGACGCATGCACCGATTCAGCAAGACGAGGGCGAAGAACTCACGATCGATGACCGGGAAGAGGCCATCGCGTAAATCCGGTATTCCAAGAGTCACTGCTCAAAGGCCTGCCTCGCGCAGGCCTTTCTTTTGCCCGCCGCAGTGTTAACATTTCCAGATTCCCGCATGTCCTGGGTACCTCCCATCCAGCTTCCAGATGAGTTCAATGCCGCTTCCTACTTTGTAGATCGGCACATCGATGAAGGGCGCTCGAGCAAGCCAGCCATTGTGTGCGGCGACCGCGCAGTGACCTACGGCGAACTCCACACGCGTGTCAATCAACTGGGAAATGCCTTAAGAGGCTTGGGATCCCGAATGGAGGAGCGCGTTTTCCTTCTTCTTGCCGACGTGCCAGAGTTTGCCATCTCTTTCTTTGCGGCTCTCAAGATCGGTGCGGTCCCAGTTCCCGTCAATACTCTCCTGAAACCGAGTGACTACAAGTACCTGCTCAATAACTCACGGGCGCGCGTAGCGATCGTGAACGATTCTCTGGTTTCAGCAATACGGGCAATTCCGCGGGCCGAATTGCGTTACCTCGAAACCATTGTGGTGGTGGGCTCGTCCATCGACGGCACCGTTTCTCTGGATGAGCTGATGAGAAGCAGCTCAACGACGCTGGAAGTCGCTCGAACCAGCAAAGACGACACGGCGTTCTGGCTTTACTCCTCCGGAAGCACTGGGCAACCGAAAGCATGCGTTCACCTGCAACACGACATGGTAGTCAGCACGGAGACCTATGCGAAGACGATTCTCAAAATTTCCGAACACGACCGGTTCTTTAGCGTGGCGAAACTCTTCTTCGCCTACGGTCTCGGGAATGGGCTGTATTTCCCGCTGTCGGTCGGTGCGACAAGCATTCTTTTGCCGGACCCACCGCGGCCGCAGTTTGTCTTTGAAGTCATCGAGAAGTATCGCCCCACGCTATTCTTCTCCGTGCCGTCGAATTATGTGAAACTGCTGGCACATCCAGCGCCAGCAGGAGGAGAGTACGACCTGTCCTCAGTGCGTCACGCGATTTCAGCCGGCGAAGCCTTGCCCGCAGCGATTTTTCAGCAGTTCAAGGCTCGCTTTGGAGTTGAGATTCTTGATGCGATCGGGTCGACCGAAGCCCTGCATATGGTGATTTCCAACGTCCCCGGCGACGTGCGCCCAGGTTCCAGCGGGAGGGTTCTTCCGGGTTTTGACGCAAAAATCGTGGATGACAAAGATCAGCCGGTTCCGACCGGAGAGGTCGGCAATCTCCTGGTGAGAGCCGACTCTACCTGCGCCTTTTACTGGAACCAACATGAGAAGACGAAGGACACAATGGCCGGGCACTGGTTACGTACGGGCGACAAATATCATCAGGATGAAGATGGGTACTTCTGGTACGCGGGACGATCGGATGACATGATGAAAGTCAGCGGTGTTTGGGTGAGTCCGATCGAAATCGAGAGTGTGCTGGCAGAGCACCCGGCAGTGCTCGAGGTCGCCGTGGTGTTCCGTGCTGGAGCTGATGGATTTCCGAAGCCGGGAGCTTGTGTCGTTCTGCGCGAAGGAGAGGGGAGTCCTGCGCTTTCCACGGAACTCCAGGACTTTGTGCGGAGCCGGTTGCCGGTCTACAAGCGTCTGCACTGGTTGATGTTTCTGCGGGAATTGCCGAAAACTGCGACCGGCAAGGTGCAGCGCTATAAACTTCGCGGGCTTAGTGCCGAGCTTGCGCAGAACGAACCTTCGGGAGAGACGCAATGAGTGGCAAGAGATCCGATGACAACCTGGGAATGAATCGGTCCATTACGCGGCGCGATTTCCTGAACGGAGTTGCTGTTACAGCCGGAATGTTGGCCATGCCCGACGGGGCAGCCGGATGGGCTGTGGACGAGTACGCTCCGGAAAAGAGCGCTGGCTACTATCCCCCGGCTCTGACAGGGATGCGAGGGAATCACGAGGGAACCTATACCTATGCGCATGCGTTGCGCGATGGCGAACCGTGGGACAGCAATGGCGCGCCGGTCCAGACCGGCGAAACCTACGATCTAGTCGTGGTTGGAGGCGGAATCAGCGGCCTCTCCTCAGCTCATTTCTATCGCAAGATGGCAGGAGCCAAGGCACGCATTCTGGTTCTCGATAACCACGATGATTTTGGCGGACATGCGAAGCGCAACGAATTCAAGGCCGGCAGCCGAAAGCTGCTGGGCTACGGTGGAACTCAGTCCATTGAGAGCCCGTCGCTTTATAGCGAAGTCGCGAAGGGCTTGCTGAAGGATCTTGGGATCGAGACGAAGCGCTTCTACCAGGCATATGACCGACACCTTTATGACTCACTGAAATTGGGAACGGGTGTTTTCTTCGACAAAGAAACATTTGGACAAGATCGCCTGGTGGCAGGCATGGGTAAGTTGCCCTGGTCTGAGTTTCTGGCGAAGGCGCCTCTTTCGGATAGTGCGCGGCATGATATCGCGCGAGTCTACACCGAGAAAGTGGATTACCTGCCCGGTCTTTCACATACACAAAAGCGCGCCCGGCTGGCGAAAACCAGCTATGCCGACTTCCTGATGAAAATCGTCCGTCTGCATCCCGACGCGCTTCCGTTCTTTCAGTCCCGAACCAACGACCTTTGGGCGGTCGGTATTGATGCCGTTTCGGCGCTGGCTTGTTATGAAGCGGGCGACGACTATGACATTGGCTATCCGGGATTCGCGGGGATGAATCTTGGTGATGAAAGTGAGCGAGGGAATGAAAAGCCGGAGCCATACATCTTTCACTTTCCGGATGGCAATGCGTCGATCGCACGGATGCTGGTGGGTGAACTGATACCAGGCAGCCTCTCCGGGCGCGGCATGGACGAAATAGTTCTGGCACAAGCGAACTATGCCAAGCTTGACGACGAGAAACAACCCGTCAGGTTGCGGCTGAATAGCACCGTGGTGCGCGCTAGGAATGCGGATTCAGGAGTTGAAGTGGTGTATATGCGCGGTGGAAAGCTGCAAACGGTACAGGCGAAGTCTTGCGTTCTCGCTTGTTACAACGGCATGATTCCATACCTATGTCCGGAACTTCCCCAGAAGCAAAAAGAAGCTCTTTCATCGCTAGTGAAAGCGCCGCTGGTCTATACGCATGTCGCGATCCGGAACTGGACTGCGTTTCAGAAGCTGGGAATTCATCAGATCTCCGCGCCGATGGGATACTACAGCTACATTGCGCTGGACTTCCCGGTAAGTCTTGGGGGATACAAATTTCCCAGCCATCCCGAGGAGCCGATGGTGTTGTTCTTATTGCGGACGCCGTGTCAACCAGGGCTGCCACAACTCGATCAGCACCGCGCCGGCCGGGTCGAGCTGATGCAGACGCCCTTTTCGACGTTTGAACGACAGATTCGGGACCAACTGGGACGCGTCCTCGGCAGCGGTGGATTTGATCCGGGGCGAGATGTCGAAGCCATCACGGTGAACCGATGGGCGCACGGGTACGCCCACGAGTACAACTCATTGTTCGATCCAGATTGGGCTGAGGAGGAAAAACCTTGGGTGATCGGTCGGAAGCCATTTGGCCGGATCGCGATTGCCAATTCGGATGCGGCCGCGTCGGCGTATACCGATGCCGCGATCGATCAGGCGTACCGGGCTGTGCGCGAGCTCATCGCGAAGACCTAGCGGTCGGTGCACGACACAGGCGCGTGTCATCTCAGGCGCCTAGATTAGGCGGCACTCCTGTAACGAGCACCCGCCGATCCATCAATGATTGAACGAAATGTTCAGCCCGGTGGTAAAGATGACGTCGTTCTTCTTCGACCCGGTTGGTGGATTCGAAACGTAGATGTCTCCAAACTGGTTTTGCCAGCCAAGCCATTTCCTGATTTTGGTAACGGTGCCGACGTTGAAGATGAAACGGTTCTGGCCCGTATCCTGCAAATCGGGGAAGAATCCCAGGTTTTGGGTCAAGACCGTACTGTTTCCGAGTTTCGTCGTCAAATCTTCGCCGAGTGTGAGGGCGGCAAAGCGGTTTGTCTTGCCGTAGGACTCAAAGGCATCGGTGTCATCAATTCGCGCACCGTTCGAATAGGTTTCATGCGTGTAGTTCAGGCCGCCCAGAAAATCGAGGGTCGTTCGATCCGACTTGATGGCATGATACCCGAGGCCGCCGCTGTATACCTGGCGCAGGTCGAGAAACTGGAGCGCATTGGCCATATAGTCGGCTGCCCCGAATCCGAAAAGTTTCGGATTGATATCACGGTCGTAGCGTAATCCACCCTGGGTCAGGTTTGCGACAGTGCTCGGTGTCGCAAGATCGTTCGTCGTATTAATCGAGCTGGCGTACATCGTGATCTTGTCGTGAAGGGTGGGATGGGCCGCATTGAAAGCGAGGGCGAGGTTCTCTGTTTCGCTGTTTCCGCGGGCAAGGGAGAAGCCGACGTTGACGCCGCCGTTCCATCCGTGCCAAAGCCCGGGATGGAGCGACTTCTCGTAAGCGGCCTGCTCCGCGTCGTTGCGGATCAGAGTGACCTCTTCTCTCGGGACCTCAACCGTACCTGAGGTCTTCGTGGCGACTGCCAGCTTGCCGTCCTCGGTCGTGATCGGCCCGACGGAGGTCTTGCCGTCTTTCGAGGTCACGTGGAGGCTTTGCTCTGCCTTGATTTCTCCGACCGCATCGAGATTGAGTGTGACGTCTCCGGCGGCGTCGGTGTGAAGAACCAGAGTCTTGCCATCCGACTTCACGATGGTGCCAGTCAGTCGGTCGCCGTTCTTCAGCGTGACCTGATCTGCGAACAGAGTGGACGAGAATCCGAGAAGCGCGATTAGGGCCAATCGCTCAAGCTTACGTAGCACGGCCTTACCCTCCAGGTTGCAGAAGTTATCTGTAGCTAAATGGGAGCCCAGAGTTACTGTGAACTGCTAGAGAAAAATGAGACGAAGGGGCAGGGATTCTGCCCACGGCACTGCAAGATTGAGATGCCGGTTAGCTCTTTGTTTCGGTTTTCTTGCTCTGGTCGGTCGAAGCCTGTGTGGAAGGCTGATCCTTCATGCCGTCCTTGAGTGCGCGGATTCCTTCACCCAGACCCTTCCCAAGCTCAGGCAACTTCCTTGGGCCGAAGACCAGCAGGGCAATAAAAAAGATGACCAGCAGGTGCATCGGTTGAAAAAGACCTTCAAACATCGGAGCCTCCGAGAGATACAGCCAGATTTAGATCATACGCTACTTGCGGTACGGAGGGGAAGGACCGCCCCGACCGGCACAAAATGGCTTTGTTCAATGTTTTATTTGAGTTGCGGGGATGTCACGGTGAACCAAGCCACTCTACCACGTGACTGAAATCACAGCCCCAACCCCGGGGGGCGCATCTTTGATGGAGGGTCATCCAAAGCCGTTACTTCCGTGACCTTACCGGCGGATTCGCCCGGCAGCTATCTTCAAAAGGGGCTTTTTGCGGAGATTGATCCCGCAAAAGCCGCTTTGCACAAGCCAATCCACGAATCGGGGAGTCCGGTGAGAATCAAGAGTTCGCTCATTCTCTGTCTTTTCTTGATGACGGCGGTCGCCGCACGTTCCTCCGAAAGTGGGAATCAACCTGTCACCACGACTCAACTCACGGCTTGGCTGATAGGCGGAGTTTCGAACGCTCGTCTGGCGCGTCTGGTGACCGAGCGTGGACTAGTGAACCTGCCAACGCATAATGAACTGCGGCAGTTGGAGTCTGCAGGGGCGAACAAAGATCTATTGAAGCTGGTGCGTTCGGACAACGCGGTGTCTGCGAAGATTGGACCAGCCATTCCGACAGGACTGCTGAAGGCGGCTGGAGATGCGAAACAGCAGCGTTTTCATGACGCCGAGAACGAACTACGTGGAGTGCTGGCAGCAGATGGAGAGAACTCCACGCTGCATTTTGCGTTGGGGGTGATGCTGCGTCAACAGGACAACTTCGACGCGGCCTATGACGAACTGGCGCAGGCATTACGGCTGATGCCGGATCTCCCTGAGAATCACAATGCGATGGCGTATTTGTTCTATCGGCTCGATGACGGTGTGAATGCGGTTGCCGAGGCGCGCACCGCGCTCAGCATCGATCCCAAGAATGCAGAGGCTTATCAGTACCTGGGATTGGGCCACTATTCGCTGGGGCAATATCAGGCAGCCGTTCATGCTTATGCCGAGTCGCTGACGCGGGACCGTGACAATCCAGACACGTATTACGACATGGGTATTGCGCTGCACGCCAACGGAAACGTGCAGGCGGCGATTCGAGCCTACGAGAAGGCGATTCAGCTCCGTCCAGGATATTGGGAGGCGCACTCGAACTTGGGCTTGATCCGCCACGAGGAAGGGAACCTCGCCCAAGCCGAGGCGGAGTACCGCGAGGCCAAGAGGATCGCTCCCGGCGAAGCTTCGGTGCGAAACAACCTCGGGAATACTTACTGCGACCAGGGAAAATTCGACGCCGCCATCACCGAGATGCAGGAACTCTACCGAACGCATCCGGAATGGCAGCAGGGGCATGCCTGCCTGGCCAGCGCGTACATGGCAAAGAATCAGTATGACGCCGCAGTGGATGAGCTCCGGATTGCCGTACGGCAGAATCCGACCAGCGCCAACGAGCACCGCATCTTAGGGCAAGCTCTTTTAATGGACAACAAGCCCGATGAGGCTCTACATGAGCTGCGGATCGCGGTGTCGCTCAACCCCGATTCCGAAGTAGCTCATCACATTCTGGGAACGGTCCTGTTTCAGCAGGGCGAGCTGCACGCCGCCGAGAGAGAATTTCGTGAAGCGCTGCGGGTGAACGGCTCTGCTGACAACCACTATTCGCTGGCGGCTTGCCTGATGAGTCTGGATCGTTACCAGGAAGCGCTGGCGGAGATCGATTTCGCTGCGAAGCTCGATCCGAACCGGACCCTTTACCGAGCGCGGCGGGAAGAACTTCTGAAACTGATGAAGGACTCGAATTCCCGCTAGCTTCACTCCGGAACAGTCTCGCTTGGCCAATGTCCGTGGGTGTACCTCCGGTCTATAGGCGGCGGGGCGACGAGCCCTTAGAGTAGAACTGCGACGAATCCCGCGGTTTGGCCTCGGGGTGCTCGGGGGAACTGGATGCCGACGAATTCAACGCGATCGCAACAGGGCAATAGCGCAACCGGCGCTCAAGCCGCACTGGCGAAAGATCTTGGGGCGCGGCGAATGGCCTCTTCGATGCAAGAAGACTCCCCGCGAAAGGCAGCGGGATATGGCCTACCCTGCGCCAAATGCCATCTCTACTATCCAGCTGACCTTGACGTGTGCCCCACCTGCAAGCACAACGAACGCGTGTCGCCGATCGCGCCGAGGCTGGCCGCGAAACCGGTGCAGAGTGCCCCGGAACCGATCCCTGACAGCGCAGTCCTCGAGCAGGAGCGCGAAGAGTTTCTGCGGCAATTCAAGTCCCAGCTTATGGAGGCGCATGCCGAAGTGATGAATGCGCCAGAAGCCATTTGCAAGTTCACGGAGCATCATCCCGGAGAGCCAGGATCCGCCGACGTTTGCACTGCGTGCTATGAACGGATACAGGACCGCCTTGATGTTTGCGAAGCGGCGCTGCATATCGAACTAAAAGAAGCTGCACAGATTATTTACGACGCGGTCTGGGCCGATCCTTCCGATCCGGGAAAGACGTATCAGAACGCCGCCGGCGCCCTGCTGACGGAGTTGCGCAAGCGGGCTGGGATCACTACCGTGCTAGGGCCGTTTCAACCGCTGGCACACTAGGAAAAGGCTTCAGGCGTCATTCTGCCTTCAGAGCGATCCACTTTTTCCCTGCGTAGAGTTTGTACCCTTCTCCATCGGCCACCAGTTTCAAGGGGACCGCATGTTGCAAGGCCGAATCCGTCTGATAGGAGGTGGAGAGAACATCGCTATTTGCCACGTCCATTACCACAAACTTGTCGTCGGCGGCGAAGCCGAAACCGTATTGCCCCGGAGGCAGGGTGGAACCACCGATGTTCAGCTTGGACTCAGTGACCAGCATGCCCTGATACTTCTGCTGGATGGCAGTGGAGTATCCGGAGGCATCGACCAGCGCCGCCAACATCATCTTGCCATCTGCGAGTTGGAATCCGACTGCGTTGCGCAACTGCACGGGTGCCTTCTGGCCGCGGTAGAAATACTCTGTGGGGACCGCCTTCTTCAATTCGTCGGCGCTGAGGATGTGCTTTACGGCTTGCTGGGCGGACGCCAATCCAATCAAGCCCAGAATTAAAGTGCCCAAAATGGCCAGGCGAGGGTTCTTCATGGGATCTGTCCTCTGGTCGCTAGAATAAAGATGCTCACGGAACTTTAACCTTTTGGGCCTGCTCGCGCAATTGCCAGATGCTGGACCGTCTTGCGGACGGATCAGGGCAAAATTGGTTTGACGGCAAGATTCGGATAGTCCTCTGCGCATGGTAACCGTACCCTTTCCTTACTATGACCACGAATGCCATACTCGCAATGGACACCGCTGAAACCATGCATGCCCGACAAACCAACATGCCGGCCCAGACGCTGGGCGCATTGGACGAGTCGCGCTGGAAGGCCGTCGTGGCACGTGACGCCAGCCGCGATGGAGAATTCTTTTTTGCCGTCTCGACCACGGGAGTATATTGCCGGCCCTCGTGCGCGGCGCGACGACCTCGGCGTGAGAATGTGCAATTCTTCACAACACCTGCGGCTGCCGAGCATGCCGGGTATCGCGCTTGTCTGCGCTGCCGCCCCAATGCATTTACGGGGAACTCCGAATCCGACGGTGTGAAGGCGCTCTGCCGGTTTATCGAACAGCATCTGGATGAGCCGTTGACGCTCGGGCGTCTCGCCGAGCAATTTCAGCAGAGCCCGTTTCGCCTGCAGCGGCGATTCAAGTCCGTGTTGGGCATCACCCCGCGCGAGTACGCCGATTCATGCCGGTTGAAATCGCTGAAGCGAAACCTGCAAGCTGGGGACTCGGTGACGCGCGCCATGTACGACGCCGGGTATGGCTCCAGCAGTCGACTGTATGAGCGGACTGCATCGCAGCTGGGTATGACGCCGGACAAGTACCGCAGGGGAGCGATCGCGGCCATGATCCGCTACACGTGCGCTGACTCGCCTCTTGGGCGCATGTTGATTGCGGCCACAGACCGCGGGATTTGTGCCATTCAATTTGCCCGGACGGACGGTGAGTTGCTCGAAGGATTGAAGCGTGAATTTCCGTTCGCTGTTCGCAAGGCGGATCAAGGAGACTTGCGCTCCTGGGTGGAAGCTTTGCTCCGGCATATGCGCGGAAGGGACTTGAATGCAGCGCTACCGCTCGACATTCGGGCGACTGCGTTTCAGAGACGTGTCTGGGCCTACCTGCAGTCAATTCCATTCGGCGCGACGAAGTCCTACAGCGAAGTCGCGAAGGCCATTGGTAAACCACGTGCGTGCCGTGCCGTGGCACGCGCCTGCGCTACCAATCCGGTGGCGGTGGCAATCCCCTGCCATCGCGTGGTTCGGGAGGATGGGAGCATGGGCGGATACCGCTGGGGAACCTCCCGAAAAAAGGCCTTACTGGAGATGGAGCGGGGCACGCAGCGCTAGGCGCTCGCTGATTCAGATCCGATTTTCGGGCTGTGCGGTTCAGTTTGATCGCAAAAGTAGTGATTGACCGCGTGATTTCGCAGCATTCTAATGGATAGTGCGGCAGTGTCGCTTGCGCACTCCTGCGAGGGCCGAGTCATGCGGTCTTTTCTTCTAGCGTCATTATTGATTTCTATTGGTCTGTCAGTGGGTTGTGGAGGTGGAGGTACAGGGGACGGCGGTGGCGGAGGAAACTCTGTAACTCCTCCGGCCATGTTCACAGCCGATGCGCAGAACGGTGCGGTCATCATCAGCATGAGCCCTGCGACGCAGGGATCGACCATCTATTACACACTGGACGGGAGCACTCCCACGAGTGCTTCGCCGCTCTATCTGGCGCCATTTCTGGTGGCCTCGAACCTAACCGTGAAAGCAATTGCCAGGCTGGGAGGCACATCGAGCAATGTGACCAGCGCATCGTTCTCACCCAATATCCCGTCCGGCACTTTGGTTTGGAGCGATGAGTTCTCCAATAGCACCGGTGCCAACGCGCAACCAGATCCTGCCGTGTGGACGTATGACACCGGCACCAACTGCTGCGGCAATAACGAACTGGAGGATTATTGCGCCTGGAATTCGTCAGTTTCACCGTGCGATCCGGCTAATCCGAATACGTATGTGGGGACGGATGGCTATCTGCATATCTGGGCCCGGCAACCTTCGAGTGGTATCTACACCTCAGCGCGGTTGAAGAGTCAGAGGTTGTTTAGCTTCATGTACGCCCGCATTGAGGCAAGCATGAAGTTACCCGAGGCCCAGGGGATGTGGCCGGCTTTCTGGATGCTGGGCAACAATATTGAAACCATTAATTGGCCCGCGTGCGGCGAACTCGATCTCATGGAACACATAGACGGCAACGATCCCCCTCCGTACTACGGCGGCACGCCCCCGGGCTACGATTGGATCGCCGGTTCGATCCACGGTGGAACGAGCGGCAACGAGATCGGTGGCAGCCAAACTTATCACCCTTCCGGTTTCTCTGCCGCCGACTGGCACACTTACGGCATGATCTGGAGCAGTGGACAGATTGAGTATTTTGTCGACAATCCATCCAACGTTTATGCTACTTTCACGCCCACCAACAGCTCTTTCAACAGCAGCACGTGGCCGTTCGACCAAGGTCCGCAATTCATCATCCTGAATCTCGCTATTGGCGGAGATTGGCCTGGTCCGCCCGACAACACCACAGTATTTCCGCAAGAGATGCTCGTCGATTACGTGAGAATCTATGCGAACTAGGATTGTCGAGTGGCATGCTTTCGGACCGCCAGCCAGTTGAAGACGGCGATAGCGACGGCGGCCAGCAAGATCAAAGACTTGTTGTACTCGATCTGCGTTAGCAGAGTGACGCAAATCAGTACTCCCAGGATTGCAAGAATCCTCCCTCCGGGGATCTGCAGCCGAGCAGGCTCCCGCTTCTTCTTCCGAAGAACTGGCAAGGCCGCGCAAACCACTCCGTAATAGAAGAGGCGCGATCCGGCGGAGAGGGTCGCGTTTCCGGCAAAGCTACCGAAGACGGCAAGTAGCCATACCAGCAGGGCGAACGCCAGAATCGAGAACCAGGGAGTGCGGAATCGCGCGTGGATCAGAGCAAACGCAGAAGGGAAATCTCCACGCTCGCCCAAGGCAAATGTAATGCGCGGCATGGCCAGGATATTGGCGCCCAGGTAACCGTAGATCGATACAAGAGCACCGATCGCGACCAGTGAGGCTCCCCAGTTGCCGATTACGATGTGAGCCACATCGGCGAGCGGACGCTGGCTGTGTGCGGAATCCGGCAGAACCCCGACGACGACCCACTGAATCAGAGCGTAGATTGTAGCGCAGATGATGAGAGCGGCGATGAGACCGAACGGCAGATCACGACGAGGATCTCGCGCCTCGCCTGCGGAGATCAGCGCAGCTTCAAACCCACCATACGCAAAGATGATCAACACCAGCGCTTGAGGCCAATCAGTGACGAGCTGAGCGCCACTCGCAGCGGGTATCAGGTGGTGGTTTGCAGATAGGTAAGTTGCGCCTACCGCCACGACGAATCCCAAAGCCCCTAGCTTCGCAATCGTCAATGACGTACTGACGCGAGTGCCAGCCTTCACCCCGCGAACATTGATGGCGGCGAGAATGCCGATGAGTACTGTGAGGATCACCAGTCTGTACAGTAGACGAGTGGCACCGGGCCAAAAGGCTCCCAGGTAGGTGACGAACACGTCAGCATTGGCGGCACACGCGGTCATGCGTACGAACCAGACCAGCCATGCGACCTGAATTCCCATGAAACGGCCGAAGGCCTCACGGGCATAAAGGTAGGGGCCGCCGGTGTAAGCGAACCTAGATGCGACTTCGGAGAAACAGGCCATAATGACGCCAACCGCGCTGGCGGCGAGAAGGATGGCCGCAATGCTGGCGCGACCCAGCAATCCTGCCAGGTCGGCGGGCAAACGGAACACTCCACTGCCGATGACGCAGTTGATCGTCAGCGCCGCGATACTCCACCGGCCAATCGCGCGGACGAGTCCCTCGCTGGAAGTGCCTTCTACTTGTGTTTTCATCCCCGCGAGTTTGTATCACAAATGCCGGGCTTGCTGGCGGGCAGGCCCATAGCATCTAGAATCCACGGCAATTCAGGATGCGGTTCAGGGCTCGTACTTCCACTTAAGCGGCATAAGAAGGCGAAGCATTCGCGGTGGGCAGAAAACGTCATTGCGTATTCATCACCGGCGGCACCGGGTACATGGGACAGAGGCTGATCCCGAGATTGATCGCACGCGGGCATGAGGTACGGGCTCTGGTGCGTCCCGGTTCGGAGAAGAAGCTTTCTGGATGTTGCACGCCCGTGGTGGGTAACGCGTTGGACGGGACGAGCTATGCCGATCAGATTTCACCCGCCGATACTTTTGTGCAATTGGTCGGGGTGGCGCATCCGAGTCCGGCGAAGGCTGCTGAGTTTCGCCAGATTGACCTGCCGGCGGGATTGGGAGCGGTGGCGGCGGCAAGGTCAGCCGGCATTCGACACTTTGTTCATGTCAGCGTGGCGCATCCGGCTCCCATGATGCATGCCTATGTCGTGGTACCGAGCGAGTGCGAAGCCGCGATTGAATCCGCCGGACTCAGCGCCACAATTCTGCGCCCCTGGTACGTTCTGGGGCCGGGCCATCGCTGGCCATATCTTCTTTTGCCAATCTACAAGCTTGCCGAGTTGTTGCCCTCTACGCGAGATGGAGCACGCCGACTTGGGCTGGTGACTTTGGAGCAGATGATTACTGCACTTACGTTTGCAGTGGAAAATCCCACCAGCGGAAAAAGGATCGTTGCAGTGCCCGATATACGCGCTGCCATCACGTGAAAATCCGTGCCACATAAGGGTTTCAGGGCAGTGACCATTCTGCGGACGAAAGTAATCGAGGAATTACGAAAGCGCATGCCCGTGGGACATCTGTTCGCTAATGTTTGCCGATGAGATGTTTGATTGGCAAACCGAAATGGCCTTCGACGACATGGACGATCTTCATCTCCGAATCGCGCGCGTCACTGAAGATCTGCGCAAGATCCAGCAGGAATTGAACTGCGCCGCGATGCAGGCTCCGAGCGACCCGGAACTGATGGAAGCCCTCAACTCGCTTTCCGAGACAGAGCCGATTGAGACTCTACGTGTGGCCCTCGATCAGATGCGCCACTTTCTGTGGTTCTATGCGCAAGTCATGCGAAACGAACCTGAGTTCGGCGACAAGCTGCGGCAGGCGGGCACGGCGAAGACTGCCAGCGACGAAAATCCGAAGCTTGAGAGCTCTTTCCTCGATCAGCTTTCACGAGCCGACGAGCTGATGCTGCTGCATCATCTGGCCGAAGCGAAGCGGCGCAAGCCGAACTAGAGGAAATCCGCTAGGCGTCAAGATAGCTCGCGACCCTTTTCGCCCTCCCACAATTCTGACTTCTCAGACAGTGCTCTTGCAGCTATGCCTGAGAGGACCGGCCTCCGACGAAGGTCCTTAATACCTCGCCCGCGGAATTGAGCACCAGGAAGTCGGCGCTTGCGCCGGGAGCGAGAATGCCATGAGTTACCGACATGCCCACTGCATGCGCTGGATTCAGAGTGGCGGCGCGGACGGCGTCGCGAAGTGTCCAATTCGAGAATTGGGTGACATTGCGTACTGCAAGATCCATCGTCAGAACACTCCCGGCAAGACTTCCGTTCGCGGTGCACTTGCCGTCTTTGACGTCAACTTCGATTGGTCCGAGGTGGTAGCGTCCTTCAGGCATACCGGTGGCGGAGATCGCGTCCGTGATCAGGACAGCGCGCTCATGTCCTTTCGCCTGAAGAAAAACTTTCACAACCTCAGGCGAGACGTGAATCCCGTCGGCGATGATGTCGGCGGTGATGCGGTCATCGCTGAGCACTTCGCCGATGATTCCGGGATTGCGGTGATCCAACGGTCGCATGGCGTTGAAAGTATGCGTGGCGTGACGCGCCCCCGCGTGGACGGCCTGCCCTGCGGCCGGCAATTCGGCATCAGAGTGCCCAATGCTTACGCAGACATTTCGGCGCGCTGCTTCTGTGATGACTTCAATAGCGCCGGGGATCTCGGGAGCGATCGTCATCATCCGCACTTGCCCACGCGCCGCTTGCCATAGACGATCAAAGATTTCAACGGTAGGTTCGACAAGATACTCGGGAGGATGGACTCCGCGCCGCTTGTGACTGAGAAAGGGGCCCTCCAGATGGATTCCCAACGGCCGGGCGTGTGGGGGTCCGCTACTCGCAGGTGTGGCAGATTCAATCGCATCGGCGAGGCGTTCAAGTGCGGCACAAGTTACATCGATCGGCGCCGCAACGGTGGTCGGGAAATATGCCGTAACCCCGTGAGTTGTGAGAAATGCCCCCAACTGAGGTAATTCCGTAGTCGACGCTCGCATAACATCGAGGCCAGCGCCACCATGCATGTGAATGTCGAAGAAGCCAGGAGCCATGACTGCATCGCCGAAATCCGTGAGTGAACAATCTGCAGCGATTTCGCCTGAAGATCGCGAAGCGACTTCGGTGATCCAACCATCTTCGACGACGAGGAGCGGATCGGCAATTTCCTGACTGGGAGTGTAAAGACGTCGTGCGGTGAATGCGATCTTCATGGCGGTGGTGAGCGGGAAACACAATATCGTAATCGCGTGCCGTGTTTCAGACAACCTGGGTTCTTGGTGTTAGGCGAATGATTGTGTTCGTCGGCAGCGTGCGGAGGCATCGCAGCAATGCGCGGCGAGTGTCGAACAGTCCGGCAGTCAGGAAAGGCCCACGTAGAATGTTATAATTTTGGTTGTTCGACAATTCCGGAAGGCGCAGGATAGTTCCTACGCGGCGCCTCAGTCGGGGAGTGGCTCAGCCTGGTAGAGCACCTGGTTCGGGACCAGGGGGTCGGAGGTTCAAATCCTCTCTCCCCGACCATTAATCCCAAGCAGCTCATTGAATTAGCGTGGACGCCATTTGTGGAGATTTCCACATTTGG
>Ga0335085_10007745_pt1 | contig 16529 bp, 15 predicted proteins | sample Lox_Sample_45_FD_206712 | JGI IMG/M metagenome (GOLD analysis project Ga0335085, IMG submission 206712) | Soil microbial communities from Loxahatchee National Wildlife Refuge, Florida, United States - Lox_Sample_4.5 | ecosystem: Environmental > Terrestrial > Soil > Wetlands | place: USA...
GGCCGTGGAAGCCTCCGGCGACGTCGATGTCCTGCTGCTCGACAAGACCGGCACGATCACGCTCGGCAACCGCCAGGCAGTGCAGTTCATCCCCGCCCCCGGGGTGGAAGAGCATGAGCTCGCCGAGACCGCCCAGCTGGCCTCGCTCGCCGACGAGACACCGGAGGGACGATCGATCGTCGTGCTCGCCAAAGACCGCTTCAACCTGCGCGAGCGCGAACTCGGCGAGCACGAATTCGTGCCGTTCAACGCGGCCACCCGGATGAGCGGCATCAACATGAACGGCAGCATGATCCGCAAGGGCGCGGCCGACGCCGTCAAGAAGTTCGTGGAGGAGAACGGCGGCCGCGCCCCCGAGGAGATCGACGCCGCGGTCCAGCGCATCGCCGAGCAGGGCGGCACGCCGCTGGTGGTCGCGAAAGACAACTGGGCGCTCGGCGTCATCCACCTGAAGGACATCGTCAAGGGCGGCATCCGCGAGCGGTTCGACGAGATGCGCCGGATAGGCATCCGGACAGTGATGATCACCGGCGATAACCGCGTCACCGCCGAGGTGATCGCCAGGGAGTCCGGCGTAGACGACTTCCTCGCCGAGGCCACCCCCGAAGCCAAGCTCGCGCTGATCCGCGACGAGCAGGCGCAGGGCCGGATGGTCGCCATGACCGGCGACGGCACCAACGACGCCCCCGCGCTCGCGCAATCCGACGTCGGCGTCGCCATGAACACCGGCACCACCGCCGCCAAAGAGGCCGGCAACATGGTCGACCTCGACTCCAACCCGACCAAGCTGATCGAGATCGTCGAAGTCGGCAAACAGCTCCTGATCACCCGCGGCGCGCTGACCACGTTCTCAATCGCCAACGACGTCGCCAAGTACTTCGCGATCCTGCCGGCCATGTTCGCCTTCACCTACGCCGCCCACGGCGCCCTGCGAGGGCCGCTGAACGCGCTCAACATCATGCACCTCGGTGACCCGAAGAGCGCCATCATCTCCGCGGTCATCTTCAACGCGCTGATCATCCCGGCATTGGTGCCGCTCGCGCTGCGCGGCGTCAAATACCGGGCGATCGGCGCGACCGCCCTCCTGCGCGTCAACCTGCTGCTCTACGGGCTCGGCGGCCTGATCATGCCCTTCGTCGGGATCAAGCTCATCGACCTCGTCGTCCACAACCTGCTCGGCGCGTGAACCGCCAGCAACTGACCGGCGGAAGACCGCCGGTCACCAGCCACACCCAGGGCCGCACAGCCGACTTCACCGGCGGCCCCCAAGTCGATGCCCACACCCTCAACATCGCCCCTGACCAGAAGTCCGCTGGCGGGCACTGAGCCGGGCATGACCACGATGGCAGCGAAAGTCCCCGGGTGTGACACCGGGGCCTCCGCTGCCCCCGTCAGGGCCCGGGTGCTCGTGGTCGATGACGAGCCCGCGATGCTCCGCGCCCTGCGCATCAACCTGCGAGTGCGCAGATACGACGTCACCACCGCATCGACCGGGCACGAGGCACTCACCGAGGCAGCCCGGCGGCCACCGGATGCGGTCATCCTCGACCTCGGGCTGCCCGACGTGAACGGCATCGAGGTGATCAAGGGACTGCGCGGCTGGTCCCGGGCCCCGGTCATCGTCCTCTCCGGCCGCACCGGGCCAGGGGACAAGATCGCTGCGCTCGACGCCGGCGCCGACGACTATGTCACCAAGCCGTTCTCTATGGAAGAACTCCTGGCCCGGCTGCGGGCTGTCCTGCGCCGCGATGACGCGAACCCACCACCGGCCAGGGTTTGCATCGGCGGGTGCGAGATCGACCTCGCCGCCCACACCGCACTCAGGGGGAGCACGCTAGTGCGGCTCACCCCCACCCAGTGGCGGCTGCTCGAGATCCTGCTGCGCCACCCCGGGCAGCTGATGGGCACCCAGCGGCTCCTCGCCGAAATCTGGGGACCTGGGCACGAGAAGTACAGCCACTACGTGCGCTACCACATGGCCGGTCTTCGCCACAGGCTGGAAGCCGACCCAGCCAGGCCACGCCACCTGCTGACCGAGCCAGGCATGGGCTACCGCTACCAGCCATGACGCTCAACGGCATCCGGCAGCGGTACCGACATGCAGGCGGCCAGGCCGGCCCGGCTGCGGATTTCCCTGCCAGTCACCGACTGGTTGCCCGGCCCCAGGGCGATGATGTCCTGTTTGCGGCTGGGCCTGCGGAGTCTATGCTCGTGTGTGAGGTGAGCCGGGAAGCCTGGTCGGCGAAGTTCTTTCGCACTCGTCTACCAGGAGGTATCGGTGACTACCGACCGCGCACCTGCTGACACTTCACCCGAGGCGGGCGTGGCCGCGCCCCAGACCCCAGCCGCGAACGCATCTCCTGCTCCGCCGAGCTGGCCGTGGCGGCGGGCGGCGCTGTTTCTGGCTGGTGCCGCGCAGCTGATTACCATCTCGGCGCTGGTGGGCGCTGACCCGATCCCGGTGACCTGGTCGTCGCTGCTGCTGGCCATCGCGCCGGCGCCGCTGGCGGCGGCAGCGGCCTTCGCCCCGGCGCCGGTCAACCTGCTGTCCGCCGTGGCGGGGGTGGCGGTGCTGGTTGTCGCTATCGCGGGCCAGGTCACCCATACCGGCCTGTTCTTCGTGCCGGCGCTGGTGGTGCTGGCGGTCGGCGGTGTCAAGCTGTGGCGCGAGCAGCAGCAGGCCCGGGAAGGTGCCACCCGGTGACCCGCTATCTGACCAGGGACCGGGCGGCGATCGCCGCTGCTGTTGCGGCTCCGCTGGCCGCAGCGGCGGTACTGCTGCCGTTCCGGGCGAGCTGGCCGAACACGAACGTGGCTTTGCTGCTAGTGGTGGTGGTGGTGTCGGTGGCCGCGCTGGGGAACCGGGTCGCGGGCGCGCCGGCGGCCCTTGGCGCAGCGGTCTGGTTTGATTTTTCTTCACCGTGCCCTATGAGCGGTTCACCATCCGCAGCCCGGCGGATGTGACGACGTTCGTCTTGCTGCTGGTGGTGGGGACGGCGCTGGCCCAGTCGGCCCGGTCCCCGGAGTTCGTGGTCGACCACGTCAAAGATCAGCTCACCAGCCTGCTGGGGCTGGCAGAGTCGCGTTTTGAGTTCGGGTCGCTGCTCAGTCATCCGCCGCGGCTAGCGGCAGACGGCTCCGTGATGGCCGGTCATGGCCGCTGGGATGTGGAGCAGTCGGGCCTGCCCGAAGAGGTGGAGCTGCGGGTTTCCGGCAACGGCCACTATTACGGTCGGTTCCTGCTGAAGCCGCGGCCGGGTTTCTCGGCCCCGCTGCAGGCGTGCCTGGTCGCGGTGAGCCTGGCCGATCAGGCCGGGCGGGCGTTCAGCGCCGACGAGGCCGCCCGGAGCACCCGCTGACGGACCGGCCAGACCGCGGAGCGACATTGCTGCCGCGCATGTTCCGCCTTGCTGCGGCGAGTCAAGGCTCCGCCGTCCTTGAGGCCGCACGGCGTGCCTGCCCGCAAAGGGGGAATTGCCGGGATGACTACCGCGATCGCGATAGCTGCCTTCCTCGCCGGGGCGCTGGTGAGCCTGGCCACCAGCTGGCTGCTGGTTTCCCGGCTGGAGCGGGTCGGGGAGCGCCTAGGCCTGTCGGAGGCCCTGCTGGGCATCGTCGCGGCGCTGGCGGCAGACGCGCCGGAGGTCACGGCCGCCGTCGCCGCGATGGCCGGTGGCGAGCATCGGCTGGCCGCCGGGGTGATCATCGGGTCGAATGTGTTCAACCTGGCCGCCCTGCTCGGCCTGGGTGCGGTGGTCGCGGGGCGGATCGGTCTGCACCGCAAGGTGGTGCTGCTGGGCGGGACCGTCGCGATATGGGTGGCGGGTGTGTGCCTTGCGGTGGTGCTGGGCGTCCTGCCACCCGGGGCGGGCTGTGCGCTCGCGCTGCTTGTGGTCGCGCTGTATGTGGTAGCCCTCGGTGTTCCCGGCCGGGGCCTGGCCCGTTTGCGGCTGCCCCGGCGGTGGATCACCTGGCTCAAGTCCGCCGTGGCCGAGGAGGAGGCAGAGCTGGAATCGGCGATCCGGCCAAGGCCGGGGCGATGGCCAGATGTGGCCGTTGCCGCCGGGTCGCTGGCCGTCGTAGTCGGCGCCAGCGTGATGATGGAGCGGGCCGCATCGGCGCTGGGGAACCGTTTCGCGGTACCGGAGATCATAGTGGGTGGCCTGGTGCTCGCGGCGGTGACCAGCCTGCCCAACACCGTTGCCGCGGTGTACCTGGCGGCCCGCGGGCGCGGCGCGGCGACCTTGAGCACCGCCCTGAACAGCAACACCCTCAACGTCGCTGTGGGCCTGCTCATCCCCGCCACGTTGATCGGGCTGGGCCGGCCCTCGGGACATGTCACCCTGGCCGCCGCCTGGTACATCGGCCTGACCGCCGCAGTCCTCGCGTTCGCCTACCGTGACCGCGGCCTATGGCGGCCCACCGGCATCCTGGTCATCGCGGCCTACGCGGTCTTCGCTGGCACGATTCTCAGCCTCGCCTACAACGGGCCGCAGGCGACGCGCATCGCGGTCGCAGCTGCCCTGGCCGTCGCCGGGGTGTTCGCGGCGCAACTGGCAACCGGCCGTCACCCAGGTCCCGGCAGCGACGAGCCGGGCCCGTCCCGCCAATGGGCTGCCGGGCGGAACCTTGGTGGCCAGGTCCGGGGCAAGCCGGTTCAAGTGCGGGCCAACGGCAGCGGCCCGGAAACCGCCTGTGCCCGGATAACCAGCCCCTCCCAGCCCAGCCTGAGACAGCAATCTTTGCTCATCGGCTGGCCGGTAAGAAAACTCTGGATCCTCGGCCTGGAAATCTCCTTCATCGTGGCCGCCGCCGACGCCGCGCTCGGGAACCGTGTCATCCTCATCGGCCTGCTGATCACCGGGCCCTGCTGCGTAGTCCTGACCGGCCGCTGGGTGCCGACCGCGCTCACCGGGCTGTGGGTGATCGGGCTTGCGGTCGTGCTGGGCCTTCCCGACGGCATCTGGGGCAGCGCCATCTTCTTCCTCTGGCTCAGCACAGTGGCCGCGGTCGCCCTCGCCAGCACCCTAGCCGCCGTTTTCATCCAGACTGCCCGGCCCCTGCACCTGCGCTAAAGCGCCGGGAACCCTGCCGTCCGGTCAGGAGAACCCAGGCACTTTCCTGGGGCCCACGAGCCCGGTAGCTGGCACCCTCATCGGTAGTGGGCTTAGACCTGCTCGCGCCGAGCGGTGGACACGGAGACAGGCTCCTCGTAGGCGGGAAACAAGGACGGTCGGCTGGACCGCACCACGCTCGTCTGGCCCAACGTGGGCATAGCCAAGCCAGAACCGGAAGTTATGCCGCCACTTTGCCCGGAGACCGACCAGTACCAGACCTACGCCCGAATCGGCAGCGCGGACTCGGCGCCCGCCGGGTCGGTAGAGCCAGTAACACTCTGTGACGGCTAGCCGTGGCAGGGTTCCTGGCAACCGCCGGGCGGGGACCGACGGCGGCTCTGCGTGCATACGGTCTCGGATATCTTCGTGCTCCTGAGCTGGGCGGCCGGTAACGGCAGCCGTCGAGAATGAGCGTTGCCGTTGATCATCGACCCGTGGCCAGATAATAGGCCGGTAACAACGGCTACCTCAGCTCATCCGAAGGACGGTGACCGAGCCTACGAGGCCGTCTCGCTGCAGCTTGTCGAGCACATCGTCGATCGTCACCGGGTGCCTGGTGCGGGAGTCCACGATCTGCTGGAGGCAGGCCCAGACAGCTTGCCGGTCGATGTCTATCTGGTCGTGGACGAAGCTGTCCGGGGACTTCGCCTTCAGGTCCTACGGATCTAGCAGCCTTGCGGGGAAGTGCTTCAAGTTCCGAGTGACGATGATCTGAGCCTTGGCTTTGATCGCGGCGGCCGGGACATGACGGTCCTTGGGATCTGGAAGCTCAAGGGCCGTGATGAGAGGCTCGTACCCGGAGACCAGGCAATCCCTGACCGCCGCGTTCATCCGCTGTCGCAGGCGGTCGATCTTATCGGACGAGATGTCCGGGAAATTCCTCCGCAGGGCGTCGGTCACTTCGTTGAGGATGTCCTCGGTCCAACTTCGCTTGCACCAGGTGGGGAAGCTGGGCGATCCGGATCAGCAGATCCCGCAACGTGTTGGGGCAGAGCACGTTGGCGTCGTACACCGCGATGAAAGCCATGATCAGTACAGGCCCAGCTCCTCGCTCAGGTCAGCCAGGTCATCGGCTGCAGCACGGCGCGTCAGGTCGTCTTGCCGCTTGTACTCCATGAGCGCTTCGAAGGTGATCCGTCGATGTCGGCCGACCTTGCGGAACGGGATCTGCCCTGACTCCAACAGGCCGATGATGTAGGGGCGGGATACGTTCAGCACGTCAGCAGCCTGCTGCGTGGTGAGCTCGGCATCCTTCGGGATGATCTGGACGCCATGCCCCTTTTCCAGCAGGCCGAGAACCTGAGCGAGCATGATCGCGGTTGGACGCGGGATCACGAGGGCATCGTCGTCACCTACTTCGCCGAGGGCCTCGATGAGGTCCTCCTCCGGGTGGCTGCTTAGGTAGTCGCTGATGCGTCGCGCGGCACGGCCTGCCACTTCGGCGTCTACGTCTTCAGGGTCAATCGAGGCGATAGGTTTGCCAGCCATCTCTGCCACCACCTCCTTACCGCATTATCCGCAACAGTCGCAGCATTCGCAACGGGCGAGGCCTCCATCGGGCGTTCACGCTCACCGCGACGGTCCGAGCGCGTCAGTAGCTAGTAGCAGATGGTTGTCGTGGCAGGTGGCAGGTGGCAGGTGGCAGGTATCTGCACTTCTACCCGTCAGGGGTTACCCGGCCGGATCCTCCAGGGCTCGTCCTGGCACGGTCAACGCATCGAGATCGCCCCGCTTGACCGCGGTGAGGAACCCGGCCCATTCGGCCGCGCTCAGGTGCAGGACCCCATCGTCCGGGTACCGCACGTCTGGCTGCCATCTTGCGGGAGCGGATCGAGACCGGGGTGTACCCGCCTGGGCGGAAGATCCCGAGCATCATCGACCTGGTTGAGGAATCGGGCTTGTCCACGATGACCGTGCGGAGAGCCGTCCAGGTGCTCGCCGACGAGGGCCTGGTGCGGACCGTCCCCGGTCGCGGGACCTTCGTCGAGCAACGGTAGGAGGCTGCTCGCCTCTGCGCCGCACAGAGCCGGCCGCCAGGAGACTGAGGCGGTGCAGCCGAAGACGCAGTGCAGATCGAACGGCTTGCTGTGTTGGCTATGAGTCCGAGAGCCAGTAGAACCGCGCGCAGGCCGCAATGAAGAATTGAATGCCAGGCTCTGTTGAATTGCGCCGAACCGGTATGAACTGTGCCGCACGGAAATGAACTCTAGTCTTGGCTTATTTGCCTTTGTGTTCGCGGGGCAGCCGGGGTCGGCTGACCTAGCCTGGGCCGGTCGTGACGTCAAGAGCTGCGATGTCACTGCGGCTAGAGTCACTCTTGGAGCACCTTGCCGCGCAAGCGGAAGGCGGGCCGGCCGGGATGTCGGCGGCAACCTCAACGTGGCATGAAGCAAGATATCCGCTTCGTTCCGATCGCTGTAGACCGGGCGCGGTCTACCGATGCATAATGGCCGCCAGTTCAGCCAATCGGCAATAAAGAGAATGGCATCGGGTGGCATCAGATGACAGCTGATAGGCCGGAAAGCACGCCGGGGAACGGGGCTGGGATGGCAACGGCACGGGGTGGCACGCAGCGAGCGGGCACGCGGTCACGGAGGCGATCCGGCCAGGCGGCGGGAAGGGTGCGCAGTGTGCGGTTCGGCCTGACTGAGGAGGAGTACAGCGAGGTAGCTGTCGCCGCAGCACACGCTGGGCTGGCGAAGGGGGCGTACGCGGCTCACGCGACGCTGGCAGCCGCAAGGGGGCTGGTGAACCCGGCGGACACGCCGTCCCGTCAAGCGCTAGCTGAGCTGATCCGGGCGGCCGGGCTGGTCCGGCGCATCGGGGTCAACCTCAATCAGGCAGTGGCGAAGTTGAACGCCACCGGGCAGCGTTCGGCGGATCTTCTGCCGTACGCGGCCGAGAGCTTGCGCAGAGCCCGGCGCCTCGATGCGGCCGCCGAAGACGTGCGGAGGCATCTGCGGTGATCGGCAAGGTGCTCCGCGGGCAGCGGCCAAAGGGCCTGCTGTACTACCTGTTCGGGCCGGGCAGGCGCGAGGAGCACACCGATCCGCACATCGTCGCCGGATGGCGGGACCCGGCCGAACTGGAGCCACCGTTGCGTCCCGATGGCCGCCGGGACTTCCGGCAGTTGACCGGGCTGCTGAATCAGCCTCACGCGGCACTGGGGCCGCGTGGTCTGCGCCAGCCGGTATGGCACTGCGCGGTGCGGGCAGCGCCAGGGGACCGGATGCTGTCCGACCATGAGTGGGCCGAACTGGCGCGCGACATCATGCACCGGACCGGGCTCGCGCCGCACGGGCAGGACGACGATGCGATCCGCTGGATCGCGGTCCGGCACGCTTCGGATCACATGCACATCGTTGGCACGCTGGCCCGCCAGGACGGCGCGCGGCCCCGATTCTGGAACGACTACTTTCGCGTCCGGGACGCGTGCCAGGCAGCGGAGGAACGTCACGGGCTGCGCCGCACCGCGCCCGGTGACCGTACCGCTGGGCACCGGCCCACCCGCGCCGAGAGCGAGAAGGCGCGCCGGTGCGGTCGGCCCGAGGCGCCCCGCGTGACGCTCCGACGGATCGTCAGTACGGCCGCCGCCGGAGCAGCCAGCGAGGAAGAGTTCTTCACCCGCCTCCGGGAGGCGGGTGTGCTGGTCCGCACCCGGTTGAGCACCCGCGATCCGGGCCAGGTCACCGGATACGCCGTCGCACTCGACGGCGACACGGCCCGCACAGGCGGACCAGTGTGGTTCGGCGGCGGAAAGCTCGCCGCCGACCTGACCCTGCCGAAGCTCCGCTGCCGCTGGGGCACCTACCGCGCCGGAACGCTCCGCGGTGAGGATCTCACCGCGGCCGAGCGGAACGAGATCTGGGAGCACGCCGCCCGGACCGCCCGGGATGCCCGCGATCAGATCCGTGCAGCCGCGTCGGCTGGCGATCTCGGGTTGGTCACCGACGCGGCCTGGGCGGCGTCCGACACCTTGCACTCCGCGGCCGCCGCCCTGGGGAGCCGGGTCCTGCGCCAGGCAGCCGACAGCTACGCCCGCGCGGGCCGAATTCCCTACGCGCGGATGCCCCGGCCCACCGCGGCGGGCAACGGCCTGCGCCAGGACGCCCGGCTGCTCTCGCGTGCCGCGCTGGTCAACCCCACCGCTGCCCAGGCTGAGCTGATCGTCAGGTTGGCTGTCCTCGCTGAGGCAGTCATCGAGCTACGCCAGGCACAGCAACACGCCGCCCAGGCCGCCGCAGCACGCCGGGCGGCCGAACACCTGCACGCCGAGGGCAGGCGCCTCGGCCGACGCACGGAGTCCCGGGCCGCCAGGTCCGCGCGGCTGGCCGCCGAGAGCTTCCCAGCCCCGCCCTGGGCCGCGCCACACGCGCCCGGCTGGCACCCAACCGCGCCGTCATCCCGGCGCGGGCCAGCGCCGTCCCGGCCCCGGGGGCCCCACTCGCTGACACCACCGCGGGGATTCCCGGGGGCAACCAGCAGACCTGCGAACCCATGAGCACGGCACAAACGACGAGGGAGAGAGGCCAGGGACGTGGAAGCGTACACAGTCGAGCAGGTAGCGGAGATGCTGCACGTCGGCCGCGACAAGGTGTACTACCTGCTGCGAACCGGCCAGCTCCGCAGCATCAAGATCGGCAAGCTGCGCCGGATCACCAGCCAGCACGTAGCCGAGTTCATCGCCTCACTCGAAAGCGAGCCGAGGAGGTAGCACATCTGTGTGTAGAACTACGTGCTACATTGTTCTACGTGCGTGATACCACACTCCCACCCGTGAGGGTGGCGGCCGACTTCAAGGAACGACTGGCCCGGTACGCCGCTTCGCAGGACCGCGACGTCTCGTGGGTCATCAGGAGGGCGATCGAGGAGTACCTGGACCGCCACGAGGACAGGGAATGAGGCCCTGTCAGCCCTGGCCGCTACGAATGCGGCAGTACGCCTCGAACGCAGGCCAGGGCACGCCAGGCTACACACCGAACCAACCTGGCGGAAGGAGAGGAAGTGTCCAAGATCTTAATCGGGAAGCACCAGGCCACCATCTACCCGGACGGGGACGGCTTCACCGGGGCGATCAGCCTGGGATTCGACGGCCAGGGGAGGCGGCAGCGGATCAAGCGGAAGGGCCGCACGAAAGCGATCGTCAAGGACAAGCTCGTCCAGGCTGTAGCAGACCGGGACGCCGGGCTCAAGACCACCGGGAACTACACAGTGGCGCAGGCGGTCCAGGACTGGCTGGCCAAGGGGCTTAAGGGCCGCGACGAGGAGACCATAACGGCCAACCGCATCCTGGCCGAGCAGCATGTCCTACCGCTGATCGGCGCCTGCAAGCTCACCGAGCTGACCGCCGACGACGTTGACGAGTGGCTCGACGGCCTGACCGCCAAGCTCGCGACGAGAAGCCTGCAAGGCGTGCACGCGATCCTGAAGCGGTCCATTCGCCAGGCCCAGGCCCGCGACCGGGTGCTGCGGAACGTGGCCGAGCTGGTCACGACACCCAAGGGCAGGCCGGGACGGCCCAGCAAGGCCATGACGCTGGACCAGGCCACGGCCATGCTGGAGCAGGCGAAGGCGTCCAGACTCCATGCCTACGTCGTCGTCAGCCTGCTCACCGGAATCCGCACCGAAGAGGCCCGCGCCCTGCGCTGGTCCCACGTTGTGGCATGGATCGCGGAAGATGAACAGTGGCGGCCCGTCACCGACGTCGGGTTCGATGACGAGCGGTTCGCGATCTACGTCTGGCGCTCGGTCCGGGCCGACGGCGACACCAAGACCGAGAAGTCCCGCCGGACGCTGGAACTCCCCGGCCAGGCCGCCGACGCGCTCCGCGAGCACCGGGCACGGCAAGCGACGGAGAGGCTCGCGGCAGGCCCGCTGTGGCGGGATCACGGCCTCGTCTTCGCCAGCCAGGCCGGTACGCCCCTGGACGCATCTCACGTCCGCCGGTCGTTCAAGGCGGTCACCAGGAAGGCCGGGCTTGGCGAGAACTGGACGCCACGGGAGCTGCGTCACTCGTTCGTGTCGATCATGAGCGACAACGGCGTCCCGATCGAGACCATCGCTGATCTTGTCGGGCACGCCAGCACGGCGGTCACCGAGGAGGTCTACCGGCACCAGCTCAAGCCGGTGATCACCAAGGGCGCTGAAACCATGAACACCATCTTCACCCAGCAGAAGCAAGCCAAGTCCGCGTGAGGCAGTGGCTCCCTGTTTGGCTCCCGAAGACCTAATCAAGATCAGAAGAGAGACCCGGAGCGGCGCTCCAGAATCCCTCTGACCTGCTACGACCTACTGGTCGGGGTGGCCGGATTTGAACCGGCGGCCTCTTCGTCCCGAACGAAGCGCGCTGCCAAGCTGCGCCACACCCCGCCGCCTGCCTGAGCGGCGCGAGGTTCCCGGGCGAACCCCGGAACCCCCGGAAGTCTAGCTGATCCGCGGAACCAGCGTGAGCAGGGCTGCCTCGGGTCGGCAGCCGAACCGGAAGGGTGCCCACGGCGAGGTCCCGAGCCCGCCCGAGACGTGCAGCCACGGGCGGTCCGGCTCGCCCTGGGCTGGGTGCCGGTGCAGGCCGCGGACCCGCCGGGGCTCGATTCCGCAGTTGGTCACCAGGGCCCCGAGCCCGGGCACGCAGACCTGCCCGCCGTGGGTGTGGCCGGCGAGCAGCAGGTCGTAGCCGTCTGCGGCGAACCGGTCCATGACTCTCGGCTCGGGCGAGTGCAGGACACCGAGCCGCAGGTCGGCGGTGGGGTCGGTGGGCCCGGCGATGTGGTCGTACCGGTCCCGGCGGATGTGCGAGTCGTGCACGCCGCCCACCTCGATGTCCAGGTCCCCCGCCTTGACCCGGCCGCGCTGGTTGTTCACGTCCAGCCAGCCGGCCGCCGCCATCCCCTCGCCGAGGTCGGCCCACGGCAGGTCGGGGACGTGCCGGCGGCGCGCCTGGTCGGGGCTTTCGATCAGGTAGAGCAGCGGGTTCTTCGGGATCGGCGAGTACAGGTCGTTCGAGCCGTACACGAAGACACCGGGGCGCTCGAGCAGCGGCCCGAGGGCGGCGAGAAACGGCTCGACGGCGTGCTTGTGCGCGATCGAGTCGCCCGTGTTCACGACCAGGTCGGGGTCCAGGGTGTCCAGGGACCTGATCCACGACATGAGCCGGTGCCGTCCCGGTGTCAGGTGCGCGTCGGCCAGGTGCAGAATCCGCAGCGGGGCGGCGCCGGGAGCGAGGACCGGGACCTCATAACGCCGCAGGGTGAACCAGTTCCGTTCGACGATGCTGGCGTAGGCGGCGGCGCCCACACCGGCGGCGGCGGCCGTGATGGCTAGGGCGCGCAGGGGAGCTTGCATCTACACATGGTGCCATGCCGGCCGGGCCACTCCCGCAAAGCAGCCGGGCCCGGCCCGGCCGGCCAGGATAGGTACATGGCTGCTCTGAAGGACCAGCTCCGTGACGATCTGACCGCGGCGATGAAGGCACGCGACCAGGTCCGCACCCGCACCCTGCGGATGGCGCTCACGTCGGTGGCGCGCGAGGAGGTGGCGGGTTCCTCCGCGCGGGAGCTCAGCGACCAGGAGGTCATCGGCGTGCTCACCAGGGAGGCGAAGCGCCGCCGCGAGGCCGCCGAGGCGTTCGCCGCGGCAGGCCGGGACGAGCAGGCGGCCGCGGAACGGGCCGAGGGAGCCGTCCTTGACGTCTACCTGCCCGCCCAGCTGAGCGACGAGGAACTCGCCGCGATGGCGGCCGCCGTCATCGAGGAGACCGGCGCGAGCGGCATGGCGGCGATGGGGCAGGTGATGAAGGCGCTGACGCCCCGGGTCGCGGGGCGGGCCGACGGGGCACGGGTCGCCGCCGAGGTCCGCCGCAGGCTAGCCGGCTAGCGGATCGCCCAGATCACCGCCCTGGCCACCGGGCCGTGCATCGGCTACCCGCCGCCGCCGTTGCCGCCGCCGCCACCACCGCCACCGCCATTGCCGCCGCCACCCCCATTGCCGCCGCCGCCGTTGCCGCCGCCACCACCGCCGCCGTGGTGCTTGGGCGGGTTGGCCGAGACTATGCCGCTGCCCATCGAGAACAGCTCACTGGACGGGGACACCGGAACAAAGCTGGTCGGCGCGCCGAGCGGGGCGTGCAGGAACGACATCTGCCAGATCTGGCCCGGGGCCATCGAGCCGTACATGACCCCACCGCATTCAATCCGGTAGCAGGACCCGGGGTAGCCACTCATCGGGAACTTGTAGGGCAAGAACGGGTTGCCGACCCAGACCGCGCCCAGCAGGTGCGGCGTGTAGCCGACGAAGAAGGCGGAGACGTACTGGTCCGCCGTCCCGGTCTTGGCCGCCGCTGGGCGGCCGATGGCGTCGCCTCCCGCCGTCCCCATGCCGGTCAGGTCACCCTGGAGGATGTAGTTGGCGGCGTCCGCGATCTCGGTGGACAGCACCCGGTGGCAGTCGGGCGACTCCACCGGCAGCCTGGCGCCGTTCATGGTCACGATCTTGGTGACCGCGACCGGCTTGCAGTAGATGCCGCGAGCGGGGAGGACGGCGTCGGAGGCCGCGACGTCAATCGGGGCGACGTTGACCGCGCCAAGCGTGAACGACGGGAAGTTGTCCGCGCTGTACTTGTGGCCGCCCTTGCGGTCGGGCTTCAGCAGCGACTTCCCGTCGGGCCAGGTCAGTCCCATCTTGGCCGCGGTGTGGATCACGTTGCACAGGCCGACCTTCTGCTCCAGGTAGGCGAAGAAGACGTTGATCGACAAGGTTGTCCCGGTGTACAGGGAGTAGTGACCGCCCGGCTCGCTCTCGTCGTTGTGCATCTGCCACGGGGTGAGGGGCTGGCCCTTGCAGTTGGTGTAACCGCTGACGGTGGCCGCAGCGGGCACGTTCTTGGCGTAGCCGAACGGGACCCCCTGCTCCAGCGCGGTCACCATGACGTAGACCTTGCCGGTCGAGCCGATCTGCACGCCCTCGCCGCCGTTGTACTGCGGGCCGACCGCGTAGTTGACGACGGTGCGGTGCCCGCCGACGCCATAGCGGCGGTCGATGGCGATCGCGCGCACCTTGCCGGTACCCGGCTGGATGATCACCTCAGCCGCCGCGTTCTTGCCCGGGTTAACCGACGAGGGCGGCGGCGGCATCATGTAGTTGACCGCGTTCTGCGCCGCGTGCTGGACCTGGGGGTCGAGGGTGGTGTAGACCTTTAGCCCGCCGATCCCGTTCAGCCGCTGCCACGCCTGCTTGAACTCGGGGTCCACCTTCATCGACGCGAGCACGTAGTCACAGAAAAACGCCGCATAACGGGTCGAGGTGCTGGTGCAGCCCTTCTGCAGCGCCGAGGGGTTGAGCCCCAGCGGCTGCCTGCTCGCCGCGTCGGCCTCGGTCTGGGTGATGTCGCCGACCTGGACCATCCGCTGGAGCACCAGGTTGCGGCGGGTGAGCGCCACCTTCGGGTTGTTGAGCGGGTCGTACGCCGACGGGTTCTCCACCAGCCCGGCCAGCAGCGCCGCCTGCGGCAGCGTGAGCCGGGACGCGTCGGTGCTGAAGTAACGCTCCGCGGCGACCTCGACGCCATACGCCGAGCTGCCGAAGTAGGCCACGTTCAGGTAGGCGGCGAGGATCTGGTTCTTGCTCATCTGGTGCTCGACCCGCGCCGCCATCCGCAGCTCGCGGATCTTGCGGCCGAGGGTCTCGCTGGTGGCGCCCGCGAACGCCGCCTGCGGGTTGGGCGAGGAAAGATACAGCACGTTCTTCACGTACTGCTGGGCCAGCGTGGACCCACCCTGGACCGGGTTGTGCTGAAGGTTGTTGATGACCGCCCGGAGCGTGCCCTTGAAGTCGATCGCCCCGTGCTGGTAGAAGCGGGCGTCCTCGAGCGCGACGATCGCCTGCCGCATCACCGGGGAGATCTGCGCGTAGCTGACCGGCACCCGGTCGATGCCCCGGCCATAGTAGTAGGCGAGCACGTTCCCGTGCCGGTCCAGCATCTCCGAGCGGACGGGGATCTGGCCGAGTTCCGGCGTGGCCATGGTGTTGAAGTTCGTCGCGGTGTCGCGCGTGATCATCCCGGCGAAGCCCACGGTGGGTACAGCGATGGCGGCCACCAGCGCACCGGCGGCCACCGCCAGCCCGGCTAGCTTCGCGACAACACCGACCTGGCTGGCGAAACGTGGTTTCGGCACGGATCAAGAGTACGCCTGGCCACCGCCCGTCACAGCCCTGGCCGGGCCGTGACTAACCGTCCGCTAACGGTATGGCCCATGCGGACTATCTGCTAAATGGGCCTAACGGGGTCTAGCGCACGGGCCCAGACTTCCGTAAGTTACTTTTTCGCAACGACTTCCCCGGGGCGGACGACGACTGTCGCTCGCCCCGAACCGTGAGTGAGCGCCGTCCGGGCGTGACGACCCCCTCGAGGGCGTGACGATCAGGAGGAGTTGGACCACATGTGGATCGCTGACTGGACCAGTCGTGCCGCGTGCAAGGAGTCTGACCCAGACGAGCTTTTCGTCCAGGGTGCGGCACAGAACCGGGCCAAGTTGATCTGCCGTGGCTGCACCGTGCGGACCGAGTGCCTGGCCGATGCCCTGGACAACCGCATCGAGTTCGGTGTCTGGGGCGGCATGACCGAGCGCGAGCGGCGCGCCCTGCTGCGCCGCCGTCCCGATGTCACCTCCTGGCGGGATCTCCTTGAGCAGGCCCGCAACCAGTACGAGCGCCAGGCGGAAGACGAGCTGGTCGCCAGCTGACCAGCCCGCGGCTCACCGCCCTGCCGGCACGGATTCCCCGCCGCCGGGCTAGAACGGCTAGGCGGCGGCGAAGCTCTCGCCGATCTTCCGCAGACCCGTCAGGTCGTGCACGTCCTCCGGCTGGGCCGGGACGCGGACGACCGGCACCCCCGGATGAGCCGCGGTGAAACGCTGCGCCAGCCTGCGCTCGGCCGCGGCGAGCTGCATCCGCTCCGCATGCAGCCGCAAGGCTGTCACCGCGAGCGGGTGACGCGGTCCCTCGGCGGTATCCGCGGCAGCATCGTTAGGTATGTGTGGGGGGGAACCGTTGCCGGCCGTGCCGGCGGCGGCCTGCAGCGCCTCGGCGGCGGCCAGGCTGCGGGCGGCGGACAGGCGCGCCGCCGGTGAGGGGTGGACGCGGTTGAGGATCAGGCCCGCCAGCGGCATCCGGTCCTGCGACAGCCGCTCCACGAAATACGACGCCTCCCGCAGGGCATCCGGCTCCGGGGTGGCGACGACCAGGAACGCGGTGCCGGGCGTCTGCAGCAGCCGGTAGGTGTCCTCGGCGCGCTCGCGGAACCCGCCGAACATCGTGTCGAGCGCGGCCACGAACGTCTGCACGTCCCGCAGCAGCTGGGTGCCGAGCACCTTGGTGACCGCCCCGGTGGCCATCCCGACCCAGGCGTTGACGACCTTC
>Ga0335085_10007746_pt1 | contig 16529 bp, 21 predicted proteins | sample Lox_Sample_45_FD_206712 | JGI IMG/M metagenome (GOLD analysis project Ga0335085, IMG submission 206712) | Soil microbial communities from Loxahatchee National Wildlife Refuge, Florida, United States - Lox_Sample_4.5 | ecosystem: Environmental > Terrestrial > Soil > Wetlands | place: USA...
GTCGCCACGGGCATCGGCATCTTCATCGTCGACAAGGCGATGTCGCCTCCGGGCGAATCCTGGTTCGACAAGCTCGTGGGTCGCCATCCAGAAGAAGGGTCCTCGCCCGAGGGTGCCGGGCCGGTGGAGAGAGTTCCGTCCGTGTCGCCGGCGTTCCGAAAACCTCCGCCCGAAGCCGCGCCGCCTGGCTTCTTCGAGCAACTCGCGTCCTTCCTTCACCCAGCGCCGCCGCGCGGAGCGGCAGCAACGCCGCGAGTGCCGCCGGCTCGCAAGCCGCCGACTGGGCCTCCGGCCGGACCTCCGGTCGGACTCGTCGCCGAGGCCCAGACGCTCCTCAATCTCCTGCCGCTCGCGACTCTCCAAGGGAAGGGACTCATTCCTCGCGACGTCCGCTTGCCCCTTGCCGTGGACGGCATCCTCGGTAAGGACACGGCGCGGGTGCTCGCGGCAGCACAGTCCCAGATGCTCGGGATGCCGGCGACCGGCCGTCCCGACGTGGCGACCCTCGCAGCGCTTTCGAAGAGGATCTCCGCCGCAGAGAAGACTCCGCCGGTGGAGCCGCGCGCGCTGCCGGTGGAGCCGCCTGTCCAATACTACCGAGCGCCCTCGCCCGGGGACTACGCCAGGCTCGCACCGCCCGCGTCTTCTGGGGGCCCGACGCTTTGTCCGCCGGGCACGTACTTCGAGCCCCGGCTCCAGGCATGCATTCCTTTCTCGCACCGTACGGGTGTGGACGCCGGGGACTGGAAAGCCGAGACCGCGCAGCTCGGCGGTCCCGCGCAGGACGTCATCCAGCACGCCCTCGACCAAGAGACGAACCCCCGCACGCTCCTCGGTCTCGCGCATGCCCTCGATGCTGCGAACTTCCCGATCACGGCCGCCGCCGTGAAGGCGAAGTCGCCGAGCGCGAAAGTCGGCTTCTTCTCGGACGAGCAATGTCTCCCTTGTTCAGCGGATCTTGAGCGGGTCGGCTGGCCAGAAGGATACGGAGGCGGACCTTCTTTCGGTTCTTGCCCGCCTGGCACGCGCCCGGAGTGCCTGCCGCCGCCTGCCCAGCTCACCCCCTTGACCGGCTTCGGCGGCACCATCATCGGGGCACCGCAAGCTGGCTACGAGGGTGGCCCCTTCGTCATGAGCTGCCCACCGGGCAACAGGCCGGAGTGCATGCCGCCCCCGGCGACCCTCGTGCCACTCACCGGTTTCGACGGCGAAGCCATCGAAGGCTGGTGAAGTGATGTGGTGGCTCGCGCTCCCCGGCGTCTTCCTCGGCGCATGGCTCTTCGGCAAGTACCGAGAGCACCACGCTGACGTGCGGCCCACGGGCCTCGCGAAGGCGAAGGCGGACGAACAGCTCCTCAGCGACCTCACGGCGGCGAAGTACCTGAAGCACCTCGCGCGAGCGGCCCACGCAGCGGCGCTTCTCGAGGCGATCAAGCCGGCAGCCCTCGCCGGCGACGCCGAGACACTCATGACGACGCCCGGCCTCTTCGAGGCCATGCACGACCTCGCGACTCCCTTCGACGTCTTGACGCTCCAGCGCGATCTCAACGTGCTCGGCGCGGCCCCTCCCCTCCGCGAGAGCGGCGTCATGGATCAGCAGACGAAGCTCGCCGTGGCGGCGCTCCAAAAACGGTTCGGACAGCACCCGGACGGCGACGTCGACTCGGATCTGCGCTTCGCCATCGCCTACAGCGTGGGACTCATCTACGGCCAAGACCTCGCGCCGCTCTGCGGAGGCGGACGATGATGGGACCGGGCTCCTACCCTTACGAGGACATCGGCGACGTCGTCTACCCGGACGCGTGGAGCGCTGGCGTCTATCCAGAAGCGTGGAGCGCCGAGCCCTTCTCCTGGTGGGAGCAGTCGCCGCCCCTCAGCGACGAGGAAGCGCTCGAGGAGATCGGTGACGTCGTGGCCGACTACTTGGCTCGCAACGCGCGCAAAGAGTGGAAGGTCCTCCGGCGTTCTTGCTTCGCGTTCCAGCCGGCCTTCGCGCCCGGTGGACACGTCGTCGGCTGGTCCGCGCCCCCGCATCCCATCGACGTGATCCCGTCGGTCGACCCGCGCGCGAGCAAGAAGCAGCAGGCGCGCGCAGTGCTCTTCGACTTCTACCACGACGACGCGCTCCGTTCGTGGGCCGACGACGGCAACGTCAAGGACGTCTTCGGAGTCAAGCACACCGAGGACACCGATCCGACGCTCCTCATCCAGGCGTACGAGAACCCGAACGACCCCGTCTGGAAGAAGAAGCCGCTCGCCCAAGCCGGCAACGCCACCTGGAAGAAGCTCGACGACGCCGTCCAATCCGCGATCAAGCGGCGCGTCAAGCTCGGTCCCCTCCCCAAGGCGTCGTACAGCACCGACCCGATCGTCATCTACTATTACGATCACGATCGGATGAAGAAGATCGTCTACCCGCGGTACGTGGTGCCGACGATCCTCCTCGCGCCGCCGCAGTCGAGCAACTACCGGTTCTGGTGGCGCGCCGACGGCAACATCTTCACCTACGAGACGCAGGATCCGAAGAAGATCGAGGCCGAGAGGAAGAAGCCGGGCTCGCCGACGAGCTGCCTCAACCGCGACAAGTGCCGCGGAGAGGGTCACTGGGACGACGAAGGCTTCGACTGGAACAAGGACATGCCCGGCAACGTCGAGGCCGTCTTCTCGACGATCATGGAGATCGTTGGAGCCGTTCTCCAGGTCATCCCTGGCATCGGAACCGCGATCGGCACGGCGCTCATGATCGGGGGCGCAGTCCTCGCCGCGGTCTTGAACGCGCTCGATCAGGCCCTCACGGGCGGCGACGTGGCTGCGGCCCTCACGAACCTCGGCGTCGTGATCGTGCAAGCGTCGGCCAAGGGCATGTCGGCGGCCGGGGTTCAGGCTCCGCCAGAGGCCGTGAAGGCGCTCGGCCAGACGATCCAGTCCATCGGGGCAGCCGTCGAGGCCGGCCAAAAGAGAAAGGACGATTGGGCTACGATTTGGGGCGACATCGCGAAGAAGGCGAACAGCTTCACGAAGATCGGCGACAACGAAGCCCACGTCATCGAAGCCATCCTCGGCGACACGACCGCCGGGCACGTCTTCATGAAGGGCTTCGAGGCCGGCAAGCTCACGGACCCGCCGACCATCGCCGCGATCGCCGAGATCGTGAAGGCGACGGCGACGTTCAGCGATCCGAAGATCGTAAACCTCTTCCTCCTCGGGGCAGGCATCGGCTACATCTCGCGCACGCAAGAGGGCGGCAACCGGGGCATCATCCGGAGCGTCGGCGGCGCAGCGCATCCCTCGCAGAAAGGTCCTCCGGGCCCCGCGCGAGCGTCGAAGGCGGCAGCAGCGCCCACGGCCCCCTCGGCGCGAGGAGACTTCGCCGGCCAGATCTTCATCGGCGGCAGGCAAGCCGCGCGAGACGACCTCGAGTCCTTCGCGCTCGCCGTGCTCGGGCCGCGCTACGGCATCCATGGCCGCCACTTCGTCGGCGCCGAATGCCCGCCAGGCTTCGACGCCGTCATGACGGGCGGCGAGATCGCATGCGCATACCGCGGACGCGCGGCATGCCTCGCGGGTCAGCTCGACGAGCGGGGCCTCTTCGTCTGCACGACGCGGGACTTCGATTGTCCCCCTGGAATGTCGACGCGAAGGGGCAGCCCCGCGAACTGGTGCTTCCCTGGGGGCTCCTATGCGACGGGCCAAGCGTCGCCTCCGCCGCCCCCACCGGACGGGCCGCCGGATTGGAGCTTCCCCGCGCTCGGGTGCCCGCACGGCTACTGGCGCGACGATCTCTCCGGCGGTAAATGCCGCCCCATCGCGCCTCCGCTTCCAGCCCCGAGGACTTCGTACTACGCTTACTGAGAACGGAGCATCACCGATTAGCGAAACGAAGAGCCCACAGACTTTCTGACGAAAGTGGACGCACCGAATAGGTGAAGGCGCGTCTCCTTGCGATCGAGAAGCCGGCCTGGCCGGCTCCCAGCATTGGAGAACTCCCGCCATGACCGTCCTTTTCAGCACCGGTACCACGACGCCCATCATCGGGCAGGAGACCGACGTCGTCTCGATCGCGCCCGGTGCGCCGCTCGACAACATCTCGGTCTACTTCCAAGGCGGTCAGTTCGGCGCCGGCGGCCCCATCGGGCTCGCGCTCTACGCGGTCGTCGGGGGCTTCCGGACGCGCGTCGCCCAGGCGGACGTGCAGGGGAGCGCCGACGCCTCCGTCGTCGAGTTCCAGACGATCGGCAAAGGAGACTCCGAGACCGAGGAAGTCGACGCCGGCGGCACGGCGTACGTCGTCACGTGCATCGACAAGTCGACCGTCGTGCCGTCGCCGGCGGTGCCCCTCCGTCAGCCGATCACCGTGACGCTCGCGGGCGTCAACGAGTTCGACACGGCTCCGAGTTCGAACTTCGGCTCCGCCTACGGGCCGCTCGCGCCGGGCGGGAGCTTCACGCTCCCGGTCCTTGGCGGATTCGAACAGCTGATGGACGTCGCCATCGACCAGTCGAACTTGCCCGGCGTCGAGGTCTTCGTGTCTGCGGACTGTGGTCCGGGGAGCGTGCTGGCCGTCGTCGAATCCGTGCAGCTCGCCGGTCGCGACCAGACCATCGCGGCGGTCTTTCGCGGGCTCAAGCTTCCGGTCGCCACGCGCTACTTCGTCACCGTCGCGAACGCGAGCGCGTTGGGCGTCTCGGGGACGATCACAGCCGTCGCCTACTCGGTGAACTGCATCTGCATGGCCACGGGAGCATCGGGCACGCAAGGCCCGACGGGTCCGCAAGGCCCGACGGGTCCGCAGGGCGCGACGGGTCCGCAGGGCGCGACGGGTCCGCAGGGCGCGACGGGTCCGCAGGGCGCGACGGGTCCGCAGGGCGCGACGGGTCCGACGGGCCCTCAAGGCGCGACCGGTCCCGCCGGCAGCGCTTCGGGTCCCGTGAACCTCGTCGGCAACACCAACGGGCCGTCGAACGCGAACACCGACCAGTGGTTCGCGACCTCGACGACCGACGCGGACGTCAACGTCGGCGCCCAGCCGAACCCGACCGGTTTCATCTACGAAGGCCTCAACGGACTCACGGCGACCCGCAACGTCCTGCTCAACGCCGCTCCTGTGAAGGGTGACGAAGTGGTCGTCAAGGACGAGGATGGCTCACTCGGAGGCGGCTTCAACATCGTCATCAACGGCAACGGCCAGAACATCGACGGCAACCCGACGTACGTGATGAGCCTCCCGCAAAACGGCGCCTTCGGTTCCGTGTCGCTCATCTACACGGGTACCGCCTGGGCAGTCGTTTGAGAATGGCGGGAGATTCATGAGCCACGACCCCTCGTCGCGAAACACCGACGTTGACGCGGCAGGCGCGGGAGTCGCGGGGATGGGTGATAGGATTTTGACTTCTTAGCTTTTTTACTCACCGAGGAAGTCCTATGAGCTACGAAGGTAAAACACAACTCTTCACCTTCATCACGAGCGCTACGAACGTATTTGCGGCCTACAGCTCCCTCGGAGTCGTGCGCGCGACGGTCTCCGGATTCGGCGGAGGCGGTGGCGGCGGCGGGGGTTGCGGCGGGGAAAATGCGCCGCCTGACACGCCGGGTCCGGGTGGCGGCGCCGGCGGCGGCTCAAGGCTCAAGTCGATCGAGGTCAAGATCGACCTCTCGCACCGGATCGATGTGATCGTGGGCGGCGGGGGAGCCGGCGGTGCCGCGGGCGCACCCGGCGCTCCTGGCGGTATCTTCGGAGGTGGGACCGGTGGCTCGGGTGGAACCACCTACCTGCTCGATTTCACGAGCGGAGTCGTGCTCTGCGCGTTCGCAGGCGGAAGCGGTGGGATCGGAGGAACGAACATCCTCAGCACGCTCACGCCGGGTGCGGGCGGAGTCTCTATCCCGGGCAGCAACGCGCAGACCGCACTCGCGAACACAGACGGGTTCGTCGCCGCCGGCGCGCCCGGCACATTCGCCGGAGCGGCAACCTTCAACGGGATCACAAACGAGGCTGCGTTCGGAACGACCGCAGGGACGCCGCTCTGGCCGGGAGGTGCATTCGGCGCGAGCCCATCCTCCAGCGCGGGCGGAGGCGGAGGTGGTGGCGGTGCGGGCGTGGGTGGCGCCGGCGGCGCAGGAGGAAGCGGCGTCAACACGGCTCCCGGCGGTTCGGGAACTTCAGCGGTGGCGAATTCTGGCGCAGGCGGCGGTGGCGGCGCAGGAGGAGGCGCGGGCTCGAATGGAGGCGCGGGCGGCAGCGGTGGTAGTGGCCTGCTCAGCGTATCGATCCTCGTGTGAAAGATTGAAGCCAGAGAAGGACGCTTCACTGCGCGAACGGAATCAGGATTTGGTGGTAGATAAAGATCATGACGATCTGGATCGGTCAAGACGGGACCCTGAACGACGACGACGGCGACGGCCCCGCTGCGTCCTGGGATCCCATCGCCGCCTGGGAGGACGAGGTCCACTGGGGCTCGATCGAAGCGATCGAGAACGCCCCCTACCCGCCCGCGTCGGGCTTCTACGTCGGCGCGGAAGACTGGAGCGCCGCGCTGAACCAGGCGGCAAGCTCGCTCGGCGGCGGAGCCGGAGGAGGCGGCGCGGGAGGCGCGAGCTGGGGGAGCGCGATGGGATCGCTCGGCTCCGGCCTCGGGCAGGCCTTCGGCGGCGGCACCGGAAAGGACGTCGGCAACGCCGTAGGCGACATCTTCGGCTCCACGCTCCAAGGCGCGTCGGAGGGCGGGTGGGGCGGCGCGCTCGCGGGCCTCGCGACGAGCGCCGTGAGATCGGCCGTCGTCCCGGCGATCCAGGCAGCCACGAAGGCTCCCCCTCCTCAGGCTGCGCCGCAAGCGCCCGCGCAAGCGGCGCCGCAAGCGGCCCCCGCGAAGGCTCCGCCCGCACCGAGTCATCCGGCGGCCGCGAGGCAGGGGGCGATCGCCCGCAGGGCTCCCCAAGCGAGGCGGCCCGCGATGGATCCGCGGCAGCGGCTCTTGCTCGTGCTCGATCACATGGCCAAGACGTACGGCATGCCGCCCGCGCAGGCGCCGCGGGCGAGGTCGCAAGCCGCCCAGCGGACGCAAGCCGCAGACTCCGGCGCACAACCCCCCGCAAACGCTCAGGAGCAGCTCAGCGACTTCATGGCGATGATGACGAAGCCCCCGAGCGGACAGGCGACCTCATGATGACGTTGCGCGAGAGGCGAGAGGCGCTCTTCGTGGGCGTGGCGGCGGCAGCCCTCGGGGCCTGGTGGCTGTCGCGAGCGAGATCGAGTCCTGGGGGCCACAAGGTCGGCCAAGACCTCGCCTCCTTCTTCCGCGGCCTCGGCGCGCCTCCCCTCCACTTCGAAGTGCGCCCCCCACGCCGAAGATACTTCCCGGCGAGGCGATCCCTCGAGCGCGGCGCCTGGCCGTCGCGGCGAGAGCGCCGCTACGCCCCCGCGCAGGACCTCGGCGACTACGGCCCCGCACCGTCCTACCCCGTGCCCGCGCAGCCGTCGCACTACGCCCCGGAGCAGGATTATTATATTCCCACGTACCCACCTTCCTACATTCCCACGCAGCCGCTCGAACCGTTCCAGCCTCCGGCCGCGCCCGTCCAGCAGCCGCAGCGGCAGATGAGGCGCACGCTTCCACTCGCGCCGGCGCGGCCGAACTTCGTGGAGCGCTGGCGCGTGGAGCAGGCGCAAGGGGCGCTCAACGCCCTCTACGGCAACCTCCTCGAGGAAGACGGAGTCATGGGGCCGAAGACATCCGCGGTGCTTCGGATGTTCCAGAAGCAGCACGGGCTGCCGGAGACGGGCGCCGTCGACGATCCGACGCGCGCCGCGCTCGAGGCCGCGAGGCAGCCGCACGAGATCGAACACGATGACGAGATCGGGTGGTGGGCTTCCTCCCACCCGAGCGACGCTTGAGAGGAGACGCCATGGCCGAAGAAGAAGAATTCGACGAAGAAGAGACCGAAGAAGAAGCCCCGAGGCCGAGGGCGCGCGCGCCGCGGAGCGCTGGGGGCGGCAGGGGAGACTTCCTCGGAAGCGCCGTCGCCTTCGCCTCGAGGCACCGCGTGCCGCTCATGGTCGGCGGAGGTTTCCTCGTCTTCTACTGGATCGGCCACCGGCGCGGAGCGCGCGCGGCCGAGGCGAAGATGAGGCCGGTCACGCAGATCTACCTGCCGCCGGGAGCCGGCGATTACCGGACGGGCATCCAGTCAACGTCGATGTACGACCCGAGGTTCTACGACTCGCCGTACTGACGGGCGTCGAACAAACTGGACAGCCGCTACTTTTTCCCTTGATCCCAGGTAGATGCTCTGGAATCCTTGGGACAAAGGCAGACGCACCGAGAATGCTCGACCTCACAGACTCCCACGTCCACGCGCCGCGCCTGCTCTCCGACGGCTACCTCCAACGGGCCGAGACGCGCTTGCCGCCGATCCCAACGCTGGGCATCCCAGCAGGTTCGGGCGAGCGCCTCTTCGGCCACGCCCTCACGGCGATCGAGATCGTCGGCGTCGGCGGGGCGATGAGCTACCTGAACGCGAAGCACGCGGCGCCGGGCAAGAACGCTTACGAGGTCCTCGGCCTGCCAGCCGACGTAGTCCTCGGCCTCGCCTTCTCCGGAACCGCGGTCTTCACGAACTACTTCGGCCGTTACGCCGAGCACGGCCTCAACGTCGGGCTCGGGCTGCTGCTCGCCTACGCTTGCCGCATGGGCTCCATCTGGGGCGACGCGGCCAGGCGCGAGGCGCCGCCGGCAGGGGTGCGCGGTTACTTCCAATCCTCGGGCGAGCGTCCGTTCCAGCCGGCGCCGGCGCCCGCCGAGGCAGCTGTCCCCCAGTACCCCTGGGCTGCGTGAAAAGCACGTGAACACGAACGAGAGGTCCTGAGAGAGACAAAAGAAAATCGAAAGACAACCACAGAGAGAGACGAAGCGGAGAGGTGCCGCGGAAGCTTTCCAGAATTTTCCGGGCGCTCGAGCCATGTGGCCGCGCGCCTTCGGAAGGAAGGAAGCGGCACCATGTATCATTTCGCGAATCTGGATCGAGTCGGTCACGGGGCAGCGCCGGGCGGTTACGACCGCGTCGGCTACGGTCCGAACATCGTCGGCGTGCAGTCCGGCCCCGCCATCGTCGGCGCGGCCCCGATGGCAGGCCCCATGCCGGGCCCCGGCCCGATGGCTCCCCCCGTGCACCCGATGCACCCGATGCACCCGATGCACGCGCGGCGTCGCGGCGGTGGCTGGGCGCCGATGGGTCCGACCTGGTCGCCGATCGGCTACGGCGCGTACGGTTACGCCGCGTCGACGCCCTACCCGTACTCGGGCTTCCCGCACGTCGTCAACACGCCCCCGACGCAGGTGCGCGAGTTCGTCATCGGCTTCGGCCCGACGGTGATCCTCGCGAACTCGACGGCGATCTTCCAGGCTCAGCCGCAGCTGATCTTCCGCGGGTCGCGCCTCATCGTCCCGAGCGCGCTCGCGAACAACTTCAGCATCAACGACATCCGCGTCGGCAAGGACTCGCAGGCGGTCTCGGCGAACCCGATCCCCGCGGCGGCGTTCTCGGAACTCGCGGTCGGCGTGAACCTCGGCCTCGACACGGCCACGCCGGGCATCATCATCACGATCAGCGTGTCGAACACGACCGCCGCGCAGCAGACCTTCAGCGCGGCGCTCATCGGCACCTCGATGCAGTGACGATGGCGGGCGAGCGGCGTCGCCCACATCGGGCGACGCCGCGGCCCGCAAGATTTCCGGTTGGCGGGCTTTCTCTCGAGACTCGCGCTCGAAACTTTCACCGCCACACCTAGCCCGGCCAGGGGTCCGGAAGACTGGCCCGAACGCCCGTCCCGAAAGCTAACCACGGCAGGCAACTGCCGCGGTCGGCCAGTAGGGACGGGCGTTTCGGTTTTTTGCGTGCGCCCTCGCCGAGGAGAAACGGTCCGTGTACCAACCGAAATTCGAGCTTCTGTCGTTCTCGTCGCTTTCGGTGCAGCGAAAGCAGATCGTCTTGCGCGCGGCGCTCGAGTTCCTGATCGTCGCCGACTGGAACTACATCCTCGAGAACCCGGGACTGCCGTCGCTCTACCACTTCGCGCCGCAGTACATCTTGAAGGTCAGGCCCGCGGGCCTCGACAGCTGGCAGGACATTCCCCAGACGATCGCGCTCGGCAGCGGCGACTGCAAGGACTTCGCGTGCTGGAGAATCGCCGAGCTGCGCCAGCAGGGCTACGACGACGTCTACCCGCACATCAAGGTCAGCTACCACCCCGATCCGAAAGGGATCGAGCCGATGATGACCGTCTACCACATCCAGGTGAGGGTCCACGATACCATCGAGGATCCGTCGGCCATCCTCGGCATGCCGACGAGCGCCACTTACGAGCAGCTCCGCGGCTGAGCGCCGAGAGTTTTTCGAAGAAAGAGAGAAGACAGATGATCCGGACAAGAGCAAGGCGCTGGGAAGAGTCGGGAGACGGTTCAGGGACGGCGCTGCTCGTCGTCGGGCTCGGCGTCGGGGGATACGTCCTCTATCGCCTCTTCAAGCAAGGTGAGCGCGGCGCGGGCAGGCACGTCGCGGGCGCTCCGTGCGGGCCGACGGAGTTCTGGGACGACGCGAGCAAATCGTGCGTGCCGCTCTCGCTGCCGCTCCCGCCGCCGCCGACGGCCCCGCCGCCCGAGTGTCCTCCCGGCTACTTCTGGGACTACTTTCGTGGGACGTGCGTCTCCTCGGCGCCCGTGAAGACCGGCTGGGAATACTGAGGGAAAGGAAAGAACATGGAGCCCATTACCCTCGCCCTACTCGGCGCCGGCGGCTACTACGCCTGGAAGAAGAACAAGAACCCCGAGTGGTCGCCGCTCGCGTGGCTCTCCGCGACGCCTCTCGACAAGGCCGTCGCGCTCGAGCGCGTGAAGGTCGCGAGCGTGCCGACGCCCGCGTCGACCGCCGCGCTCGATCCCGGCATGTCGACCCACCAGGTGAGGGCGGTCAACGCGGCCCTCACGTCGGAGACCGACCCGGGCGTGATCCGCGCTCACGCCGACGCGCTCGACTCGCTCGGGCACACGTCGAGCGCGGCCGCGCTCGACGCCAAGGCGACCGCGGTCGGCGAGGCCAAGGCTCTCGGCGCGAGCGACGCGGACATCCACGTCAAGCAGCTCGAGGCGCAGGCGCCGGCGGCCGCAGTCGGCTGGGGTCAGTTCCACTTCGGAGCGCCGCCGGAGGTCTTCGAGGAAGACTTCGTGACGGGCATCCAGAGCGGGCCGGCGATCGTCGGGATTCAGAGCGGCCCCGCGATCGTGGGTTGGGACGGCTACAGCTGGCCGCACCATCATCACCATCACCGCCACAAGCCGTGGTGGGAACAGTACCAGTGGCCCGAATACGCTCAGCAGAGCTGGGTGGGCCTGGACGGGCGGCGCGGGCGCGGGCGCGGGTTCGCGGAGCGCGGGCGCGGGTTCGCGGAACGCGGTCGCGGATTCGCAGAGCGCGCAGGTCGTCGACGCTACGTCGCGCCGCACGAGATGTGGCAGCACCACCACCGGCGCCACTTCGTGCGCCCGGAGGAGATGGAGCCGATGCCGGAGCCGGAGCCGGAGCCGGAGCCGGAACCCGAGATCATGGTGCCGCCCCCCGAACACCATCATCACCATCACCACGAACCTCCGCCGCCGCCTCCCCCGGAAGTCTCGATCACGCCGGGCAACGTCACGAACGGTGACTTCCTTCCGAGCGAGTGGCCCGAGGAGTTCGTCGGCATCGCGCAGTACGGCGGCGGGGGCCTCGTCGCGGAGTTCCCAGGAACGCTGCAGCAGGCGCAGCCCTACGGCGCGCCGGTCGGTCAGCCGCAGTACGGCCAGCAGTACATGCAGCCGCAATACGGCGCAGACCTCTTCCAGGAGTATGCGGACGCCATCGAGCCGCAGCTCGACGCGTACTACCAGCAGTACCAGCAGCCGTACTACCCGCAGTACCAGCCGTACTACGCGCGGCAGCGCCTTCACTACCGCCATCCCTGGGGCGGTGGTGGCCGTCGCTTCCGGAGGTGGTGAGCCATGAGCTTGTCGCTCAGCCAAGCGCAGTGGCTCATCCACTTCATGCGCAACCTCCCCGGCCACGCGCCGCCTGAAGTGCACCAGGGAGCCTACGAGCAAGCGATGGCCGCCCAGCAGGCCCAGGCTCACTCCCAGGCGGCCGTCGGCGCGCTTCCCTGGGAGACGTGGCAGGACGAACCCGATTTCGAGCCTTACTGAGGAAAGAGAGAAAGAAAGATGGAAGAGAAGCGCGATCCGTTGACCCAACCCGACGCAGGACCCGGCGCCGAGCGCTACCGCGATCCGCGGCCGAGCGACATCGAGGTCTTCTACTCGCTCCTGCCGGGAGTCCTCGGCAGCCTCGCCGCGAAGTCGCCCGACAGCCAGTCGGCGAACGCGATGGCGTTCATGATGGTGCGCCAGGCGCTCGGCCAGTGCGCCATGATGGGCATCCTGCGGACCGACACGCGCTGCCTCGACGGTTCCCCCCTCGCTGCGATGCCGAACCAAGGACAAGCGCCCGTCGGTGCAGCGCCGCCCGTCGCGCAGTACCCGAACCAGCCGGGGATGGGACAGCCGACCGGTGGCGGCGTCCAGCAGTATCCGAACTGGGGCCAGGGCGCGGCCGCGCCGCGCGGCGACGGGAGCAAAGGCGTGCTCGTCGCGATGTACCCGAACAACAACCCCCCTCCGCAGCTCTGAGGTCAAGAGACAGCGATGGCTTGGACCGGCCCGCAGAAGACGGCGCTCGCGATCGCGGCAGCGGTGGCGGGCCTCTGCGTGCTCCAGTCGCGCCGGCGCTACGCCGAGCACAACGGAGCCCCGGCGCGTCTCGACGCCGATCTGAAGAAACCAGTGCGCGAAGCCGTGCTCGCCGCGCTCCAGCTCGAGACCGATCCGGCGGTCCTCGCGCAGCTCAAGGCGAAGCTCGAAGCGGCGGGCTTCGAGCGAACCGCCGAGTCCGTCGGGGAAAAACTGACCCGACTCGAAGGGCAGCGCGCGTCGGGCCGCTTCTTCACCGGAGCCGCGGCACCGCCGCGCGGGGCAGCGCCGGTCGTCGGCCACGGCTCTGCGAACATCGTCACCGGCGCGCAGCAGAAGCTCCGCGCGCTCGGCTGGGACGTCGAGACGGACGGCGTCGTCGGCCCGAAGACCCGGCGCGCGATCCTCGAATTCCAATCACTCCACGACCTCGACATCGACGGCATCCTCGGACCCGAGACGCTCGCCGCCCTCGATGCAGCCGTCCAGTATCACTGAGCAAGGCCATGCCCTGGCTCCTCTTCATCCCGGCCGGCATCCTCTTCTGGCTCCTCACGGAAGGCGACCGAGCGGCGAACCGAACGCGACGGGAACGAGAGGAGCCGTCGCCGCCAGAATTCTCGCGCATGCCCTGGGACCACTTCCCGCATGCGCCGCCACCGCCGCCGACGCGAAGTCCGCCGCGCAGGCCCGCGATCTCGACGGCGGCCGACTACCTGCGTCACTTGAACGAAGCATGCTGGGCCTCGCGGACGCTCGACCGCGTGAAGCAAGCTGCCCTCACGGCTGACGTCGCTGCGCTCATGCAGTCTCCGCCGGAGACGGAGCACGCCCTGCGGGTGCTCTGCCAGCCGATCGAGGCGAGCTTCCTCCAGAAGGACCTCAACATCCTCGGCTCCGATCCTCCGCTCCTCGAAGACGGCAAATTCGCCCGACCGACGATCGACGCGATCAAGGCGTTCCAAGGGCGGTTCAATCTCCCCCAGACCGGCGAGGTCGACGCGGCGACCGTCGCCGCCTTGCGGTACGCCGTCGGCTGCATCTACTCGCAGGACAAGGTGGCCCATGGCGGAACGTGAAGTCGCTGAACCCGGCGTGGATCACACCAAGTCGAGCTGGCAGTCGATCCTGCCCATCGCGGGAGTCTCCGCCTTCCTCCTCATCGAACGCTCGAGAATGGACGCGCTGCCGAAGGCCGCCCTCGCGGGCGTCTGCGCAGGCTTCACGTTCGGCGCCGCGGAAGAGAAGACGCCGAAGCTCGGAAGGGCGCTCGCCGGCGCGATGTTCGCCTACGCCGCCTGGAAAGGGATCACGTCGGCAGCCGATCATTCGGGGCCGGAGTTCCGTGCCGGGCTCTCCTGGGAAGAAGTGGAGCAGGCGACGCCCGATCTGTCGGCCGCAGAGCGCGCGGCGCAAATCGGTTGGCGCAGCCTGCGAGGGCTCCCTGGCGCCGCGCCGATGGGGTATAACTTCGGGATGTGGATGCCGCTGCCGGAAGGATGGGAGCACCGTTGAGGGACGCACGCCTCTTCGACGCGGCCCTGCTCGCCCTCGGCGGGGGACTCATGCTCCTCGGCGGCAGCCACGCGACGCGCGGCGAAGATCACCGCCGGGTGAGCCCCGGGCCGGCCGCGCTCACAGTCGTCGGCATGGGCGTCATGGTCTACGCGGCGTACCGGATCAAGCCCTCGGCGGGCGCCGCGCTCGGAGCCGTGCTCCTCACCGTCGCATTCATCAACGAGCACCGGCGTTCGCTCGGCATGCCGGACCTCGTCCCCGGGATCGCGCTCCCCGGGGCCGAAGCACGACAGGAGCGCTGAGGAGACATGCCATGGCCAGGGTCAACAAGTGGATCAAGCGGACGGGAGTGAGCAAGCACCGCGGCAAGCTCCATCGCAAGCTCGGCTACGCGCCGCGGGAGCACATCCCGACGTCGGTGCTCGTCAAGCACAGCCACGGAAACAGCACCGAGGCGCACGAGGCGCGGTTCGCCCTCCTCGCGCGCGGCTACTACACCGGCAAGCCCTTCAAGCACCACCACGGTCCTCGTCGCAAGGCCCACCACTACGGCCATACGCGCTGAAAGGGAGAAGGTCATGACCGACATCGTCCACGTCCCGCAGCTCTCGGAGTTCGACCGGCTCCTCGCGCACGGTCCGTACTACAAGAAGCTCGCCCTCTACGGTGCGCTCGCGGGCGGTGCGGTCAGCCTCTTCGCGGGAAGGCACGAAGCCAGGGGCAACCTCGGACACGCCGTCAGCTACGCGATCGGGGGCACCGGGCTCGCGATCGGGGGCGCGTTCCTCCTCTTTCAGTTCGGCAGGTTCGTGAGCGAGCGGAGCCACGAGGCGGTCGAAGAAGCCGCGGCCGGCGAGTACGCCGCGGGCTGGCACGGTGGTCACCATCACCACCACCATCAACATCCGTGGGATCAAGGCAACGACGGATGGCCGCAGCAGCATCATCACGGCTGGAGCCATCACGGTCACTGGTGAGGCCGCGCATTCCATGGAGATGCGTTGGTACGCACCGGTCACGGACGGCGGGTTCCTCGATCTGCTGAGCGATCTCCGCGAGGCTGGGGCGGCGTGCACCGGAGAGCACCCCGCGAGGTGCACGTGGCGGGGCGCGCGCTTCACGCTCATCCACGACGTCGAGGGCCCGGTGCGCGCATACATCGACGACCCGGGCCCGCTCGGCATCCCCGGCGTCTGGGCGTTGCTCGATCCGGTCCTTCTGCCCGCGACGCACCGGACCGGCGCGGCTCCGACGCTCGGCGAGCTTGGGGCCGAGGCGTGGCAGGAGTACGCCCCGAGGCTCGAGCAGCTCGGACAGGAGACTTGGCAGAAATACGGGCAGGCGCTGACCTCACAGCCGGCCACCCCGTCATGGCCCGTCGGATCAGCTGCTTCATGGCCCGCCGGATTCTCGCGAGGTCTCGGGCAGGGCATGGGCGGCGCTCTGCCGAGCATCCCCTACGTTGGGCCGGCGATGACCTCGGCGGCAGAGGAGTTCGGACGGAAGATCGGGAAGTCCGGCAGAGAAATCGCGCAGAGCATTCCGTCGCCGTCCTCGGTCGCGCAGGAGTTCGGACGAAAGATCGGAGAGGCCGGCAAGGAAATCGCGCAGGCGATCCCGATCCCGTCGGTCGATCTCGGCAAACCCGCCGAGAAGATCGCCGAGGCCCTGAAGACTGCGGCGGTCGTGGGAGCGGTCGCCATCCTCGGTGCCGTCGCGATCTCGGCCCTCGCGAGGCGCTGACGTGGTCGCAGGTCCCCTCTCCTTCCACTGCCGCGCTTGCAACAAAGGCGTCGAGCGTTGGGACAACACCTGCCCCCACTGCGGCGCGATGCGGAGCATCGCCGCGGGCAAGCCCGGCAAGTCCACGCTCCACTGGATCGGCGGCGGCGGCAAGCCGACGAAGCTCCACGAAGTCTCCGAGGCCGACTACGAGCGGCTCTCGACGGGAACGCGCGAACTCGACCGCGTCCTCGGTGGGGGCCTCGTCACGGGAGGCTGCGTCCTCATCAGCGGCGACCCCGGCATCGGCAAGTCGACGCTGCTCCTCCAGGTATCGATGGACATGACCTCCGCGGACATCGTCGACGTCGAGACCGGCGCGAAGGGCGAGCCGCTCACCATCCTCTACGTCTCGGCGGAAGAGACGGGCGGCCAGATCAAGGGTCGCGCCGCCCGCCTCGAGGGGCAACCCGACTCGAACCCGATCAAGGCGCGCGCGCAGGCGGAAGCCCAGAAGAG
>Ga0335085_10007747_pt1 | contig 16527 bp, 10 predicted proteins | sample Lox_Sample_45_FD_206712 | JGI IMG/M metagenome (GOLD analysis project Ga0335085, IMG submission 206712) | Soil microbial communities from Loxahatchee National Wildlife Refuge, Florida, United States - Lox_Sample_4.5 | ecosystem: Environmental > Terrestrial > Soil > Wetlands | place: USA...
TACAAGCACTCGACGATGGGCTCGATGGCCGATTTAAACGCGGCCAGTCTGGACGACGTGGCGCGTTTCTTCAAGACGTACTACGCGCCAAACAACGCGGTGCTTACGCTGGTGGGCGATTTCAAGTCCGCGGAAGCTCTCGAAAAAATCAAGAAATACTTTGAGGACATTCCGTCGCAACCTGCGCCTCCCGTGGTGGACATGAGCGAGCCAGCGCAGACCGCCGAGCGCAGAACGGTGGTCGAAGATTCCTTCGCGCGTTTGCCGCGCCTCGACATTGTTTACAAGACCGTTCCGGCGAACACGCAGGATTGGTACGCGCTGGACATGCTTGGCGATATTTTGTTTGGTGGGCCGTCTTCGCGGCTGTATCAGGAACTTGTGAAAGAAAAAGCGGTGGCCCTCCAAGTGGCAGGGGGTGTCGATTTGCGGCGTGGGCCGGGCCTGTTTCAGGCTTTCGCTTTGCTAAAGCCGGGGCAGGATGCGGCCGTGGTCGAGAAGCTCATGTACGACGAGTTCGAGCGCGTCCAGAAGGACGGCGTCACGGCGGCGGAAATGCAGAAAGTGCTCATCCAGGACCGCTTGCAAAACGCGGAGTCCCTGGCGGGCACCCTCAATCGCGCGCGGACGCTGGGCCGCTACACGGTGTACTTCCGCGACCCGAATCTGATCAACTCCGCTCTCGCAAAATACGGTGAAGTCACGCCTGCCGACATTCAACGCGTGGCCCGGCAGTATTTTGGCCCGACGCAGCGAACCGTCGTGCTGACGAACCCAAAGGAGCAGCCACAGGCGGGGCCGGCCAGACCCCAGCAAAGCCCGGCCCAATGAGAAACCCGATGAGGAAATCGATGCGACGCAAAGAAAACATCAACTGCTTGGCGTGTGCCGCGGCGGCGATTGTATTCTTAGGCGCGCTGGCCACATCTGGATGGAGCCAGGGCCAGGGCGAGTCCGCGCAAGACAAATCCATCCCCACCAGCAAGGTCGAGCGGTTGAACCGTGCCCCCGTTTCAAAGGACATTCTGAAAGTAAAGCTGCCCCGTCCGTTCGAAACAACTCTTCCAAACGGCATCCACCTGCTGATTCTGGAGGACCACCGGTTCCCGCTCGTCACCGTGCAATTCGACGTGGATGGCACAGGCGCGATGTACGAACCAGCGGCACAGCCCGGCCTTGCTGCAGCGACCGCGCGCCTGCTGGATGAAGGGACAAAAACCCGCACGAGCAAACAAATCGCCGAGCAAATCGACTCCCTGGGAGCCTCGCTTTCCGCCTTCGCGGGATTCGGCTCGGGTTCGACTGTGGTATCTGCTTCGGGCTTGTCGGACACATTTGATCAGTGGTTCGCCTTGACCACGGACGTCCTCCTTCATCCGACCTTTCCCGCCGACGAGTTGGCGCAATATCAGGCGCGAGGAAAATCCGCGCTTTTGCAACAGCGCTCGCAACCCGGATTTTTGGCGAATCAAACATTCAGCCGTGCGTTGTATGGAGCCTACCCTGCGGCAGTCGTTTCGGCTACGCCAGAGTCGCTCGATTCTCTGACGCCGGCGATGCTTGCGGACTGGCACGACAAGCATTACGCGCCCCAAAACACGATTCTGGCCATTTCAGGTGATGTTCACGCGGATACGCTTGTCCCGAAACTGCGCGACTGGTTGGCGGAATGGCAACGCTCGAAAATGCCCGTGAAGTTTTCTGCCGGTCCGCCACCCATAAATACGGGCAGGATTTTTCTTGTCGATCGGCCCGGATCGGTGCAAACCACGCTGCTGATGGGCAACCTGGCCATCGATCGGAGCAATCCGGACTACCCGGCGCTGGTGGTGCTGAACGAAGTTTTGGGCGCGGGCTCGGCGAGCCGGCTGTTTCTAAATCTGCGCGAGGAAAAAGGCTACACCTACGGCGTATACAGCAGCGTGATCGCGCGGAAATACGCGGGCCCGTGGACCGCGGGCGGCGACTTGCGCACTGAAGTGACCGGCGGCGCCATGACGGAATTCCTGCGCGAGTTGAACCGCATTCGCGATGAGAAGGTGCCGGAGGACGAACTCGACGCGGCTCGGCGCTCCGTTGTCGCGCGCTTTGCGCTCTCGCTCGAATCGCCGCAACAGCTCATCGGCTACGCAATCACGCGGAAGGCGTACAACTTTCCCGCCGATTATTGGGACAAATATCCCGCAGAAATCACCGCCGTCCGCGCGGAAGATATCCAGCGAGTGGGCAAGAAATATATCAATCCCGCGACGATGCAAGTGGTGGCCGTCGGCGACGCGAGCAAAATTAAGACGATCCTCGAGAAATACGGGCCTGTTGAAATGGTGGATGCATCGGAGAAGGCAGTGGGCTCGCCGGGTAAAGCCGCCGGACCAAGTCTGCAGTAGCCTGGCCGCATTTCCTACAGCCCTGCGTCACAAAGCCCGGAGCATCTCCTTTTTCGGCCGCCGCAGAAAGCCCGTCAGGCATGCTTCTCTTGTTGCGCCGCCCTGCTTCGGCAGTACACGAATAGGCCAACGCCGCCAAGAACCGAAACCGCGCTGGCCGCCTGCGCGTTCGTGAGTCCGTAGAAGGAACGTGGATTAATCCGAATGAGCTCCACGAGAAATCGTGCCACTCCGGTAAGCACCAAATACGCGGCAAAAACGGTTCCGTTTGGGGCATGCGTCTTGAGCCCGCGTGCGCCGAGCCGCCAAAGAATCCAGAAGATCAAAATGGCAACGAGAAATTCGTAAATGGGGGTCGGATGCACTCGCTCGGTCGTGGGCACAATGCCGTTCGGGAAACTCATTCCCCAAGGGAGCGACGTCGGGATGCCGTAATCGCCGTCGCCAGAAATCAGGCAGCCGATTCGCCCAATGCCATAGCCGAGCGCCGCCGCAGGGGAAGCCGCATCGAGCAGAAGCAGCGGCGACATTCGAAAGCGCTTCGCCAAAATCATGAGGGCGATGAACCCGCCGATGACCGCGCCAAAAAAGGCAAATCCCATCGTGCTGAAAAGTTGCGGCCACGGATCGGCGAAAAATTCGGCCGGACTCTCGAGCAAATGGTATAGGCGCGAACCCGCCAACCCGGCGAGGCCTGTGATGCCGATGATCGCTTCTGAATCGGCGGCAACTCCCCGCCGCGCGAAATCAGCACGCAAAATGAAAAACGCGCAAATCAGGGCGATGGCGACCATCAGGCCATAGGTGCCGAGCGTCACCGGACCAATATGAATGAAGGGATACAACGAAACTCCTGTCCTGGCGCGGGTCCTTTGCCGCGGGCCACGGATCCCACGGGCGGCGCGCAATGCAACTTGGCCCAGTATAGCCGAGATGCAGCGAGGACGCTCAGGCGCGCACCAGCCGCTTGACCGCGAGCCACGGAAGTTGCGCGATCGTCAGCGGATGGGACCATAGGCGCTTGACCATCAGCCAACTGTGGCGGCGGGAGCGGCGGAAACCGCCCGCGTGCAGAATCTGCGTGGCGTCCTCGATCGTATACAAATGCCACCAGGCTCCGACCATTTCGCGATTTCTTTTTTTCTCCGGCCCCCAAAGGACCTCGCTCGGCCCCAGGGGATGATGCGAATAATCGTGATTTTGATGGACGGCCACCACGGCGGGAGAAACGTCTACGAGCTCTGCTCCTCTCGATCGCGAGCGCCACAGAAGATAGTTGTCCCAGGAGAAACGGCCAATCGCCAGCGGAAGAAGCGCGTCGCACAGACCGCGCGAGTAGACGAAATAATCGATGTAATTTCCGGGCCGTTGCACGTTCGCGCGCAGGGCCTCTTCGCGGACCGGAGCGGCCCACACGTCTCGTGAGAAATCGAGCGGCTCGTCCCAATCGAGGTCCCACCGCCGGCCTACCATCATGAATTTTTGAAATTGGGCACGAACGCGATCGACGGCCGCGCAAAAATCGTTGGTGAGAATAATGTCCGCGTTGACGTAGCCAAGCAGGGGCGTGGCGGCATGTTCTTCGGCCTTGCGAAAAAGATCATCGAGCAGAGGCGTCCCGTATTCGTTGCGGGCCACCTCGGGAAAATGGCGCAAGCCGAGTTCCACGGCAATTTCCGTCGTGCCCTCCTCGTTGCCAAAAAGGAAGATCTCCGGACGCGGATCGAGGCGCGTCCAACTGGTAATGGCGTTGCGCTGGATCGTGGCGATGTGGCCGCGAAAATGTTTGGGGATGGCGAACAAAGTGAGCATGGAGAGCGTCAAGTCCACTTCGCCGGGGAAATGGCGCAATGCAAAAACTCGATTTCCGCTGCGCGTGTTTCGGACTCCGTGGGACGGCCGAAGACGTTTGGCTTGGGCAAGAAAACAAGCTCCAATTCGATGTCGCGCCGACCGCCTCGATCGCGGCTGCCACGAAGGCGCGCTCCGTTCCATCTTCTTTTAAATCGAGCACTGATGATAGCTTGACGTTTGCGCATGGGGCAAGCCGCGCCGCATTCGAAAGAGGGGCGAATTTTGCGCGGGTGCGATTCAGAGCCTCCGCTTGCGCCGGCCGTTCGTCGAGCGCGTGGCCCGGTCAGTGAATCGCGGTTTGATCCCCAACGACGGGCCGGTTTCTCCTCATGATGAGAAGAAATGGAAGCAACCCGAGCACCACGACCGCCAGGATCGAAATGACCTCGACGTACGCGAGCGTCGTGGCCTGCCTGTTAATCAAGTTCGAGACAAGCCCATACGCCTGCCGCCGGCCATCGCCGCCGGCCCCTTGCGTTTTGAACGTTTGGGAGATAGCGGCCATGAATCTCTCGTAGGCAGGCATTCCGGGGGCCGTGTGAGCGATCAAAAAACTCCGGCGTCGCTGGGCAATGCGCGAAATCGAAGTCGAGATGACCGCGATTCCGATGCTTCCCCCGACGTTGCGCACGAAACTGTTCATAGAAGAAATCTGGTTGTTCTTTTCCCGGGGCACGCCGACATACGCCAAAATGTTCTGCGGGACGAAGATGAAAGCAAGGCCCGCCATCTGAAACGTCCGCATCATCAGCGCCGTTTGGAAATCCATCGTGAGACTGAAGAGCGACGACATGTAATAGAGCGCCGCGGAGATGCAAACAAATCCGAACGCCATCAGCTTGCGCGGATCGACTCGTGATACCAGCGTCCCCACGAGCGGCAGCAGGCAAATCATCGCAAATCCGCCGCCGGCCAGCGCCTCCCCGGATTTCACCGCAGGATATCCAAGCAGCACTTGAAGAAATTGCGGGATCATGAACGTCGTGCCATACAACACATTTCCGAGCGTGAAACTGAAAAACATCGCCGTCGCAAAATTGCGCCGCTGAAACATCCGAATATCCACCACGGGATTCGGATGATGCCACTCCCAGACAATCCAGACCAAAAACGCATAGATGGCCATGATCGTCAGCGCGACAATCCACGTCGACGAAAACCAGTCGGATTCCTGCCCCTTGTCGAGTACAATCTGCAAGCTGGCGATGGCAAGGGTAATCAGTCCGAGACCCACGTAGTCCGCGCGGACGCGCTTCCTTCGCTCCTGCTCGCGTTTCAAAAACGGCGGGTCTTCGACCACGCGGTTCGTCAAGAACAGAGAAAGCAGCCCGATCGGCACGTTGATATAGAAAATCCAGCGCCAGGTAAAGTTGTCCGTGATCCATCCGCCGAGCGTCGGACCGATCGCCGGCGCGAGCACGACGGCCATTCCGTAAACGGCGAACGCCATTCCGCGCTTGGCGGGCGGAAATGTATCGGCGAGGATGGCCTGTTCGCTGGGCTGGAGTCCGCCGCCGCCGACGCCCTGCAAGATGCGGAAGAAAATCAGCATTCCCAGACTTGGTGCAAGCCCACATAGAAAGCTGCTTGTTGTGAACAGCGCGACGCACATCATGTAAAAGCGCTTGCGGCCGATGATCGTGGACAGCCAGGCGCTGATCGGGAGAACGATGGCATTTGAAACCAGGTAGCTTGTAAGCACCCAAGTGGATTCTTCCTGGCTCGCGGACAGATTGCCGGCGATATGCGGCAAGGACACATTGGCAATGGAGGTGTCGAGCACCTCCATGAAGGTAGCCATCGTGACCGTCAGCGCAATCAGCCACGGGTTATATTTTGGCTTCCAGGCAGCGTCTAGAGTATCCGTCACGCTATTTTCCTTGCTTCGGCGGACTCCACGCCTCACTCAAGGCGTTCGGCGTAAGAGCAGAGCCCGCATCCGACTACTTCAGCCACACTTTGGGAACCACCGACATTCCTGGCCGCAAGCGATCGAGCCCTTGCTGCCCTGGCTTGAAGCGAATGCGAACCGGCATGCGTTGAACCACCTTGACGTAATTGCCCGTCGCGTTTTCCGGCGGGAGCAGGCTGGTGATCGAGCCAGTGGAACCCGGCATGGCCTCGACCGTTCCATCGAAATTTTGGTCGAAGGCGTCGACGTTGATTGTGACCGACTGGCCGGGATGCATTTGCCTTAATTGACTTTCCTTGAAATTGGCGGTCACCCACAAATCGCCAAGATCCGCGAGCGTGATGAGCCGCTGGCCCTTCTCGACATGTTCGCCCACTTCGACCGTGCGTTTGCTGATAACGCCGGCGACGGGCGCGACGATCTTGCAGTAGCTAAGATCGAGCTGCGCGCGATCAAGTTCCGCCTGTTTCCCTTGCACATCAGCTTGCTTGGACTGCAAGTTAGCCTTGGAAATGGCAATCTGATTGGGCGCGTTCACATTCGCCCACGCCAACCTAGAGCGGGCTTGGTCAAGCTGAGCCTTGCGCTGGTCCACGACCTTCTGTGCCGCTTCCGCCGACGCCCGCGCCGAATCGACCGAAGCCGCCAGCGCCTTGGCGGTTGCCACAACTTCGTCATACTGGGAGCGCGACACTTCGTTCTTGTCCACAAGCGCTTTGTATCTCGCAACGTCCGCCTGCGCCTTGGCGTTATTAGCTTCGACCTCCTGCAAATGGGACAAGCTGGCCGCCTGGTCCCCTTCGGCCGCCGCGACTCCGGCCTCGGCGTTCGCCACTTCGGATTGGCTTGTGAGAAGACTCGTTTGCGAACTGCTTCTCGTGATCGGGACATTTGGATTTTCGGCGCGTTCATCGGCCTGCGCCTTCAGCAACTCCGCCTGTGCCTGTTCGACGGCAACTTCGTAGTCGCGCGGGTCGAGCTCGATGAGGACGTCACCGGCCTGAACGGACTGATTCTCTTCCACATCAACCGCTTTGATTTCACCGTCGATCCGCGTCGTGATCCCGTTGAGGTGCCCCTCCACCTGCGCGTCGTCGGTGGATTCATACGTGCGGGAATAGAGCCAGAAGGAAGCGGCTCCGATCACAAGCACAGCGCCCAGGATAGCCGCAAACACAAGTGTCTTTCGGCGTCCCTCCGGGGTGCTGTCTCCCGTATTCACGTCATTGGATTTCCCGGCTGGATCGGAGGGCCGGGGCGCATTAGATTGTTGCAATTGGTCAACCGCCATGGTTATTGACTCCTCAAAAGATCGCGCATTAGTTTTTCTGCCTGGCCGACCGCACGAGCCACGCTGGCCTTCGCCAGGTTGTGAGCGTTCAAATCGGCGATGTAGTCCGCCTCCGCGCTGGCCACGGTCTCTTGCGCTTGGACCACTTCAATTGTATCGGCAACGCCGGAGGCAAACCGGTCCCGCGCCTGGGCAAGTTCGTCCCGAGCAAGTTCGCGCTGGCTTTGCGCAACGCGCACTTGCTCGGCGGCCGCATTGAGATCCAGATACGCGGTTCGAACCTCGGCCTCGACGCGCTCCCGCAGGTTCTCATATTCGGCGCGCCGCTGCTTCAGCGTCGCGTCCGCCTGTAGGATGTCTCCGCCCGCACGTCCTCCCGCCCAGATTGGAAACGCGAGTTGCCCGGTCAGTGAATAGGTTCCGTGGGAAGAAGCTGGGTTCACTCCGATCACACCATAATCGCCGCTGACGCTGAGCGTGGGAAAGCGCTCCGCCACGGCAGCTTTGCGAGCGAACTCAGCGGCGTGCAACTGCGCTTCCGCGGCCTTTAGGTCGGATCTGTCCTGCGATGCCAGGGAAAGCGCCTGATCGAGCGTCAGATTTTCGAGCGGCGCATAGGGCAGTTTGTCCGTCAACGTGAACTCCTGCCCCGACGACAATCCGATGAGGCGCGCGAACCCGATTTTCTGTTTTGCATATTCCGCCTGCTCCGCCGTGAGCCGCTGCTGCTGTGTCTGAAATTCGACCTGACTGCGCGTCCTGTCAATTTGCGCGCTCAGACCCGCGGTAAAACGGTCGGACGCCTGCTGGAAAATCGCCTGGGAACTTTCCACCTGGACTTTCGCCGAATCGACGCGCGCCGACTCGGCAAGTACTTGCAGGTAGGCAGACGTCACTACGTACACCACCATTTCCCGGGCGTCCGCCACGGAAAGATCGGCCGCTCGCCGGGCTTCCCGAGAGGACTGATAGGAGCGCATCGCCTGAATGTCGGCGATCCGCTGCGTCACCGCGCCGCGCAAATCGATGTAATTAAAAGGGCCGACAATATTCGGAATCGAAAATCCGAGGCTCGCAGGAATTGCGAATTTGAAACCGAACGAAGCCAGATCAATTTGTTGGAGGGACTCGCGCAGACTGCCGGAAAGATTCGGGAACAGAAGGCTTCGCGCACTGATGCTTTCGCCTTGCGCCTGGCGCGCGAACTGTTCCGAAGTGATCCCGCCCAGGTTGTACCGCAGTCCCCTTTGTACGGCTTCGTTCAAAGACAGTGAGAGCGGCTGGTCGGTAAGAGGTCCGGAACTCGCGCTGCCCTGAAATGCAGCGGACTGCGCGAAGGCGGCAATCATCGGGGCGAATACACCGATAACCAAAAAGATGAAACGAAACCTGGAAGTTCGCATGAAAACCGCTCGATTCTTCGGGATTTGCCAGCCGCGCCTGCCGGACTCGCTTTCAGCTATCCAGGGGGGAGGCAAGGCGGGCCGTCCGATTTTACAATCAAGGCTTGCATGGCCGACGACACCCAAGTAAGATACATACACGTATGTATCCTGTCAAGGGAAGCGCCGGGAAGGCATGAGGGAACTTTCCATACCCGCGAATGGCAAGCGAGGCCGGGCGCGCCTCCCTCTGGCTCGCGATTCCCGCAGCCGCCAGTCGGAGCGTACTCGTGAGACCCGGCGCAAACTCCTGGAGGCTGCCAAACAGATTTTTGCGCGCGATGGTTTTGAGGCGGCCCGCCTCGAAGACATCGCGGCCGGCGCCGGCTACACGCGCGGCGCCTTCTATGCCAACTTCAGAAGCAAGGAAGACATCTTCTTCGCCCTACTCGAAGAGTGGGTGCGGGAGCGCATCGAATCCCTGACTGACGCCCTGCGCGATCACCCGGATCCGGGCAAAAAACTGGCGGCGCTGCGAAAGCATTACGCGGGAGTCGCCAGAGACCGCCGCCTGGTTCTGATCTCCATGGAGTTCAAGCTGTTTGCCATGCGCCATCCCGAGGCACACGCCCGGCTGCGCAGCCGGCACCGGCGCATTCGCGCGTCGTTTGGCGAGCTCCTTTCGGAATTGACGTGCGCGCTCGGGAAAACGCTGCCGATTGCGAATCCGGCGGCTTCCACCTGCCTCGGAGCGGTCGCGCAGGGGTTGCTGCTCGAGCACCTAGTCGACCCCAAAACACTTTCGGACGCGGACGTACGCCATGTTTTGGGCCTGTTTTTCGATTCGATTTTTCAGGCTGTTTCGGCGTAGATCGCTGAGCGGTAAGATGATTGAGCGCAATGATTTTGTAACGGGATTTTGCGTTGCCGCATCAGAATATTATGCGGAAGGCGCGCCTCGGCAAATGTTCCGGGCGGCGTGTGTGCAGAGGGAAAAACGCGGACCGGAACTAAACTTCAGAATCGCTAACGGAGACCGAGTTTGGTGTGTCGGAAATCGGATTGAACATGCAATCGGTAGTGCGGCCTAGGGTGGAGACGGCGCTGGTGTCGGTGAAGACCGGTGACGGCGGGCCAAGGAGTTAGGAGTTTGGCATGTGGATCGTTCGCTTAGCCCTGCGAAGGCCCTACACCTTTGTCGTCATGTCCCTGCTGATTCTGATTCTCGGGATCCTGGCGGTCTACAGGACACCTACCGATATCTTCCCGAACATCGATATTCCAGTCGTCAGCGTAATCTACACGTATAACGGCCTTTCGGCGGAGGATATCTCGGATCGAATCGTTGTGGGTTACGAGCGCGGCCTCACCGCCACGGTCAATGATGTCGAGCACATCGAATCGCAATCGCTGAATGGGCTCGGCGTGATCAAGATATTTTTCTATCCAAACGTCCGCGTTGATATGGCCATGGCGCAAGTCACGGCGCTCGCACAAGGCGCCGTGCGGCAGCAGCCCCCGGGGACGACGCCGCCGTTTATCCTCGCTTATAACGCGTCCTCCGTTCCGATCCTTCAGCTTGCTCTTTCCGGAGAGGGCCTTTCCGAACAACAGCTGAACGACATGTCGTCGAATTTCATCCGCACGCAACTCGCGACCGTGCAGGGCGCCGTCTTGGCAAACCCGTACGGCGGCAAGCAACGCCAAATCCAGGTTGACTTGGATATCCCCGCGCTCCAGGCAAAGGGCCTTTCGCCAACCGACGTCGTCAACGCGATCGGCTCTCAAAACCTCATTTTGCCCGCCGGGACGGTAAAAATCGGCTCGCTGGAAGAAGATGTAGACATGAACGGCAGCCCAAAAACCGTCGAAGAAATGAATGACTTGCCGATCAAGACGGTGGGCACAAATACGATCTATGTTCGGGACGTCGCGCATGTTCGCGATGGTAACCCGCCGCAAACCAACGTCGTTCTCGTCGACGGGCAACGTTCCATATTGATGACAGTCCTGAAATTGGGGAGCGCCTCGACTCTGGACATCATCAATCGGGTCAAGGAACGTTTGCCTGTTGTCCTTGCCGGCCTCCCACCACAATTGAGGGTCAGGCCCATCGCTGACCAGTCGGTATTTGTTCGCGCCTCCGTGAATGGAGTCGTGCGGGAAGCGGTGATTGCCGCTTGCCTCACTGGGTTGATGATCTTGACCTTCCTGGGAAGCTGGCGCAGCACGTTGATCATTGCGGTTTCGATTCCCCTTTCGATTCTGACGTCGATTGTGGTCCTAAGCGCCATCGGAGAGACCATCAACATCATGACGCTCGGCGGCCTGGCGCTGGCCGTTGGCATTCTGGTGGACGATGCCACGGTCGAAATCGAAAACATCAATCGAAATCTGGCTCAGGGAAAGGAAACGATTCAGGCGATCCTGGACGGCGCGCAGCAAATCGCCGTGCCGGCGTTCGTGTCCACTCTCTCGATCTGCATTGTGTTCGTCCCCATGTTTTTCCTGACGGGCGTCGCCCGGTATCTGTTTGTGCCGCTCGCGGAGGCTGTGGTATTCGCGATGCTGGCTTCTTATCTGCTTTCGCGCACGCTGGTGCCGACGATGGCGCGATACCTGCTCAAAGCTCACGAGGAAGAATCAGTGGAGAAATCACTGGCCAGCAGGAATCCACTTGTGCGGCTGCAGGGACACTTTGAAAGACGATTCGAAAAGCTTCGGGACTCCTACCGGGGGATACTGAAAGGGTGTTTGGCACATCGGGTGATTTTTCCGCTCGCGTTCCTGGCGGTGTGCCTTGCTTCTTTCGCGCTGGTTCCCTGGCTCGGCGAGGAATTCTTCCCGTTGGTTGATGCCGGACAAATCAAGCTGCACCTTCGCGCCCCGACCGCGACTCGCATTGAAGAGACGGCAGCGCTGTGCTCCGATGTCGAGCGAGCCATCCGCGAGCAAATCCCGCCGGACGAGATCGAGAGCGTGATCGACAACATTGGGCTGCCAAACAGTGCGCTCAATTACGTCTACAGCACCTCGGCGCCGATTGGCCCGGAAGACGCCGACATCATGATCTCTCTGTCCGAAAAACACCACCCTACGCAGCAATATATTCACGATTTGCGAATGCGGCTCACGCGGGAATTTCCAGGCGTGATGTTCTACTTCCCCCCGGCGGATATTGTCAGCCAGATCTTGAACTTCGGCCTCCCGGCACCGATCGACATTCAAATCACGGGACGCAACGTCGAGGGCAACCACGAGTTTGCAGACAATCTGGAGAGACAGCTGAACGCGGTCACCGGCATTGCCGACTTGCGGGTTCAGCAGCCTTTCAATCAGCCCAAATTGCATATCAACGTTGATCGTACAAAAACGATGCAGGCCGGCTTCACCCAGAAAGATGTCGCTGGAAATCTGCTGGTTTCCTTGAGCGGCAGTTTTCAGACAGCACCATCCTTCTGGCTCGATCCCAAATCGGACGTAAGCTACATTGTCGCCACGCAGGCGCCGCAATACGATTTTAGTTCCTTGCAAGACCTCGAAAACATTCCCGTGAGCGGTGACGGCCGCTCTCGCTGGCAAATGTTGGCGAACCTGGGAACGATTTCCCGAGGGGTCGGCATGGCGACGGTATCCCATTACGATGCTCAGACGATGATCGATATTTTTGGCTCCACACAGGGCCGTGACCTCGGCGGCGTCGCGCGGGACGTCGAGGCCATCGTCAACCGGAATCGCAGTCAGCTTCCTCGGGGGTCGCAACTCTTTATTCGCGGCCAGATCGAAACGATGCAGACTTCTTTCGTCGGGCTGCTAGCCGGACTGGGATTTGCGATTCTTCTCATCTATCTTCTGATTGTCGTCAATTTCCAGTCGTGGCTCGATCCGTTTATCATCATTTCCGCGCTGCCCGCAGCGCTGGCTGGAATCGTCTGGATGCTGTTTGTGACGCACACTACGATCAGCGTACCCGCCCTGACCGGCTCCATCATGTGCATGGGCGTGGCCACGGCCAACAGCATTCTGGTGGTCAGCTTCTCTAAAGAGCGGGTGCAAGAAGGATCGGATCCGATTCACGCCGCAGAAGAAGCTGGTTTCACTCGTTTCCGGCCGGTGATCATGACGGCGATGGCCATGGTCATCGGGATGTTACCGATGGCGCTCGGCGTAGGGGAGGGCAGCGAGCAAAACGCGCCGCTCGGTCGGGCCGTGATTGGCGGCTTGCTCTTTGCGACAGTGGCGACCCTGTTGTTTGTGCCGGCGGTGTACAGCCTGATTCACGGATCCCGCAAGGACCCGACCAAATCCGCCGTCATTGAAATTCCCGGCGACTAGTACCGGTCGATTTCTCGGAGGCTTAGATGGAGGTAGTTCCCAATCAGCGGGCCGTGGCGGAAACGCCGGCCCTGGAGCGAGCGGCGGGGCGCGGCTCGTCTTCGGCAGGCGGCGTGCTTCTGCGCGTCGTCATGCTGCTATTCATGGTGATTGTCGTGGCGCTGGTTGTGATTTGGGGAATTTCCAGCCGCCGCCAGGCCAATGCGCAACTCGCCCAGGAAACGCAAGATCTCGCGATTCCGACGGTTTCCGTCATTCATCCGAAGCCCGGCGCTCCGCAACAGGAAATTGTCCTTCCCGGCGACATGCAACCGTATACGGACGCGCCTATTTTTGCGCGGACCAGCGGTTACTTGAAAAAGTGGTACGTGGACATCGGGGCAAACGTCAAAGCGAGACAGCTTCTCGCCGAAATCGATTCGCCGGAAGTGGATCAACAGCTGCAACAGGCCCGCGCCGACCTCGCGACGGCCGAAGCCAACCTCCGCCTCGCACAAGTCACGGCGACTCGCTATGAGGATTTGCTGAAAACCGATTCTGTCGCGCAGCAAGACGTCGACAACGCCAAGGGAAATCTCGAGGCTCGCAGGGCCACGGTTGAATCGGAGCGATCCAATGTGAAGCGGCTCGAGGAATTGCAGTCCTTCGAGAAAGTTTATGCTCCCTTCACCGGCATGATTACCGCTCGCAATACCGACATCGGCGCGCTGATCGATCCTGGCAGCAGCGGCGGAACTGCTCGCGAACTGTTTCACATCGCAGCCGTCAACCGTTTGCGTGTTTACATTAATGTTCCGCAAGTCGATTCGCCCGAGATTACGCCTGGTTTGCCCGCGGAGCTAGTCCTCACCGAGTTTCCCGGCCGGCAATTCGAAGGATCGGTCGTCAGAAGCTCCGGAGCGATTGACAGCACCACACGCACCTTGCTCACCGAAGTAGACGTTGATAATTCCGCCGGTTTGCTGAAACCCGGGGGCTACGTAGAGGTTCATCTCAAGCTGCCTTCCCCTGTGAATACGTTCACGGTTCCCGTGAGTGCGACCATTTTCAAGACCGGCGGTTTGCAAGTGGCCACCGTCGTGGACGGAACGAGGATTGCCCTCATTCCGATTTCGCCCGGCCGCGATTTTGGAACCGAGATCGAAGTTGCCTCCGGTCTGAAAGGCAATGAGTCGATCGTCGTCAATCCTCCCGACTCGCTCACGAATGGCACCACGGTTCGCGTGAGCGAACCTCAAGTTCGGACTCCCGAAGAGGGAAAACCCTAATGGCTTGGCCAGTTGGAGATTTGCGGTCCCTTCATCGGGAAAACTCCCGCCGGAATCTGCTTCCGATCCTCTTTTTGGGATTTCTGTTCGCCAGCGGCTGCTCGGTCGGCCCAAAGTACGTCAAGCCCACAACCCAAATTCCTTCTTCGTACAAGGAAGACGCAAATTGGAAACCGGCGCAGCCGAGTGACGAAGTGCGAAAAGGAGATTGGTGGGAAATCTTTGACGATCCCCAGCTGAACCTCTTGGAGGGGCAGCTTAGCGTCTCGAACCAATCTTTGCGCGCCGCCGTCGACCGGTTTCAGGAAGCACGCGACGCCCTGCGCGCCTCTCGATCGTCGCTATTTCCCGTCGTCGCAGCCAACGTGGCGCCGTCCCGGCAGCGCGTGTCCGGCAACAGGCCGCCGTCTGGACCGGGACCCGCCATTAACTATTCCGATTTCTTGGTTACCGGAGATCTCTCCTACGAGGTCGACACGTGGGGAAGCGTCCGGCGAACGGTGGCGTCGAGCCGCGAGTTGGCCCAAGCCTCTGCCGCCGACCTGGAGACGATTCGCCTGAGTCTGCACGCTGAACTTGCTCTCGATTATCTGACCTTGCGCGGGCTGGACGCGCAGAAACAGCTGTTCGACTCGAATGTCGCCGCGTTCGAAAAGGCGCTTGACCTGACGCAAAACCGTTTTCAAGGGGGCCTCGCTTCCCGCGAAGACGTAGACCTGGCGGCGACGCAACTCGAACAAACGCGCGCACAGGACATCGATATCACTTCCGCGCGCGACCAATTCGAGCATGCCGTTGCTGTCCTGATCGGCCAACCCGCCTCTAGCTTTAACTTGGCTGCCGCTCCGCTGCCTGCAATCCCCCCGGTGCCGCCTCCCGGCCTTCCCTCGGAGTTGCTCGAACGCCGGCCCGACATCGCTGGCGCGGAAAGGAGGGTGGCTTCCGCCAACGAGCAAATTGGAATCGCGCGGGCAGCCTATTTCCCGCAATTCACGCTGGGGCTCGCGGGAGGATTCGAGAGCGCGCAGTTTCCCTCCTGGCTGACGGGACCAAGCGCGCTCTGGTCCGTCGGCGCGTCCGCAGTGGAGACGATCTTTAACGCTGGTCAAAGGGGAGCGATTTCGGATCAGGCCAAAGCGGCCTACGATGAAATGGTGGCGGATTATCAACAGACGGTCCTCACAGCGTTTCAGGAGGTCGAGGACTCTCTGTCCGACCTTCGAGTCCTCGATGAAGAATCCAAGACTCAGGACGCGGCCGTCGCCGCTGCCAATCGCGCGCTTGAGCAGTCGACCAACCGCTACAAGGGCGGCCTCGATACGTATCTAACCGTGATTACCGCGCAAAACGCCGCGCTGGCCAACGAGCGCACAGCCGTGAGCCTTCTCACACGCCGCATGACCTCGACCGTTCTCCTCGTGAAGGCGCTCGGAGGCGGGTGGGATGTTTCCAAACTTCCTTCGGTCGATTAAGCCAGACTAATCCTTATGGTTCTTGTCGCCGCTGCCATGCGTCGCTTTGCATACTTCGCATAGCGTCGCGGGCTCGGTGTTATCTACCAAATGCTTCACGGGCTTGAGCGTCTTCAAATAGGCGAAAATCGCTTTCAAGTCATCATCCGTCATGCCGCGGTACACATGCCAAGGCATGATCTGGTTCAAGGGCCGCGCTTTTACGTATCCGGTTCGCATTGCTTGCAGGAACAAAGCTTCGTCGTAGTAGGGAATCCCGGACGGGTCGGGAGTAAGGTTCGCGCTGGCGACCCTTCCCCACGGGCCTTCGAACACCCGGCCGCCTCCAAACTCCATATTCGCGATAGGTCGTCCTTGATCAACGGGCGTGTGGCAGTCCGCGCACGCTGCAATCCCCATGAGAAAGGCTCCACGCTTGACGGGATCCGACACATCCGTGGCCGCCACCGGCTCCGTGACCGGTTCGGGAACGCCGCGAATCAAATATTTTACGGGAAAGATAATTTCGGTCTTCGGCAGCGGATTTCGAACGGGCGGCAGAGAACGCAAATACACGACGATCGACGCGAGATCCTCGTCGGAAAGACGGCGGTAGGACGGATACGGCATCATCGGAAAGAGCGTGC